>Ga0209394_1000476_pt1 | contig 31408 bp, 35 predicted proteins | sample JNZ201metaG_FD_184122 | JGI IMG/M metagenome (GOLD analysis project Ga0209394, IMG submission 184122) | Hot spring microbial communities from Jinze hot spring, China to study Microbial Dark Matter (Phase II) - JNZ 20120812A (SPAdes) (version 3) ...
AGGTTAAAGGTGTCTCAGACAGTGTTCAGAGCATCAAGGATATCCCGCCGTGTATAAAGAGTATAATGGAGAAGCTTTCTATAGGTGATGATGTAAGCCATCTAGAAAACTTCACGATAGCATCATATATGCTGAATATTGGTAGGAGCGTAGAAGAAGTATTAGAGTTGTTCAAGAATAGAGCTGACTACGATGAGAAGATTGCAAGGTATCAGATAGAGCATATAGCTGGAATGAGAGGTTCAAGGATAAAGTATAAACCGCCGTCATGCGAAAAATTGAGAACAGTTGGGATATGCAGGAATAGTGGAGAATGCCCGAAATGGATCAAGAACCCATTAAACTACAACCCAATAAGAAGTGATGTTGATGGGAAGAATAGATAGATGTCCAAACTGCAATTCAGAGAACCTGATCAGAGAAGGAAGATGTGTAACGTGCATGGACTGTGGATGGAGCAACTGCCCAATATAACAAAAATACTAAGGACACACCACCCCAACATCCCTTATTTTTTACTTGACGCTCACACATTAACCTAGGGTCTCCGAAGCCTGGAAACCTGCTGGTTGCTGGAGCCCCCTTGAGACGTGCCTGAAAAACGGCACCCCCTGGGCAATAATATTTTTTGTTCCCAGGGGGTGGGCTGTGGGGGCTTGACGACGATACCGCGTGCTGGAGGCCCCTGGGGAGTAGGCTCGCCTAGGTGCAGCCTACTCGCCAACCCGCCTAGGTGTGGGTTGGACCTCCAGCATACCCTGAGATACGCCAAGGTGCGTATCTTTCAGGGGAAGACCGTTCTAGGAGTTCTGCCTAGGTGCGTCTCCTAGACGGTCAGCGTCGAAGAATGCGGACGGTCATGAATTCAGGAATACAGGTATCACAGCATAGATGCCGTCTCTCATCGATTCTAGTGATAGCCAGCATTAACTGATAATCGAGTTCTCTAAAGATGCTGAATATTCTAGAAGACATCGATGCTTCCAGTATTACATTCAGTCTAGTAGCCCATCTGGATAGACTTCGGAGAAGTGGTCTGCTCTAGACACACCGGCCCTATACTATTCCGCTGAGAGATGCGGACTCCCCCCATACATTGGGGGAGATAATGTATAGGGTCGGTTTGTCTGGAGCAGACCCCGCTCCGGGGCTTGAGCCACGCCCGTCAAAAGAAGCTGGCTCCTCCCAGCAGGGAAAACCACATCTCCACCCACCGGATGTGGTAAAAACCTGCTGGGCAGTATCCAGGTGGGCTGACGAAGACGAAGAATGGGAAGAATACGAGGAATTTGAGGATGAATACGAAGAAGAATACAATGAGTTCGATGAGCTTTCCGAGTACTTAGACAATCAATGGTGGTGAAAGAGAATGAGGCTGATGATGGGTTTCCCACTAATACTACTATTATTTGTAACGATAGCATATGCATTGCTGAACATAACTGATGAAGCATTGCTACTGCTGTATATAGGGATATTCTTCTTCACGATATCCGCCATACTCTACGGATTATACGCTATAACGAGGGATTGGAGATGAATGCTAAGAAGCTTCTGAAGATCAAGTTCAACCACAATGCAAAAACTCTGTGGAGAGCGTTGGGGATGGATGAGAAAAGATACTTCGAGATAGTGGAGGACGCCGTGAAAATATTTTTCAGCGAAGAATACTATACCAAGGCTATAGAAAGGATTTGTGAGAAGTATTCTGGAAACGACTTCATACTAGCAATGATAGTTATTGGAGGAATGATAGCATTAGACATGATAGAAGAATCAGAAGAACTGGATGAGGTGAGGTACATTGACTAACCAACAATCTATGATAGTTAGAGAAGCAGTAAGATCATATAAGCTGGGGCATAGCTATGATGTTAGAGAATTTCTGGAGAAGTATAGGGAGGTTCTTCAGAAGGCTATTGATGAGATATGGATGAGGATAGAATGGGAGGAGAATTTTAAAAGGATTCTGCCAAAACTGCCAGATTATTCAAAGTTAAGCAGTCTAAGGAATATTCTGCTGACGGGCTGGCCATACGCAAGAGCCTATGTTGATTCAGCGATAAAAGAAGCATATGGAGTAATGAAAGCGTGGAAGAGAAGATACATTAAGGGAGATGCTGGTAGAGAGAAACCGATAATCAAGAAGAAGTTTGCTAGGGTAAGGAAGGATCTTTATGTTTTCAGAGAGGGAAAGATACGCATCTGCATAGTTCCAGATAAAGAGTATTTAGAGTTTGACATCTCAAAAGCATGGTTCATATCAAAGATTCCAGAAGGTGCTGAAGTGAGGGAGCTACTGCTTACTGAGGAATATCTAATCATACCATTCACATTCAGAAAAGAAAAGAATGTCAAGGACATCATTGCTTGGGATTTAAACGTTGGTTCTCTCGACGGCTTCAACCCGGAGCTTGGATGGATACGGTGCGATCTAAGAAAACTCTACCATATTCATAGAGTGTATGAGGTGAAGAGGCAGAGACTACAATCAATAGTGTCGAAGAAACCTTCACTCAGAAGAGTTTTAACAAAATATTCGATGAGAGAAAGAAATAGAGCGAGAGACTTCACACATAAGCTAACTGCAGAGATTTCAAAGAGGTATGCTGATTATATCCATACATTCGAAGATCTAGAAAAAGAAGCCATGCTTAACGATTCAAGAGAACACAATAGGATAATAAAGAAATCTAACTGGAAGATGATAATAGCTCTGATGTCCTACAAGTCGAGTATCGTGTTAGTAGATTCTAGGAATACAACAAAACAATGTAGCAGATGTGGTGCGATCAATAATGTAGATGGAGAAGTCTATAAGTGTGGTAGATGCAGTCTGCAGATAAATCGACACTTAAATTCCGCTATTAACCTCTACATGAGAGCTAAAGGAATTGAGCCATCTACAAAAACTTTCAAAGAATTAACGAAAAATATCAAGAACCTATTGGAGCGACAACCATTATCAATGTAAAACTATAAATATCTCTAATATTTTTTAGATAACTTTGGATGGAGGGGCTGAGGGCTGGCCCTGACTGGGGGAGAGGTCTATGATAAGGCTTCAATGAACCCGGAGAAGCCTGAAACCAGTGAACCCCAAGGGGGCAACGATGATACATTAATCGACTTTCTGCCGACAAAAGCCCCCACAGCCCAACCTAAACTTGTAGGTATAGTCGTCTCAGTGGATTCTTCTGGAAAACCTAATGGTATGACTGTTGCTTGGTTTATGCCCGTCTCAAGAGACCCTCCACTAATGGTTGTCGCTGTATCGCCTCGAAGATATACATACAGTTTAATTAAGCAGACGAGAGACTTCACGTTAAACATATTAGACTCGAGCCTGATCGGTGAAGTAGAATTCTTTGGAAGTGTTTCAGGAAGAGATGTAGATAAGTTCTCTAAATCAAGATTAACATTGTCTAAATCTAAGTTCGTCAAGTCTCCATACATCTCTGAAGCTGTGACTATTCTTGAATGTAGCCTCTATGCTGATTATCCTGCTGGAGACCACCAGCTCATCATTGGAAAGGTTGAAAGACTTCTCGTAAAGAAAGACGCTGCCTCAGACAACATCTACAATCTAAAAAAGATCAAACTACTACTCTATCTAGGTGAAGGAAAATACACGGTAACTTCAGAGGAGGTATACGAGTATCCTTAGAGAAATTATCGGAGATCTATTTACAACGTACTTTGGTTGGAACCCGGCTTTACATGCTTTAATCGGAGGATTAATTACAAGTCTTCTAAATCTCTTAGGAGCTACACCAATACTCTTTATTAAAAGATATCCGAGAATAATGATTTACAGCGGTCTAGGTTTTGCAGCAGGGGTTATGCTTGCAGCTAGTTTTACAAGTTTAATTCTTCCAGGATTAGAATATGGTGGTCTCTTACCAGTGATTGTAGGCATATTTCTAGGAGCTTTCACAGTATCATTGATCGATAAGATTCTACCACATCTACACATAATTAAAGGTAGAGAAGGCCCTTCTTCAAAAAATCTTAAAGCAGCATGGCTCTTCGTAATAGCGATAACTATACATAACATGCCTGAAGGTTTCGCTGTAGGTGTTGGCTTCGGGTCTGGGGACATAGCATCAGCTATAGCTCTAGCCTTAGCTATAGGATTCCAGAATATCCCTGAAGGATTATCTGTAGGCTTCTCTCTAATATCTGTCAATAACTATAGTAGGTTGAAGGCATACATTATCTCTACTTTATCAGGTTTCGTAGAAGCACCCTTAGCAATTCTCGGAGCTTATCTTACATCTCTATCCCTCATGCTGCTTCCATACTTTATGGGGTTTGCAGCTGGAGCAATGATCTTTGTTGTAAGTGATGAAATCATTCCTGAAACTCATAGTGAAGGTAAAGAGAGAGTAGCAACGTATAGCCTAATAATAGGTCTGGTACTAATGCTAACACTAGACATATTTCTAAGCTGAAACTCTAAACTATACGATAAATAAATTAACAATCTCTTAGAATTTCTAACATTTTCTCTTTCAGTTCTCTACTTACTTTAACGATTACTGCTCCTTCTCCTGGCTGACCATAGATTACGATGCTGTTTTCGGGAGCTGAAAGTATGACTGCAAGTGTAAGTAGATCTTCTTCTCCATCAACCTTAATAATGGTATTCTTCTTATGTTCTCTTAACACTTTATCTATTTTTTCTACAGCATCTGGAGAGATTGTCCCAGCCTCATTCACACATTCTATGACATTAAAGTTATCCATAGGTATGTTTAAGGTAGTTTTTCTTCTTTCTATTTTTTCATCCACAATATAGATGTCAACGTTTACGGAATGTTTGTAGAGTTGGCTTGAAGTAAAGTCTCCGACAGCTACTACTAATGAAGGTCTAGATTCTTCAATAATATTCTTCAACTTGATCGTAACAATATCAGGGTCTCTATCTTTGATAAGTTCTCCAATAGGTTTTCTAACTTTCTCCTTCATCTCTTCTGTGAAAACTATCTTACTCTTCGGAGGCCAGACAACATCATACATCTAAACATATAGCTTGTTATCTTGATTTAAACTTCTCTATACTTATCCGAGCTTAACGGCGTAAGCACCCGCCTTCTTTAATTTAAGTTCTTTAGCGAATTCTGATTTTTCCGGATCTATTATTATTATCAACCCAGAGAATGTTGTTGTAAAGCTTGTTGATCCACAGTTATCACATACATCTCCCTGAACTATCCTCTTACAATTTCTACATGCTTTCTCTTTAGATCCACCCATCCATCTCTCACTCTCCAGCTACAGTTTTAGCTTTAATCTTCTCAAGCTCTTCTTTAATCCACTCTATCTTTCCCAGATATGGCTGCCTAGTAGTTATACTTATCTTACCGGTAGCACCATGAGACAGAGATACAGCTACCACTCTAAATCTCAATATATCTCCAACTTCTAGTTTTCTTCCAGTCTTCTTACCGAGCAGTATGGAATGCCTCTCATCGTATGAGAGATAATCATCCATTATCTGAGATATGTGTAGTAGTGCATCCATTGGGCCCACTCTAACGAAAGCTCCGAAATCTGTTATTTCCACGATCTCTCCTTCTCCAACTTCCTGTACTGTTGGAGAGAAGATTAGTAGCTTGGCTCTAGTTTTATGATATATCGATCCATCTCTAGGGAGGATTAATCCTATTGGATCTACTTCTACATCTACTACAAGTACAACGTATCCGATACCTTCAATGATTGTTCCTTCATAGAGATCCTTCAATCTCTGCATAGCTGCTTCTCGGAGAGGTCTAAGAAAATCACGTGGATGTATACCTACAATTTCCTCGATCTCAATAAGTGTGAACATACTCCAACACTCAAATGCCTTAAACAAAGATTCTAAACAAATATAAAAATATAAACTTTAACAATAGTAGCACAACGCTTTATAGAAGTAGAAACCTGGGAAATCTTCAAATTTAGGAAATTTTCCACAGTATTCTGTTTTAGCTTTCTGAATAGTTTAGAATATCGGTTTTATCCTTAAAAATTGTTGACTTTATCAATTTTCTATTCTTATAGTCTTCGTTATTTAGATGAATATTCATATTTTCGTTTTTAGACTAGTTCTTGAGGTGTTTATATTGCCTCCTGTATCAAGTTTAGCGAACATTCTTCTAGAAGATTTTAAGTTAGTTAAAGAGATATTTAGAGAAGCTGGATTCGACGTAGATCAAGATGCTTCAAAGATAAATGATAGAGTTTTAGAAGCCTTCGTTAGACTTCTAGTTGAAAGAGAAGAGTCAAAGGAGAAACGTAAGAAGATAATCCAGGCTCTCAGAGATTTGTTGAAAGAATCTGGAAACGATCTTTACCATAAGTTTGATCCAAGAATACCTATGGAGACCGTGCCGTTAGATGAGAGAAAGAGTAGTTTTAGAGAAGTTAGAAAAGGCTATAAACTTGAAGAAGGGATAAGAGAAGCTCAAAGATGTTTAACATGTAGAGATCCTAGATGTGTTGAAGCATGTCCAATACATTTCGGTGTACCCGCAGCCCTCAAACTTCTCGCACAAGGAAGACTGGAACAAGCCTATAGGCTCAGCTTAACATACTATCCATGCCTAGGAATTATGGGGAGAATATGTGTAAGATTCTGTGAATATGCATGTATAATGAATGAGATTGGGTTCGACCCTCTCGCAATACGGTACACACATAGAGTAATAACAGATTATGTAGATAAAAGTAAGGTAAAACTTTCTCCAAAGCCTCCGATAGGTAAGAAAGTAGCTATAGTAGGTTCTGGACCTGCTGGAGTTAATGCAGCATATCACTTAGCACTTCTAGGTTACTCTGTAACCATATATGAAGCAGCTAACAGAATTGGTGGAATGCTTAAACTCTCAATACCTGAATTCAGACTACCATCGAATATCGTAGATGAAGAACTAAATATACTCAAAGATCTAAATGTAAAGATAGAGCTAGGTAAACAGGTAGGTAGAGATATATCTTTGCTAGATCTAGTTAAAGAATATGATGCTGTATTCATCTCTGTAGGTGCCCATAAACCTAAGAAGATGGGGGTACCTGGAGAAGATCTACAAGGAGTTATACAAGCTCTACCATTCCTATACAAAGTCAAGATAGGTGAAGTTAAGAAGGTTGATGGAAGGGTCTGGGTGATTGGAGGTGGAGATGTAGCTATGGATGCAGCTAGAACAGCTCTTAGACTAGGTGCTTCTCAAGTAAAGATAATGTATAGGAGGAGTAGAGCAGAGATGCCTGCAGATCCCGAGCAAGTAGAAGATGCGGAGAAAGAAGGTATAGAGATAATCATACTTGCAACACCAATAGAATTCATAGGAGAAGGCAACATACTAAAGAAGATGAAATGTGTAAGAATGAGGTTGGGTGAGCCTGGACCAGATGGTAGAAGAAAACCTGAACCTATTCCTGGCTCAGAATTTATTGAGGAAGCAGACATGGTTATCCTGGCGATAGGTCAAGACCCAGATCTAAGCTTCATAAAACCAGAAGACGGCATAGAATTAACAAAATGGGGTACAATAAAAGTAGATGAAAATCTAATGACTAGTAGACCAGGGGTCTTCGCAGGAGGAGATGCTGTAAGAGGTCCAGCAACAGCTATAGAAGCATTTGCAGATGGTAAACGTGCTGCAGAATCAATACACAGATATCTACAATCCACTTAATATCACTAGGAACAAGAACCTTTCCTAAACGCTTATCCAATGTTACAGTTTCTATGAATATTTAACGACTACTAAGACGTGGTCTCGTTCATAGGGCTCCAAGTTTACGATCTCTAGAATTCTGAATCCTTCTTGTTCCAACGTCTTGATCTCTCTACGGTATACGACTTCAGGCTCTTCTACACTATCTATACTTCTAGCTTTTACAGCTATTATTCCATGCCCTCTGTTTTTCAACATTAGTTTAGCGTTGTCTATGAGTATTCTTGCTTGTTCTGGTTGAGCCACATCACAGTATATTACGTCTACTTGACCGACTATTGATGAGTATTCTCTAGGTTTCCGTGCATCTGCATATATCGGTACAACATTCTTCCTATGCTGAGCAACGTTCTGCCTAAACTGTATCAGTACTCTGGGAGCGAAGTCTACACCGTAAAGCATGCCTGATTCGCCGATAATGTCTGAGACATGGCTAGCAGTTGTTCCAGTAGCAGCTCCAAGATAAAGCACTCTTGAACCAGGTTTAATGTAAATCTCTTTAACACCGTTCCATATAGCTGCTGCAAGCTTACTTCTAAAAGGACTCCAAGCTCTATACTCTACTCCACCTATCTTGAACAGTTTCTCACCATAGACTTGTACTCCGGGAGCGAGGTTACGGGTTGCGAGTAGTTTTTCTCCTTCATCTGTAAAAATCCAGTAGACCTCTATGAATTTTTCATGAGGTTTAACAGTCGCCATCGCCACACCTAGATAGTATTCTCTTCAAGGTTTGTAAAAAAGTTTGAGATGAAAGCTTTCTAGATTACTTTTTTCTAGGTTTTGGGCGGCCTACCGGCTTCTGTGGTTTAGGTGTAGGTTTAACCTTCTTCTTAACTGGAGGCTGAGCATACTTTTTCTTTATCTCTGCTACTCTCTCTTCTATAGCTTTCCTTAACTCTGCACTTCTATCTTCTCTAGAGAAATAGTCTATCCTAGCAGCTATAGCTATCTTTGTTGCTAGTAGTCTCGCTATCTTACCTCTCTGCCACTTCGGTGAACTATGAATATATGGGTGCTGGAAAATTACTCCATGTTTAGGTGCTCCTCTACCAGTTCTAAAGAATCTGAAGAGAGCTTTCTCAGCTCCTAGAACTTGTATAGTACTTGCAGGTAGTTTTGCTAATTTCTCTAATCCTCCTGCGAGAGATATTAGCTTAGCTCCAAGTATAGCTCCAGCTACAGCTGTTAGGTTGGGTGCTTCAGAAGACATGAGTTCACGTATGTATGCTTCATGCTGTCTTCTCATCTCTACGAGTCTTAACCCTTCTCTAGCAATCCTCTTCAACTGTTCTTCATCTTCTATGCTTAGATCTGCTCCAATAGATTTCTTAGCCTTCTCCAGTATCTCTCTAGCCTTCTTCTCACCTACAATTTTAGAAAGGTTCTCCATAGTCATCTTATCTCTCAACCCGACTTCAACTATTATTCTCATGTACTCTTCCGGCTCATCTATGATATCTGCTAGTTCTGGGAAGTGTATGCCGTACCATTCTCTACATCTAGTGTAGAACATGTTTATCTGTTTATCAAGGTCTTCAAGTACATGTACAGCGTGAACTATCATCATATCTCTTCTTGCTACGGCTTCCTTCAACTCTACCGCTGTAACCTCATCCGTAACCTTCTTTAACTTCTCTCGATACTCTTCTAAACTACTAACCAGCTTATTCTCCAAGAACAGTCTCTCAAGATCTATAGCACCCTGTATTTCAGAAAACTTAACATTAGGATAAGTGGAAGAAAGTTTAGGCATCATGCTGAGAGGATCGATCTCAACCTCTTTAAAATTCTTCGATATTAGATTTTCAACAACTGTTTTCACTTCATCTATTAACTCGCCTCTAGAAACTTTAAGAAACTTAGAAGCAGCTTGCTCAGAATCTTCGAAAAGCTTACACTCGATTAACTTTCCATCATCTTCACAAGCGATCACTCCAAGAGGCGTCACCAAAACCTTAACCATAATCCCAACCTTACAAAAAACTAACTAGAAGAAGCTTATAAACATGGTATAACAACCCCCACTCATAGATAATCTACTATCAATAAACTTCACGATTTTTTCGGAGTCTAGAAACTTACATTATTCTCAGGATGGTTAATTGATTGAGGTGGAGATAAGAAGATAATGCTTATATTGTAAGTTCACTGTAAACTAGATAGTATGCCGAGCCACGGATCTATTACGAAAGCTGGTAAGGTTAGATCTCAAACACCTAAAATTGAAGCTAAGCCTAAGAAGGGGGTTTCTCCAAGACTTAGAAATAGATATAATTTTGTTAAGAGAGTGATTGAAGCACCTGCTCAATCTTCAGAGAGATCTTAACAATCTATCTTAAAACATTAGGTATAGTAATGCTTTGGCTGTATGTAGCCGATTCTCTGCTTGATCCCAGACCAGGGAATAATCAGAATCTATAACATCGTCTGTAACTTCTTCACCTCTATGTGCTGGGAGAGGATGCATAAAGTATACTTTCTTCTTTGCTTTCGAGATTAGATTACTATTAACTTGGTATTTTGGATAGAATACCTGTAGTCTCTTCTCTCTTTCTTCCTCCTGTCCCATGCTTACAAAAACATCTGTCATGACTATGTCTGCATCTTCTACAGCTTTTTCAGGATCTTCAATTATCTCAATTCTCGATCCAGATTTACTAGAATTCTCTAACGCCCAATCAATATAACGTTTACTCGGCATATATTCTCTCGGCGTCGCAGCTATAACGTTTACACCTAGCTTACTAGCTCCAATCAATAGAGAATTACAAACATTATTTCCATCTCCTATCCATGCTACCGTAAGCCCCCTAAGTTTTCCAAACTTCTCCCAAATAGTATAAAGATCCGCTACAGTTTGTAGTGGATGATTTATATCTGATAAACCATTTATCACAGGGACTGTAGCATGTTTTGCAAGTTCTTCAAGAGTCTCATACCTGTAGACTCTAGCCATAATCAAATCAACATACCTAGAGAGCACTCTGGCCGTATCAGCTATGGTCTCCCCTCTCCCCAACTGTAATTCATTTCTAGACAGATATAATGCTCTACCACCAAGCTCTTCAAAAGCTACTTCGAAAGATACACGGGTTCTAGTTGAAGGTTTTTCGAAGATCATCGCAGCAAACTTTCCCTTAAGTTTCTGGGGAACTTTCCTCCTCTTCTTTAGTAACCGTGTAGTCTTCAATATTGCCCAAACTTCTTCAGGTGTAAAATCCTGTAGCTCGAGGAAATCCCTACCTTTCAAACTTATCCTTTTTCTAGAAACGTAACCAAACTCTAGGTTCATGCATATTCAAGTGTAACACGTTAGATATTAACTTCACTTCAAGCTCTTAAGATATGTTCTAACAATCGATCTTAACTGGTAGATCGGGATCTTCGAGAATTATTCTTCCATCTATTTCGAGATAGATTTTTAGTGATTTGATGGGAACACCTAGCTGGATAGATTCGCAGAGAGCATCCCTCAATTCTGGATGCACTTGGAAATTTGGTTTAAAGTATCTTGAGTATGGATGGGCTGCGATGAAGATAATCATGGTGGAGATATTGTTTTTCTTCAACTCATTCAATATTCTTACATGTTTTAACCCTCTTTCAGAAGGTGTATCAGGGTACATTGCTGCCCCATCATTGGAAAGATATGCAGCCGACTTCAATTCTACAACAATGTCTTCTAAACCATTAGATAGTAGATAATCGAATCTAACACCATGCATCCTAGCTTCCTTCTTTTTCACATTGTATCCTTTAAGCCAATCTATCATTTCTTTTTCTAAAGCTATTTCGAAGACCCTTGCCTGGGTAATAGTATCTATTAATACAGCTAAATCATTAACAATTACCCCTATAACTCTTCCTGAAGTCTTCTCCATAATCTTCTCAAGATAAAGTATCTTCGCACCTGGGTAGATCAAATCTACCAACTTTCCTGTATTGGATAAATGTAGTCTAAATGTTCTTGCTTCATCTCTAGCTAATACCGATACTCTACTATCTCTTCTTACAATCTCTCCACATTTTAACTGAAGCTGAGTTACAATTTTCCTCAAAGATCTCTATACCTGATTCTAGGTGGGATCCAGTAAAGTTTTTCCTCAACCCATCTTTCAACAGCTTCTATGTAAGGCATATAGTAAACATATTCTCTAATAAATTTGATGTGTTCTCTGACAAGCTTCTCTACAATATCCTTACTAACCTCTCTTCTTAGAAGAATCTTCTTCAAAATCTCTAGAGGTGTGAAGTGGTATGGCTGACCAAGATACTTCACCCAACTATAAACATCCTCTTCACTTAGCTTCTTCTTCAGATACTTCCCCTCAAAACCAGATACACATAAAACTCTATCATAAGAATTGCAGACTCTAAGTATCTTTCGAAAACTTCTTAAATATTCTTCTCTGGTAACCATCTTCTTCAAGATATGCAACCATGAATCTATGTCGATCTTCTCAGATACGATGCTTTTAATTGTAAGTAATGCAATATCCATAGAAGTTTCTACATGTTCCTTAAGAGTCTGTGAATCCATGTAACAGTATATATCTATGTCTCTGGAAACATTACATAGTTCTTTAATTATCGGTTCATATTCTTTTATCCAAGCAGAAGATGGGTATGGAAGTTTTTCTTCAAGAACTTTTAAGAACTGGTCGTAGCTTATCTCTCCTCTCGATAAGCTGACTAAAGATTCTTCAATACAATCTGGAAGATTGAATAAAATCGACTGAGCTCTAAGTCTACATATATTCTCCAGACACTCTCTAGCCGCTCTAAGAGTAGGTGGTTTAACTAGGATCCCAACTTCACCCATAATGCTAAAAAGAAAGATGTCTTCCAAACATTTAGTAATAACTCTCAAACCTTAAATTTCTCTAAGACCTTCAGCCAACTCAGTCTTTAACTAGAGAGGAAAAGGAAGACTGTTTTAAGAATGTGTTAGGGGTGGATTAGAGATATCTTTAGGGAGAAGTTAAATAGTAAGTGGTAGTGTTTAATTTCAAGCTAGTATGTTGAGGAAAAGCTTAGAGACCGTGTTCATGAGGTGGAAGAAGTAGATGGCTAAAATTTCTTCTAAACCTAGAAAACAGAGGAAGATTCTCTACAATGCTCCTTACCACAAGCTTCCCAAGCTTATGTCAGCTCATCTTTCTCCAGAATTAAGAGAGAAGTATAAGAGAAGATCTTTTCCTGTAAGAGTTGGCGACGTGGTGAAGATTCTTCGCGGAGAGTATCGTGGTGTAGAAGGAAAAGTTACAGCTGTGAATAGGAAGAAACAATACGTATACGTTGAAAATGTTACGATGAAGAAGGCGGATGGGAGAACTTTACCTAGACCTATACATGTCTCAAATGTTATGATAGTCAAATTGAATCTGGAGGATAAGTATAGACAAGAAGTATTGACGAGGGGGAAGGAGGTGGTAAGCTGAATGCCCCACCTGAAGAGGCTTGCCGCGCCACCACATTTGAAAATCCACGTAAAAGAACATGTTTTTACAGTAGCTCCCACACCTGGACCACATCCAAAAGAAGAATGTATTCCTCTACTTCTGATTTTAAGAGAGTATCTAGGTTATGCTGAGAGAGCTGAAGAAGCTAAGAAGATAATTAAAATGGGTAAAGTGTATGTAGATGGACGTGTTGTAAAAGATTACAAGTTTCCAGTAGGTTTAATGGATGTCGTCTCCATACCTGAGACTGGAGAAGTCTACCGTGTTCTCCCAATCTATAGGAAAGGCTTATCTCTTATAGAAATTCCGAAAGAAGAAGTTGGGATAAAGCTTGGGAAAATTATTAGAAAGATGCATGTGCCTAATGGTTGGCTTCAGATAACCTTACATGATGGTAGGAACATTTTATTCAAGAATGTAGATGATTTCGCAAGGAGCATCAAGACTCAGAACACTTTGAAGATAACCATACCAAGCCAAACAATACTAGACTACATAGTTTTAGAAGAAGAAGCCTATGGATTAATAATCAGAGGACCTAAACAAGGTCTTCATGGAAGAATAGTAGAAATTAGACGTGACGTAATATATCCAGATAAGCCTACCGTCAAGCTCTCTGGAACACAGATAGGAGAAGTATCCACAATCCTAGAATACATTATGGTCGTGGGAAGAGAGAAACCTGAGATAACGCTACCTAAAGAATCTTCTTAAACGTAAACAATAAATGATCCTAAGTCTAGATCTTTTTCAAGATGACTGCCACATTGATTGAGAGTAAGAAGAGTTCAGGGAAGCTGGAAAACCCTATGCGGAAGATTAGGATAGAGAAAGTTGTAGTAAACTGTAGTGTTGGAAGGAGTGGGCCGCCTCTCGAGAGAGCTGCAAAGATAATTGAGATGCTTACAGGTCAGAAACCTAGTATAAGGAAAGCTAAGAAGACTATCAAGGGATTCGGAATACATCGTGGAGAACCTATAGCGGTAATGGTTACATTAAGAAGAGAAAGAGCTAGGAGATTCCTAGAGAAGGCTTTCGCAGCAGTAGGCTACAAAGTGAAAGAAGAAAACTTTGATCTAAGAGGGAACCTGGCTTTCGGGATAAAAGAACATCTAGATATACCTGGAACAAAATATGATCCGGAACTCGGAGTTATAGGTATGGATGTGATAGTCCATGTATCGAGACCTGGTAGAAGAGTGATGCTTAGAAGAAGGGCTAGATCTAAAGTAGGCAAGAAACATTTAGTGACAAAAGAAGAAGCAATAGAATTCTTTAAAAAAGAATTTGGGATAGAAGTTATCCCATCAACTTGAATACTTCATTTCATGATTCATCTTCTAGACTTCTGAGAGACGTTCTATCTTGAATGGTAATTCTATTCTCCTATATTTCCTAACACCTTCTTCAAATATGTCTCCACCATAAATATCGTTTGCAACAATTACTGGAAATTTTTCTACTTCCAGCTCCATGACAGCTTCTGGTCCAAGATCTTCGTATGCAACGATCTTAGCATTCTTAATCTTCTTAGAGATTAATGCGCCTACACCTCCAGTTGCTATAAAGTAGACGGCTCTATACTTCTTGAGCAGTTCTACTACATTCCAACTTCTATATCCCTTCCCTATCGTTCCCTTTAATCCAGCTTTCAGCAGAGGCTCCATATAGCTATCCATTCTTATTGAAGTAGTTGGTCCAGCAGAACCTATAACCATACCAGGTTTAGCAGGTGTAGGTCCAACATAATATATTATCTGTCCAGATAGATCTAATGGGAGCTTCTCACCTTTATTTATTGCTTCAACAAATCGTTTATGTGCAGCATCTCTTGCGGTGTAGATCTTACCGTTAATAAGTACTCTATCTCCTACTCTCAATTCTTCTAAAACTCTATCTGTTAAAGGTGGAGTGATTATCTTCATATTTCCCAACACCTCATACACCCAACAGTATCATATACAGTTTTCTATACTTTTCTTTTTTCATAGTTCTATTGTTTTAACACGATGTGCATGGCAGTCTAGGTTGACGGCTACTGGTAGAGCACCTATATGGCATGGAGCATTTTCTATCCTAACGTCTAGAGCTGTTACACGTCCTCCAAGTCCTTGAGGACCAACACCAAGCATATTTATCTCTTCAAGTAATTCAAGTTCTAGTTTAGCATAGTTTGGATCCGGGTTTCTAGAACCCATTGGACGCATAAGAGCTTTCTTCGCTAACCATCCAACCACATCAAAAGTTCCTCCAACCCCAACACCAACAACTATAGGTGGACAAGGGTTAGGTCCAGCTTCAGCAACAGTCTTTAAAACAAATTCTTTTACACCTTTCAATCCAGCTGCAGGCGTAAGCATAGCGAGTCTAGACATATTTTCTGCTCCTGTACCTTTGGCCATAAATGTTATCTTGAATACATCTCCAGACACGATTTCTACATGTATCATTGCTGGTGTATTGTCGCCTGTATTAACACGGTTAAAGAGTGGGTCTCTTACAAGAGATTTTCTAAGATATCCTTCTTTATATCCTCTAGCAACACCTCTATTAATAGCATCGTAAAGGTTTCCACCTTCTATCTTTACCTCCTGCCCCATCTGGATGTAAACTATCGAGACACCTGTATCTTGGCAGACAGGTAACTGTTCTCTAGCAGCCAGCTCAGCATTCTCAATTATCTGGCTGATAATCTCTCTCCCAATCTCTGAAACTTCTTCTTCAAGAGCTCTCCTATAATATTCTTTCAACTTGTCACCAATATAGTAGTTTACATCTATCGCAAGTTTTCTAACAGCTTCTTCAACATCTTTCACATGTACAATCTTCATGAACACACACCTACATTAAGGAGGATTAAATACCATGATAAATCTTCTTCTCTCCATGGCTGCTGACCTTCTCGCACATGTTTCTTCTAAGGTCTCAGTAATGGTTCAAGATCAAATTTCTGTAGAGAAGATAATTTCCTCAATCTTTCTAAGACTTTTTCTCTTACTTCTATGGGGGAGGCGGGTTCACGTACGAGTTTACCATTTAAGATGAGGGGCTTAAGTAGGGGTTCTACATCTTTTCCACATACTGGACACACCTCTAATCTATTATTGAGATATGTAATAGTATCATGAAATTCTAGGCATCTGTATACTTGTTTTCTTCCAGGCATCTTTCCCTTCTTGGAAATAGGTAGCCCATCCACCTCTACTATGTCGAGTGCGAGATCTATCGAGGGTGGGAAAGCTATAGATGTTCCCACACCGAAACCATCAACTACATCCCTCAACTTCTCTACTTCTTCTTCTCCTATTCCTCCACTAACATATATCTTCACATACTTGTATCCGGAGATGTCGAGCGCCCATCTAGCTTCTTCTACTATTTTCCTCATATCACCTCTCCTAGATCCAGGTGTATCAAATCTAACACCATGAAGTCTTTCTCCAAGAGTCTTAGCCGCTAAGAGCGCCTCAGTCCTTTCATCTGAAAAGGTATCGCATAGAGCTATTCTAGGCACATCTTCAGGCATAATTTCATCGAAAGCCTTCCAGGCTTTGACTTGATCCATAAAGACAAGTATGAGTGCATGTGGCATCGTACCAGTCGGCTTAATTCCTAAGAGTTTTGCTCCAATAGTACCTGAAATAGCATCGCATCCACCTATAAACGCATACTTATCCACCATGGGTGAGATAACAGGATGAACGCAACGTATCCCGAAGAAGAGAACTCTCCTATCTCCAGCTTTCATTTTCACTCTAGCAGCTTTCGTTGATATACTCGATGCATGTCTCAGTATTCCAAGTATACTCGATTCATAAACACCGAACTCTGTATACAAACCTTCAATTGCAAATACTGGTTCATATATTCTAAAAACTTCACCCTCCTCCATTGCGTAAACATTAACGTTTTTTCCTTCAAGGAGTGTTGCCGCTTCCATAACCCCTGTTACTATGCCCCACTGGTATCCAGCTGGAAGAGAATATGCATGTACTTCAGCATATACATGTTTATCTAAACCGAATTTCTTTAAAATCTCCCTACTCCTAACGAAGTATATATCTGTAGATTCGCCTGTAAGTATCTCTTCTTCTGTAGCTATTGAGAATTTTCTCATAAATTTATTCACCGATCCTGTGACTCATCGTTTCAACTTATTAATCAACTTTACGATGGTTCCATATCCATACTAAATGTTTGTTAAGATCTAAATGAAGTCTACGAGATCTGACTTGGTTAAGATGCCTTTATAGAGAAAACTTACCTGACGCAGAGTGGTCATGTAATCAAATTCATTTAATGCAGCTATACAGTCTACGGGTAAAACTATCTTGAACCCTCTTAATGCTGCGCTTCCAGCTGTATGTAGAACACATATGTTTGCTACAGTTCCGGTTATCACTATGTACTCTATCTTCCTCATCCTCAATATGTCTTCCAGGTATGTTCCATAGAAACCATCGTATCTAAGTTTTCTGATTACGATCTCGTCTTCCAGAGGTTTGAGCTCATCTATTATTTCTGCTTCCCATGTGTTTGCAACAGCATGTTCTCCCCATATAGAGAATTCTACATCATCTTTCGTATGCCAATCTTGAGTATAGATAACTGAGACCTTCTTTGAACGAGCCTTCTCTAAAAGCTTCCTGACATGTTCTATGATCTTCCTAGAATCTGGAACAAACAATCTACCCTTCTCGTGTACGAAAGCATTCTGCATATCAACTATTATCAAAGCTGTTTGAAGAGACTTTAAACTCACTGGTTTAATATCAAACTTCTCTGGAACATGAACAACTTCAGGAAACATCTCTAGCAGAGACTACCTAATTCTTAGATAAATTCTTAACGTCATAAAAAAGATACTTAGTAACCGACTACACTTCAACAAGCTCGCCTAACTGTGGAAAAATGTTGGCTCATCGGCTGGCTAGAGTTACTCAATCTTCCTCCTATACATCTTCTCTATTAACCATATCAACATGTACGTAACTATTCCCATAACTGATAAAAGCACAACCCCAGAGTAAACTCCAGCATAATCTAACCTATGCCATGACTCTTCGATATATGCTCCTACTCCATTAGTCAATACGAAGCTTTCAGCTATGAATGCTACAGCGTAAGCTGTGCTGGTAGCTATCCTTAGCCCTGTTAAAACCCCTGGTATTATTGACGGTATTATCACGTACCTTAGTTTGTGGTACATCCCTCCACCCATAGTTTCTACGATGTCTTCATATTCTTTAGGAGATCTAAGAGACCACTCCATCGTAGATATAGCTATTGGATAGAATGCTATTAACGATATTACACCTATCTTGCTATACTCTATTCCTAAGATCCACAATAGTATTGGTATAAGGGTTACGTGAGGTATAGGGTACGTTGCTAATATTATTGGTCTAAGTATCCTGTATCCCAAGCTTATCCTAGCCGATAGTAAGCCTGACGATACACCTGCTATCAAGGCTATTAAGATTGATAAAAGTATTCTTCTTATTGTTGCGACTAAATCTTCGAGCAATCTACCATAGACTAGTTCTAAGTAGAGCTTAGCAGCTATGCTTTCAAGCTTAGGTAGATAAGGCTTATCACTAGTTATAGCTATTACTTGCCATAGAATACAGGCCAGTGTCAAAACTAAAGTTACATATCCTACATTCTTTACTGTCTGTAATACAATGTTATTATTCTTTTCAATCGAGCCCAAGCTTCTTCACCACCTTCAAGGACTTCTACTATATTAGCAGGTCTACCAGCCATCACGTATATTAGATCACCTACCATCAAAGCTTCACTAATCTCATGGGTCACCACAATTACAAGCTTTTCATTAGATAGTCCTCTTAAAATTCTCCATATGACTTCTCTTCCACTAGGATCTACATTAGCCATGGGTTCATCTAATAAGAATATAGGAGCGTTCGATGCTAAAGCTCTAGCGATAGCTACTCTTTTCCTTTCCCCTCCTGAGATGTGTTTAGGATATCTATTGGATAAGTGTAGAACCTCCGTAGCCTCCAAAGCCTTTAGCACTCTTAGTCTTCTTGTATCATCGTCGACTCCAGCTATTTTTAAGGGAAGCTCTACATTGCTATAAAGTGTAAGCCAGGGTAAGAGTATGTTATCTTGAGGTACGTAGGCTACGCTACCTTTAGGCAAGGGTTGCTTATTGTAAAGTATAGATCCATTATGTGGCTTAATGATTCCAGCTATTAACTTTAAGAGTGTAGTTTTGCCGACACCGTTAGGTCCTAAGATTGCATTTAATCTACCGTTTTCAAACTCTACATTAAGGTTATCGAAAATAATATTGGGGCCGTAGCTAAAGGATAGCCCTACGATCTCCAACTTCATTCTTTAAGCACCAGTGTTATAGCTTCGTAGCTTAAAGGCTTGGATATAAGGTTCTTCTCTAGAAGCCACGAGTTGACTAGCTCAAAGTTATTCTTAGGATAATCAACAATATTTCCTCTCCACTTTGGAAGCCACTTGCCCTTAAGTTCTTCTGGTATAAAGATCTCCTTTTCAATAACTTCACGATACTTTTCAGGATTAGCTTTATACAGTCCTAGAGCTTCATTTAAAACACTTCTAAGCTTTAATGCAACGCTATAGCTAGCGACATCGCTTCTAGCTATAATAACGGTCATGGTTATAGGGGTCTCTAGAATTCTATCATCAGCTATAAGCTTAGCACCCTTAGCTATAGCTAAAGTACCCCATGGATCCGGTAGTACTGCTCCCTCAACCTTACCTTCAATCAACATCTGGAATCTAACAGGTATAGGTGGTACGTCGATCCAGTTTATAGACTCTGGATTAACGTTTAAGCCTTTAACTATATGCCATGCAGCAAATTCTATGATAGTGTTCTTGGATATAGCTATACTCTTAGGAACTTCGATGTCTGAGTCTGGAGAAGCTAGTAAGTAAAATAGTCCATCTTCAGGATACTCTCCTAGGAGCAAGCTAATAATCTTAAGATCGACCCCCTTATCAGCTAGAATAAGAGTTGTGATTGGATCGTTAATAGCAACATCTATAAGACCAGCTGTGAAAGCTGAGTCTCTCCCCATAGCAGAACCATACATTACAATACTAGCGTTTACACCATACTTAGCATACAAGTCTTCATACTTAGCTACTATGAACGGTACAGAGTCTTCTATAGGAAGTAACCCTATTCTTATGTTAATAACTTCACTAGGAGGCTTGCTAGCGCCCCATATATAGGATTTTCCCAAAAAGTTGAACATTACGATAACTACAGCTAGTAATACTAAGATAGCTAAGGCTAATTTAGCTTTATTACGCATTTAGCTACACTGCATACTCTACGGTGAGAGTTAAATTTAGCATTTACGTTTAAGGTTGAAGGGACGTTAAGGTGACTTTTAAGGATTTAAGGGAAACGTTAAAAGCGGTTGAAAGTTGGGGTAATCTATGCAGAGTTAAAGTTCCTGTCACTCCTGAGCTAGAGGTTGCAGAAATAGCTAGGAGGGTGATGTATTCTAGAGGTCCTACGTTGCTATTTGAGAATATAAAAGGATATCCTGATTGGCGCATGGCTACAAACTTATTTAGAGATATTGATACGATTAAGAAGATTCTTAATGTTGAGAAGCTTGAGGAGATAGGTGAGAGCCTTATAAGATTGTTAACTACATCTCCTCCATTAGGGTTTTTGGAGAAACTTTATAATCTATATGATATTTTAAAGCTCGGAGCTTATGCTCCTAAGAAAGTAGGCAAGGGCTTGTTTGAGGAAAACGTTATAGAGAAGGATGGATTCGATAAGACACCTATACCTAAAATATGGCCTCTAGATGCTGGAAAATACATTACTTATGGTCTCGTACTTACTAGAGATCCTGAGAGCGGGATTAATAATATGGGGGTTTATAGAGTTCAAGTGATTAACGGTAATAAAGCGATCGTTCATTGGCAAGCTCATAAAAGAGGACACTTAGCTTGGTGGAAGGCTAAGATAACTGGAGTTAGGAAGATTAGGGTTGCTATAGCCGTAGGCTCAGATCCTGGGACTATGCTTACTGGCGCTCTTCCTATACCGTATCCAGTAGATAAGCTTTTATTTGCATCATTAGTTAGAGGCTCAGCCTTAGAGGTCGTGGATTTAGATGGTGTGCTAGTTCCAGCTAATAGTGAGGTTGTCTATCTCGGTGAGGTTAATACTGAGACATTGTTAAATGAAGGTCCTTTCGGAGATCATACTGGATATTATACTCCTCCAGCTAAGTATCCATTATTTGAGCTTGAGAGAGTATACTATAGAAGTAACCCTATATTCTACTTTACTGTTACAGGAAAACCTATTCTAGAAGATGCTTGGATTGGAAAAGCTGCTGAAAGAATCTTTCTCCCGTTTATAAAGATGCTTATGCCTGAAGTAGTTGATGTAAATCTTCCACCTGAAGGCTTGTTTACAGGAGGGATAGCTATAGTATCTATAAGGAAGATATATCCTGGTCATGCGAAGAAGGTTATGCTAGGTTTATGGGGTTTAGGCTTGTTCTCGTTAGTTAAAATTATAATTGTCGTAGACCATGACGTTAACGTTCATGATATTGGACAAGTATTCTACGCTATAAGCACATGTGTAGATCCTCAGAGAGACGTATTAGTTGTGCCTCATGCTATCACTGATGAGCTTGATCATACGGCTATGGAGGGTGGATATGGATCTAAACTAGGAATAGATGCTACTAGAAAGATGAAGATAGAAAACTATGGAAGAGATTGGCCTCAAGAAGTAGAGCCTGATCCTGAAATCACTAAACTCGTAAATTCAAGGTGGAGAGAATATGGTATTAGCTAAGCTAAACCTTTACTGGAGACTCTTAAGACCTAAGACGGTATTATCTACAGTATTGGCAGCGCTAGGAGGAGCATTCTACTTAGGGTTGCCGATAGGATACAATTACATTATTCTAGCCTTAGTAATCGTCGGCGTAACATTAGCTCACTTCAGCGTAAACGTCTTAAACGACTACTTAGATTATAGAAATGGCTTAGATAAAATAACGCCACGTACACCTTTCAGTGGTGGAACTAAACTTCTTGTAAACGGATTACTGAAGCCTGAAAGAGCATTACTATTAGCGTTAGCATTATTAACAGCAGCATCCATCATAGGCTTAATTATTACGTTACTCAGAGGAATCTTAATTCTAATTTTAGCGTTCACCGGTGCTCTCATAATACTAACGTATAATACTCTATGGGTTAGGATTGGTCTTGGAGAACTTATGGTGTTAGTTAAAGGCATTTTAGTATTTCTGGGTGGTATGTATGCTGTGCATTCTTCACTACAGCCTGAAGCTGTAATAGTGGGATCCGTTTATGGTCTAGTCTCAGTACTAATACTCTACGCTAATTTTATACCAGATGTAGAAGGTGATAAGACCGTAGGTAGGAGGACGATCCCTTCTATACTGGGGGGTAGAGCTTGGCTAGGTTATGCTTTAATAATCTGTGTACTAGTAGCTTTGATAGTTTTACAAGTCATTAAAGGTATTCTTCCCTACATATCCTTGATAACACTAACACCAGTAGTAGTGCTACCATGGGTAGCTTTAAAACTTAAAAATGCTAAAGAATTAAAAGATCTAATCGAAGCCCTTAGATTTAATGCTGGAGCATGTAGAGCCGCAGATATACTATACACATTATCAATCATAGCTAAAGCCTTAGTAGTGTAGCTGAATGAATTCTACTTAAGTCATTAAGGTAAAGATTCTCAGCTAAGCTGTCTACTAAAGGTTCCTTCTAAGTGATCTGTATATTGTCAAAAGCTGAAGATGGATTACTTTCTTTTTCTAAATAGAATTGTTTTTAGAGGTCTCCCTAGGTCTGAGAATATTGCTGAGAAGATTATTTAATTATTTATTGTCTGGGTGAGGCGTAGGAATTGAGTTGAAAGATACTACTTCTTCTACTTATGTTAATATAGCTTTTACAAGTTTTATTGCAAAGATTGGGTGAGAAGCGAGTTTTTTAGCTACTCTAACTATGTCGAGACCGTTTGCTAAGTCTAGTATATCTTGATCACTGAGAATTTCTGCCAACATATTTAACTCACTATCACTTAATTTCTCAACAACCCTCAAAACTTTTAGACTCTTATCTATCCTCTCGATCCATGGTTTGTAGAGTTCGTAAAATTCTCCTAATCTTTCTCTAGATGTTTCACCTTCTTGTGAGGCTTCTCCAGCAACTTTACCAGCAGCTAAACCTGCAGCTATAGATGAGTGGATTCCCGCACCTGTAAGAGGTATAACTGTTCCTGCAGCATCACCTATCAATATTACTCTATCTCTAACAGGATCCTTAATCATACCTCCTATCGGGACTGGTGCTCCTCTATAATCTATAATCTGAGCTTTACCGAGTTCATCGCTAAATCTCTTTACGAATGCATCTAGATATTCTTTAGCTGAAGCTACTCTAACGCCTATCCCTACTTCTGCGATCTTCTCGTTTTTCGGAAATATCCATGCGTATCCACCTGGAGCCACGTTGTTTCCAAGAAAGAATCTAACAGCATCTGGATACTTTATCCTACAATTTACCATTATGTACTGTATCGTCGGTATAGGTTCAGATTTCTCAATAACTCCAACACATTTAGCAACCCTAGAGTTATATCCGTCTGCACCTATCACAACACCTGCCTCATATTCTCCTCTACTCGTCTTGACAACCACACTTCTATCAGCTATCTTCATGTCTATGAATTCTTCTCTAACATGTATCTCAACACCATACTCTGCAGCTTGAGCTGCAATCTCCTGCAGAAACCTAGATTTATCTATCAAGAACCCTATCCTATCTATCTTAACATAATTCATGTTCGGTGCATAAACTATCGCGTAAGCTTTATTCAAAACAATATCTGGCTCAGGTTTGACTTCAGCTGTTTTTAATGTTTCTTGACTAGTTGCCTGACCACATGGTTTATTCGCCATTATAGCTGGAGCCTTCTCTATAAGCAGCGTTTTAGCACCAGTCTTACCAGAAGCCTTGGCTGCAGCAACTCCAGCGGGACCAGCACCAACAACAATAACATCATACTTCTCCATAACACAAACTCTAAACCATGTATATCATAAACCTTCTCTAATAAACATTTATCTTTCTGATTTTCTAGAAACTAAGAATATGAATTTCTGAGAATAGATTTTACGGTGAGGATAAGATTATGTAAGCTTATTTTTAGTCTGTTTTCAATACTTGGTTTCTTATAGCTCCGATGTTTTCTATCCAGACTTCCACCATATCTCCTTCTTTTAGAAGCCATTCTTCTCTTACATGTCCTACTCCTGCTGGAGTACCTGTAGCTATTATATCTCCCGGTTCCAGAGTCATTATCTGGCTTACGTATGATATTATTTCAGGTATCTTGAAAATCATTCTCGACGTGTTAGAGTTTTGTCTAATCTCTTTGTTCACTCTAGTTATTATTCTAAGATTATGGGGATCTTCTATTTCATCTCTCGATACAATCCATGGCCCCAGAGGTGCAAATGTATCGAAGCATTTACTCATAGTCCAGCCACGCCATAAACCATCTCTAAACTGGAAATCTCTTGCAGTAACGTCGTTGAGTACCGTGTACCCGAAAACGTGGAAGTATGCTTCATCAGGTTCTAAATCCTTCGCCCTAATACCGATAACCACTGCTAGCTCTCCTTCATAGTCAAGTTTCTTAACAATTTTCGGTTTAACTATAGGATCCATAGGTCCAATAAGAGATGTAGAAGGTTTCAAGAAGAAAACTATCTCTTCTGGAGGAGATGCTCCTAGTTCTTCTACGTGGTCTGTATAGTTTAAAGCCATGCACACGATCTTTCCAGGATTCTTTATTGGAGGTTCTAGATGTACTGAAGAAAGAGGGATTGTCTCTACTCTCACACTTTCTAGAGATGCTTTAACTAGATCTACCAATTCGCTATCTACTAGGAATCTCTTTAAATCTCTCGGCAACCTTTCTTTTAAGATATCTTCAACAAAGTATCTTGGAATAAGTTCTGATTTATCTATAACGAAGCCGTAATCTCTCCTACCCTCAATACTATAGCTGACTATCTTCATTATAACACCCCTAACTTTATAAAAAATTACTGAGAAGAGGTTAATTTAGCTTTACAACAACCTGAAAGCCTCGCCTCTTTAGGGCGGGGATTGTGTGGTAAGGTTTATAAGCTCTGTATCCTTTAGTATATTCTAGGAAATAGCCGTGGAGGACGATTCTCAGACGTGGCTTGAGCTTAAGAGTACTAGGCATGCTAGATATTAGTGTGGCTATCACTTTGTGTGGATACCTAGGTACCGTAGAGATGTTCTCGTAGGTGATGTTGCTGAATACACTAGAGAGATGCTGAGGCAGATACTCCTTGAGCTCGGCTGTGAGCCTATCGCTATCGATGTCCTACCCGACCATGTTCATGTATTCTGCTCATGTCCTCCACGGCTGTCTCCAGCCTACGTAGCAAACTACCTCAAGGGTAAGAGTGCTAGGAGATTGCTGCAGAGATTCCCAGAGCTGAAGGCTGGTGCCAGTAGGGGTAGGCTGTGGTCTAGAAGCTACTTCGTTGCAACTGTTGGAAAAGTATCGGCGGATGTTGTTGAGAGGTATGTAGTGGAGCAGTGGGAGAAGGAGAGGTGAAGAGAACATTAACGCTGAGACTGGTACCGGACAGGGCTTCCGAGAACAAACTCAAGCTACTTTGCTCACTATCAGCTAAGCTCTGGAACGAGGTTAACTATATTAGGAGGAGGATGTTCTTCGAGAACAGGAGAGTCGACCTAAAGTCTACGTATAGGGAGTTCTACGAGAAGTATAAGGTGTTGATAGGTTCGGCAACAGCTCAGCAGGTTTTGAACAAGAATGATGAAGCTTGGAGAAGCTTCTTCCCCTTGCTGAAAGCGGAGAGAGAGGGAAGGCTACCACCATTCATAAGAAAGGTGAACCCGCCTGGATATAGGAAGAAGAGTGGGTCTAGGGAGCTATGGTGTGTTCTCAGGAACGATCAGTATAGATTTGATGGAGACTACATTGTGGTCAAGGGTCTTGGAGCGATCGGGAGAATCGATGTGAGGTACACTGGTAGAGTAAGCGTTAGAGGTAAGCGGGGCAGGGCTGAGATACACTACGATAGCGATGAGGAGAAGTGGTACATACACATGGCCTTCGAGGTATCTGAGAAGATAGTTAAGGAGAGGTGGGTTAAAGTTTCAGCGAAGCCTCTGGGAGATAAGGTTGCTGGGATAGACATAGGTATAAACAACTTGATGGCGGTATACGTGGAGGATGGCTCAGCCCTAATCATCTCAGGTAGACAGTTAAAGAGCATGAGCTTCTACTGGAGGAAGAAGATAGCATACTATCAATCCACCTTGAATAAGTACGGGTTGAAGACCTCTAGAATGCTTAGGAAGATGTATAAGAAGTGGAGGAGACAGGTGAAGAACTACGTTAACTGGGCTGTGAGGAACACTATAGAGTGGCTATACCGAAGAGGTGTTTCAAAAGCTTTGGTTAGCTACCCGAAGTACTTAACACAAAACAGCGATAGAACCTCCAAGGTTAACTTCGAAGCGGTTCACGTATGGACTTATGGGTACATGGTGAGAAGGATGATCGATTTAGGAGAAGAATGCGGTATCAGAGTGGAGCTCGTCAGCGAGGAGAACACATCCACAACTTGCCCAATCTGCAGAGCCAGAGACGGATACCACAAGAGAGTACATAGAGGACTACTGAAATGCAACAAACACGATAAAGTATTCAACGCAGACCTAGTAGGAGCATACAACATACTGCTCAAAGCGAAAACCACACCCCCGAGCCCCGCTTTATGCGGGGTAGGGGTAACTCGCCTGAGACCGGGCGCAGGGCTAAACCCAGCCTCCGCTGGAAATGTAGCCCTAAACCTCCCCAGAACCCTCGCACTTTAGGGCGGGGAGGAGGTCAGATGTAAGGCTAGAGTTTAGTTAGTAGTAGAATGCTTTCACGTGCTTCACCTATCTTAATAACCCTCTTAGTTGTTGCGACCCTCTTATTTACACCTATTATCCTATCTACTCTAAATCCAAGGTCTTCTGCAAGTTCTGCGAGAAGTATATCTGAATCCACTACTCTATCTGGGAAGACTCCTCCAGCAACCACCATCGCTACTCTACCACCAACTCTAAGTACTCTCCAAATCTCTTCTAAAACAATCTTCATATCATGAAAATATGCTTTAGCGGCTTCGGGAAGATTAAGCTCTGGAAAGTAGTCTACAACATTCTTCGGGTTTAAGCCTATGTAAGATCTAACTGGATCTATCTTTATTTTCTCAAAGAATAATTCGTATTCTATTCTGTAGACTTTAGTGTACTCTATCTTGTTTAGGTAAGGTGGTGAAGTTACAACAACATCGAATTCTTCATCTTCTAAGAAGTCCATTTTTCTAGCATCTCCGAGATAAACTTCTATACTACATGGTTTGAACGACATCTTCTTCAGATCTTTAATCATCTTCTTGATGATTCTTTTAAAGAATTTTCTGAAAGGTGGGACAGGCTTCTCAACAACTTTCAGCACAGCTCCATCTTTATAAGCATAGGAAACCTTCATAGCTGCATTCATTAAAGCTAATGTAAAGAAGTTCTTCACGACAGGGTCTTCAATCATTCTAATACGTTCTCTGAAGAATATTATATCTTCGAGAGAAGGTTTTGCAAAAAACTTTTTTACATATTGGCTGACCTGGCTTAGATCTGGTTTCTCGAATTTTTCTTGAAAAAGTTTTCTAGCATTTTCTTTTAATTTCTCTATATCATAATCTGCTGTCTTCGTCTGTGAAACGAATACGGCTAGCGGAGCTATATCTACACCTACACAATCGATTCCCCTTTCTTTACATGCTAGCAAAGTCGTACCTGAACCTACGAACGGATCTATAATCTTCGAATCTTTAGAAGTCTTGAAGATGTCGAGCATCATATGTACGAAATCTCTTGAAAACCCTTCCTTAAAGTAAAACCAAGAATATATTGGTAGCTTCTTATTTGGAATAAATGTTACTAGTTTTCCCAGATCCCATCTCTCTTCTATAAACCATCTTCCTACAATCATAAACCTTCTCTAACTTCTAGAAAGAATTCTAATCTCTCCATTACTTTACGACTCTAAGTATAACCGCTGTTTCTGTTGCTTTAACACCTTCAAGCCTCCTTATCTCATCAATACATCTATTTAGCTCAGATATATTTCTAGCTGAAATCAATGCTATAGCATCTATTCTTCCAGTTAGCTCGTACACTTTTTCTACTGAATCTATCTCAGCAATCCTCTGTAATAGTTCTCTTGAATGTTCACTCTTCTCGAAGAATATGAACGAGACAGCATTTACAACCGCATCCATAGCGATCTCTACTGTAAATCTTCTTATGATACCTTTTTCCTGCATTAATTTAACACGTCTCCTAACAGCTCCCTCTGAGAGACCAAGCATCTTACCTATCTCTACAAAAGACTTCCTTCCATCTCTCTTCAATATTTCTAATATCTTTAAATCAACTTCATCAAGAGTTTCCCACTTAGAGCTCATACCAATAAATACAATATATGAAGATAGTAAAAAGTCTTACGATCTACATAATAAATAATTCAAATTCCTATTCTTCTTCTAAAATCTCGGACTAACTATACCTAGAATTATGGAAAAATTTAGGAGAAAAGTAAATTATGGAGGAGTAATCTTTATAGCGTTTACTGGGCAGGCTGATTCACAGGCCATACAGTATATGCAGTCTGGTTCTCTGACTGGGTCAGCTTTCTTATTTGAAGCTGGATGACCTGGAGTCTCAAACCATTCATAAACGTTTACTGGGCAGACTTCTATACATGCTCCATCAGCAATACAGATATCAAAATCTACTGCAACGTTAGTTCCATGTATTCCGAGTTTTGTTGGTGGTTCTACTGGACCCCAGACAGCATGACCTACATGTTCACTTATTTTCTGTCTCTTCTTCATAAAGTCTGGATCGATGCCAGGCATACTCCCACCCACTTAACATAATTGACAAAACGCTCGTAAGATATATGCATATCGCTTCTACAAAAATTATCTATAGAATCCAAGAGAATAGCTGGCTAGAGAAAACCCGTCTAGGATTTTAGATACTGTTCTTCTCACATGAGAATTCTTATAAATCCTTCGATATATAAAATGTTCAGAATGCTGCCTCGAAGCTTCTTTCTTACTCTATTATGTACTGTATGTTCGGTTTTCATAGTCTTATCATTTATAACTGTCTCGGGACAACCTACATGGAGTTTTAAGATAAGAATTATGTATGATGAATACTATATGGGTGAGTGGGGTAAGATATGGGTAAACATAACTAATGTAGATTGTAATATTAGGGAAGATGCACCACCACTCATCTTTAAAGATTTGAATGAAAAAATCTTCAAAACATATCTTGAAAGAGCTGAGAAGATGCGTTCTGAGAATTTCATAGAAAACTATTTCTATACTGTTGAGAATCTTAGAGGAGTTGGTACTGGAGAAATTTATGGAGATTATACTTTGAAGCTTACTAAGGTATGTAAAGGTAGGAGTATACTCGTTCTAAGTGTTGGGTTATGGTTTCCTTGGACAGATATTGGTAAATCGAGTGAAAGATGGAGGACCGTAAACACTAGGTTAGAAGCATTCAATCCTGTGAAATTCATTTTACATGGACGTGATACTGGATCATCAATCTTAGTTGGAATAGACTTCTTCTTTCCAGAAGACATAAAATCAGAGGAGATAAAACTTCAACCCATAGTAGATGTACGAGTACATTTCCCAGACTGGATACCATACACTCTCGAAAACCTTAACTATAGCGGGAAGATAGTAGTGTTGCCTTACAGGAGCTTCAACTTAACGGTAACAGATTTCGACGGTGTCCATGTACTTTCTGGAGCTAAGCTTGTTTTAAGAAGATTGATTCACTACTATGATGTTAGAGAATACATAGTCCCAGCAGATGGAAGAGTAAAGATATGGAGGCTTCTAGATGATAAGTACGAGGTTGCTGTTTACTGGAATAGTACTAGATATGCTCAGATGTACCCATTCATATATTTTGAACAACACTGGGCATACGATCTCGCACACTCAAAGATCATCAAGACCAGACTATACAATTTAAAATTGAATATCCTTGATTTAAAGAATTCTAGGTTAAGTAATGCGAAAACATATCTAGATGGTTATGAGATGTTAGCTGTAAATGGATTATCTATGTATAGTCTAGTACCTGAGGGAAACCATTCTATCCAAGTCTTCTGGAGGAATGTTAAAGTTTATGATGGATGGGTTTGGGCAGGCTACCATCCAACGATATATCCATGGATGACTAGACCTGCCATTGAACACAATATTACAACAAGTGTAGGAGATTTAGTGGTCCAGGTGGTAGATACGGGTGGGAACAGGATTGGAGCAAACTTTACGGTTATAGGTCTCAATCCTGAAACAAGTATCAAGAACTTTTACTCTAGAAACGGTTTACTAAACTTCTCCCAGGTACCGTTAGGAGAGTATGTTGTTAGAGCAGTGAACGTTTCTAGAATTTTTGGAAATATTGTTGAGGGAAGCATCACGGTTATCCCTGGAGCTGGAAAAATAAGCTACCTCAACCTGCCTATACATTCTGTTAAATTCCATGTCCTCGGTATGAATGATAAACCTTTAAAGAATGCTGAAATAGTTTTTGGACCTATATCTACACGTCTCGATGATAATGGCGATGTACTGTTTACAGGTGTTCCTAGAGGAATCTACAAGTTCACTGTTTTCTGGAGAGGTTTAAAGATATATGAAAAAGATGTCAATATAGATGGAACTTTATCTGAGGTTGTTAGAGTTCCTGTATACGATATTCACATTGTTTTCCTAGATCATCTTGGTAGAAGATTCTACTGTAATTATAGTTTGAAGGCTCCTGGAGGTTTAAGCATATCATCCGATAAGCCTAAACATGAAGTCTATGTTGAAATGGTTCCAGAGGGAACTGTGAATATTGTTTTGTATTCTCCTGAAGGTAGACTTTTATTGAATGAGAGCCGTCTAGTATCGGAACTCGCTAAGATAAGTGAACTCAAGTTACCGGTAAGCGACATGATCGTTAGAATCTATT
>Ga0209394_1000479_pt1 | contig 31226 bp, 27 predicted proteins | sample JNZ201metaG_FD_184122 | JGI IMG/M metagenome (GOLD analysis project Ga0209394, IMG submission 184122) | Hot spring microbial communities from Jinze hot spring, China to study Microbial Dark Matter (Phase II) - JNZ 20120812A (SPAdes) (version 3) ...
TGGTTATCTGGGTTACCTCTGTGGGTTTCGAGAGCTGACGTAAAGGTATATAAGCATCCACGTGTTTTAATAGCTGGGAGCCGATGAGCTGATGAGCCGTTGGCGAGGAACGAGGCTCTGTGAACCGCTCTTCGCCGATGACTCTAGGGACCCCGGCGACCCCCTGGAGCCGTAAGCGGGGAGAAAGGAGATAACCAGGTGGGATGAACCCGTACCCAGAAAAACCAAAAACAGCTAAAACAACCAAAAAACTTAGCTAACGGATACGGGAAACCACTCAATACTCTAACTTATTTTTATTGTTCAGCGTTTTAGTTAGGTGGTCTGAGTGGATATTGAATCAAAGATTAGGTTAGTAACTAGAGACGTGGCTAGGTAGTTACTGTAGAAGAACTGAGAAGTCTTCTTGAGACGGGTGGTGGGTCCGGGTACTTGGGGTTTGAGCCTAGCGGTATCTTTCACGTGGGTTGGTTTGTGTGGGCTCTCAAATTTAAGGACTTGATTGATGCGGGAGTTAAGATGAATCTCCTTGCTGCTACTTGGCATGCGTGGGTCAACGACAAATTAGGTGGTGATATGTCTTTAATCAAGACGGCTGCTAAGCACGTGGTTACGGTGATTGACTCGTTAGGTATCGAAGGGAGGTATAGGCTTGTTTATGCTGAGGACTTAGTCAGCAACCCAGATTACTGGGCTACTTTACTTAAAGTAGCTAAATCAACTAGCTTAGCTAGAGTGAAAAGAGCTCTGACGATACTAGGTAGGAGAGCTGATGAGGGAGAGTCAGACTTTTCTAAGCTGATATACCCGCTCATGCAGGTGACAGACATTTTTGAGTTAGGAGTTGATATAGCGTTGGGAGGAACTGACCAGAGGAAAGCACACATGCTTCAGAGAGATGTTGCCGAGAAGCTGAAGAAGCGTAAAGTTGTAGCTGTTCATACCCACTTAATACCGTCGCTTCAGGGACTTGGTAGAATGGACCTAACAGGCCTTACTGAGGAGGCTCTTGAGGAACTCATAACAGAACATAAGATGAGTAAGTCGAAGCCGGAATCAGCTATTTTCGTGACAGATTCAGACAGTCTCATAAGAGATAAAATACTTAAAGCTTACTGCCCGCCCAAGGTCATTGAAGGCAATCCCGTGATAGAGATAGCTAAACACATAATATTTAGAGGTGAGGAAAAGAGGTTGACGATAGACAGGCCACAGAAGTTCGGAGGCTCTATAGACGTGTGGTCGCAAGAAGAGCTAATTAAGCTGTACACGAGCGGAATGATTCACCCACTTGATCTCAAAAACGCTGTAGCTGATTACTTAATCAACTTTATAAGACCTATACGTGACAAGCTACTGAGTAGTAGAGAATATAAAGAAATGATTGAAGTGATAACGCAGTCTATCTCTAGGTAGTTAGTGAGAAGGGCCGGGGGTGGCCCTCCCCGCATCATAATACCCCGAGACTCGGGGAACTTCAGCGGGGCCAGTAAAATAATATGGTATGAAGTTATTAAGCTTTAACCTGTTGATTCTTGAGAACCGGTCTTCTAGTTCTGGCCAGAAGATTCGGTGACTCCAGCTCTTCTAACCTTCTCTCTAAAGTGTCTAACTTATCTATTAAGTCGTTCATAAGTTTTTCAATCATGTAGATCTTGCCCTTAACGTACGTGAGTTCACCGTCATAATCATTTAGTTTCTGGAGAGTTGGGTTCTCGACTTGTATGTTTCCATAGAGTCCCTGCTTAATGAATATCTTGATTAAGTCTGTTACTTGAATGCCCATACTATTAGCTAGCTGCCGCAACTCTTCATAGAGCTTATCCGGGAGTGACAGATGCACTGTTGGAATAGTCTTCATCCTCAAGAGTAATATTGTAAGAGGAGTATATAAAGTTATCCTACTTCATGTCTTCTGTTTTAAAGAAGAATCTATATGGTGATTATCTACTGTGTATTGAATACTTCCTAAGAGTAATCATTTAATGGTGGCATGATGAGAATAGTGACTTTCAAATTAGATGAGATAACGTTGAGGAAGCTTGATGAGTTAGCTTCTAAGTTAGGTATTTCTAGGTCCGAAATAATAAGGCTAGCACTCCTTAGCTACATGTCGAAAGAAAACATAAGTCCTAAAAAACAGGGAGTTAAGATAAGGCACGTTGTTCTGACTTAAAGAAAAGTACTGTGTTATGTATTCTTATTTCAACGAAAAGACTATAATCTTCGTTTCTATTCGCTCTTCTAACTCCCTTAACATGAAGTCGTATTCTCTACCTACTCTCAAAGTCTCGTAAGGAGAGAGTTTAAGGAAGTAGTCAAGAGGTTTGAGAGGTAGTGTCGTGCCTTCAAGCCAGTAATGCATAGGCACTACAACTTTAGGTCTAATACTTTTAATCAATTCTAAAACTTCCTCAGGTTCTAGAGTGAATGTTCCTCCTACTGGGACGAACGCCACGTGCGGTTCTTTAATTAAATTGATGTCTTGCGGGTCTGGAAGGTCTCCTAAGTCGCCTGTATGAAGGAACTTGACACCATCTACTTCTATTAAGTAGAGGACGTTCCTACCCCTCCTCCTCCCCTTAAACTTGTCGTGGTATGTCTCAATGCCAACTACGTTATGCTTACCTACCTTAAACTCCCCTCTGCGCATGCTAAAGACTTTAGTCTCGCTTCCCTTCTTAACTAGCTGGTAAGCATTATGATCAAAATGGTCGTGAGTTATCAGTATAGCGTCAGCCTTAACACTAGGTGCGGGAAGCCCTATACTAGCTCCGTCGTGAGGGTCGATAACTATAGTGAAGCCTTCTTTATCAACTAACTCGAAACATGCATGACCGTGCCACTTAACTAGAACCATGAAACACCCTCACTAAGACATTCTTCTCGAGAAAAATAAATAGTGACTTGAAGATCGTAGTTAACATTCTCAACACCACCCATAGTGAGTGGGAAACCCATAAGAGGGCTGTGAGAATAGCTAGATTCTACACGTGTTTATAAGTTCCTGTATTTGTGTCTCTTCTTCGGGGAATCCTATAGACCTTAATCTCGCAATAAGTGATTCGAGATCGCTTATCTGCTCACGTGTTTTTAACTCTCTTATGAATTCACATAATTCCCACGGGAATACAACCCACTTCATTGTTTCTTGAGCGAAGAAATCTGGTTTAATGATTGACTTAGGTTTATAGAAGAGAACTGCCGTCTTAACTGACCTAGCACCTCTTAACCTAACTTGCTCGGTGACTATTTCTAAGGTTCTTCCAGAGTCAACCACGTCATCTACTATCAGTATATTCTTTCCTCTAACATCAGCTGTTAGAGGCTGAGTTATTATAGGTCTTTCAGCTCTCTCTTCAATTCCTCTATAAAACTTTACCTCAACTACTCCTATATTGTCAGTCCCGAGTATGTCGCTGAGTATTCTTGCTACGATATATCCTCCCCTTAATATGCCTACTATTAAGTCTATTTCTAGACCTTCCTTAATTATGTCTAGAGCTAACTTAAGAACGGCTTCATATATTTTCTTCCAAGTTAGTATAAGAAACTCGCTCATAGTCTACCCCCTACTCAAGCTTGAAACTCCGTTCTATTACTTAATGTAATTATTAAGGTTAAGTAATTAAGTCTTAATATTTCTAAGGTTATATATTATCGATTTAGGAGCGAGTGGAGGTAGTATGAATCTCACTCTAACAGAAGTTTTTAGATCTCTAGAGTCTGTTGTGGTAGTGGGTGGCTCGCCGGTAAGAGGTAAGGTAGGTAACGTAATACTTGATAATATCCTGCGGTACGGTTTTAATGGGAGGGTCTACGTAATTAACCCAAAATATGATTCTGTTTTAGGTTTAAAGTCTTATAAGAATCTTAAAGAACTCCCTGAAAAACCCGACATTGTTGTGGTGGCAGTCCCTGCGGGCGCGGTAGCGCAGGTAGTTGAGGAAGCTGCTAGTGTGGGAGCTAAGCTAGCTATAGTGATTTCATCAGGTTTTAGTGAGGATGAGAGGCTCAGTCTTCAGAAAAAGTTAGAAAATGTAGTTAAGTCTTATAAGATTAGAGTTATAGGACCTAACTCCGCCGGAATAACTCTTAGTAGCTTATTTCTTCACGCAAGTATTGAGGTACTGCCTACGAGAGGTAGTGTCGGCATAGCTGCGCAGAGCGGGGCTGTAGGCGGGGTAATAATTAGCGAGTTGAAAAAATACTCATCAGGTGTCTCTTTCTTTGTTAGCTTAGGCAACTGTGCTGACGTGTCTCCCGAGGAAGTGTTAGAGTATGCCGCGGAAGACGAAAATACTGACGCACTAATACTCTATCTTGAGTGGTTGCGTGACGGGAGGAAATTCGTGGAGAACGGTCTTAAGCTACTGAGTACTGCGAAGCCCTTATGTGTTATTAAGGGGGGAGTAGGTAAGCAGAGCTCAGAGGCTGTCAAGTCTCATACTGGTGGGTTAACGCCCAGCTACGAAGTCTTTAAAGCAGCGGTTTCAAAGATCAGGGGCTATTTAGCTACAGAGATTCAAGACGCTGTAGAAGTCTGTGAGCTTGCGAGACGTCTTAAAAGACTTAATCCTTCAAGAATTATAATAGTCACCAATTCTGGCGGGTTAGGAGTGCTTGCAGCATCACACCTAGATTTAAGCGGTTTTGAGATACCTAGACCGCCGTCTAAGCTTGTTGAAGCCCTAAGCAAGTTGGGCTTGAGGAACGCGGCATCTAACCCGCTAGACCTGGGCGGCGACACATACATAGAGACTCTGACAGACATCCTAACGTTGAGAGAACTCAAGGAGTACTATGACCTGGCAGTACTCGCTTATGTTCCGACAGCCGCAGAAACCCCTGAAAAGATTGCTAAAGTTATTGAAGAGAAACAGTCTAGTTTCACCCTGCCTGTAATAGGGTACTTCGCTGGTGAGGGTTCGTACGAGATTGTAGCTAGAATCTCGAAATATCTTCCGGTGATTTCTTCGTCCTGGATTTTAAGTAGAGCATTAATATACATGAGGGAATTTAATAGGGGGTTTAGGTCATGAGCGTTTTAAACCCTTTAAAAGCCCCTGCTGGTGTGAGATTAGCTCTCATGGGTAATGAAGCTATAGCTAGGGGCGTTATTGAGTCAGGAACTTACGTCGTCACTGGATATCCGGGAACCCCGTCTAGTGAAGTCTTAATGACTCTTCACGAGTATAGTGAGGGTCTAGACTTATATGCCGAGTGGGCTGTAAACGAAAGAGTAGCTTTTGAGATAGCGTTAGGTGCTTCTTTAGGTGGTGCTAGGTCTCTCGTGACCATGAAGGGGCCGGGCTTTAACGTCGCTTCAGACCCTATCTTATCAGCAGCTTACTCAGGTGTTAACGGCGGTCTCACCATATTAGTAGCTGACGACCCAGGACCCATAACAACCCAGACAGAGCAAGACAGCAGGTGGTATGCTAAGCTCTCTAAACTGCCTATGATAACTCCTTCATCCCCTCAAGAAGCGAAAGACTTTACTGTAGTATCTCAGCTCCTCAGTGAGGACGTCATGTTGCCAGTCATACTGAGAACTACTACCAGAGTTAACCATGCAGTAAGTGAAGTCATAACAGGTGATGTAAGGCCTCCTAAGAAGTACCGTGAGTTTCGTAAAGACCCTCCGAGGTACGTGAGGGCGGGTATGGCGTGGAATTTAGAGAGGCATAAATGGCTTAATAATCAGCTCAAAACAGTTGAGGGTCTCGTAAGGAAGTACGGGCTAAACAAAGTATGGGGTGAGGGTTCTAGTTGTGTTGTTGTTGAGGGTGTGAGCTATAATTACGTTATGGAAGTGTTAAGTAGGGTAGAGTCGTGGGAGCGCAAGATTAGAGTCGTTAAGGTAGACGTGTTATACCCTATTCCGAGGAACTTCTTGCTGGATTCTCTAAGCGGATGTAAGGAGATCTTAGTTGTTGAGGAGCTAGACCCCTACTTAGAGGAGTCTATTAAGGCGTTGTTGCAAGACCAAGACCTAAGGATAAAGGTATTCGGTAAGTTAAGCGGTTACTTGCCTTTAGAGGGCGAGCTCAATACACGCGTAGTATCTCAAGCAGTCTCAAGGATTCTAGGTCATGAAGTTGCTGAACCCTATCATGATGGAATGATTAAAGATCTGGAAGTTCCTACACGCCCGCCCCCCTTATGTCCTGGTTGTCCTCACAGAAACTCTTATATTGCGATGCTTCTAGGTATCGCTAAGGCAGGCTATAAACGTGATGAGATACCTGTCTTCGGAGATATTGGTTGTTATGCGTTAAGCGTTAATCCCCCGCTCAATGCTATATGGACCGAACACAGCATGGGAGCTAGTATATCGATGGCTATGGGTCTTAAGGTAGGAGGGTTTGATAAGCCCGTGATAGCAACTATAGGGGACTCAACCTTCTTTCATGCGGGGATTCAGCCACTAATTGAGGCAGTTAACAAGAGAGTGGACTTGCTAGTCTTAGTACTTGATAATTCAGTTGTTGCTATGACGGGACATCAGTCAACTCCTGCTTGGGAGACTACAGAATCTGGTAGGGTCACGAAGCCCGTGGAGATAGTTGATGTGCTCAAGTCTATAGGTGTTGATAATTTAGCAGTAGTTAATCCTTTTGAGATAGATGAGATGATTAATAAAGTGAGTGAGTTTATTAAAAAGCCAGGCGTTAACGTGATAGTTGCTAAGGCTCCCTGTGCGCTCCTTAAGGTTAGGAGAGAGGGAGTGAAGAAAAAATACACTGTTCTGAGTAGTAAGTGTGTTAGTTGCTTAGCTTGTGTAAGACTAACTGGTTGTCCAGCCCTATATATAGGAGACGATAATAAGGTGAAGATCTTGATGGATGACTGTGTGGGGTGTGGTCTATGTGCTAGGTATTGCCCGTATAAAGCTATTGTTGAGGTGAGTCCTCATGAGTGAGGACAGAATATTCAATATACTCATATCGTCTGTCGGTGGTCAGGGAGGTCTAACGCTATCTAGAATTATAGCGTTAAGTGCTGTTATTTCAGGGTATTATGTAAGGACTGGCGAGACTCTAGGTATGGCTCAGAGATTCGGTAGCGTGGTTAGTTACGTGAGGGTAGGTATAGGTAGAGAAGTATATTCACCTCTGTTTAGTTTTAATGAAGCTCACTACATCGTGTGTATGGAGGTCTTGGAATGTGCTAGAGCACTGAAGTATCTGCGTGATGACGGCATCATAGTACTAGATAAGACTATAAAGCCTCCGGCATCAATGAGTTTAGCAGGTAAAAACTCTGCTTTTAGAGAGCAGGTAATCAAGCAAATCATAGACGTAGTTGGTCCTGAGAGAGTTGTTGTTGTTCCAGCAAGGGATATTGCTTCAAGTCTAGGTAATCCTAGAGGAGCTAACATGGTTTTACTAGGTGTTTTGAATAGAATCTCAGGACTATTTGATAATGAGAAGATAGAGGAAGCTATATCAAACTTCTTTGAAGGTAGAGCCAGGGAGCTTTCTCTGACTGCTTACAGAGAAGGATATAAATACGTGAATCAGCAACGAGCACCAAACACAGTTTAGTACTTAATATCCTGAAGCCCTAAAGAGGTTGAAGTGCTTTGCCTTGTAAGGTAAGTGTGGCGGCTTTTGACTTAGACGGTGTCTTAATAAGGTGGAGATCTTCCTGGAGAGCTCTACACGAGTATTTCGGCTCTTTAAGTTTAATCGTTGAAAGTAATGACGCCGAGAAATTCTTGAGAGGCGAAATAACTTATGAGGAATGGATGAGGAGAGATTTAGAAGCTATAATCAAAGCTCTTGGAAAGCCCCCAACTAGAGAAGAAATAATTAAAGCATTCTCTAGGTATGAGCTAGTTGACGGTGCCAAAGACTTAATCAACTTCTTGAAAGAGAGAGGAGTCTACACCCTCATCGTTAGTGGGGGGATTGACTTACTAGCTGAGATTATAAAGAGAGAGCTAGGTGTAGACGCGGCATTCGCTAACAGGCTAGTCTTTGACGAGAAGGGATACCTAATACCGAGAGGTATTGAAGTAGTTAATCCTCTCAAAAAAGGAGAACTGTTGAAGAAGTTATCAATACAGCTTAGAGTACCACTTAGTGAATTTATGTATGTAGGAGACACTGAATGGGATTTTGAGGCTTTAAACCTTGTTGGGTATCCCGTCCTCCTCAACTACGGCGACGTAAAGCCTTCAATAGAGTCTAAATACATTATAGTCAACACCTTATATGAGGTAATAGAGTTTCTCACGAAATGCTTTAACCGTAGTTAAGAACTCTTTGAGGGGGTTCGGGTTTCATATTGATTGATATCGACCCTTGGCTTCATTGACCTCAAGGCGCCTTTCATCGGAGACCTTATCATTGGTCTCTACTCTTTCAGGATAACCCCCAACTCGTAGCCCCTCACCAGTTTCACGACTGCGGAGAAACCCCCACATACTGGCTTTAGGTGCCCCACCCACTCGAGTCTTCACCACACACCCACATCGTGAGCAAGCTCAACCCACAATAAAGCAACTTACATAAACCCCTTACAAACCTTTACAAAACACAAAACAGTTGCACTAGGCAAGGCCAGTAATTCAGTGTAGACTACAATATTATGATGTTTGTGATGCATATCTATTTATCTCTTCTTCAAGTATCTCTACCAGTCTTTGAGGCACTTCTTCAGGTCCTCTTGATGTCTGGAGTAGTAGCTCTAGAGCTGACTTAATTCTTTCTTTAAGTGTTTCATCAAGTAGACTAAACTTATAGATTTGTTCTTGGACTAGGTGACTAAACTCTACACGAGCTCTCTCAGCTTGAAGTGGTAGCCCCCAACTCCTAGAGTAGAAGTATACGTACGCGATTAAGGTTAAGTCAACGAGATATGAGAAATCTACATGTTTAATCACTTCTTTCAAGAAAGAATTGAAGTAAATCGTTAAGAACTTCACGTAGTTCTTCAGAGAGACTACTAACGACGTTACACTTCTTCTTTCTATGGAACTCGTAAATGTCTTCACGTATCTTGATAGCATCTCACTAAGGTCGTTCATTTTTAACGAGGAGAGCGTGTCGTTGAAGTCTTGTAGCCTCTCGATTAGCTCCTTGTAAAAACCCCATTGAGGGATATTGCCTTTAGTGAGTGATTGAAGAATTCTGAAAGCTGGTAAAACTAGGAAAACGTAGTTATGTAGATTCCTCTCAAGGAGGTCTCTAATGATTTGCTGTTCTCTCATGAAGTAGTAGAGAAACATGAACTGCTCTACATCTTTTTTTACTAGCTCATTAATAGCTATCCTTATTACGTCACCCTCTACAGTCTTTATTTCGAGTCCTTCGCTGGGGAGTCTTACCATCTCTCTCACACTCTTGAGAGGTATTCTCTTTATCTCGCCTAGCATCTCAAGCTTTTCTACTATTAATGAAGTGTCGCTAGTTCTCACGACACATTTGTACTCTATTTTGTTTTCATAGCATCTAGTAGACAACCTTAACTCCCTCCCTCCTTCAGACGTATTACGCCTTCGTAAACTTCTATGTCGCTTCTGCTCATTAAGAGCACCCAAATAAGCTGTACTGAGACCTCTGTAGTGAAGGGCAGCTCATTAACGTTGATGGATTTTTTCTCTGCGAGTTCCTGCAGTATGTAGTCACCGAATAGAGTCAGGTGTTTAGAAAGGTTGTTGAGGACTGCTAACCTTTCTAGAGTTAATGTAGTGTTTTCAAGTACTGTAGGTAATTCAGCAAGTAAGTTTTCAAAACCTTCCATGAGGTTTGCGGGAGACCGGATAGCGTCTCTGCTGAGCTTGGACCTAACAAGGTCTATATTCCTCTTCATTCTTCCCAACAACATGTCTTCTATCTCTACGTCTCCTCCGTAAACAGCTTTTATTTTTAGGCTTACTTTCTCCACGTCCGTGATTAACGTGTTAATTAACTCGTCTATGATGGTGAGTAAGTTGTTGTACAAGATAGAATATCTTCTCAGGTAAGAAATCACTTCTAACTCACTCACTATTCCGGGGATCTCGTCTAGCTCGTTATACAGTTTCTCTAAGACTGCTGAAGCTTCAAGTCCTTCTAGAGGCTTCTTCTTTAATTTCCTCACCTTGTCAGTAACTAGTCCTTTGGCTTGTATCAACCTATTATGTAGTTCCCTAAGCTTAGGTAGGGTTACGCTGATCATGTTATCATAGCTTTTTAGCATGAAGTATATATCTTCTAATAAAGATTTGCTAGACATGCAGTCTATCTTCTCTATTTTCTCAGTCTCTATAGGCGTTACAGACAATTGTTCTGACACGCTTATGTAAGTGTTTAGGACTAGGTTCTTAAGCACGGTGCAGCTCTCTCTCAATGTATTAGCTACTGAACCCACGTACTGAGGTATCTTATCAACTCTCTCTATCTCCTGAAATCTCTGAGCTCCTTCTCTGAGGCGGTCTCCGTAAGGAGTTGCTAAGACTAAAGCTACTACCTTCGAGTAGGTGATCAGTGCGTGAGCATACATAGACTTCATATGATCTGAGAGCTCAATCAACTGTTTTTCAGCATTCTTAAGAACGTCACTAACTAGCTGGAGCCTGCTTACGGGAACAAGCTTCTTTAAAATAATGGCTTTAGACATCTCTAAGCTCCCCTTTATTACATTCAGTTTATTCTCGACTTCTTTAAGCGCGTCTTCAGACCATAAACCAGTCTTGCCCACTTCGTTATAGACTGTCGTGAGACTCTGCACCTCGCGTTCTAAGGCCCCCAGAACGGAACTCAAGTGTCTTCTTTTCTCTGACATTATTCTCAGATAAGCTACTGTCGCTGTAACAGAAGAGATTATTACGGCTACTAAGAAGGCTGAAGTCAAGTTATACTCTAAGTACCGGTAGAAAGGCTCTAGAAAAATTACAGACATAGAGATATAGAAAAGCCCGACAAACGTTAAGGAAGATATGAAGTATCTTATGACGATTATAGCTAAGTTGACTGTCTCCCTACCTACTAAGCTGTAAGATATTATGTTTATGAAGGAAGCTACAGTAAAGCTTATCAAGAGAGATACGTAGACTTGTGTGAACTCTGTTGCTGTGCCTATACTCATGTGAGGAACTCCTGTGAGGTCAGGTAACACGTAATAAAGACCTAAGAAGATTAGGAGCGAGAACATGAGGCTCATAATCCCTGAGAAATATGTTTTGAAGTTCTTGACAGTAACGACAGAGAGTGAGAGTAACCATATAAACTCATAGACGCTGAGGCTAACCCCCCATAAGCCGTCTGTCAGAGCAAACGTAACGAAAAAGAATATAGGCAGGTGGACGCTCAACTCCCAAATATTCAGTTTCGAGACTAGATTCCACGCAACCACAGCCGATAATAGGAGTGTTGAGAATAGCACGTAGAGACTCCCTAGCAACGGCAGCTTAATGCTGGGTAGTGAGAAAACTACGTTGAGGAGCAACATGTAGCTCACGAAGAGAGGCGAGAAAGCCAGCGAGTCATAGTAGGGTAAGTCCCTAGGATATATTAGGGGGGCGAGCAAAGTCAAGGTTATTAAAGCGCCTGCGAGCGGAATCCCTATAGGTTCCTTCATTAGGCCTAGCGCATAATTAGTCAGTACGATCCATAGAGAGATTATGAGTGATGCCCAAATAACTTCTAGTCTAGACTTCTTAGCCCCGTCTAACTCCTGCCTGATCATTAAGACCCCCTCTCCGTCGTAGTCAGGAACTCTCTAGTCAGCTTCATTAAAGGAATCAATACTCTAAGGTCTTTTTCTTCCTCGCTTAGTATTGATGGAGCGTCCCAAACATCTTTTGACAACTTTATTATCAAGTCATCACTACTCTCACTAATAAAAATACGCACATAGTCTTCTGTCGTAGTTTTAGGAGTAAATGTTTTGTAGACTGCCCACCCACAGACCTTAACCATTTCATTGATATTGACTTGATTTAGTAATTCCGCGTTGCCTTCTAGGTACGCGTATCCCATACTCCCAGCAAATATGGTTCCCCATGTAAGAAACTTAGCTAGTTGAGAAGCTCCAGCTAGGTTCTTTATTAGTAGTGAAGCCTCCTCGAGACTCAATAACGATACGAAGTATAAGTGTCTCATCTCTCTAGTGTCGGTTAGTAGGATTTCCTTGCCTAAGTTATCTGAATAAAGTCTTAAACCCCACCTAAGTAGTTCCTCAACTCCTTGAGGACTGAGATATCTATAGAATCTGTCAATCCTTAGTACACTCACCCTACTAACTAGTCTTTCTTTCAAGACTTTAGCTAAAAACGTAACTAGGTTAAATCTATTAATGAGAGTTAGCTCTCTATCTATTACGACCAAGGCTTCCGCCCTGCTAGCACTACTCTTGAGAGACCTGAAAACCTCAAGAGTCTTGTAAGCTACAGATAATTCCTTAGCTTGAACTCTAGATACCAGGAATAACTCCTCTACATCCTCAGTTATTAATGAGGGAAGAACACTCTCTTCGAAAGTTCCTTCTTGAGAAACTCCTTCTTTTAAGTAGCTTACCCACATGCTATACTTATACGAGTCTTCAGAAGGTCTTGAAAGCACGTAACTATTAGGTTTAAAGAACTCTAGAGACTTTTCAGACCCTTCCTTAATTCTAATAATTAGGTAACCTCTACTAACTAACGCCTCGCTTAAAATGTGTTCTATAAGTTGTGGCGCCATAATCACGGCTAACTTATTATGGTCTATGAAATCAAGAGAGCCCATAAAGCTCTCAAATATGTTCACAGACCATATACTCACTAAAACTCACCAACCCTATTAATATACTCGTAATTTCTATAAATAATCTTATTGAACTCTTTAGGCCGCGTTGATCGCTACATCTAGGTACTTATTTTTAGTCTTCCTTAACTTGCTAGATTATGCGGAAGAATCAGGTTCCAGTACAAACTTCCTCGACAGGCTCTCTAGCAAGCCTTTCTCTCAACGATATTATTAACTTTAACGCCTCAACAAACACTTCCACTTCTTCTAATGTGTTGTACACATAATAACTTGCTCTCACTGAGCCACTGAATCCTAGTCTGTAATGTAGTGGGTGAGCACAGTGCCCTCCAGTCCTTACGGCTATCCCGAAAAGGTCTAGTGCTTTACCCACAGTATGGTGATGCAGGTCTTTAACGTTGAACGCTACTAGCCCTGTTCTCATGTGAGGGTCTTTAGGTCCTAGGACTATCACCTCATCACCTAGCTCCTTAAACTTCTTCAGAGTCTCATGTACTAGAATTACATCGTGCTCTCTCACGTTCTCCATTCCCAACCTCATCAAATACTTAGCCGCTTCCGCAAGTCCTATCATGCCAGCAATATTTGGTGTTCCGGCTACGAACCTCCACGGTAGGTCGTGCCACACCACAGAATCTAGCGTCACGTCTTTTATAGTGTCACCACCGACTCTAAAGGGCTTCATAGACTCCAGAACGTCTTTCCTACCCCAAAGCACGCCGCTCCCAGTAGGTCCGAGCATTTTATGCCCGCTGAACGCGATGAAATCTAGTTCTAGTTCTCTCACATTTGTTGGAACGTGTGGCACGTACTGAGCTCCATCCCCTACAGCTATAGCTCCTACAGAGTGGGCTAATTTCGCAATTCTCCTCACGTCGTTTATTGTTCCAACGACGTTGCTTGCCATTGGGAAAGCAACTACTCTAGTCTTCTCACTAACAGCTCTCTCAAGCTCGTCGTAATTAAGTGTTCCCTCTTCTGTTACATTCACGTACTTAATTCTAGCGCCAGTCTTCTCAGCAACAGCTCTCCACGGGAGCATGTTACTATGGTGGTCCATGACAGTAACTACTATCTCGTCGCCAGGCTTTAGATTATCTAGTCCCCAACCCCAAGCAACTAGATTTAATCCATCGGTAGTGTTAGATACGTCAATTATCTCTTCCCAGGAGTAAGCGTTTATGAACTTAGCTAAGACTTCATGTGCTTCCTCATATGCTTGACTAGCTTCTTGAGAAAGCGTGTGGAAGCCCCTGTGAACGTTAGCATTATAATTGAAGTAAAACTTGACTATAGCTGCCACGACTTGCCTTGGTTTCTGAGTTGTGGCTGCATTATCTAGATATATGAGTCTCCTCCCGTTGATTTTGCGCTTGAGGATTGGGAAGTCTTCCCTAATCTTTTCAACATCTAACACGTTAGGCACCTCTAACTAGAAATCAGCTTTCAGCGCTCTCCTTTCCCTTTAGCAACTTACTTAGGAGACTTATGATCGTGTCTTCCTTACTTAATGGGGGCTTCACAGGCTCTCCTTTCAGAAACTTGCTGACTCTCTCTGGGAATGACGGGACAATATTTTTTAAGTCTATATCGCTTAAGACTCCATCATATTTCTCTTTATAGGCTACCTTACCGTCAATCCAGCTCAGGAGAAGTGTTGTAGGGGATGAGTGAACATCAAAATATGTGAAAGTAGCTGAAGCAACTAACGACTCACAATCTCTAGCGAACCAATTACAGAGGACTATATAGAAACTAAACTCATTACTTTCACTACTTAAGCTCCTGACGAAAGGGAACCAGTATATGTCGTATCTCCTGCACGCGTGACACTTAGCATTATCAAAATACATTACCGCGTACTTATCTCTAGGTATGAAGGGGTCTATCCCCTCTATATTCAAATAAACCCACGTGTTTTCTCCTCTCAAATATTTATAGATGCCGTGTTTGTTTTCAGGAGTTATCTCTCTGAACTTCGAGTCACTCACTCAACTCACCAAAATAATAGGGTAAGGATTAGATTAAAATTAAATTAGTTTGAAGTAATTAACTAAGGTGCTTAATGGTGAGTAAGATAGATAGAGTACTTCAGGAATACCCACCAAGGTATGGTCCTGAATGGGGTAGTGGAGGTATTTTTGGTCTTAAGTATTTTAAGGGAGTGCTTTACTATACGCTCGCTTTTGAAGCTTCAGCATACTTCGTTGACGACGAGATATTAGAGTACAGGTTCAGCGAGTTAGGGCCTGGTCCCGCATCTGGTGGAGACACTTACAATGCTGTAGACGTTGTTGACGACAAGATATTCTTTGGGGGTTGGGTACATAACCCCGCAGTATTTAAAGGTAAGAGAAATCACGCTGGTGAGATAGATTTCAGGAATAAGTATAGTCACGTACACGAATATGACGTCAGAGAAAGAAAAGTGAGACTACTCTGGAAGGAAAGCATTCATGACGAGTTTAGGTGGGCTGGGGAAGTGTCTCAAATAATTTACGACCCGGTAAAGGACGTCCTGATTATAGGGAGGTCAGACGGCATGGAGAACTTAGGCGTTTATGAGTTAAGCAGAGACGGGAGAATTTTCAGTAAGTTAAGTGAAGTGCCGGCGCTTAAGGGCTCGCTATATCTTGATTATGCGTGCTTTGATATGCAGCCGGACTGGATGAGGGGAGTCGAGGGTATTCAGTGCTTAGATTTAGTTAGGAGAGTGTGGGTAAGGCACACTATAGAGGACTGGGCTGAAGTGTCACTAGACGGTTACGGAGTCTCGTACAGGACGTCTGGTTATGCCGCGAGCGCGTACACTAGGTATTGGCACTTCATGAGAGGAGGTGTTCTAGTCGGTAATCCTGTAGAGCCTGAAGTCGAGAAACCCACGTTTGTGAGGTTATTTGATTTCGGTATGAATGTTTACGCTCCGCACAGGAGCAACGCACTCAATTTAGGCGGCGGGATATTAGCAGTATTTAACGCAAGCACTCACGGATTCCTACATCCGCACGAGAGTAGTTCTGGAGAAGCAGATCTTAGAAAGTATTTTAACACCGTAGTTGCGCCCACAGCACTCGTCTACATAACGCCACCTCAAGCAAGAATAGTAGCTACGTTTGGAGCCAGAATAACTAGCATGACTAAGGCAGGGAGTAGAATACTCATAGCGTACAACACTACCCCTAATCTCGGAGGTAAAGATTCAACGCCTGTAGACGGCGGTGTGAGAGGTATTATGTCCGTGGACGAGTACACTCTGTTAAGTAGTAGTAACCCACCATTAACTATCAGAGTGCCTGGCTGGGCGGTAGGAAACGCTTGCTTTGGAGGCATACCACTTACAGGCTTTAAAGAAGCTGAGTTATTTGTGAGAAGCAGTAAACATAACGAGATACTCATTAATATCTACGATATTGGCTTGCCACCGCTAAATTACGGTTCTGAGAGACTTAAGTTGAGTGAAGGACTTAACAAAATAGACCTGAGGAGCTACAGAGATATAGTTTCTTTCAAGCTGGAGAAGCCTGACGAAAACGCATTAATCAACATTTACTTAAGATGAAGTGTTATTAGCTTTTCCACCGAAGATTATCTAGCTAGTGATGAGTAAATGGACTTAAGAACTAAGTTAAGGGAGCTCTTCGTTAAGAACCCTGAAACACCTAAAATAATTGAGCTAATAAGAGGGTTAGCTCAACGGCTAGGTGGGGAAGTAGTTAAGATAATGGATTTCTGCGGTACTCATGAGTGGACTATAACAAGCTATGGTTTGAGGAGTCTAATGCCTGAGAACGTGGAGTTGGTTGCGGGTCCTGGCTGTCCAGTATGTGTTACTCCCGGTCACTACGTTGAAGGCCTAGTTAAGCTGTCTCTTGAGGGAGTTAATGTCTTCACGTACGGTGACTCATTTAGGCTACCCTCACTCAAGGGAGCTAAGCCGAGGAATCTGGCTGAAGCTAAGATGTTAGGAGGTAAGGTTACGGTGATTTACAGCTTCCTGGATGCGATTAAGGAAGCTAATAAGAGGAGAAGTGAAGAGCATGTCTTCTTTGCTGTAGGGTTCGAGACTACTATGCCTGCAGTGGCGGAGCCCGTATACAGTAGGTTACTTCCCGATAACTTAGTAGTCTTAAGCGCGTACAGACTCACGCCGCCAATCATGAGGTACTTGCTAGAGAACGTGCGTGAGGTGAGGATAGATGGTGTCATAGCACCCGGGCACGTCTCGGCCGTGATAGGATATAACGCGTGGGAATTCTTAGTGAGAGATTTTAATATACCCACTGTAATTTCCGGCTTCGAACCTGTTGATGTTCTTCTAGCCATACTTGCGATACTTAAATGTAAGGTTGATGGTAAGCCAGCTCTAATTAATGAGTATGCTCGAGTTGTTAAGCCGGGAGGCAATATTAGAGCCAAGAGAATAATTAATGAAGTCTTCGAGGTTGTTGACTCATACTGGAGAGGCATAGGAGTAGTTCCTTCTAGCGGTGCTTTACTTAAAGATAAGTTTAGAGATTATGATGCGTCATCAAGGTATGGAATAAGAGAAAAACCTGACTTCAGCGATGTCCTGCCTGGATGCAGGTGTGGTGAGGTGACGCTAGGTAAAGTGAAGCCTACTTCATGCCCTCTCTTCATGAAGTCTTGCACTCCCGAGAACCCCTACGGCCCCTGCATGGTTAGTTCAGAAGGCACTTGCAAGATATGGGCTGAGAATCTTCACGCCCTACTTACTAAGCTGTGAGTTGAGGGGTGTTTAAGTTCTTGAGTTCGAAAGGAGAAGTCTCTAGGGTAGCTTTCCCGATACTTGTAGGAATGATCCCAGACTCAGTAATCAGTCTCGTAGGAATGATTACTGCATCAAAAATTGGTAGGGAAGCCTTAGCAGGTACTGGTCTCGCCTCATACTTGTTCATGATAGTAAATGCTGTGACTTCGGTTTTCATGGTAGGTTTACTAGTAATTACTTCTCAAGCTTATGGAGGCAATAACCTAAAATTAATTGAGAGAGCTTTCGGCGAAGCTATTACCGCGTCAGTTCTTTTCTCGGTCGCGGCGGTCGTGACCTCACCTCTCTGGCTACCTACCTACATAAGCGTACTCTCAGGTGGTCAGGGAGTAGTTAGTGAGGTTGCCGTGACTTACTTAAGCTTAAGAATTCTCTCTATACCTGCCTTGATGCTTAACTCTGTGATAGCTACTTTATTCAGAGCTGTGGAGGAACCGTGGCCACCAACCTACTCCTCCATTAGTGTTGGCGTGATTAGTTCTGTTCTCGTGCCTTCCCTTGCCCTAGGTTACTTAGGGTTACCTGAGTTAGGAGTTTCTGGCATGGGTCTAGCCTCGGCAATTTCACAGTATGCTGGTTTGCTTGTGTATATATTTCTGAGACCCCCGATTAGGGTGAGATTATATGTGCCATCAAAAATAACGACTAAGATATTAGCTGTGGGAGTTCCTGCCTCTATAGAGAGATTTGTTGGGAGTGCGGGACATAATATATACATAAACGCTGTTGCTAGGTCAGGTATTGACGCTCTAGCGGCTCATAATATAGGGTTAAGTGTGGAGAACTTAATCATAGGTCCTGTCTTCGCAGTAAACATAGCTGCTTCTACTAAGGCAGGACATCATGTAGGCGCTAATAACGTTGAAGACTTAGACAAGATAACCAAGGAAGCGCTAAAGATCGGTGTTGTTTGGATGTCTGCCGCTACGGCAGTACTTATTGGTTTATCGCCGTTCATCGGAAGCTTCTTCACGAGTAGTGAGGAAGTCGTTAGGTTAGTTATGGCTTACTTAATTATGGCTGCTATATCGGAGGTTGGGCTTGGCGCCTCACAGGCACTCTACGGCATATTCAGGGGTATGGGGAGTACTTGGGCACCGCTCGTAATAAGTTCTACTACTGTATTGTTATTTAGAGCCATGTTAGCTCAGGTTCTCCAACCAATTTACGGTGTTTATGGCGTCTGGTTTACTCAGATAACTGATATGTATGGGCGACTCCTCATATCCTACTTTATGTACGTGAGACTTAAGTCAAGACTTCTTGTCAAGGTTGTATAGGTTTTAAGACTGTCTATAGGTTGTTTTGGTTGTTTCTATGGATTCCGAGAATTATCTAGGATATAAATGATTAAGTGTTTGAGTGTTTTTGGAGTCTGTGAGCTGATGAGTCGTTGGTAAGGGACGAGACTCTGTGAATCACTCTTCGCTGTAGGAGTTGGGTGAACTGCTGGCGGTAGCTGGAGACGTGCTCTTGCAGGCGGGGTGGGAGAAGAATAAGCTGTCGAGAAGTAGAGGGCTGGGAGGCTGAATACGAAATAACATGAAAACCTGTGAAGAGCCGTTCACCGAGAAACGACTTTAGCAAAACACTTGTTTGTAGCCTTATTAGTCATTTACTGTATCATTTGTTGGTGACTTGAGTAGTGCATGAGTGGGCATTGGCTGAGGGCATTGCTAGGTACTTAAGTAGTGTTGTAGGTGTCAAGAGACTTAAGAGTGTTAGGATTGGGTTGGGTGAATTACAGTCTGTTGATGAGGAGATTTTAAGATTTGCGTTAACGGAGCTTATGAAAGCTGAAGGTTACGAACTTAGTGAGGATTCTGTAGTTTTTGTTAAGAGGGCTGCTAGGTTTCAGTGCAGGAGGTGCGGGTATTCTTGGAGTCTCAACAACGTGAGTTTAGGTGATGATGAGAAAGAAGCTATTCACTTCATACCTGAGGTGATACACGCTTATCTTTCATGTCCTAAGTGTGGCTCAAGAGATTTTGAGGTGGTTGAGGGAAGAGGCGTTGAGGTCCTTGAGGTGATTACTGAATGAATGCGTTGAGGCACCTTATTGATGACCCGAGGAAAATCCTCGTTGAAGAGAGACTTAAGAATGTCAGTAATGTTGTTCCTGTGATGAGTCCTAAGGGCGGTGTAGGTAAGACTGTGATCTCAGCTCTCATAGCGCTGGCTATGGCTGAGAGCAACTACAGTGTAGGGTTACTGGACCTAGACGTAACTAACCCTTCAATTCACGTAGTTCTAAATCTGGGACTAGATGAGAAGCCACTAGAGAATAAAGGGGTAATACCTCCTGAAACTCAGGGGGTTAGAGTCATGAGCGTCGCGTACTATACTGAGGGGAGGCCACTGCCGTTAAGAGGCTCTGAAGTAACTGAAGTTGTTAGGGAGGTTCTAGCAATAACTATCTGGGGTAATCTAGACTACCTCATAATAGACACACCGCCTGGTATGAGCGACGTACATATGGAGATAATCAACAATATAAGGAAAGCAAAACCGTTAGTAGTGACTACACCCCACGTGCTTTCAGTAAGTCCTGTGAAATCTCTCTTAAAAATGCTTAAAGAGGTAGGGTCCCCCATAATAGGGCTAGTAGAAAATATGAGTGAGAACCCCACAGACCTCGTAATGAGTTTATGTAGAGAGTTTAGAGTCAAGTATTTAGGTAACGTACCGCTAGATTCTCTACTGGCATTCAGCGTGGGAAACGCTTCAATCATAAAGAAGACGAAAGCTTATAGTAAGGTAGCTGAGATAATCAAGTATTTAAGACCTAATTAAGCATCACTTCACTCTCTGTAGTATGGCTTGCCCAGAGACGCTGGAGGTCTTGCCCCCCTAGATATAGCTAGTAGCGAAAGCAAGACTGCTAGATACGGCAACATGATCATGAAGTATGTCATCTCAGGCCTACCAATCTTTATGAAGATGTCTTGTAGGCTTATGCCTACAGACCACGTAACACCGAATATTAGACTTCCTACTAAACTGCGTGAGGGGTTCCACTTCCCGAAGTACGCTAAGCCTATAGCGATGAACCCCATGCCGTACGTCAGATTCTCGTAGAAGAGACCAGTTATTTCTAAGCATAGGATAGCTCCTGCCAAGCCCGCTAGAGCAGAGCCTAGCGCTAACGAGAATAACCTATATAAGGTGACGTTAATGCCCGCCGCATCACAGGCTCGCGGATTCTCGCCGAGAGCTCTAACCCATAATCCAACCCTAGTATAGTAAAGGATGAAGTGCATTATTCCAGTAAGTATAAACATTAGGTACACACCTGGATACTGGTTAAAGAGAGCCCCACCAATCAAGGGGATTTCAGAGAGGAGAGGTATTCTTAGAGTAGAAGTCTTTGGTATGAAGACTATCTTATCAGCGTATAGTGCCCTGTAGAGGAAGTCGGAAAGACCAAAGCCTAGGAAGTATAATCCCATGCCTGCTACTACTTGATTAAATCTTAGAATCACGGTAAAGAACCCTAGTAGGAGTCCTAGCATGATTCCCGTTGCTATGCCTAGCAGGTACCCTACGAAGATATTGCCTGTTAAGAATACTGCGTGAAAACTTACAAAGGCTGACATAAGCATTATGCCGTCAATACCCAAATTTATTAAACCTGATCTTTCACTAAATACCTCGCCTAAGCTAGAGATGGCTACAGGAGCTGACATAGCTAAGCCTAGACCTATTATAGATTGAACTAATTCTAGACTCATGACTCCTCCCTCTTAACAACTAATTTTACTTCGTAAAGTATCAATATAGTGAACAGCATGAAGAATATGTAGATTAATCCCTCAACTGCTTTAGAGAACGTGTATGTTAAGCCTGTAGCTGATTGTAAATAGACGGTCCCGTTATATATCATTCCGAAGATTAGCGAAGAACCTATTATTCCTACTGGATTGTTTCTTCCAAGCAATGAGGCGATTATTGAGGTATAGCCTAAGCCGACGGCTATGCCTTCATACAAGAAGTGGAAAACTCCGAGAATTTCTATCCCTCCTGCTAAGCCTGCTAACGCACCACTATATGCTAGGCTGAAGACTATGAGTTTCTTAACTGGCAAGCCAGAGTACTTGGCTGCGTTGGGGTTACTCCCTAACACTCTCACCATGAAACCTGTTTTGGTCTTGAAGAGAATGTAGTGTGTTAAGAGAGCTATCACTAGAGCGAGAATAAAGCCTGCGTGAAGTCTTGTTCCCGGTAATATTATGGGTAGCTTAACACCTACGGGTGGTGACATAGGCCACATCTGAGAGAGGGGATTCTTTAACGGACCTCTCAATAACCACTGCATAATTTTTAATGCTAGCCAATTCATGATCACCGTGACCACAATTTCGTTAATCTCGAAGTACGCTTTCATAAAACCTGCAACAGAGGCCCAGAGAGCTCCTGCGGTTGCTCCCGCAATTACGCTAATTATTAGAACTACCACGGGGTTTATGCCGACACTCTGCAGGTAGAGTGCGGTGGCAGTTGTTGCTATGGCACCCATTAAATACTGACCCTCTGCACCAACGTTTAGAACTCCTGACCTATTAGAGAACGCTATGCCGACAGCCATTAAGAGGAAAGGCGTGGTTCTTAAGAGAGTGTCGGTTACTTGCACATATCCTCCTAGAGAGCCGCTAAGAAATGATGCGTAACCAACTAACGGGTCAACGTTCGCCCATATCATTAATAACGAACCAGCTAAGAACGCTACTCCTACAGCGAGTAAAGGCAGTATCAGTATGTGTGCTAAGCTAACTTCCCGTTCTCTAAATACTAAAGTCACGCCCAATATAAATCAATCCTCTCCCTAAGCATTTTCTTATATCCAGACATCATTAACCCGATGTCGTCTATGTCGAGCTCGCCGGGTTTAAATGCTCCGACTATCTCGCCATTGTACATTATGGCGATCTTATCACTTAATGACAATAGTTCTGAAAGATCGCTAGATATTAACAATATGCTACAGTTGTTGTTCTTTAATTCAATAAGCTTCTCTCTAATGAATTCTGTGGCAGCGATATCGAGCCCGGCTGTAGGCTCTTCAGCTATGAGAAGCTTGGGTTTCCTGTCAATCTCCCTGCCAACAATTACTCTCTGAATATTTCCGCCCGAGAGATTCCTAACCAACGTTTTATGAGAGGGCGTGACTACGCTGTACCTACTTATCAAGTCTGTGGCGAATTTCTCTATAACTTTGATATTCATGGGTCTTAAGCTCGGGGGCACTACCGGGAGACTATTAATGATTTGGTTTTCCGCGATTCTAGTCAGTATTGCGTTCTCGTAGAGTGGTAAATCTCCCACCACACCGTACTTCAGTCTCTCTGCTGGAATATAGGAAATTCCTAACTGGATCCTGTCGAGAACGCTACTCTTAGTTATGTCACGTCCTAAGAAGAATATCTTTCCTCGTGTTGGTTTCCTTAACCCGTAAATGGTTTCAGCTAGTTCTTTCTGACCATTACCTGAGACTCCTGCAATACCTAAGATTTCACCACTCTTGATTTTCATGCTGACCCCCCTTAGAGCTAGGTTGCCTCTATCTCCTAAGGCTTCTAGCCCTTGAATTTCTAGAATAACCTCACCTACCTGCGCTTTAGGTGTTGCTTTAACTTCTAGAAGTACTTCTCTGCCTACCATCAATTCAGCTAAGAGTCTAGGTTCAGCTTCATTTCTGAGTAACTCTCCCACGACTTTACCACGTCTTAAAACTACGATCCTATCTGCTATCTGAAGAACTTCCTCAAGTTTGTGTGATATAAATATTATTGATAAGCCATTCTGTTTCAGTTTTCGTATGGCTTTAAAGAGTTCCTTAGTGTCTTGAGGGGTGAGGACTGAAGTAGGCTCGTCAAGTATTAAGATTCTTGGGTTTCTGAAAAGAGCTTTTAATATCTCAACCTTCTGTTTTTCTCCTGCGGAGAGCTGCCACACCTTAACGTTAGGGTTAATCTTTAAACCTAACTTACCGGCGAATTCCTCTATCTCTCGCGTTATTTTCTTCATGTCGATAAAGAAACCAAATTCTTTCAAGCCTAAAATTATGTTTTCTGAAATTGTTAAATCTTCTACAAGCGTGAAGTGCTGGTGGACCATACCAATACCATTCCTAATAGCGTCGATCGGTGAGTGATGAGAAACTTTCTTGTCCTCTATGTAGATTTCTCCTTCATCTGGACGTAATAAACCGTAAAGCACGTTCATAAGCGTAGTTTTGCCTGCGCCGTTTTCGCCAAGAATCGCTAACACTTCACCTCTATTGAGAGTTAAGTCAACGTGATCGACTGCCACTACTCCCGGGAATTTCTTGACTATGTTCTTCATCCTTAGTATGGGTTCCTGAATCACTACATGCACCTCCAGTTCTATGGAGAAAATATTTTGAGAGAAAAAGAAGTTTAGTCTTTAATTAAAGTTGTTTGAGCTTAAGGAGTAAAACCTGTTGATATTTGCCCGCTAATTATCTTATTAATTATTTCCTGCGCGCTTGACCAGATCTCGGAAGGTAAGGCGCCTCCAGACGCTAGCTTTAGACCGCCATTTTCTAAGCTTAGCCAGTATTCCTGGCCGCCGGCTGTTTTAAGTTTGCCGCTTAGGTAGTCTTGATAGAATTGCTCGAATATGACACTCCAATCCCAGATCTCAGCTAGTAAGAGGCCTTCTGGGTATATCTCTGGATGATAGGTGCCGCTCATCATAACGTAGACTCCTGCGTCTTTAGCGCCTGAAATCCCGCCTAGCTGACATCCATCACCCATAGTCTTAACCACATCAACTCTGTACTGCTCAACTAAAGCAGTTGTTGCTAGTTTCGCTTTAGGTACGTCGTGGAAGTCTCCTGTATAAACCACGTGAAGTACTTGGTCAGGATTCAAACCCACATACTCAAGACCCTTCCTAAGACCGATCTCGCACCTAGAGAGTTCTGCTACCGCCATGCCGGCAACATAGCCTATATGGCCTGTTTTAGTGACTTTGCTAGCTATATAGGCGGCTACGAAACACGACTGATCTGTTCTCACATCACCCACGCTAACTTTCGGGCCCTTATATTGAGGAGCTCCAGCAATAGCTAAGAAGTAAACTTCTCGTGTTACCTCTCCGGCAATCTTAGCCATGGGTTCCCCAAATTGGAAACCTACACCTATTATCAGGTTAAATCCTTGCTCCACGTAACTCCTTATGGTTGATTCAATCTGAGCCGGATCATACACTCCCTGGACCCACGCAATATCTACTTCTGGGTGCCGACCGCGGAAAGCCTCCATCGCTCTATAGCCTGCTTCATTCCACGCAGTGTCAGTGACGCTGCCGGGGAATATGAAAGCTATCTTAACTCTCTCTGTAATTGGGGGACGTGTTAACGTGGCGACGTAGTAACCAGTTAAACCAGCTACAATAGCTATTATGACTACTACGGCTATGACGAATGTTTTTGAAAGAGCCAACTATGTCACCCCTGCTTGTAAGTTCTTTTTGAGACTTAAAAATATTTGTATACATATATGATGTTAGTGTTCTTGAAATGTCTTAAACACGTGATAATGAATTCTGATAGTAATTCATGTAACTAAACTTAAAATTAGAGATTTTTTAATTTGGTCAGCATGGCTTGACTATTGATTAAGGTAAGGTTCTCTGGTCTTAATGGGAGGTTCGTTATCTTAGGCCTAATTTCTTTCTGCAAGATTCTGTTATTGTCATTAAGTAACTTATTAACTGTAATTTTTCTGATGCTAGTGCTTTAATTAAGTTGGCGTGCTTCTCTAAGTCTTCTTTAGTGAGTAAGTTGATGCTAGTTGTGTGGCTCCTAAATTTAATCTCTAGCGTCTTGTCTCTTAAAGTAATGCTTAAGTGTTTGTTACTTACTGATACCTCGCCTTCCTTGCTGTTGTATGAGACTGTTGCAAGAGGTGATCTATGAATTACTGAAGTTGTTTGGTCGCTACTAACGTAGGTTAGGCCTTCACACAACTTAAGTATTGCCGGTCTTGAGCTTTCTAAGTTTGCCTCAATCGTGGAGAGTGTGGTCACTAGTGACTTTATCTTAGTGAGTACTTCGCTTACTATAGTTACGCTAATAAGTCCTACTCTACTAAACTCAGAGAATTCTCTAGTCCTCATATCTTCGTAAGCTCTCAGAGCTTCATCAACTACTTCTAAAGCATTCTTGAACATTCTTTAGCACCACTAAAACTTTCAGGCAGGTTTTTAAAGCTTTAAACTGACGTCTAAGTTGATCTGAGGAGGTTCTGGCATGAAGTGTTGTGAGATAGTTTAGATTAATTATCGTATCAGGAGTAGTCGTGTATTCTTAATTGGGAGAGACCTAGACTTATTAGTAGTTTTTAATTTCTCGCTACTTACGTTGATGTTATACGTAGATTTTTTGAGGACTTCGTCTATGTACTCTCTTACAGCTTCTCTTATGAAGTCACTCTTAGTTGAGTAGCCTAAGTCTCTGTAAGCTCTCTCAAGCAAGTCGTTGATTCCTGCGGGAACTCTTAACGTGAGGGTTTTAGTCCTCTTAACGTCAAGTTCCATAACGAACATTAGTATCACCACTATATTATTTACATAGCTTCATAAAAAAGACGGCGACTAGACCTTTTTAAGGTCTAAAGAATATTAGTCATTAGGCATTGAATAATACCTAAGCATTTTTTCATTATTTGTGAGGCCTGTATTATTAGGGCTAATGAGTATTACTTTTTACGACTTTACGTAGGAATAAAAAAGTTATAATTTCTGGTCTCCCCACCCCGAATACGTAGTTTAGTAGAGGGTCGGGTAAGGGATCTTGAGTGTGGCTTGCTCGACTTAGTTGTATTGAGAGAGCCTAGCTAGATCGCCGCGAGCGCTTAGATTTTTAAGCCTCCATACATCTTAGTAGTATTTTAGGATGGGTAGCAAAGGTACAGAGACATGACTATAGAAGCCGTGTTCAGGGGTTTGTGCCCTAACTGTGGTGGTGATGTAGAGTCGAATAGGTTGGCTAAGGGTTTACCTTGCTCGAGTTGTTTGTCTTCTAAGAGAGAATTAGAGCTAATGAGAGACGGGTATCTCCGCAAGCTTAAAATAATTGAAGAGAAGGTTAAGGAAGTAGATGAGGTGTTTCTTAAAGTAGTTAATTCTAGGATGTGGGGTCTTCAGAGACTCTGGGCACGCAGGTTCTTTAACAACGAGAGCTTTGCTATGATAGCGCCTACTGGTAGCGGCAAGACTACGATGCAGATTATGCTGGCCTTATACGCGGCTCGAGAAGGTAGGAGATCCTTAATATTAGTTCCTACGAGCCTGCTAGCTAGTCAAGTACATAGCAAGACTCTCAGTATTCGCGATAAGTTAGGGTTGAGTGATGTTAGGGTGGTAGCTTATCACAGCTTAATGACTGAGAAGAATAAGAAAGAAGCTATTATGGAAGTCAGTGAGGCTTCTATAATAATAACGACCCCAGCTTCGCTGATGAAGAAGCCTGAGTTAAGGCAGCCGGTAAGCATTGCCTTCATAGATGACGTGGATAGCTTCCTCAGGAGGAGTAAGAGTGTTGAGATCGTTTTGAGGATGTTAGGTGTGGCAGGCGAGGACGAGGAACTAGCTAACAAGGTACAAGAACTTGAGAGTAAGGCTAGGAAGTTAGCTCTAGAAAATCCTGAGGAGGCTAGGCGAGTACTTGATGAGGCACACAAGCTGAGGACTTCTCTACAGGAGAGAATTAAGGGAATTATAGTAGTTAGTGGTGCCACACAGACAGCTCGAAGAACTAAGAGGATAAAAATGCTTAACACTCTCTACGGGTTCACAGTAGGGGGTAAAACAGAAATAGGGAGAAACATTACTGACTTCTATGTTAGACCGCGTAACGAGACTATCGAGGAATTGGTTGCCGAGATTATTAAGAAGGCTGGCGGCGGAGGCCTCATTTACGTACCCATGGATAAAGGAGCTGAGTACGTAAAGAGGTTAACAGACTTTCTTAAGGGAAGAGGTTTTAGAGTTGAGGCTTACTTAGGTTCTAGAAAGAGAGTGTTTAATAAGTTTGTTGAGGGAGAATTAGATGCTTTAGTAGGTATTGCATCGTATAGGAGTCCCCTAACTAGAGGTATTGACCTGCCTGAAAGAGTAAGGTATGCTGTGTTCGCGGGAGTTCCTAAGTTTAGGTTAAGGATAAGTGTAGAGGATTTCCAGCCGAGCAGGTGGTTGATACTACTTAATGAGATTAGAGACGCTGTGTACAGTAAGTATCCGGAAGAATTCGATAAGATTCTGGGAGGCTTAATCAAGATCAGAACAGCTAGTAGAGAGACTCTAGAACTAGTGCGTGAGGCTCTGAAAAATGGTAGAGAACTTAGTGATTATCAGGAGTTCGTGAGGAGAGTTGCTGAAGAGTCGTTGCGGTTCATGAATAAAGTGTTGAAAGACCCTGAAGTAATCAATAAACTTAAAGAGAGTAAGACTATAACGTTTGGTGGTAGAGAAGGAGAGTATTTCTTTGTAATACCTGACGCAATATCCTATATCCAGGCGAGCGGGAGGACTTCAAGGCTGTACGTTGGGGGACTCACGAAGGGTTTAAGCGTTTTAGTAGTTGATGAGGAGAAGGCCTTCAACGCGTTATTAAGAGATCTCAAGTGGTTGTTAGAGACTGTAGAGTTTGTAGAGTATGATGAGAAGCTTGTTAGCAGGGTTTTGAAGGAGGTAGATAGAGATAGAGTTAGAGTGAGGCAGGCTCTTGAGGGAAAGTTGAGGGTTAGGGGGAGGGAACTCATGAAGACTACCTTATTTGTTGTTGAATCGCCTAATAAGGCTAGAACCATAGCTAGGCTCTTCGGAAGACCTACTAAGAGAGTGATTAGTGGGTTACAGACATACGAAGTACTTACTGAGAACAGGTTAATGATAATCACTGCTACTGGAGGTCATATTCTAGACTTAGTTACTGATGAAGGACGCTTCGGAGTATTGGTGAAGGGTTCTTTATTCAGACCAATCTACAAGCCTATAAGAAGGTGTGTTAAGTGTGGGAGGGACGTGCCTGAAGATGAAGTGAAGTGCCCATCATGTGGTAGTGAGGTATTCGTCGAGAGTAAGCCTGTCATAGAAGTTCTTAGGAAGCTAGCCTCTCAGGTAGACGAGATTTTAGTTGGTACAGACCCTGACGCCGAGGGCGAGAAGATAGCCTGGGACATAACCTTACTGCTTAAGCCCCTAAACAACAATATCTACAGAGTTAAGTTTCACGAAGTCACTCGCAGGGGTTTGACTGAAGCACTTAATAACTTGACTTCAGTTAGTGAGTCTATGGTTCATGCTCAGATAGTCAGGAGAATTGAGGATAGATGGATTGGTTTTAGCTTAAGTCCTGTGCTGTGGAGGAAATTTAACCTTAACTTCCTATCTGCTGGGAGAGTGCAGACTCCTGTTCTCGGCTGGATTGTTGATCGCACGAACAAACACAAGATAAAGGCTGAATTAGTGACTTTAAAGCTTGAGGGAGTTGATGCTCCCCTAATTTTTAAGGCTCCTAAAGGGTTCGCTGACGCTGTTAGGAAGGCTGGCAAGGTTATTTTGACAGATGTTCGGAGAAGTCTTCAGGAGATTTACCCGCCGCCTCCTTATACCACAGACACCATGCTTTCTGAAGCTACTAGAGTCTTGAAAGTCTCTGCTAGTAAGGTCATGGAGTCTGCTCAGAGGCTTTTTGAAGCCGGACTCATAACTTACCATAGGACAGACAGCACTACTGTTAGTTCTCTAGGTGTTTCTATAGCTAAAGACTACATACAGAGAGTCTTCGGAGAAGAGTTCTTTCAGGGGAGGAAATGGGAGAGGGAAGGCGCTCACGAGTGTATAAGGCCTACGAGACCTCTTGATTCTAAACAGATTAAGGCTTTGAGAGCTGCCGGCGTGATCTCTTTCGCAGTGCTTTTAAGACCAGATGATTACAGGCTATACGACCTTATCTTCAAGAGGTTTATAGCTAGTCAAATGAGTCCTTCAAAAGTTGAAAAGACTTCGTTTAAGCTAGTCTTTAACGAATTCGTTAAAGAATTTACTTTCGTGACTAAGGTAGTGGAGGAAGGCTTTAGCAAGCTAAACAAGTACTTTAACGTCGTCAGTCTCGGTAACTTGAGGGACGGCGAGTACGTAGTTCTTGAAGTTAGTTCTAGAGCAGTACCAGAACACCCTCTATACACTTATAGCGATTTAGTAGAGCTCATGAAGGACAGAGGTATAGGGAGGCCGTCAACATACGCTAAAATCTTAGACATACTTAGGAGGAGAGGCTACGCGATAGAGGTCGGGAAAGGCAAGTTAGTAGCTACTTCTAGGGGTAGGGAAGTATTCAAATTCCTTAACGAAAAATTCAGTGACTTAATTAATGAAGAAAGGACTAGAAAGCTTCAAGAAAAGATAGATTTGATAGAAGCAGGTAGGGAGAGCCCCGAAAGCGTCTTGAGAGAATTTTACAGAGAGATTAAGAATATAAGAGCTTATAGAGCTACTAAACTTATTAGCTCTGTCAAATCAAATAACTAGGTGATTAGACGTGAAAACAGAAATGAAAGACATGATAATAAGAGTTAATGGTAAGAGAGTTTCACCGACTAAGATGGTCGTGAAGTGCGGCAACTACGAGGTAGTGACAGATAAGGTGGGGGGTGAGGCGCCAAGCCCTGTAGAATACGTTTTGGCTGCTCTAGCTGGATGCATAAATATAGTCGGGACTTTAGTAGCTAAAGACTTAGGAATAAATATTGAGACTCTAGAAGTGAGTGTAGAGGGAGTGCTCAACCCGAGCAAGTTTACAACAGGTGTTGGAGAGAGAGCAGGCTATAAAGAAATAAGAACTGAAGTTCTAGTCAAAAGTGACGCAGACTTAGAAACTCTAAGAAAATGGATCAAGTTAGTTGAGGAGCGCTGTCCAGTAGGCGATAACTTATCTAACGTTACTACAGTAATAACTAACGTTAAAAATATTTAGTTTTCGCATAACTGAGGTAGCGTCAAGACAAGAATATAAAAAGAGTTTAGAAATTCTAGCCACGTATTTTTAAGCTCAAGTAGTTCAAAACCTCTTTTTCTTGAAGAGCTTAAAACTACTGTTAGGTGGGGCCGCGGGGATTTGAACCCCGGACCACGGGGACCCAAGCCCCGCATTCTACCAAGCTAAACTACGGCCCCCACCTAACAAAACTAGAAACCCAAATATATAAAGCTAATCACAACAAGTCAAACTTCTTAAGTCTTTAAGATAAACTATCAAGAGATAAACCTGCTAACAACCTCCAAGTTTAAGTCTTAGTTTTCTCCTAATCATCCGCTCAAGACTCAGCAGTCAAGAAGACTATAAAACTACTTTATTATAGTAAAGTGAATAAAACTAAACTTATGGTCTTAGTTTCTCGAAAATGTCTCAATCTTTAGGAGTTGTAAGTGTTTAAAAATAATTGCTGGTTGCGAATTGTAAGGAGCTAAAATGCTTGTTTTCAGATAGGGCATATTTTAAGTAGGGTTCACAACTGTTTTAGTGTGTTAGGTTTATAAAGGTTTTTGTAGGATTTTTTTCATGATGATGAGAGATACTTCAAGCCACCTGAAGATGGAACTAGATGTGAGCCCCGTGCCGTTGGGCTTGAAGGGTGCTCATGACCCCCGCGTGGAGTGGCTAGTAGCCA
>Ga0209394_1000480_pt1 | contig 31183 bp, 31 predicted proteins | sample JNZ201metaG_FD_184122 | JGI IMG/M metagenome (GOLD analysis project Ga0209394, IMG submission 184122) | Hot spring microbial communities from Jinze hot spring, China to study Microbial Dark Matter (Phase II) - JNZ 20120812A (SPAdes) (version 3) ...
GAAGATAATTGCGGAAGAGCTAGGAGTCCCGCCGGACCTCATAAACTTAGCAACGGCTACAACCGAGAACACTCTCTACGACGTCTGTACTCACGCATCAAGAGGTACCTATGCTGGAGGGGAGTGCGCTAGGAGGGCAGCCCAGATACTGAAACAGAAGATCTTCGAGGTAGCGGTAAGAATTCTCGAAAGAGTCGTTAACCCCGATGCGTTGAAGATACGTTACGATGACGAGCTCAGAGAAGCAGTGGTGTATGTGGAAGGAACGAACATTAAAATACCACTGAGAGAAGTGGCGAAAACGGCTTGGCAGAGGAACTGGGGTACGCTAGTAGCGGCGGTTACATATAGGGCAACATCGGCTCCGCCAAGCTTTACCGTCTACTTCGTCGAGGTAGAGGTTGATACGTGGACGGGCAAGGTAAGGCCCATCAAGGTGGTAGCTGGCGCTGACGTTGGTACGCCGATAAACCCTGACATGGTCGAAGGGCAGCTCCATGGAGGCTTTGCAATGGCGTGGGGTATGGCTTTCAGTGAGAATACCCAGTACGACCCGGTAACAGGCGAAATAATGGGCAGGATGCTGATCACCGATTACAAGATACCGACAGCGGGTGATGTAGTGTCACCCGAAGACTTCATAGTGCTACTTGCAAGCACTTACGAGCCTGCAGGCCCCTTCGGCGCTAAAGGGCTCGGAGAGGCCGCGATGAACCCTGCAGTAGGTGCCATTTTAAACGCCGTTTACAACGCAATTGGCATACGCTTCTACGAGTTACCGGTAACGCCAGACAAGGTCATAGCTGCGCTCAGAGAAAAAGGTGGACTCGAATGGTAGAGCTCAAAGTTCCCCCAGTTAACGTAACAGGGCGAAATACGAGAATAATTCCAGTGGAATTTGAGTACTACGAGCCGAGGACCCTAAAAGAGGCTTTAATGCTACTAGATGAGTACGGCGAAAGCGCTAGAATACTAGCTGGTGGAACGGACCTTCTAGTCAAGATCAAAGCGCGGCTTGTCGAGCCCAAAGTAATAATAAACGTAAAGAAAGTAGCGGGTTTAAACTACGTAGTGGAAGACGGCGACCTCGTTAGAATAGGTGCTCTTGCCAGACTACGTGACCTAGAGAAATCGGAGATCGTGAAGAAGTACTTACCAGCACTTTACGACGCGGTGAAGCTAATGGGTAGCGTGCAGATCAGGAACATGGCTACTATTGGGGGGAATCTTTGTAACGCATCCCCGGCAGCCGACACAGCACCACCACTACTTGTACATAACGCTAAAGCGCTGATCGCGAGCACTAGCGGGGAGAGGGTCGTCCCCCTAGAGGAGTTCTTCGTAGGCCCTGGTAAGACCTCTATGAAACCTAATGAGATGCTAGTGGAGATCATAGCGGAAAAGACCGGTAAGGGCTCTTCAGCGTTCAAGAAAATTTCAAGGGTATCGGTAGATCTGGCGATAGCGAGTTCAGCAGTCTACATCGATGGTGAGGGCGGGGTCGTTAGGGATGCAAGGATAGCTTTAGGCTCCGTTGCACCAAAACCCATAAGAGCTAGGAAGACGGAATCACTTATACGTGGCTTGAAGCTATACTCGGAGGAGTTACGAGAAGCACTGAATGCCCTGGAAGAGGAGGTTTCCCCCATCACGGACGCCCGGTCCACGGTCGAGTACAGGAAGTACATAGTAAAGGTACTCACGTGGGATGCCATCAACACGGCTTATGAAAGATTGGTGAGGTGAGCGGCGTGGTCAAGGTATCCTTTAAGGTTAACGGAGAATTGGTAGAACTCGATGTTAAGCCAAACGAATTATTAATAAACACCTTGCGAGAAAGATTAATGCTTACAGGTACCAAGTACGGATGCGGTATTGGAGAGTGCGGTGGATGCACTGTAGTGGTCGACGGCGAGCCCGTATTGGCTTGTTTAACACTCACAGTGGACGTTAATGGGCGCGAGGTGACAACGATCGAAGGGTTATCGAAGGAAAAACTCACAGATGTTCAGAAAGCACTCATCGAAGAAGGTGCAATACAGTGTGGATACTGCACACCAGCGTTCGTAGTGATGTCGGAATACTTACTGAAAGAAAAGCCTCAGCCAACATTAGACGACGTGAGAGAGTATCTCAAAGGCGTTCTTTGCAGGTGTACAGGTTACATAAACATATTCAAAGCAGTATTAAAAGCGGCTAAGTCTAGGTCGGAGTTTAGGGGTTAAAATGAGGCTCATAAGGATACGTATAAGGTACGCTGGACTACTTGCAGAAATAGTGGGTAAGAGTTACGAATACGTGGAGGTACCAGAAGGTACCAGCGTAGAAGCACTGGTGGAAGAGCTCTCACGGCGTCATGTAAACTTTAAAAAGTGGCTTGAAATGCTTCCTCTTCTTCACGTTTTTGTCAACAACGTTGAAATAACCGGGTCAAAGAGCTACCGCTTGCAAGATGGCGAAGAAGTTGTGCTCATGCCTTCGCTTTACGAGGGCGGGTAAAACTACATGGGCTTGACGGGTGATCCCTGAAAGCCTCTCGAGTGGTTGGTGAATTCCGCGTAGATGTTAGTCGAGGGGTGCGCTGCCGATGGGTACTGCTAAAGTTAATAAAGAAAAAATCGTGAAGGGCGTACAGTTAATATTGGAAGGTATTGGTGTAAGTGTAGATGACCCAGATTTCAGAGAGACCCCTCAGAGAGTAGCCGATTTCTACGAGGAATTGTTATCGAGCAAGCTCACCGCCGAAGACTACAAGTACTTCAGTAAACACGGGGATATCGTGGTAGCAACCGGTATAAAGGCCTACGGGCTGTGCCCTCACCACCTACTACCAGTCGATTACACCGTCTACGTCGCTTATGTGCCCGAGAACAGCGTTGTAGGCATAAGCAAACTCGTTAGAGCCGTTCTAGAGGAAGCGGGTTTTCCAAAATTACAAGAGAAGTATACTGAAGACGTCGCTGATAAGATATCCGAGCTCACGGGTAGCGGTAGCGTGATGGTTGTTGTTCGGGGAAAGCATTACTGCATGGTAATGCGTGGCGTTAAAAGCAACGCTGTAATAGTAACGATGACTGCGCGAGGTAGGTTTGAAAACCATGAATTAAAACTAGAAGTTTTGAGGCTCATGGGGTTTTCGAGGTAGCACGGCACTAGGTAAGCGCCTTTAACGTTTACCTAGTCATGTAGATCTTTCTAAGCTCTTCGACGTTCAGCAAGTCACTGCTCTTACCACTTGCAATTATTCTACCACCTTGTATTACATACCCCCTATCGGCTATTTCCAGGGACTCCTTCACGTGCTGCTCTACTAAGAGGATCGATATCCTATACTGTTCACGTAGCTTTTTTACGACCTCGAAAACCTCTACGACGATTTTGGGTGCAAGCCCGAGGCTAGGTTCATCTAGCATTAGTAACTTGGGATTGCTCATAAGGCCCCTAGCTATGGCTAGCATTTGTGCTTCTCCACCTGAAAGCGTCTTCGCTTTCTGTAGTTCTCGTTCTCTTAATCTCGGAAATAGCGTATATACCAGTTCAAGCCTCTCTATCACTTCTTTCTTGGATTTAACAGTATACGCTCCTAGTAGTAGGTTTTCTCTCACTGTTAAACTGGGAAACAGCCCCCTTCCCTCGGGTATTAGTACTAGCCCCCGCTTAACCCTCTTGTCGGGGCTTTCCCTCGTTACATCTACTCCTTCGACAGTTATCTTGCCACTATATAACGTCGTGAGACCCATTATAGTCTTCAATAACGTGGTTTTTCCCACGCCATTAGGCCCTACGATAGCTACTATTTCACCATGTCCTACTTCGAGGCTGATATCGTGTAAGACCCTAAACTCGCCGTATCCAGCATTCACGTTTTCAAGACGTAAAAGCGACATCTTCACACCCTCATCCCTAGATACACTTCGATCACTTTCGGGTTTTTAGAGATCTCCTCGGGGGCTCCTTCGGCTATTAGCTTACCTTCGTGCATCACGGAGACGACATCGCTTATTTTCATTATGAACGTCATGAGGTGCTCGACCACGACCATCGTTATGCCCATTTCCTCGTGGACATTTTTCAATATCTTGACCAGCTCGTCTACCTCGGCTGGGCGGAGGCCAGCCGCGATCTCGTCTATGAAGAGGAGCGCCGGCTTCAGCGCGAGGGCTCTCGCAAGGTCTACTATCTTGTGTTGCATGAGGGTTATCTCACTACCACGTTTCTTCATGGTTTCCCTACTGAAACCGAGCATCTGTAAAATACTTTCTGCCTCGCCACGCGCCCTCTCGATCTCTCTAACCCTCACAAGGGCGGCCGTGGTGACCGCGTCAATTATAGACATTTTCTTGAAAGGCCTCACTATCTGCCAGGTCCTTGCAATGCCTATTTTAGCGACCTGGTGAGGTGGGCGGTCAGTTATATCTAGTCCATTAAAGATCACCTTACCGCTGTCCGGCCTAACTACGCCTGTAATGCAGTTTATGAGTGTTGTTTTACCCGAGCCGTTGGGACCTATTAGACCTTTTATAACGCCCCTTTCAACGGAGAAATTCACCCCGTCAAGTGCTCTTATACCGCCAAATCTTTTAACGAGGTTTACTGTATAGAGGAGAGGGTCGCTCATGACCTGGCACCTCTGAGAACGCTGTAAATCCTCCTCGAAAGCCCCGCAATGCCTTCTGGCTCGAAGATCCCTATCACCAACAGCACTATACCATATAGAAGTAGGTGAAGTCCAGGTATTATGTACGCGAAGTGTGCTCTCAGGTACTCACCAACGCCTCTGAGTATAACAGCCGAGACTAGCGCTCCCTCAACGCTACCAAGCCCCCCAATGATACCTAATATAGCGATGCTAACTGATATGCTAGTGTCGTAAAATCTGTACGTGTAGAAATAGCCTATTAACGCGATGTAGAGATAGCCAAGAGACCCGACAATGAACGCGTATACCAGCAATGCGAGTAACTTGTACTTACGCGTATCTATGCCTATAGCCTCAGCAGCCAGCTCGTCTTCTCTTATAGCCCTCAAGTAGAACCCCAACTTGGACCTTGAAATGACATTGTTAAATACCAATACAAGTAGGAGCGCTATAGAAGTGTACAGGTATAGCTCGTCGTACGTCTTGATGGGCCTCGCGGCTAGGTAGTATTCGAAGGGACCTATCAGTAGGCGTATTGCGTTGTTTAATATGACTACGAGGGCTGCCGTTGACAAAGCATACCACACTTCTTTAACCCCAAACCGGAACATTGGGAAGCCGATAGCGCCTGCAAGTACGGCGGATGTCAGCCCTCCCCCGAACACCGCTATTAGTGGAGGTATGTTCAAGTTATCGATTAGTAAGGCGGTTACTATGCCGCCTGTAGCCATGTACGCTGCCGATGCAAGGTCCAGCTGGCCGGCATACCCTCCTATGATGTTCCATGCCAGCACTATGCTCGCGAAGTAGAGGATATTTATGATGAAGAGCAAATAGTATCTCTCGAGCCTGGCTACGAAGTACATCGCTACCAGCAGTAATACGACGACCAGTATTCTACCGTAGTAGTCTCTAACAGTGGGCTTCAACGTGCTCACCTCCTAGCGAAAAGGCCTCTCGGTCTAAACCACAACGTTAATATGAATGCCAGGTACATCGGTATGAACTTGCCTGAAGGGGTTAGAAAAACGCTTCCAAGGCTATCTAGGATGCCTATTATGAGCCCGGCAGCTATAACTCCGGTCACCCCTCCGAGCCCCCCAAGCGCTACTACAATCCAGCACACGAGCCCAAAAATAGTCCCTAAATAGGGGTCTACTGGGCCTATCTGCATCCATAAAAAGGCCGCAATGGACGCTAGTATTGTTCCGAGACCAAACGTCAACATGAACGTTACTGGTACGTTGATGCCCATTAACCACGCAGCCTCCCTATTCTCGGCAACAGCTAATGACGCCAAACCGGGCTTAGTCTTCGTTAAGTACAGGTGTACGAGAACTATGAGGATTAACGATATAAACGCGGTAAACAGCCTGTTAGCGCTAATGCTGATGAAGCCTAGCGTAATGGGGTGAGGGAAAAGCGTCTGGGGAAGGGCTTTCGGTTCGGCCCTAAAAATGGCCAACGCTATGTTTTGGAGTATTAATCCCAAGCCCACGGTGATAGCTATTTGTATGAGCGGCTCTTTGCCGAGTACGTGGTGAATAATCCCCCGGTATATGCTAACTCCCAGTAACGTAAAAACGGCAAGCGTTGCCGCGAAGGCGAGCCACAACTGGCCCGTTGATAACGCCACTAAGTACACCACGTAAGATGCCAGCATTATGAGGTCTCCATGGGCAAAGTTAATTATATCCAGTACGCCAAATACTAGCGAGAGGCCTAGTGCAGCTAGCGCGTAAAGGGCTCCGAGAACTAGTCCGTTAACAATACCGCTCACGACTAAAGTAGGATCTATCCCCGTCATGCCCGGCCCCACGCATCATTGTGGTGCTCCAAGGTATAAGAATAAAAAGCAAGGTCTCGTGGTTTAAGGTCTGGGAAATACAGGTTTAACTCCGGGTTGCGGCTCAGGCCACACTAGTACTGGTGTGAGCGTTCCATTCACTCTCTGCACTTGTAGAATGGCTGCTAACGGGTATAGGTTTTCACCGTTAGGTGCGAACTTTATTCTACCAGACGGGTATAGTTGTGCGGCAATGCTGTTCGTCTCGTTGAGGTCTAGGCTTAGAAATGCTTGCCTGAGGTTATCCGGGTTAAGTGGATCTTGCGGGAACATCTTACCCGACGCTTCAAGGGCTTCATAGACTGCAAACAGGGAGTAGAATATTATTCCAGCGGCCTCGGTAGGTAATTTACCGTACTTCTCCGTGAACTTAGATACAATTTTTCTATTCCATTCAGTTTGCTTGTACGGGTTAAAGCTATACGTGTTGGTGTAGTAGAGAACGGCTTCGCCCGCCGCCTTTATGGAGTCCGGGTCGGTATACCCGCAACCACCGGCACCTGCAATGAACTTTATCTTAATCCCGCTCTCGGCATACTGCTTCGCGAAAAGCACTCCATCGGAGAAGTACGGTACAGATACTACTGCATCGGGGTTGATTCTTTTAATCGTGTCAAGTATTGGAGAAAAGTCCGCGATATCGTACGGGTACGATATGTGCGCGGCGATCTCTATACCGTTGCTAATAGCTTCCAGGTGTGCACCTTGAGAAACGTACGTGCCGAAAATGGAGTCTTCGTGAATAATTACGATCTTCTTTAATTCAACACCCTGCTGATTAGCCATGTCGAGCAGGAACTTAACAGCACTTCTACCGTGTATAGATGCTTTCGGCGCAATCCTGAAGACATATAACCAGCCTCTTTCAGTCAAGGAGTCGACTAGCGCGTCCATTACCAGTACAACTTTATTCGCTTCTGTTACCTCCGCGACGGCTGCCGTTAGCCTACTAATGTACGCTCCAAGAACTATATTTGGCTTGTGCGCCGTTATTAGCCTTTCGGCGGCTAATCTAGCTTCTTCGGGGCTAGTGCCCGCGTCTTCAACCACCAGTCTTAGCTTAGCACCGCCAAGGGATTTTATTCCACCTAGTTCGTTGTTTACTACGTCTACAACTAGCTCTGCAGCCCATACAGCTTCCTGCCCGAATATCGCGTACTTGCCCGTTAACGGCTCGATTATCCCAATCGTGATTTCTTTAACCGTAGTACCTGCAGGGGCTGGTCCGGTCATAAAGTACACGCTTGCAGCGACCGCGACGACGAGCACTACTATGATGAGGATTAGGGCTAAGGACTTTGTGGTTATTGCCTTCAACACGACACATCCCCTGGTACTGTATTGTATTCGCTGGGGTAAATAAAGCTTATAACTCCGTACTCCTCGGCACCCAGCTCTGGCCGGGGTGCTGCAGAGCTCAGTAAAAGCCATAAGGGCTAAATACCGGTCATGGTGATATAGGTAACCCGGTAGAGGAAACATGCGCAGAGTCGCTATTGGCTCAGACGACCTCTACGCTTGTGCCCGCGAAGCTCTAGAGTACTTGAAGAAGAAAGGCTTAGAAGTGCTGGTAAGAGGGTCTTTGAAGACGGGTAAGCCAGAACCGTGGCCTGATGTAGCCCACGAAGTAGCGCTTGCCGTTTCCCGTGGTGAGGCTGATTTTGGCGTGTTGGTCTGCTATACTGGTACGGGGGTCTCGATCGTAGCTAATAAGGTTCCTGGAATAAGGGCAGCTCTATGTAACGACCCCGAAACGGCGAGGGGTGCTAGGCTTTGGAACGACGCTAACGTACTCGCGATGAGTGGAAGGCTAGTGACCGATATACTAGCACGGGAAATAATCGACGCGTGGCTTTCCGTCAAAGAACCCGATCCATCCGAGGCCATTAACATCGCAAGATTAAAGAAAATAGACGAGGAGTACAGGAAGGGGTAGCTTTACGGAAATGACACTGATGGGTGAGGTGCTGGTTTCCGAGCACGGGAAGGGAGGCTTATACTCAGTGTTTGCGTTTAAGGAAGCTCTCCATTAAACCCCCTTCGCCAAGCGACAACAAGTAGTCCCTGCGCACCTTCACACCGGCTGAAATCCAAGGCAAGACCACGTCTAGTATGTTCTGATCGGGATAGTGTATTAACCCCGAAGAAACCCCTATGATCGGTTTACTGCCCCGATAAGCTATCATGCTCATCGTAGTGGGCTTTATCGGTACACCGTAGATCACCACCTCGTCGGCTACCCGCCTTATAGCCCTTGGCGTGTGATCTGAGGGATCAACGCTCATTCCTCCCGTCACCACTACTCCCTCGTGATCTCGTAAAAGCAACTCCATCTTCCTAGCTATCTCCTCGATGTCATCCCGGGCATACTCGACCACGCCAAGCTCGCAGCCATACCGCTTCAATTTCTCCGCTACTATTGGTGCTGCCAGGTCTTTTCTCAAGCCTTCGACGATCTCCGTTCCAGTGACTAGTACAGCGACTCTCGGTTTCTTGGATTTCATAACGCGAATAACCGGGTATTCGCCTTCAATATCTCTTACTAGCTTTTCAACGAGTGATCTTTCCACGGTTAGCGGTACAAGGTCTACTACGCCGACTAGGTCGCCCTCTTTGACGTAGTCGCCGGTTCTCCTAGTAACCACTATGAAAACGCCCGTTGAGTTTACCTTCTTGAGCCTTTCTGAGTCGACCAGGAGTAGCCCGTTCACCATTGCGTAGAGAAGTGCCTTGCCCTCTTCTACTGCTTTAACTTCTACGTTTTCGCCGGAAATGGCCTTGCCAAGCCATAAAACTGCCTCGACTTCGTGTACTTCTCCCTCGCTAACAGCCTCGCCATTTTCTACGTAAACGTAATAGTGACCGCACCTTTTCAATAACTCGACATCGTTTCTTCCCACTATTTCGCCTCGCCTTTTCACGGCTCCTTTAAATCCGGGTTCGATGCACGTGTAGTCGTGAGCAAGCCTTTTACCGACGGCCTCTTCGACATTCACTATCCTCAATGAAACCCCCACTACGTAAATGATTACGCCTAGAAAATAAACCTAAAATTCACACCCCTAGCTGGTTCTAGGCCCAGCACTCATCCTTCCCTCTTATGCGCTGTTTACTTTTCCAGGTACTCCACGTCTCCTAGTACCATAACACGATTGCTTTTGGAGAACTACACTAAACCGGCTATTCTAGGGCAGAGGGGGTCTCCGCTATTTAAGTCGTTGCTCAACATGTAGGATCTCGCGTAGCACCCTCCACGACAACCCCATGATATTGGGCAGGCCTTACACGCTTTCGGTAACTGAAGCGGATTTGCAACTTTTTTGACTAGTTCATGGTTTCTGAATTCCTCGAAAGCTCTTGCAACACCCTTCTCTTTTACACTCGTTATCTTGAAGTCCAGTATATCGCAAAGTAGCACATCCCCAGAAGGATCTACGTCCATACCCTTCATTTCCCTGCAGAACCAGAAATGTATGTCCTTTTTAAGTAGTGGGACCCAAGGAGTACACCAAGCCGATATTTCAAGCCCATATTCCCGGGCTCGCTCCCAGACATTACCAATCGCTTTGAAGTACTCTTCGGCACTAACATAAATCCCTGACTCGAGTGCCCTGCCACTGGGCATTACGGGTAGCAATGCCAATTCTTCGGCATCGATGCTTGCAGCGTAGTCGACTACGTCGCTCACCCTCTCGTAGTTGATTTTATTGACCGTTGAAACGATGGAGAGGGAGTTCAGCTTTTTCTTTACCAGTTCTACTCCACGAGTAGCCAGGTTATAGGAGCCCTTACCTCTAACTTTATCGTGTACTTCTCTTGGACCTTCAATTGTTACGAAGACGTAGGTCTCCGTACGGTAAAGTACATCTAAAACACTTTCACGTATGGCCGTAGCATTCGTTACTACACTCTTCTCTACATCGTACTCGTGTAGTATTTCAAGCAAGCGCGGTAAGTGTGGGTGTATTAGCGGCTCGCCTCCAGTTAAGTTAACGTACTTTACTCCCGTCTCACCAATATCTCTAGCTAGCTCCATTTTTTCGTCTAATAGTAGTTCCCGTTGTTTTCTGAATCTATACGTATAGCAGTGTAAGCAGTCGAGGTTGCAGGTAGCCGTGAAGATCCACACGACGTACTCCGGCTTAACCACGTTTACCAGCCCTTGTTCTTCATACTGCTTACTCCACGTTCGTACCTAATAAGGCACTTAAAGGTGAAATTCGAGAAGTATGTGTATGGCCACTTCTGGGGGCCTCAACCACCTTGATGTACTCCCTACTCCCGGCTAAATAGGGGTTTGTACATATGTAGTAATGCATGATGAACCGGGTGAGCTGTCAGAGCCGTGAAGAAGGATGGCATTACTGACCTACCCACCTGCAAGGACTACGACCTCAAGTTAAGGTTTTACGGGTACTTGTTAGGAGTGCTTAGTAGGATGGGTGTCGAGCTCTACAGGGTCACGGTAGAATTTGCTGGAAAGGATCTCGCGTTCCTGGTACCTACGCTTTATGCTGAAAGAGCGCTTTACAATCTAGAACACGTCCTCTGTGACTACTACCAGGTACCAGGTGTGGTGCCCAGGCCTGGTAATAGAGTACTCGACGTAGGCGGGTTCCTGGGCTTTTACACGGTGGCCTCAGCGGCTTTAGTCGATCCTGGCGGAGTGGTTTACTCTGTTGAACCAGTCGAGAAGATCTTTTCTTTACTATACGAAAACATACGTTTAAACAGGCTAAGCCACGTTTATGCATATCCCATCGCGGTGTGCCCTGAAAGCGGGTTCAAAAAGCTCTATGTGGGGGACTACCCAGCTGTCTCCTCCCTACTAAGAGAACACGTAGAGCACTATGCCAGCGTGGAGAGCGTTATCGAAGTGAAGTGCATTAAGATGAGTAACTTACTTGGCTATATTGGCGTTCTTGACGTTTTAAAACTCGATATTGAGGGGTTAGAAGTAGACGTGCTGAAGGAGGCCCTGGGTGAATTGCGAAGAACGCGCGCGATCGTGGTGGAGGTGCATACAAACGTAGTTGACTCTGGTGAAGTTGTACGCCTCCTTAACGAGGCAGGTTTTAACAAAACGGTAGTATATGTGCCTGCCGACGCGCCGAACCAGGTCATAGCGTACGCGACGAGGTGAGTTAAGAGAGGGCCTCCGCGTCCTTAATCGCGTGGACCACGGAGGTGGGGTGGCCAACTACTAGCGTTCCATTAGTGCTATGGCTTTACTAGGACACATGGACATGCACGCTGGTCCGAGCCCTACCTTCCTGAGGGGCGCACAGAGATCACAGTTAATTATCTCGCCTCTACTCAGCCTCATAGCTCGCACCGGGCACGCTATTAGGCAGTCCATACACCTATTGCACTTTTTGTAATCTATTAGCACTTCACCTAAATCCCCCCTAACAATGGCATTCCTCTTACATACGGCTTGGCAACCTGCATTTGCGCAGTGAAGACACGCGGTTGGAAATACCAACCCGTCTTCGGTCTTGTTAATCTTAATAAGGGATTTCCCTTCATGCACGAACCCGCATACAGCGCTACATGTTTCACAACCAATACACTTCGAGTAGTCAAAGACCCTGATGAAAGGTGGTAGTTTTAAGCAGTTTTCGGATTTCACAATGCCATACGTTTCCAGGTACTTACACACGTTTTCGCCAACGCTATCTATCCAGGAAGCTTTCTCAATACCTGGCGTTTCAACATGCTCTACTTTGCCTAACACATGTGTAAGCGCGATTTTCTCGCCCGATAGGGCGTGGTCTATTATCCTTGAGGCCTTTAACGCGTGGTCTACAGCTAAACCCACTTTCGAAGGCCCTGTAACGACATCCCCTACAGCGAAAACATTTGTACCCGGTATCCTGTAGCTTTCAACAATTAGTCTCCCGGAACTGTCGACGTACTTGGCTAGGTCTCCAGAGTATATTGGGGGGGTGGGCACTTCGCCAACGGCTTTTATTATCAGGTCCGCTTCTATGATGAACTCGGAGCCAGGTATAGGTATCGGTCTAGGCCTCCCGGTCTCGTCGGGCTCGCCGAGCTTTACTTTGACGAACTCAACCCCCTTGGCGTAATTGCCTTCCACAATTATTCTCTTCGGGTAGGCGAGCTCGATCCAGTTTACCCCGTTTTTCACGAGATCCCGTATCCTGTAAGCGCCTGCAGGCGCTTCTCTAATACTCCTCCTGTAAACCACGTAAACCTCTCTCGCACCCGCTAGGAGGCACTCCTCCGCGGCATCTACGGCTGACAATCCTGCACCGATAACTACGACTCTACCGTGGCTAGGTAGGGGCGTTTCCACGGCTAGTTTTAGTTCTTTTAGTCTTCGGTGGTAAAGAAAACCTAAAGCAGTAGTAACGTTTTTGGCATCTTCGTTCTCTACTCCAAGCCTTCTAGACTTCCAGGTCCCGGTAGCCACTACAACTCCATCATAGCTTTCGAGTAGCTCGGCAAGGTCTATGTTACTCTCTACGAATTCGTCGCCTTCGTCGAAGCCCTTACCAGCAGATACCTTGGTCTTTAAGTGGAATTTCACGTTGAAGTTTTCCTCGAGGTCTTTACACCCCTCAAGAACGTCTTCAACGGGTATTCTACGACGTGGTATTGCAAAAGTCATGAGTCCTCCTGGGTACGGTAGTTTATCGTAAACGTCGACATCGTATCCTCTACAAGCCAGGTAGCCCGTTATGGCAAGTCCAGCAGGCCCTGCACCGATAACCGCGACGCGTTTACCTATGCGAGGTGGCGCTTTTCTACATAGAAAAGCGAACTTCATGGAGATGCCCTCAGGCACGCCGGCTATTGGATACGGAGTATAATAATCGCCTAGCGTAAAATAAGTTTGTAGGTGCTAGGGGTGCTTATACGTATAAACCTGTACATGGACATAGCCAAGAAGCTTAAGTGGAGTAAAAAGGACGTTCACCTCGACAAGGAAACCATAACAGTTAGAGACGTGTTAGAGTCCTTGGAAGACCTGAGAGAGCTGGTTCTATCGAATCCCGATGACTACATGATCCTCATTAACGGGATAAACATGCGGCTACTAAAAGGCCTCGATACGGTGCTACCTGATGGGGCAGTAATAGACGTGTTCCCACCGGCGGGAGGAGGGTAGCCCCTAACTTGGTGATTAAATTTAAATATCATGGGGCGGTTATCTAGGTGGAGAAGGTGATATCTATGCCTCTCGGAGGCTATATGGGTAAGGTCCTCAGAGTAAACCTATCGTACGGTAGGGTAGCGGTGGAAGACCTTCCACCAGAAGACGTCCTCAGAAAGTGGATTGGCGGTAGGGGGCTTGGAGTATACTATATGCTGAAAGAGGTCAATCCAAAGGTAGATCCCCTCAGTCCCGAGAACAAGGTCATCGTTGCCACGGGCCCGCTTACGGGTGTTACGGGTATACCCTCCTCGGGCAGGTGGTGCTCGGTAACAAAGTCGCCATTAACAAACACCGTGCACGATTCACACAGTGGGGGGAAATTCGGGCCGGAACTCAAGTTCGCCGGCTTTGACGTAGTGATCGTCGAAGGCGCTTCGGAGAAGCCCGTGTACCTATGGATATATGATGGCAAGGCGGAGATCAGGGATGCCAGGCACCTCTGGGGTAAAGACGTTCACGCAACGACAGACACGGTGAAGGATGAGCTTGCAAAAGTTGTGGGTAGGGATGAAGCCAAAGAAGTTAAAGTAGCTTGCATAGGCCCGGCGGGAGAAAACCTCGTTAAAATAGCCAACATAATGAACGATAAGAACAGGGCGGCGGGTAGAGGCGGGCATGGAGCCGTATGGGGCTCCAAGAAGCTTAAAGCAATAGCTGTTAGGGGGCACATGAAGCCGCCTGTAGCAAGCGAAGAAAAGCTGGAAGAAGTTGCAGTAAAGTCTATGGAGCTGATAAAGAAATCACCCGTTACCTCACAAGCTTTACCCAAATACGGTACTGCCGTCCTGGTTAACGTCATAAATGCCCATGGCATATTCCCGACGAGAAACTTCAAAACAGGTGTTTTCGCGGAAGCCAGTAAGATTAGCGGCGAGGCGATCTCGAGCGAGATCATGGACTGGAAAATGACTGAGGAGGAAAAGTGCTGGGGTTGCGAAATAGGCTGTGCACGCTATACTAGGATAACTAAACCACCATTCACCGGTGAAGGCGGCGGACCCGAATACGAAACCGTGTGGGCTCTCGGGGCATCTACTGGTACAGGCGATCTCGCGGCGGTCTCAAAAGCCAACTTCTTGTGTAACGAGCTCGGAATAGACACCATATCTATGGGCGCAACAATAGCCGCTCTCATGGAGCTTGTTGAGAAGGGTAAAGTACCGTTGGAGGCGTTAAGGGGCTTAAAGGTTGAATGGGGTAACCCGGAGGTAATAGTTGAGCTTACTTGGAGAACGGCCTATAGGTCGGGCATAGGCGATGACCTAGCAGAGGGTGCCGCAAGGCTGGCGGCAAAGTACGGTGCGCCGGAAGTGGCCATGGTTGTAAGAAACCAGGAGCTCCCTGCATACGATCCTAGGGGCGTTCAGGGCCATGGATTAGGATACGCCACAAGTAATAGAGGCGGTTGTCACTTAAGGGCGTACATGATCGCGCCGGAAATTCTGGGCATGCCACAACTACTTGACAGGTTTGAAACCAGGGGCAAGGCAGAGTGGCTTAAGAAGTTCCAAGACGTATTCGCAACACTAGACAGCCTAGTTGTATGTAAATTCGTGACGTTCGCCTACTGGTCAGACGTGATTGCGGAACAGCTGTCAGCCGTTACCGGGTGGAACGTCACGGTGGAAGAGTTCGAAAGAGTAGGGGAGAGAATATACAACGCCGAGCGAGTGTTTAACGCGCTAGCATTCGGAGACGGAGAAGAGTACGATACCTTGCCGAGGAGGCTACTAGAAGAACCAATGCCGGAGGGGCCCTCTAAAGGTCATGTCGTTAGGCTAAGTGAAATGCTACCTGAATACTACAAGGTTCGCGGATGGGTTAAAGGCAGGCCTACGAGAGCGAAGCTAGAGGAGCTAGGCTTAAAGCACCTCGCCGACCTGCTTGAAAAAGAGGGTTTATTACCCGCTTAACACACCTCCTTTTTGATCCCTTATCCCCGGCTTTTAACGCGCCTCTTCACAGAGGGCAAAATGCTAATCCATGTAGGTATGGGCACTGCCCACACGTAGGTGCGTTTCCAAGGCAATCCGCCTCGTTGCTCCTCGTCCTACTACAGTAGTTCACCAAAGTACACGTTAAGCACGATGGCATTTTCTTAAAGTAGAGTTTGAATAGCATTTTAGAATAGGCGTTTCGCCATACCTCTATGAGCTTATCTCTACTAACATCACCCAGTACGACCTCCTTTATAGTCCTCGTAATGCTTAGTATGCGTGGACTCCAAGTGTACGCGTAGTATATGCAGGGAGCAATGGCTCCGTCGCACCTAATGAACAATGCCCTTTTCTCCGCGAAAGGGCAGGAGAGAGGCGTAGAGCCGAGCTTACGAGGCGCCGTTACGGTCACGCCGAGCTCTTTGATACTGCTTAAAGCATCCTTAAGCTTAAAATGGAATTCTTCAATGCACTTCTCGAAATCCATGCACTCAGCGTGCATGAGCTGGCTGTGTGGTATTGTGTGCGTGAATACTGCTTCATTTATGCCAATTTTAGAAACCAGCTCGAGGAATTCCGAGACCTCGTTCATGTTTATTCTCGTAATAGTGAATATGGCCTTAACCACGGGCTTCAATGAGCCCCTTACGCGCTTGTTATTTACCAACTTAACTAGACTCCCTACAACCTCGTTAAATGCCGTGGAACGCCGTACAGAGCTATACGTTCTCACCGTCGCAGCGTCGAGAGATAGGTAGAGTTCATCAACGCATTCGACAACAATGTCAAAGAACTTCTCAATTAGTGTACCGTTCGTATTCACCGCTACCTTCAAGCCGAGATTTTTACAAAACTTTATCATGTGCCTTATATGCGGGTTTGTAAAAGGCTCACCCCACCCCGAGAACACTATCTTGCTAACACCAGCATCCAAGGCGTTATCTAGGAGTTTTTCGAAAACCTCTAAGTTCATAACACATGGTTTCATGTTGTACGCGCTTTTTCTAAAGCAATGAATGCAGTTTAAATTACACGTAGTGGCTACTTCAACGACCAGTATTTCCGGCCTTGAACTCGGCCTAAGCTTTATTTCCCAGTCTCGGGTCAAGAACGAGAGCATGGTTTCCACGAGGTAGTCCCGCCTTTAACACTCGAAGCAAGTTACCACGCGAAAGGTATGCTACTTGAAGATATCGAGGACTTCCGGGTTGAGGAAGTTTAAAAGGTCTTTCGTTTTTAACCTGAACAACCTATGTAGGGACCCACCACCGCACAGTATGTACTCGGTCTCCAAAATCGCAGGATCTAATATTGTCCTTAAGCTCCTCACGGACTGGGTAATGGGCGTGACCGTGCCGGGCTCCACGCCGAGGACGGCTTTCACCTCTTCGGGCCTTGCCAGCGATATATTAAAGCCCAGTAATCGCGATGCCTTCTTGTAATCCACTTTCCTATCCCCTCGAACTACAACTATTATGTACTCATTACCCATTTTAAGCAACAGTGTTTTAACAATCCTACTAGGAGGTTCACTGCTCACCCTTGAGGCCTTTTCAACAGTTTCCACAGTGTCAGTAAACTCTAAGATCTCTACCTCGATGCCGCTGATAACCTCTTTCCAGCGCTTAACATCTACTTCGGCCAAACTCTGGCACCACCAACATATACCTCGAGGACTCTAATATAGCGTAGTTCGCGTTCAGGGGTGGAAAGGGGATCTCTATCGATCACTAAGAGATCGGCGAACTTCCCTTGCTCGAGCGAGCCTAGCTCCCGTTCATCGTGCATGACGTAGGCAGAACCGTAAGTGTACGCGTGTAGAGCCTCTATAGTGTTCAAGGACTCTTGAATCGTGTCCTCGTAGAAGGGCACGTTCTCGTACCTACCCCGCGTAACGGCCGCGTACACTGTTTCCCACGGATTTACGGGCTCCACCGGTGCATCCGTGGAAAACGATGTTGGTATGCCGGTATCTATAAGCGATTTAAATCTATAAAGCCACCTTACCCTCTTCCTGCCAAGCCTATTCATGGCCCACCAGTCGGATATGACGAAGTGCGGTTGAACGACGGCCGTCGCTCCCAGCTCCGCCATCAGTTTCAAGTCATCGTCTTTGATGAGGGATACGTGCTCGACCCTGTGCCTAAGTTTCCTAGTACCTGGTAATTCGCGGAGTACGTTGAGAGCTTCCTTGACCGCTTTATCTCCTATGGCGTGCACAGCGAGCTGTAATCCAGCCTCATCTACGAGCTTTGCGAACTCTTCGAGCTTTTTCAAGTCCATTACGGGATACCCAGATGTTTGTGGATCGTCTGAATATGGTTCCGAGAGCCAGGCTGTTCGAGCCCCGAGAGCGCCGTCTAGGAATAGCTTTACCCCCATGATCTTCAAGCGGTCGTCTCCGAAACCAGCCTTTACGCCGAGATTTCGAAGAACACTTACGACATCTACTCCTCCGTTTACGGGGTTCAAGTATACTCTAACCCTAATATTTAGTTCGCCGCTTCTCCACAACTCCAAGAGAGCTTTTAGCGGAGTAAGTCCGCAACTAACGAAGCCTACTGTGGTAATGCCCTGCGATAGTAGGTGTTTTTGTGCTACCTTTACCAGCTCGAGGTAGTCCTTAAATCCCAGCATTCCCTTGACTTTTTCCCGCGCAATTTTTAGCGCCTCCTCCACGACGATGCCTGTCGGGTTACCTGAAGAGTCTCTTAAAACCCCGTTGACGTGGCTTTTAGAAAGACCCGTTAATTCTAGTGCACTTGTATTCAGCACGCCGGCGTGCAAACACGCCCTTGTGAGGAGCACGGGCTTGTCGGGTACCACTTCATCTATGTCCCAGCGAGTGGGCCACCGTCTCTCCTTGAAGAGTTCGTGATCCCAGCCATGGCCTAAAATCCACTTGGTCTTAGCAGTAGTTGCGTATTCTTTTAGTTTGCCCTTAAGTTCTTCTATGCTCCCTACACCGCGTAGATCTAACGTTAAAAGGCTTAACCCAAGGGAATCTAGGTGTAAGTGAGCATCAATAAAGCCGGGTATGACTGTCTTACCGTGCAAGTCTACCAGGTTTCCCCCGAGGGATTTTGCGAGTATGGCTACAGCGTCACGGGGACCAGCGTACAGAACTCTCCCACCATAGACTAGTAAACCATCAACGACCTTCAGTGGCTTAAAGGACAAGTAGATTTTTCCACCAACAAACCCGGTCACATGCAAGCCATCCACCCTCTTGGAACGAAGACGCTAAAATAAACTACACACTCCCAGTTATATGCTTGCCTTATAGCTAGGCTTGTAGCCGAGTACTGTGCTGCTGTTAAAGCTGGCGAGGAGGTTTTCGTTGAGTCTACACCACTGTTGAAGGGGTTGTTAAGCGGGTTGCTGCTCGTGGTAGTTACCCGTTTTGTTAAGGTAATGGATGAGTCCGTATTGGAGGCTTTTTATAGGTATGCGCGTTGAAAGAGAGATGATGCTGGGAGTTCATGCCTTGGTGCGGGTTCACGCGCCTTCTCCCACTAAGCCTTTGCCGGGTGTAAACTCCGAGAGGATTGGGGCTAGGAACGCGGTTACTAGGGAGCTTACTGAGATCTTCTTGAGGGGGAGTGCTAGTGGTGAGCTTAAGTATGTTGCCTATCCAACTAGAGCACTTGCTTAGGGGGCTGGTGAGTATTCTTGAGCTTTGTGAAATTTGTTTCTTGTAATGTTTGGAGATGTGAGCATCATCGGAGATGAAGCCTGGAAACTCGTAGGTGAACACCCCGTTCTCAGCATGGTTAGCGACTTCATAGAGAAGGTTAAGTAGCGGTATGAGTGACTTGACTCCAAGATAGCGAGGTTTAGAGAGCTCTAGTGCGAGAACGTCTCTACCGTCTCGTTGCTTTTTAAACCTCTAAGTGTAGCGCGCCGTATGCTTCTCTGGGTTTTCGACTAATGAGTTGTTATTTCAGAGGAGGTGTTCTAGCCTAGCTTAGAATACTACGTGTTACCTAGCGCATGCTAACCAGCGTGCTCCGTATCGGTAAGGGCCCAGTAGTGCTCATCACGGGTTCAGGCGAGACCTCCCTCCTCATCTACAGTGCTATAGACTACCGGTGGACTTATAGGCTCTTCGCTGGTGGTTCACCGGTGTTCTTCCTCTCAGCGAGGGGCTTAAGCTCTACGTGACCAAACCCCGCGGCTCTCCCAGCACCAACACCCAATGCCAGCATGTACGCAAAAATCTCGCCAAGCCAATCCTCAACATTCAATCCCTGCTTCAGGAAATCAAAGTACTCGAAGTTAACCCTGTAGTTCACGTACCCCACGAGAGCGGGCTCAGGCCTCCTACCGTAGTAAACCCACCTCACCTTTACACCACCGAGAGCACTATAGGTTTCGTTGAAGAGCCTGTGAAGTCTTAGAAGCTCGGTTCTAAGCCTGCGAACACTACTCAAGCCTTTCGAGAAAAGAATAGTGTATACTGGTGTTGCAAAAACATTAAAAGGCGATGGCAGCAACGTCTTGAATTTACCACTAGTTCTCAGCGGGTCTCTCAGCATCGTTGGTGACGAAAAAACTATTTTCATTGAACCCGAATTCATTACCCTAGCAACTAGGTTTTTGCCGAGCTCAACGGCATTCCAGGCTTCGATTTCCACAACTTCTGCACAGACCTTTTGATTCATGAACTCGAAACACTCGTTGTAATTTAGCAACGCGTTTAGAACATCGGTTACATTTTCGACTGATTGATGAAAACCTATGTAAAAATAGTATCTTCCATTTAATGTAACAGGTTTCAACGCATCAATACATTTTACATATGCACTAGTTTTCCTGCAAACTGCGTAACTATAAACACATTCAACCTCTCTGTTGTTTTTTACTCTGTATAGAGGTGAAATATGCAGTAACTTTGGTGTGGATCCCATTGTAGGCCTGAAAAACTCTTCTAGCCGGGGTATAGACCTGGTGAGAATTGTTTTAACCAACTTACCCGAAAATAGATACCCTGCGAAGCCAAAAACGTTGACATGTGTTTTTAAGAGCGCTAACTTCAATTTATGAACCCCTATTCTAGACATGCACTCCTCGCTGTTCTATTCTGTTTAGCGACGATCCCATCGCAAATGTTTAATAGACCAATCACAGCCTCAGCGAGATATTTTGCGAATGAGATCCTGTAGGAATGTAAGAATGTTTGGAGTCCAGGAATTACCGATAGATCAGCTTTTCCCTTTGTAATCATATCGCTTAGTTTATCGACTAACGGTTTTAGCCCGCGAGGTGCCTCGTTTCTCAAGATCTCTACTATGCTGAGAAGGCTGAGCATGCATGGTTTACCGATCTCTAGTGTAAGCTCACTTTCTATTATTCTACGTAATAGGGATTTCTCACTTGTTCCAGCATAGTGATGTAGTAGCACTGGTATAACTACAACTACAATGTATAAACCATCTAAGTTCATACTTAAACGATCTCCTTCAGACCAAAGCAGGTTATTGAATACAGACTCGATTGATCCCTGTAAGATTCCGCTCTTAATCCCTAAGCTTACGGCGAACCTTGCAGAATAAACGAAGTGGTAAGGGAATTTAGTGCACTCTTCGCGACATTTTTGCTGAATATCTGATGATGCCTTTCCAATGTCGTGTAGTACGGCTGATAGCCTGATTAGCCACGCGATGATGTCCCTGTCTATATTTAGTAGTCTACTAGTTTTTCCAACAAGTCCATTAAACTCCCATCGCGACTCAAGACAATGCAGTATCCCCACTACGTGTTTTTCTAGAGTTTCTTCGCAACACCCCTTTCCTCTATAAGCATAGCACTTAGTCATCAAATCTTTAACCCGACTCCGCTTACGTAGTAATCTTTTCTCGTTAAAATACCCGTGTATATTGGAGTTTGCTCAGTTCTATCCTTGTACGCTGATCGAATGCAGTCTATGAACTTTCTCATGGTGAAACCGCGTTTGTCGATAATTTCGTTGGCTCGACACACAAGGCTTACATCCTCCACGTCGTTCTCCCCCCATGCAATAACAACACCTTCGATGCTTCCAGTTATTGTATCGATTAAGCTCACAGGTACTGTAAGACCATTTAAGACGAAGTCTCTATATCTCCACGTCTTTACCTCGCTGATATCACCGATCACCAGATCAACTATTCCAATTCTAGTTAGCGCGTACTCGTGCTTTTTCAGAATGTAATTTATTGTAGCACTACTTACGAATAGAGGTGACGCAAGAGCCTCAAGCGAATCTTTCAATCTTTGGTCTTGACATGGTTCTTCGAGCTGGTCTAGGAGCTGAGAGTATCCTTTGCACTTTTTACTCGGTAGGTCGAATGGGATACGCCAGCATATCCTGTAATGCATATCTCGGGATTTTTTCACATACTCTAGCAATCTTTTGTCGATGAATTCTTGATCCTCAACGATGTAAACGAATGCCTCTTCGCATTCACCTTCCCTGCATATTCTGCCTACTCGCTGAATGACAGATCGAGGTCTTGAACCATCTGTGATCAGCACATCGAAGCTAACATTAACACCAGCCTCTATTACACTAGTTGAAACTACGACCCCCTCTTTTCTCATGTTCTTAATGTCCCTCATGACGGTTTCTCTATCCCCCCGGGTCATTTTTCCGTGAATCAATACTGAGTTAATTCCTTGTTTTTTGAGTTCGTTGCATGTTTCAACAGCGAGTTTTACGCTGTCTCTCACGATGAGAACTTTTAGTCCTGAGCGGACATACTTCTCGGCTGTTTTCACTACATCCTCTTTTTTAATCAACTCTGTGTGCCACTCTATTTTCGTCATTTTGTCAACGAACTCGTCGTCTGATACCTCGATAATGTTGTTTTGAGCTTTATCTTGGGGACCCAGTCTTACGATCTTGACGTTTCCTTTCACTTTATCAGTAATTGATCTGAGTATCTTTTCCCCCATTGTTGCACTAGCGATTAACATAGGACTCTTAAAGGAGTTGATGATCTCGAGTGCTTTAACCGTAGCTATGTATAAGGTTGAAGCCTCATTTTCTTCTTCGAACACCATGTGTGCTTCATCGAAGTAGATCGTACTAATGAATATTCTTAACCTTGGTATTGCGTAGTGCTTTTTAGTACTAAAGAGCTCTGTTATTGGAACTCTGAATAGATTGTATAGAAAGGAATCCAGGGTTGTTACAACGTACTTGGCGTCGAAAAGCGGTTGTTTGTTGAAAACATCGGTGAATTCTCCTATGAGTAGGTCACCCATCTGGTATGCTATATCCTTAGTTGTAAGTCTAGTTTCGCGAAGAATATTTGAGATCTCCGCGGGAGGGCTTTTACCACCACATTGCTCAGCGGAAACTACTCCAAGCGAATTCAACAGTGTGCATAGGTATATATCTCTCACGATCGATCTCAAAGGTAGAACATGTAAAAAAGAAGTTGCTAGTTCGTGCTCCTTTATTACCTTGTAAAAAAGTGGAGCTGAGATCGATTTACCATATCCTGTAGGAGCTTCCAAGATAACTCTGGGAACTACGCCTTCCTTGCTCTTCGAGACTAGCTCAATCGCTTTCGAAATAAGTGGTCGAAGCATCTTACACCCTAACGTTGAGAAGCTCATTTATAATGTCAGATGCGTTTCTACCTTTGGATGTAAGGTAGGATACAAGGTCCGATAATGTTGTCCTCGTTGTAGCAGTTCTTAGTGCACGATACAACTCGGCTGGGTCTTCGTAAAGGTAGTACTTGTAGATAGCCCTAGCAAGCTCCTCGATAACGGAGCGAGCAGTTCTCGCGTATTTGTTCGTCTTCGAAAGGTCTCTGCTGGGGTAGTTTGATACAAGATTATAGATCGCCGAAGCTACCTGAAGTCTCATGATAGTCTGGGAGAGATCCGTTAAGTCAATGGTTTCATATGCTTTAAGCATTGTTTTATTCCCTGTTCTAACGATCCTGATACTCGAATAGAATGTTCTTCCATCAACTTCGAAGAGGTATTTACCTACGTTCAAAACTGTAGCTGAAGCTAACCCTACTAAAAGGGCAATCCTGCTTCCATCTCCACCTACGACAGCTTTAGTAATCATTCTCGCCATAGTGTTCAACTTTTCAATATCGGCGATTCTGGGGTTATAGGTACCTATAAAAGTGTACCCGTACTCGCCTTCTACAACGTATACTCTCGAGGCGTAAGCACCTAGTACCAATAGTGCTAGAACCTCGGAAGTAACGGCCACAACTTCTCTTTTCAATGTTGAGGTCTTTAGTGTAGGCATGTACGTTCTTACGTATTCGGCGAATTCGAACGATAAAGCCGGTTGTAGTGGAAACCGGTATATCTTTCCACGGCTTGCGTCACTTAGAAACTCGAGCGCTTTGCATGGATTAAACAGCTCGGTTCTATCGTTTGGGGTAAGTGGTATTGGAGGCTCTAAACTGCAGATGTCCTCTTTCTTGAAAATATCTGCAAGCTTTTTTATGAAGTCTGTTGCTTTCCGATATAGCTCTTCAAGTATTTCAGCTTTATGCGTTTGCACGGCACCTACAAGTTCATATATTGACATATTAAGAAGTTGATGAGTTGCAACGTTTACAAACCATGCTACTACATATTGATCATAATCGGGTAGATTGTTCATGGTGATTAGGAGGGAGGCCACTTTTTCACCCAGCATATTACTTTATAACACGCTTCGGTATGGCTATGTACAGGTCTTTTACCGAGATTAGAGCGCCATCGGCTAGGAGTCTGCATCTCATCGGTATGAACCCCCGTGGTATGTAATACTCCTCCACCTCGAGCTTAGTTGTATGTGTAAAGTTCGCTTTCGCTAGTTTATGCATACGCACCTTCACTGCTGTTGCATCCTCGCATTCGACTATGGTTGCAGGAGTGTAGAATAGTGTTTCAAATGAGGTATTGTAACTTGCGTGGACTAAAACCTCGTTTAATTGTTTAATAGTAACGGATTTTACAACGACAAGACCTTCTTTTCTCCCAATACGGGTTATACCGTAGGCGTATTTTAGAACATCTGGGTTCTTCGACAAGTAGAGTGTATAGAGTTTGTCTTCGAGATATTTCACGATTCCGCGAACAGCGATCGTGTACCATAGGTCTTTAAACTCTTCTTTCCATCTCTCTTTCCTCTGGTAAATCGCTTGGTACACTCTCTCTACGTCTCTCGTAATGACATATCCTTTGCAACCAGCTACGGCATAGACGATGTAGTCCAGGAACTTTGCTGCGGCTGAACCACCTTCTACGTCTTCAACCTGATACTGTCTCATATAAGGATACGCGATTGCTCCGAGAAGCGTAGTGGGAGGTGGAAGTGGGTGCACAGGTGCAGATGTTGAGGTGTACGGGTAAAATATAGATAAACCAGAAAAAACATCTAGTTCTACGAAGGCAACGTACATAGGTTTTATACCCTGCAAATACTGTTATTCACAATTTCAAGTACCTTGTTTATTAGATCCCCAAATGTTTCAACCTCGATTACACTTAGGTCGGTTATGTTAGGTCTTGATAGCTTTTCTTTATCAAAGAATACGAGCCTTACGTCTTCGTTGAAGTTCTTTAGAATGCTTAAGTAAGCTTTTGCTCTGTTCACGGTTTCAGATACGTAGTTGCCTCCGTCTCCGTAGACTCTGGGGGCTGAAACCATGAATGGTATTGGGTGGGATATAGCAGCAATTCCTCCTAGAATTTCCGCTATTGGCAGGTACCTGGATTTCTTTGCTCCATATGTGAAACCTTCTATGAGTACCTCTAGTGCTTTCAATGCTATCTCTATTCTCTTACACCGATTTTCAACATAGCTTCCCGTGAATAATTTACCTATTTTATCTATGTCCATAGCAATCATCATCATATAGATTGCTGTGCCGCTTTCTATGTTAAATGGTGTGTGTGCCCCTGTTTCGAAGTTGTATTTCACGTGGAACTGAGAGTCAAGAGTTGCTTTTGCACTCTCTGCATCCGGGACTAGGTAGCTGAAGGATACAGGTGAAGTCCTTCTAACATTCGCCTCTGGAGCTAAGAAGCCAGTTATATCTTCCACAATACAGCTCACAACCCTGTCATCATGGGGTATCTTGGCAGTACTTCTCTTGTCAAATCCTCCTCTTATCTCGTAGTTCAAACACTCGTCGCAAACTGGAAGTTTGGCGAGCTTAGCTAGTTCAACTATTGCTCTGTGGTACCCATTTGCGATGGACTGCCCTGAAACAGCTGGTACTACCATGAGCTTGTATGCTACTTTTCCATCGCGACTTACTTTCTTCATAACAGATACTGTTCTATGCCTAGTGTAGGCTCCTAGTGCTTCAACCATGTTGAGTGCTTCAACTTCGACTCGTGCTCTTAATCCGATAGAGACGAAGACCATTATATCACCTCGCGCCAGGCTGTTGGGCCTGGGTTGATTCCTGCTTCATTTTCAATCCTTTTGCTAGTGCTTCGACAGCAACTCTTCTAGCTATTCCAACACCTCTTCGTTCAACTTCATCTAGAAAGTTCTTGATCTCTGTCTCGTCAATTACAAGTGGTATGGTACCCTTGCGTATCTCAGTAGATAGATACCTTAGTGCTTCGTACAGAGCTGTTCTAACCATATCGAGATCCGTAGATCTAGCCAAGCGATCCACGGGTCCGAACACGTTGTCTTTGACTAGGTAAGACAATGCTTCAACGATCTTGTCAAATTTAGGTTTAGAACTCAACTACTTCACCCTATATTATTTTGTTTTCAATGGGGGTATATATTTCGGAATGGTTTAATTTATTAGATCATCAACCAATGATCATTAGCTGAAATGGTTTAAAAACATGGAACGGATAATTTTATAAGGGCTTTAACTATAGTATCGTTGTGTGGTGTATATGACGGTAGTTGTTACAACGCTGGGGTTTGATGTTACGCACGCTGTATTCACTATTGTGAAATACAAGCCCGTAGAGTTTGTTGCATTAATGGCATTAGTCAAAGGGAGTTTAGACCCGAGATCTTCTATCGCTTTCAGTTATCTCGAACAAATAGCAAAAGCTACGGGTGCTAAAATAGTAGAGAAAGTGGAGATCGAGGTTTCAAACCCGATTCTAGCTGTGAATCAGATTAGAGGTGTTCTTAAGTCTAAAGCTGAGAGATTTCCTTTAGTTCTAGACCTTGGTGGTGGACTACGTCTTTTAGTAGTTGAGACAATGATAGCTTACTTCTCCCTCCCCGGCGAACTTAAAAAGAACTCGAGGCTTCTACTATACATAGAAGCTACTAATGAAGCTGTTGAGATAACGCCCGCTGACTTAAGAAAAATGATGCTCAAAAAACCAGTTGTTTTATCGGATATTGAGGAAGCTGTTTTAAGCGTTATGGAGGAGCAACGCGAATACACTCTTGGCCAAATATACAGAGCGATTAAACAAAAAGGATTATTTCGCAGTAAACAGAGCATATATAAAATTCTACAAAAGCTCGAGAAAGATGGATTCATCACTAAACTAAGCCGCGGTAGATACATGAAAATAGAAGCCGAAAAATAATTACGAAATCGACCCCTCATTTTCATAACATTCCTTCAACTACAACAGTGGAATAAAGGGGATCAAGCATGTGCTATTTCAATTCTCTCCATTGTAACTCCCTTTTAATAGGGGCTTTAACCTTATAGCTGAATCTTCATTATTTCATTATATTCACGTAGATATCTATTGAGTTGTGTCGATTGAACCATTGACTGTAAAGCTCACTTTTACGATTCTTTCATTGTATTCATAACCGAAACAACACCTATCAAGAACCCGGCTCACTTTCAATTCCTTTTATTGTATTCTAAATCTAAGAGGTTTGTTAGGCTTCAGAGGGGCTTCTTTGCCTTTCAATTCTTTCTATTGCTATTGTGTTCCACGTGTAAGCTTTGATTTCTTTTTTCTTCAATTTACTCTGTGATGTTTGGGTTTTTGAGTTTTCCTCCTGATCATATCTGTGAAAAACTTCATGGTGTCCGCGGGCGTTCGTTCGAAACCAGCCAGCGAGATATCGTCATGTTGAGTTCCGGGTTGATCGGAGATGATCAAGTAGCTTGTTCAGGATCAGTTAAATACCACGTAACAGCCTTAGCTGAACAAGTTTCGATCAATTCATCAAGCAGGCCCCACCAGTTGATCAAACATCTCTGATCTGGATGAGATTTGTTCAACGGTGTGGTTCTACGAGAAGGGGGCTTGTGCTATTTCTGTTGGTTCAACATCTTTTCTTCCCCTTTTCACCAGGAGATCACGTTTTTCAATCCTGTAACAGTGTTCCTCGTGGTCTTTTCCTTGAAGTTTAGAGCTTTCGCGATCTCCTCGATGCCGACTCTCGGGTTGAATATAGTAACTCCTAGAACTCTCTCGGCTTCATCTAGGTCTTCAAAAACGTTGTGAAGGAACTTTGGTTCAACTGTGAACTCGCCTATACTGCTCTCGGGTTCGTAGTGTAGAGGACTTCTTTAAGGAGACGAGAGCTATGAAAACCATGAATGTTAGAATTCTTAAGCCGCCGCCAGCAGAGAAGAACACTACGTCATCAAGGTGTTTTCTGAGTATTTCGTGAAGCATTCCGGTTGAAGAGTGGAAATTGTTACACTCCAGTTCCACGAGTACTGGCTATGGAAACCCACGTCTACTAGACATAGCTACGAGGCCGTCGAAAGCACTCTTAACAGCACCTATAACCGAGCTACAGGTAACAACGTAAACAGCATCACTACCTGTAGCCTTGAACTTCACAAGAGACCTCAAAAATAAAATCCTCGTGAAAACCAAGCGGAGCAGCAAAAACCCTACCAAAACCACCAACCAGTAAACAAATATAACCACACCCATAAAAATCCCGCTATGAACAGGGAAGATCAAGCAATCCATAGAGCCGCCTCCACTAGCAGATCACAACCAGATAATGAAAAAGTGTAATGCATTATTAAAGAAACACAACGATCCACTCACTTAACCGGGAGCGGCTCAATAATTCTTAACAACTTTACTTGGGCTTATTCGATCAGTTCATTAAGCAGATACCATATATTGATCGAACATCCCTGATCCGGGCATGATGTTCTCTTACACGGGTTTTATGTTGTTCTGCTTTTTTTATTTTCGGGGTGTTAGAGAATATACTGGGGGCTCTTGTGTGAATTGTGAAAAGGAGTGTTTTCTCGTAATGGCTCCCTGGGGTCAACCTGCCTGCTGGAGTAATGTTACCTACGCTGTTGACAACATTAAACTAGAGTCGTGTTCTCCTCTACCCGTTCTTCTGCTACACATCGCGGAGAAATCCAGTTCTTCAATTAAGCGGATTTACCTGATGGGCTTGGACAGCGTTGTCGATGTACCCGACGACCCTTGTCAACACGTGAAGAGCATATGTAAGAAGGCTTTTCTGGAATGCAGAAAAAGGCTTAAATCTTCGATCAACTGTAGCAGTTACACCGAGCTCGCGAAGCACGCTGAAGAACTCTACAAGTGTATACTGGAGAAGATTCTGTCGAACGCTGCTCGGGAAGCCGGCTGCTCAGTGCTGCTTGATCTCATCGATAGTATCACTACGGTGGTGCTCCCGGCTACAGGGTCTCCAGGGGGAAGAATTGTTTTCAGGGGGAACCCCGAGGACTACTTGAGTATTGCTTTGCTTACAATAGGCAGAGATCTCCTTTTTTCCAGAGATCTCTTCGAGAACTGTAGTTCAATAGTATTAGTCCTCGATATAACACATGGAATAAACTACACGGCAGCTTTAGCAATGAGGATTGCCGAGATCACAGCGGAGATCCTCAAACTACTCTACAACAAGCCTGTTAAGCTCGAAGTCTACAACTCGGACCCTGTAGTACCCGGGAGAGGGAGCAGTGAAACACGCATCAACAAGGTCTACGAGAAGAAGATAACTGAGATCGAGATTCCACTACTCGATGAGCTCAAGTTGTTCAACCCAGCGCTCATAGAAGAACCGTGCTTGAACACTGTGGAAAAGCACAACACCGAGTGGAGGGAGAGTAACGCGAAAAGCGCTGTGACCAACGTTGTTGCCTCACTTTACACGCCTGCACCACTAGCACTGCTATACGCATGCTTGGACTACAGGAATAGTCTTTCGGCGTTCACCGGTGGAGTCCGCGAAGACGTGTTCTCGAAGATAGCGAAAACGTGGTTGAACACTACGTTTATCAAAGATGACACGGTGCAGCGGTGCTTATCCGTACCAGGTAGCACAGCTTGGAGTACTCTCGTAGCTGAAGCGGTTTGCAGACGCGTTGAAAGCCTTATGAAAGTAGTGGGGAAAGCCAAGATAGACTTCGGTGATGTACCAGCCTTCAAGCTGGACCTTCTCAAGGAGGTAGCAGAGAATATCTACAGTAGAGTTCACAGCACAGCCGAGTACATCGTCAAGGACGAGGTAAGCAAGTTGAAGAAGTATGTCAAGGACGCCGAGGAAAAGCTCGGAGAACATGGTGTAGATTCATGTGTAAGCTACGGGGAGCTGATCGAAAGGGTTAAGGGTACACCCGCATCGGAGAAGCCCACGCAAACAACGACTCCTCAAGGCAAGGAGAGGCACTTCATTGCTCATGCTGGTATGCTGAAGGACGTTGTTCAGGTCTGCGAGCACAATGGCGAATTGTACGTTAAGTACGCGAGCGTGAAGGAGGTGGAGAACGCCTACGAGCGCTCGAAGAATGTTCTCAGAAGACGCGGAAAATAGTTGGGCATTAAGTGCTTCGCGAATCGGTTCCACGGTTTTTCTAGAGCTTCTCAAGGAGCTTCCACACCCATTTCCTCACGACGTAGACCTCTCCAGCTTGCTTCACTAACTCGCGTTCAGTGAGTTCTTGCCTCATTAGCTGTGGTATCGTGCTCCATACTTCTCTCGGGATTTCCTCGCCAAGCGATTTGATCCATTCTGCGAACTCCTTTTCAACACTTATGGGTACAGCGGGTATGAATACCGGTTCTCTGAACGTCTCGTGTATGTATACAACGCCCTTCACACCAGCCAGCAGTGAGGATAGAACAAGGAACGATGATTCAGCTTTGAACCCTGGTGTAGCGTTCAAGTAAACGCTCATGCCCTTACTTCCGGCTTCAAGGATCCTCGGAACAACCTTGTCCAGTAGCTCAACAAGACCCTCCTCGAACTCCTCGAGTTTACCGAGCTTCTCTATGGGCTGAACCTCAATGCTCCTGAAACCTAGACTGTTGAGAACAGCCTTGTTGATCTCAGCCGAGAGAAGACTGTTGCACGTGGCTGTGGGGTAAAGCACAACATGGACCTTGTCGTAGAAGTGCATCAGAGTTCCAGCTAAACCAACGACCCCGGCAACCTCAGCCGAAGCTTTCTCACCGAGGCTCATAGCTTCGTTTACAATATCATCGTAGAGCAGAGGGTCAAGGTTTTTCAGATCACAGAGGAATCCAGTTTTATATATGTTTCTCTCATCGTCCAGCGGTAAACTATGCCAGTTCTCCAGGTCAGGGTACTTATCCCTCCACTTATCCTTGAGCCTCAGAGCAGTGTTCCTGAGAACAGAGGTTCCAACAAGGGAAATGTAGAGGTA
>Ga0209394_1000481_pt1 | contig 31177 bp, 30 predicted proteins | sample JNZ201metaG_FD_184122 | JGI IMG/M metagenome (GOLD analysis project Ga0209394, IMG submission 184122) | Hot spring microbial communities from Jinze hot spring, China to study Microbial Dark Matter (Phase II) - JNZ 20120812A (SPAdes) (version 3) ...
TAAGAGGCTGAAGGTTTGAAGAAGCATTTTCAAAATTTTTCTTACAATTACATTATAATGAGAATATGTCGAAAGAGGCTAGTTTCTCCAAGGAGGTTTTTACATCACTCAAACCCAGTTCGAAGACTATGAGAGTAGATTGGGATCCTGTTTTCTCAAGGGTTTTCAGAAAGCTCTCAATATTCAGGTTTCCAGCCCCCAGGGGTAAATGGTCCCTGGCAACTACAGTGTCTTTCACCACCTTCCTATAGGCGTCGTGCAAGTGTATTTCTCCAAGTCTTCCCGATGACCTTACGATAGCCTCTTCCACACTTATTTCCCCGCAATACCCTGCGAGAATATGCCCAGTGTCCACGCAGATAGAAGTATCATGCTCTTCTGCGATTTCGATAGTTTTATGAAGGGGGAATTCTATAGATTCCAATGCTATTCGACGCGACGCCACCCCCATGTCTGAAAGATGCGAGACTATTTGCTCAACGCTCTTTGAAGCATTCCTAGCAAGAATCTCGAAGAACATGTCTTTATAGCTCTGGCTAATATTCATCCTGCTAAGCTCTGCAGATATTGGGCCAGCTGCATGTAGAACATAGACGAGGGGCTTAAGCTCTTCAAGGATTTCCACCGGCTTGACTACAGCACTGACCGAGGCTCTTCTAACATCTTCTACGGGAGAGTCGAGTTCCACCGATAAGAGTGGCAAATGGACAGAGAATGAAACCCCATCGTATCTCATTGAATCCAACTCCTCAATGTTGCTTTTAGAAAATGATTCTGGGAGAACGTGGTATAAGTCTGCTGTAAGCTCAACGTGTTTAAAACCGTTTTCAACGAGTTTCTTAACGAGCCGTATGTGATCGAAGAACATTGTATCATCGATTCCTAATTTCAGGTTTTCCATCACGCCTTCAAAAGAAAGCGCGGTGATGCCAATTTTCATTTTATTAAGTACTTTCTCACTCATTTACGCTCTCCGGAAACCAAAGAGTATTAAACTTTTCATATTATGGCTTCGGGCATTAAAACAACTGTATCTGTTTCATTTAGGATGGTGGAGGAAGCTTTATCCACAGAAATAACTCTGCCGTTCAAAACTATAGTAACGTCTTCAGAAAGGTTTTTAGTGCCCTCTATAAAAACCCTTTTTTCAAATTCTCTCCCGTATTTCTCAGCCATCATCAGTATCAAATCGTAAATGGTCTTCTCTTTTCCCAATTCTACGAATATCTCGTTTGAACCTACGATATCTCTAAATTGCCCAACGAGCTCGACACGAATCCTCATAAACAAGTTTTTGGAGAAAGAGCCTATTAAGTATTTACAGTGGATGATTAAGCTTTTTGTAATCGTTTCAACAATGTTAAATACGAGTTTTAATAAAAAACTTCTAATGATAGGAACGATTGTGAACGTTATCCTAGTATTGGCTGGAGGCTTAACAGGCCTTTTAATTAAGAGAAAACTGCCTGAAAGGTTTGAAGTAATAATCATGCAAGCAATCGGGCTCTTCACTTTAGGCCTGGGTGCACTAATGGTATTGAAGCTTGCGAGGCCGGTTTCGCTCATAACAGGTTTTCTCGTAGGGACACTGCTGGGGGAGGCTATTGGGCTTCAAGACATGCTCAACTCGCTAGGAGTAAGGTTGAAGAATATACTGGGCGGTGGTGAAAGGTTTACCGAGGGATTGGTCACGTCATTCCTTACTTTCTGCATCGGCCCCATGACTGTAATCGGCGCGATAAACGATGGTTTCGGTGACCCCACTTTGTTAATAACTAAGTCGATAATGGATGGAACTGTTTCAATAGCCTATGCCATAGTTTTCGGGGTAGGCGTTTTACTAAGCACATTACCAATGCTCATGTTCCAACTCCCCATAACAATCTTAGCATTTTTCGCAAAACCCCTCTTAACCCAAATCGTCCTAGACAACCTGACTGCTCAGGGGGGAGTTATGCTCTTAGGACTCGGCTTAAACCTTCTTGAAATCAAGAAGATTAAGGTTTCAAACATGCTTCCATCCATCATAACCACTCCAATAATCACGTTAATGCTTCTCCCATCCGGCTTTTAAAATAAGAATTCAGGAAGTAACCCATAGCAGTAGTATTCAAACCTGATTAAGATGGATGAATGAGAATTATTCTCTAGAAGGTAGTATTCTGACCTTTCTACCGTCGATTAAAAGCCGTCCTTCTTGAAAAAGCTCTATTCCTTCAACCAATGCTTCACCCTCGGCTTCTTGAACTCTTCTCTTCAAAGTTTCCTCAGTATCGTCCTCTTTAACTTCTACGACTTTTTGTATTATTATTGGCCCTGCATCCATCTTCTCATCTACGAAGTGTAGTGTGCAGCCTGTGACCTTGACTCCGTATTCTAAAACAGCCTTGTGAACGTTCATGTCCCAGCCCGGGAAGGCAGGGAGAAGTGAAGGATGAATATTCATGATTCTATTTCTGAACTTGTTAATGAACTGTGGGCTGAGATACTTATTATAGCCTATAAGCAATACTAAATCTACCTTTCTCTTTTCAAGCTCGGAAGCAATCTCCATATCGTATTGAACAGGGTCTTTCCCCTTGGGGTCTATGAATATTGCTTCTATCCCGTTTTGCCTAGCCCGTTCAAGAGCGTAAGCATCCTTCCTATTGCTGATCACACAAACTATCTCAGCCTTAAGCCTACCGTTCCTTATTGCTTTGAGAATGGCCTCCATATCTGTGGCGCGCGTGGACGCTAATATGCCTATTCGCAGCAATCCTACATGGCCTCTGAAGCACACTTTACCAGGTTGCTTATCAACATGGCGACTGTAACCGGCCCAACTCCTCCGGGGACGGGGGTTATTGCAGAAGCTTTTTGAGAAACGCTTTCAAAATCGAAATCGCCCGTGAGCTTGCCTTCTACAAAGCCTGTTCCAACATCTATGGCGACAACGCCTTCTGAAACCATTTCCCCAGTTATAAGCCTCGGAACCCCCGTGGCTGAGATTAAGATTTCCGCCTTGACTGTTTTACTCTTAAGGTCCTTCGTCTTAACGTGGCAGACCTGTACAGTGGCCATTCTGGAGGTGAGCATTGCAAATAATGGTCTGCCAACGAGTATACTATTGTTCACAATGACGACGTCTAAGCCCTCTACATTAATCCCATACGCGTCGAGCATTTTAATCACTGCAGCCGCCGTCGAGGTGGGTCTGGTTTCGTCCCCAGCCAGTAGCCTCCCTAAGTTAACTGGATGTAGTCCGTCAACATCCTTCTTAACATCTACCGACTCTAAAACCCTCAACGTAGAAATGTTCTCTGGAAGCGGGAGCTGAACTATTATTCCGTGAACATCCCTATCCTTGTTTAATTCTTCTATGAGGGAAACGATCTCAGATTCTGAGGGATTATCAATCCTATGGATTACTGCTTTAGCGCCGACAGTATCACATGCCCTGATCTTCATCTTTATGAAAGAATCCTGGGCCTTAGAGCCGGTGGCGTTTACAATGTGTAAGCAGGGTTGGAAGCCTAGCTCCTCTATTTTCATCTTAGCTTCTGTAAGAATTGCTTCAGCAACAGGTTTTCCACTGAGAACTTTTGCAACCATCCTCCTCAACCCCCTAGTTCTTCATATATCGGGAACTTTTCACACAGGTCTTTCACTTTCCTCCTGCATTCGACTATGACATTGTTTTCACGCATCTTAGCCTTGAATTCCCTAATATACTCTTGCCTGTTTTTCGAGGGTAATTCGAATTTCAAAGCCTCTTTAGAAACCTCTGCTATTAACTCTCCTATTTCCTCCATTTCCTTCTCTTTCATCCCTCTGGATGTAACAGCAGGCGTCCCGGCTCTAATACCACTAGGGTAGAATGGGGAGGACCTCTCTCCAGGAACAGTATTCTTATTCACAATCACTCCGCAGAGCTCTAATGCTTCCTGGGCCAGTATTCCCTTACCCACGCCGTGATCCGACAAGTCTATTAGCACCATATGAGTATCCGTTCCCCCGGTAACCAGCTTAAACCCTTCTTCAACAAGCGTTTTCGCCAGTGCTCTAGCGTTTTTAACAACTTGCTCAGCATATTCTCTAAACGCTGGTTCCTGGACAAGCTTGAGGGCGACTGCTATTGCAGCAATATTATTCTCATGAGGCCCGCCTTGAAGTCCTGGGAAAACAGCCTTATCTATCTTCTCCGGCAGATCCTCATCCTTCTGCAAACCCTTGTCCGTAACCATTATCATAGCTGCACGAGGCCCTCTCAGAGTTTTATGTGTCGTAGTTGTAACTATGTGCGCATAGGGCGATGGACTTGGATGCACCCCTGCGGCGACTAAACCGGCAATATGCGCTATATCTGCAACCATGTAGGCACCGACTTCGTCAGCGATTTCCCCAAACTCCTTAAACGGAAATGTTCTGACATACGCAGAGTAGCCACACCATATAAGCTTCGGCTTATGCTCTCTAGCAAGTTTTCTAGTACCATCAATGTCTATGAAACCGTCTTTATCCAAATGATAGGGCACACTCTTATACAATATGCCGCTCAAACTAACCTCCCAGCCGTGGGAGAGATGTCCTCCTTCTCTCAAGTCGAGGCCCATTATGGTGTCTCCCACTTTACATGTTGAAACGTATACTGCAAGGTTTGCAGGAGTCCCAGAGTAGGGTTGAACGTTAACATATGGAACGCCAAAAACCTTCTTAGCCCTCTCTATTGCGAGTTTTTCAATCTCATCTATTACTTCATTACCCCCGTAATACCTCCTCCCCGGATACCCTTCAGAATACTTATTCGTCAATACTGAGCCTAGAGCGGATAAAACGGGGAGTGGAGCAAAGTTTTCAGAAGGTATGAGGTCAAGCGTTTCACGCTGTCTTTGAAGCTCTTTGATAATCAGTTTCGCAATCTCTTCATCAGCCTCCATCAGTTCCTTAAGCCAATAAGACATAGACACTGTCTTTGTGAAAACTCATACTTATAAGGAATTCGATTACGTTATTACCTTCTGTTTTCATTCGTAACGACGATGAGGGAAATTTATCGTAAATATTTTACAGACTTTTATTACAAAAAGTTTTTATAATCAGCGATTCAACGGGGCCCTGGATGGGTTGCAACATCCCAAGCGTTAAGGATGAAGTTAGAGAAATCGTTTTAAAGAGAATTCTCTCCCTTACCGAGGAGCAGAAGCGGAGTAAGAGCCTAGCAATAATCTCCAGGCTTAAAAAACTTGAAGAATTTTCTAAGGCTAAGGTGGTAATGACCTATGTTTCTAAAAGCGATGAAGTAGACACTACTGAATTAATCAAAGACATGCTTAGATCCGGCAAGAGAGTCATCGTCCCAGTCGTCGATAAAGAGAAGAAAGATTTGATTCCATGTGAAATATCGAGCTTAGAAGAACTTGGTTTAGGGACCTTTGGCGTAATGGAGCCGAAGCCAAATAATGCTAATGTTGTCGATTTGAATGAGATAGACCTAGTAATAGTCCCCGGCAGGGCTTTTGATAAGAAGTGCAATAGGCTCGGAAGGGGTATGGGCTACTTCGACAGGTTTCTCAAGAGGAGAATTAGAGGTAAAGTAATAGGATTAGCATTCTCAGAACAGGTTTTTGAAGACATTCCTGTAGATGAGAATGACGTCAGGGTTGATGCTGTAGTAACAGAGCATGCAGTTATAGGACAGGGAAGATCGTGGCAAATGAGCTTAACTAGCTTAAGAAAAGAACTTTTCACAGTTCGTAAACTGGTTTTGTCTTCCCTATTCATAGCTATTTTCGTGGTTCTCAGTGCTGTCCCGACTTTTCCGATAATAGGAGTGGCTGGGGGAAGGTTTACCCTTTCACATATCCTGCCAGCATTCTACGGTATTTTACTCGGTCCATTACAGGGATCTATCGTAATCGTACTTGCCTCCATTATATCCTATAGGATCAACCCTCCCAAATTCCTATTCCTAGACTTCCTGTCTCCGCTTACAAACACTCTTATAGCAGGTTTTCTCTGGAAGAGGAAAACTTGGATAGCTATGTTAATATACATTATCGCGCTGGCTGCTTTCCTAACAGCCCCTTTTACACTATTATTTATACATCTCGAGCTCTCCGGATTTATCGTTGACTTGCCTTTCCACTGGCTGCATTTACTAGCTATTCCAATATCTTTAATACCAACAAGATTTAACAAATCCAAAGGAAGTAATAGAATTTGGATTAGGGTTTTTGCATGCTCCCTATTGGGGACAATGGGGCAGCACTGCGTAGGGAGTACTCTTTTCGAATATGTATACGGTTTAGTGTTTGGAAAGAATATGGAGTATTTCATAACGACATGGTATGCAGTATTCTGGGCTTATCCGATAGAGAGGATGATTTTCGCATTAGCAAGCACCATAATCGGAGTATCGCTGATTAAAGCATTGTCGAAAATACCTGAATTCAGTCAGAACCCGTCGTAAAACTCTCCAGACCATAATGGCCTAGCCTCGCCCACAGTAAACACTGAGCCGGTGATTAATATTTTACTATTATTGTTAGCGGAAGCTATCGTGTTTTTAACCGCTTCTTTCACAGTAGGCTCTGTGTCAAACCTGGCGTTTAAACCGTTTAATACTTCAGCCATGTTCTCTACGGGAAGCGCCCTACCCATAACGCCGTGTCTGGTTAAAACAAACCTGTCGGTTATCTTAGCAAGTGAAGTAAGTATTCTAATGTAATCCTTATCCGATGAGATGCTTACTATAGTTGTAAACTTTCCACCTGGAACGATTTCTTCAAGGCTTGAAACGAGAGATTCAGCAGCTGCAGGATCCTTAGCACAATCCAGTATTACAAGAGGTTTCATGCTTACTGGCTCTAGCCTTCCAGGCCAATAAACCTTCTTTAAGCCCCTTCTAAGAACATTATCTTCTAAATCGCTTCTCCCCATTAATTCCAAAAACTTGGAAACGCTTGCTATTGCTGTAGAAACATTCTCCGCCTGAAACCTGCCTCTTAGAGAAACCCCCAGGTTATTAAAAACCCTCCCCTTTAAAGAAATATTCATTTCTAAACCGTTTAAATCGGATCTTAAAACCTCGTATTTAACATCCCTCCCTACGAGAGTTAATTCTGAACCGAGCTCTCTACAACGCTCTTCTACTACTTTAAGTGCGGATCCGGAGCATGCGGAAACAGTTGGTCTACCCGGCCTTATTATACCGGATTTCTCGAATGCTATCTTCTCGACAGTATCTCCAAGATATTTGGTATGCTCTAATGATACGTTTGTTATTACTGAAACAAGAGGATCACACGCGTTGGTCGCATCCAGCCTACCGCCCATGCCAACTTCTACAACAGCCACGTCAACCTTTTTCTCTGAAAAGTATTCGAAGGCCATTGCCGTAGAGGCTTCGAAGAAAGTTGGGAATCTTCCAAGCTTTTCAGAAACATTTTCACCAGCCTGCTTTATCTTCCAGTAATATTCTACAACCTCCTTCTTATCTATCTCCCGATTATCAACAACTATCCTCTCAGTGAACCTACAAAGATGGGGCTTTGTGAAAACTCCAACTCTAAAACCGTATTCTCGGAGAATAGAGCTTATTGTCGATACTGTCGAGCCTTTGCCGTTTGTACCTCCAACAAGGATTATTGGATAGTCTCTCTCAGGATTCCCTAGTTCCTTTAATAGTCCTTTGATAATATCGAGGCCCAGCTTAATACCTCTTAGTTCATAGAGCTCTTTTAAAACCTGAAAATATTCTTCATTAATATCATTACTCAATGTTTGAAACACCTTCTTCCAGTAAATAACATTGCTATACCTCTTTTATCTGCTGTCTCTATGACTTCAGGATCGTTTTTCGAGCCTCCCGGTTGAACAACGTATTTCAGGCCCGCGTCGGCAATAGCCTCTACGCTATCTGGAAATGGGAAGAATGCTTCCGAAGCGAGTACACATTCCTTCAAGACCTCCTCAGGATTAAGCCCGTTCCTCCTACAATACTCTAAAGCACGGGGGATTGCGAGTTTAACAATAGAATCGATCCTATTTGGTTGCCCCCCGCCTATACCTATAGTATGATAGAAACCCTTAGCGTATTCCCTAGCTATGACGACAGCATTGGATATTACGTGTTTCACAGCTAAGCACGCGAACCTGGCGAGTTCAAGCTTGTCTGCCGGGAAGCCTGTCTTAGTTACAAGCTTAAACTCTGAAGCCTTTGTATAACCAATATCCCTATCCTGGACCAGCAACCCGCCTGAAATAAACCTGTAGTCCTTCTGGAAGACATTTTTTAAATCGCCTGTTTCAATAAGCCTCACATTCTTTACACTTAGTATCTCTAAAGCCTCTTTTGAAAAAGAAGGTGCCACTACAACTTCTATAAACCTTTTAGAAATAAACTTGGCAATATCCTTGTCAACATTGTAGGATAGTCCTAGAACACTGCCGTAGGCACTTACTGGATCACTATTCCAAGCTACTTTCAACGATTCGAGCGGTGTGGAGCCTGTTGCCGCAGCACAGATACTCTTGTGTTTCACTACTACTGAGCTGAAGCCGTACTCCATAAGGTCGAGTACTGCTAAAACAGCTGCTTCACCATCGATGAAATTGTTGAAGGACATCGGCTTGTTGAATGGTCTATGAGCCTTAGCCAAGCTAAGTCCTCCAAAACCTTTTTCAACATACAAGCTGGCGGCTTGATGCCAATTTTCACCGTATTTAAGCTTCTCTACGTGCTCATATCGGAGGTAAAGAATATCTTTGCCTAAAAGAATCTTAGACAAAAGCCTCGAGATTTCCTGCTCATACTCTGCCACCAGGTTCATTGCCTTAACAGCTAGAAGCCTCTTAGTCTCGTTTGAAACATCTCCACTGGAAAGCTCATTCAATATTTTACCGTAATCATCAGGGTCGCAAACCACGATTACGTCAGTAAAATTCTTTACAGCGGCTCTTAACAAGGTTATTCCGCCAATATCAATATTCTCAACAAAATCTTCCAAACTCATATCTTCCTTCGGAAGAGGATAGGGATTAACAACAACCATATCGAATAAAGGCGCGTTAAGCCTCTTAACCTCCTCCATATGCGACGTATTGGATCTAGATGCGAGTATGCCTGCGTATATTAGTGGATGCAGAGTCTTCACCCTGCCTCCCAACATGCTTTTAAAACCCGTTATTTCTGAAACGGCATGAGCCTCAACTCCCGCTTCAAAAAGCCTTCGTAAGGTGCTTTCAGTAGCATATAGTTTAAAGCCAAGGTTAATAAGACCCTTGGCGAAATAATCTAATCCCCTAAAGTCTGAAACCGATAAGAGTGCAATCCTCTCTTTCATTCCGCATTTGCGGAAAACATCCTGCTTAAATGTTTAACTTATGAAGAACATTAATCATTACTGGCAGTATCTTCCCTCAACTTGAATACATGAGTAAATTCCTGGGGATGGGGGGAAACCGCTATTATAAAAACTTAATTTGGAAAGTCAGAAGAAATGATTAATGTTTTTACTCAGCCGGTTAAAAATCTTCATTATTTAAACGATGTGTAGTTTTCATAGATTCATAATCTTTAATGTAGCCGCAGAGTTCAAATATTCGTCTCAGAAAAATGAGCATTTTACATCTAAAGTACCATCATTGTTTAAAACCTTAAAAACATTAATATTGGTCTTAAGATTCGGTTCCATGGTTCTAAACACGATAGAAGTAGTCTCGACATCTAGGCAACAGTTTATCGACATTACTGATAAAGTCGAGGAAGTCGTTAGGAAGAGTGGTGTTAAAAACGGCGTATGCTTCCTTTACGTTCCTCACACGACAGCTGGCATAACCATAAATGAGAATGCTGACCCCAGCGTGGTTAGGGATATTATGGAGACTCTTGAACGTCTAGTACCCGTAGATGGTCGTTACAGACACTTAGAGGGGAATGCTCATGCCCATATAAAGTCGAGCATACTCGGCCACTCTGTATGCGTGTTCATCGAGGATGGTAGACTCTTATTAGGGACGTGGCAAGGATTGTTCTTCTGCGAATTTGACGGTCCGAGGAGAAGAAAAGTCCTAGTTAAAATAATAAGAGAACAAGCTTAATCATAGAGCTAAATGTGTTAACAATCGAAGCTTCTAAGCTATTCTAAAACTGGAAGTCTAAAGCTCGTGATTGAAGTCAGAGCTTCTACTGCTCTCCAAGCTTCTGAGCTTAGTCTGCGTTGAGCAGGAGTCTCTGAACCCTTATCTTTCAACGATAATGCTTTGACGAGCAGAGGTGACGAGATTATTATGGATGAGAGCAGCCCGCTTAAGATTCCGATTGGAGAAATGAATGATGCCAATAACCCTGACACTAGGCCTACGATGATCATAATGGTAGCTGCTGTTAGCATTATTGTCCGTGATTTAGTGCTCAAGGGATACTCTACGAAAATAACTTTTCCTCCCGAAGCGTCCATGAGGACTCTATAGGTCTTACCCTTGTAGTTATACTCCATAAGCCAAAGAGGATAATGGACCAGCCCAAGATAGTTTACTTCAGCCTTATCTACACCCTTAAACCCACTGCAACTCTTACGTGCTTCAGAAATTGCTTGGCTAGTTATGAACTGATAGGCCATATTGTATGCTCGATGGTAATCTAGGGTTGGAAGGTAAAACCTGCTCTTCTGGGCTTGGTTAGGATTGAAGAAGCTCCTGCCCCTAACGGAGAAGTATAGTTTTTCGGCAAAGCCATCTAACCATGTCCCAGTGCGTGCAGCAAGTATAGATATGTTCCTAACTTCTATGTAGCTTGCCTGATTGCCATGATAGAAACATGAGGAGTATGCTTTACAACTGAAAACATGGTAGGGGATATTGTAGAGCTCAGTCTTTCTGAGATTTGCTTCAGTATTGAAGTCCTCAGGAACACCGTATCTGCGGAGGATGAACTGGACGGTTTTACGCCATGCTGAAGCACTGTCAACGTAGGCTGGGAACATGTAGTACTCCAATTTCTTACCGGTTGAGATTTCGAAAGTATGGCCGCAATACGGGCAAACTACAATAGACGCTACTTGGGGAGCGGTTATGGTTGCATTACAGTTAGCACAGGTTAATTGCTTTAGGCTCATTTCCACTTCTCCTCCCTAATGTCGCTAACAGACTTCCGAGTGAGATACACCCCTACTATACAGGATATGATGAATATGAGGAAACCAAGTGAAGGGAGGTCTTCCTTCGAAAGTAGTGTTAAAGGAAGTATGAATGCTCCCATAAGTATTGTGATTATACTCCCAATCAGGTAAAGTATTCTCTGGCTTAGGAAAACGGGCTCAGAGACCCTTAAAAATTGTAAGTTGTATCCGGATAAGCTGGCCCTGTACATTCCTCCTTTATACTTATACACTATGCTCCATAATGGTGCTAGCACAATCCAGAAAGAATCTACATTTGATGTACACGAGTAATAGTAAAAACCGTCGAGACGCTTGGATGAGCGTATACTATCCCTCATCTGGTCTTCAGCCATATCCTTAAGCTCGTCAACAGCCTCTTCCGGGGATATTTCAGCATTCAAAACTTGAAGGCCAACTTTCTTCCAATCTACTGATTCGATTGGTTGAGCCATTACAGTCTTCGCTTGAGAAATAAGCTCTTGAAGACCGTATTCCATAGCCTCTCTCCTAGCCTCTAATGCAAGCCTTAGAGAAGTGTTGAAGGATCCTCTTTCAGTAACTATTCTCGTAGACACTCTTTTACCACTGTATTCCGTTTCTCTCCTGAAGCCGACCCATGACCCCCTGACTGAAACATCCCCAAGGAGTATTGGGACGTAGAATCCCTGAACTTCGACAAGCTCTATGTCACCGTATATCTTACCCATATCAGGGTCTTTTTTCATCCTGTTCCAGAAGGCATTAATAACCTCGTCTCTCGTACGGGTTGGTATTACGAATATTTCAAATCTACTCGTTGAAAACCAGTTTACTGTACCGCAGTATTCACATACGCATGCAATGGTTTCAGGAGTATAATTCAACGGTCCATTGCAGTTGGAGCATTTAAATACTTTCTCTGTAATGATTGGCTCAGTCAACGTCTACTCACTCTGGATAATATTACTCCAATAACAACGATTATTATAAGGGAAATGCTCAGGTTTAGCAATAGGTTCCCCGTTAAAAACGTTGAGAAGAGAGAAAAGCCTAGGCAGGATAATATCAACCCCCAAATCAAGTAGTACTTCCAGTCGGCAGCTAAAATCGAGAAGAACAATGTGTATAATCCAAGTAGAACAAGCGGTAGTGAGACGAGAATAAGCGGATCACCATAGCCTGTTGAAACCAATATACCGTCTATAGCAATCGATATGAGCAGTACGGCTAATGCGTAACCGCCATATCCAACTTTTCTGCTCAATTCAAACCTTATCAACATTATCCTAGCGTATAAACTTTATTCTCAATTGCAAATAATAAAGAGATTTAAAGAAAAATTAGACACTTAGTTTTCTTGCGATGCTTACTAGCTCCTCTGGGCCAAGTTCCTCGTGAGAACCGGGTACTTTAGGAGGTTTTTCGCTTGCACTTATGAGCCCTGCTCTCGGTATGCCGTAGGAGTGAATTAAGTCCACGGCCTTTTTAGCTTCGTTCTCGTTTATTTCTCCGATTTTAACTTCATATCCTATTATCGGGGTTTTGCCCTTAGAATCCAATATAACTATGTCGATGTCTCCTTTTCCATTTTGCAGAATCGCGTAGCTTCTCACTCCCCCGATGTATTGGGCAAGCATTTCTCCAAGACTGAATTGGAATTCTCTACCCAAAACGCTTAGGATGATGTTTTCATCGATTTTGACACGTGGAGATTCGCTGATGTTTAGCTTTTGATCTAAGTAGTATATTACGGATAGCAGTGGAGACCTGTGTTTGAAATAGCTCCTCGAACCCTTCTTCGTCTTCCAGAGTCTTATTTTCTCAAGAATGCCCATTTTAGAGAGCCTTTCAAGCAGACCAGTTACTGTAGGGAGGCCACCTGATATCAAGCCGTTAGTAGTTAGTATCCCGGAAATCTCCGCAGGCACCCATGTGCTTCCTCCAATCAGCCTAATGACTATATCGTAAACTCTCGTTAACGCTCTCTCTTCATCTTCAAAAACCTCTCCAACTAGGCCTGATGCTGATGCAAGGAAGTAGTAAATTTTGTTTCTGATTTCTGAAACCACGCTTCTATCTAAAGATATCATCGGAATCACCCATGGGTCACGAACGATTAGACTCCAGAGAAGGGCGTCTTTTAGTGAGGAACAAACCTTGCTCAGAGAAACAATCGCATCAGAATAGCTTATCAAGTCAACTTTGAAAGGAGAAAAAAGACCTAAAAGCGGACTGTTTTTATCGAAAACCTTTTTCAAAATTCCAAGACTCGATCCACTTGCAATAAGCTTTCCATTTGGATGATTTACAGCAATCATATCCCAATACCTATCTGGAAGCCTTTGGAATTCGTCAAGTATAACAATTCTCTTCTCTTTCAACAGCCTTCCAATACGCTTAATTGCTTCCGGAATACTGGTATAGGAGAAGCCATTACCGTCCAGAACAGCAATATCGCCGGACCTCGTCACTACGAAGTAATTGGAATGAGGAAAAATCTTTCTAAGCATAAAAGTTTTCCCGGTTTTCCTTCTTCCGTAAACCAATACCCATCCCCTTAGATTTTTTAACATTTCTTCTTCCTTCCTTTTTACGACAAGATTTGGAATATTCTCCATGGAATATTCTAATAGGAATATTCCTAGATAAACTTTTAGAGTTTGGAAACGATTGGATTAAGACCTTTCTCTCTTCCACAACTATCTTGCAATCCGTTACTAATGTAGCCTTTCATGATGATAAGAAAGCGTCTGTGATCCCTATTATAAAGGGGATTTCAAGGAGGTATTTTTCGCCTATTCTCATAACATTTCCTTTTTAAATATCTTTTTCATACTTTCATGAGTTCTTCAGATGATGTAAAGCAACATTTGTGCTTCCCAGAGTTCTCAATAGAGGTAGTAGCAGTAAATAGCGTCTCCGGGCAATTCTTTACTAAATCTTCTGTTTCAAAAACTCCATCTTTTTCATAGACGTTGGATTAAGATTATTGAAGCTTTGTACCGCAGTTCATGCAGAACTTGGCGCCAGCAGGTATTTGCGATCCGCATTGTGGACAGTTTATTGTAGCCTGTAGAGGACTACCACAATTCATGCAGAAGCGAGCCGTAACAGGATTTTGCGTTCCGCATTTAGGACATGATATTGCTCCTGGTTGTGACGGGGTGGGTGGTTGCGATGGTGGAGGTGGTGCTTGAATAGGTGATCCACAATTTGAACAGAATTTGCTTGTCGAAGGTACTTGAGCTCTACAGCTTGGACAAATTACCATTGGGGTTGCAGCAGCTTGTTGCATGAGCTGTGGTATTAGGACTATCCCCGCCCCGGCTGCGGCACCAGGCGACTTACTAAGCGATTCTGCAACGCTCTTAGTAGTATCCATTGCAAGCACCTGTGTAGCAGCACCCCCAGTCTGCTTTATCCAGAACAGCCTATCTCTGTATTCTGGAGTAGTGTCCATCCCCTCGAATTTGAGATCTATTAAATCTATTCCGACTCGTTTAAACTCCTCATCTATTGCAGCCTTAACTTTAAACGATACTTCTTCTAGTTTCGTGAATACAGTTGCAAGATCGTATTTTGCAAGTTGAGTTATCAATCTCTCATTCATGAAACCCCTTAGAAAGTTGTTAACAGCCTCCGTAGTGTAAGCGCTTTGGCCTCCCACAACCTCCATTACGAAAGTTTTAGGATCGTTTATCTTAAACCAAAAGGAACCATAGAACTTGAGCGGTGCAAGTTCTGCTGTTTGGCCACTCGCCCCAAACAATCCTTTAAACTGTTTTGTTGAAACAAATATCACCGTTGCCTTAAAAGGCGTTGTTTCGAACCCTGCTAACCTAGATAATACCCCAGTTAGAAGTGGAAGATTCATCGTAGTTAAAGTATGTCTTCCTGGACCGAGCACGTCATAGGCCTTACCATCTCTAAAGAATATTGCTGCCTCATACTCATGTACTATCAACTGTGCACCCCAAGTTATCTCCTCCTTGGGATATCTCCAGACAATGTCTTCAGCAGATGCTCCAATCCACTCTATTATCTGAGGCATGCTTAAACACCTCCCTTAATGGATATTATAGCCTCCTCTCTGGAGGCGAATGCCGATTCGAATTCTAGAAGTTTAGACTCAAGCTGTTTAAGGAGGTTTGGAAGGATGTCGAAGCTGCCTGCACTAGCATTATTGCTTGTTTCAATAGCTAATCTAGATATTTCGTCACAAGATCCTAAAAGCCTGTAGTCATAATCCATAAGCTTATCAAGCTCCTCCTCCCGTATCTTAACCAGGTCGAAGAATCCAGAATAGCCGTAATCAGCATGCTCAACCTTATTTATCACCCTATCCATTATAGCGGTAACTTTATTCAGTGTTTTAAATAATTCAACAGCATTAGCGTCTGCAGCATCCTTAATGACGCTCTTTAGACTAAGCCTTGCTGCCTCAAGCTTCTTAACCATAAAATTCCTGAGGAGCTTATCCGCCTCCCTCCTAACCTCCTTCTGCTTATAGCCTCTGTAGCCAGGTATGTAGGAGGCAATTTTCTCAGATAAGCCCCTTTCCTCTTCATACTTCTTTACGAATTCGCTCATTTCTCTTAAATCTATACAAACTAGCTTAAAAACATTTTATCAACGGGATTCCAATCTAATTAATCAAAGATAAAATTAAGAGATATAAAAACGCTAACTTAACCATTCTTTGTTAGAATAATTATTTCAGGATTAGTATCATTGTGTTTTACAGTCCGTTCATGCTCTATTTTAAGTCCTGCTTTATCTAAAGCATTCTTCACACAATCAGGCTTAATCGTTATTATCACTATCTTACCGTCTTTCGCTAGAACCTTACTCATTTCAATCAAACACTTAAGGTAGAGGGGGCGGGGGTTTATTTTGAAAATTGGCTTAGTGCCATATGGAGGGTTTGTAATTATCCTGTCGACTTTGAAATCAACGATTTTTGAAAGATTTCTACAATCAACCTTCTTGAAGATTATCCGATCACTAAGGCTCATAGCTTCGCTATTTAACACGCCGCCTTCTAAGAAGTATTCAGAAATGTCAAAACCGTAGAGTTTAACATCGCTTAGAGTTAAGGCTGCTTCTATAAGTATTGTGCCGCCTCCACACATGGGGTCGAGTATAGTCATCCCCGGTTTAACGTCAGCAAGTTTGATCATTGCATAAGCTATTGAGGGTTTAATGGCTGCAGGGTGATGGAAGACAAAATATCTTCCGCGTAGATATTCTTCTCTGAGAAGCCCTACGAAACACGCATCTTCAACAATTTCTATGAAAACGTTTGCTTCAAATCCTTCAAGCTTAACCTTAAGACGGTACTTGTCTACTAAGACTTGACCAACGGCTTTTTCAACATCCATACTAGTATAATCGTGTTTACCCCTCCTGTCACAAGTCACTCGGAAAGAAGAAGCATTGCGAAAATCCTCTGGGAAATCGATATTAAGTATTTCTTGACAAATCTTGTCGAGAGCACTCTTATCCTTATCTACCTTGAATGAACCAAGATAATCCATGATAGAATCTACACTCCTAAGCGATGAGACAACATTCCTCTTAGACTCAGGCAGTTGGATAATGAGTTTCCCAGGTGTATCAAGAGGGCTTTCTTCGATGATGCATGAATCAATCTTCTCTCTAATCTCTTCCCTAACCACGTCCTCAATGCCAACTGGGAATGTTAAGAGAAGCTTCACTTCCAACAAATATATATTGAAAGCATTTATAACTTTTCATAAGCAAGACTTAAGTGGACATGTTTACGAGAGAGATTTTAGAAAATGCTTAGTCATAAATGGCTGAAGGTATTCACAAGCATTTTGATAATAATTTTAACGCTAGTTTCTTTTCAAACAAGTGCTTCGGATAATCAGGGTAGTTCCATAACTATTAGGCTTATTGATGAAAAGCCACTGGTGGAAATATCCGGTGGGATTTTTAATTTAACGGGGATTATTGAAAACCTGAAAAAATACGGTTATGAGCTTAGAAAATACGAATCGCTCCTCAATAACGGTTACATTATAGTATTGCTGGCAAACTGGAGTAATGGCGGTGATTTCCTACTCCTATGCGATTTTACGGAGATACTGCCCTATTTGGCTAAACCAGTTAGACTTACAATAGAACATCCACCATCATTAGTAGTTACGCATAATCTTACGGAAACTCACATGTATGAAGACAGAAGTCTATTAATAGCAATTGAAAAAGTGGAGATGAGTGTCTGGACCATAATTATTTCCATCACAGTTTTACTTATCGTCCCATCCTTGTGTGTCTTCGCCATTGCCCTATGGGGTAGGAGGATGTTAAAGCTTAGTCAACTTGGAGAATACCAGGTCGTATCTAAGAGGATCAATAGGCTGATGATTATTTTTAACTACGTCCCTCCAGCCGTATTGCTTGTAGGGTTTTTCATAGTTTTCTTACCTGCTCCGCCTCTTTTGGGATTGCCTTTAGCAATTTCTGTAATGTGGAGAATAGCCTTCAGGTGGGCTATGATACTCGCTTCTTTACTAACCCTATTCATCCCCTTCATATTCTTACTCTTAATATGGGTTGTATTTCACAACAGATATTTAAAACCAGTGTTAAAAGAAATACCTTCATTTAGAGAGACGTTAAAGTATGAGAAAGATTTTAAAAGGTTCTTATTGATTGAAAATTTACTGCCTTTTTCTTTAATATTAGTCATCATCACAATAAGCTTTCTAATATATGATTCATTATCAAAGCTTATTCAATACTTGTTTTTGCAACAGTTTTTCATAATAATAGGTCTCTTAGTAGGCTTTGCAGTATCCTTGTTAGTAGTAGAGCTATCCTGTAAGAAAGATGCTCTCCCCATGGACGAACGATTATCAAGGATATTTTCGGAAACAGTTTCTAAAGCAGGCTTGAAGAATCCTCCTCAGATAATAAAGGTCAGAACATTCTATAAGACGGTTGCAAATGCAGGAGTCGTCGGACTATTCAGAAGAAGAGTGGTTGTAACGGAATTGGCTGAGAAAAGTCTGAACGATGAAGAATTACACACAGTACTCCTTCATGAAATCGGTCATATAAAGCATAATCATATGCCCATGCTTATTGTCTTAAATTTAATATTCTCTCTTTCAATAGGAAATTCACACGTATTATTAGCAAGTATCTTGAGATCTTTTAAACAAGCTTTTAACGCACCCGATATATTAGTAATGTTGGTAATCATCATGTTCTACATTACTCTATTTATACTATGGTTTCTTACGCTGTATTTTTTAATGAGAGTTTTTGAGAGAAAGGCTGATGCTTTTGTTTTGAAAATAGGTATTAATCCTGAAGTTTACATAAGAGCACTCGTAAAGCTTAACGTTCTAAATCTTATCCCAATAGAAGTTTCTAGGGTACAGGAAGCTTTTCAAACTCATCCAACAGTTATTAAGAGACTTAGGAAAGTGGCGGTGAAATATGGTGTAAATGAAGAAAGGTTAAAGGAAATAGTTGATAATGTAGTTAAGGAACTATACGAGGATAAGTATGGAGATGGTTCTAAATAAGATGTTAAAACACCTTGACATGTCCACTATTTTAAGAAATAAACGTTAGCCTATCAGGTTTATCTTCTTTAATACTTCCATCGAGACTTCTGGAGTTAATCTCTCCGGTCTAGACAGGTTTTTAAATACTTGAGATACGTATATGAGTGTGGAAATCTTAGCATCGTCTAGGAATATTACTTTAACGTTTTCAAATTGTTTTAGAGTGCTCTGAGACTCGGAATCTAGGGGACTAGTTGTAATTAGGATCAGCTTGTCAAGCTTTCTACTCTTAGCCAAATCTATCAACGGTTCAATGCTGCTTTTTAAAAGTGGCTCTTGAGGCCTCATGGCCTTAATTATAATCCCCACTTTAATTCCTCCAGCAGTGCTATCTGTGAAAAGCAAATCGACTTCCCTTTTTCTCGTAAGAGAAACGCTTATCCTTTTCCTACCTAAAAGATTCTCTTTCCCAAGCCCTGTTTCTATTAGAGTAGTAATTGCTTGTTCAATAACCATGCCCCTCTCAGAAGGCTTTTCAATATTGTAGAATCTGGCGATTATTTGTTTCCTAACATCACTATCCGGTTCTATTGGAACTATTATTTCTATAAGCGGTAAGCCCATTTTAGTAATTGCCTCCATTGCTATCACTGGATCTACGAAATTTGGTTGAGTAATGCCCTTGCTAATTCTCTCGGCAAGTATCTCTATGCAGTTAAAGCATTCAGAGAGCAGCCTCCTTATTTCTCCTCCGGAATTTGCCCATAATAGTTTCACGCTATTCATTGGAAACATACTCGTATAAGCATCACTGTCCTTATCTAGGTATAGGGTTTTAACATATTTGTCAACGATATCCTTAGCCTCCTCAACACTTATCTTCTCGAGGCTTATGGGTGCTGAGGAAACCCTGCTGACTATTGCTGGTGCGACTCTAAACTTCTGGCTTTTCAAGTCTTCAAACATCCTCGGTGTTAAGAGTAAGAGTATGAATAATCCTCCTGGGCCATTGTCGATAATCCTTTTTAGGGTGTGGAAGAAAACGTCAACGTTATCTTCTGAAAGCGTCTCGACCTCGTCTACTACTATTACAAATGGAGTGTTACTAACGGTTTTAGAGAGGTTAACGATCGTCGTCAAAAATTTTAAAGCATTATCGTCAGACTCCCTAATGTAATCCTTAAGATGTTTCATTCCCCAACTACCGTAGTATGAATGCGGCAACCACAATACCCATTTTACCAAGTCTAAATCGATAAACCTTCTAGACTTGTATGGTTCAAACCTAGTCTCAAAGCTTTGAGAAAGCTCCTGGAGCTCAATTTTCACTAGCTTATTAATGTCTAAAATACCTTTTTCTATTAAATCGCCTACTGATCTGAAGTCTTGGAGAACCATATTTAGAATATCGCCTACAGCCCTCCCCTTCCCCATTATTATTGAGAAGATGTTTGTTGAAACAGCTTTATCAAGCAATCCTGGCGTCATCTTTGAGATTAAAACTTGATGCAGTCTTAGTGATAATTCTTTCAAGAATCCTTCTCCACCTAAAGATTCTATAACCTTTAAGGTGAAGAATATTAACGAAGGCTTATAAACCGAATCCTGAATAGTAGATAGGTAAGAGAATGGTTGACTCGGTTTTTCTTGGCTTAGCAGGTATTGGAGGTGTAACGCTAAATGTGTCTTTCCACTTCCAGCATCTCCAATAAGCATGTCTATCTTTGGCTCTTCAAGCCTGAAAGAGTATTCTATTTCCTCTCTAATCCTCTTGAGCGCGTTTATTCTTGATTCGCCACCTAATATCCATATCCTAGTAGGAACTGGAGTTAGTGGAAAAGGGTTAGCTTCAAGCTTTAACGGGTAATACTTATTTGATAATGACATAGTGATAGACACCTCTCGCAGTTTTAACGCCTTCACTCGGCTCTCCACTTCCTACATGAAGCTGAATATCATACGGATTACGGTTATTCAGCTCTATAATTCTCCTGTCGAATTCTTCACTACTAATTCCCAGTTCACTCGTTAACTTCATCCTTAAATCGGATATTTTGACATAGGGTGCTATGGGGCTGGTTTTCAAAAGGCTTCTGTAAGATGATTTTAAGGATTCGAGAAAGGCTTCGTCGGATACTTGTTTAACTCTAAAATACTTTATCAGCTTTAGACTATTAGCTTTTCGTATGCAATACTCTCTTCCCGCCTCAGTAGTCCTGTATCTAACTATACCCCTTGTTTTAACGGATTCCAAATACCCTTTTTTAACGAGTTCTCGAAACTCCTTCTCGTTTATTCGACTCTTCTTTTTAATCTCTTCTTTGGAAAAACCCTTAGTGGCGTCAGCTACAACTAATGCTAACAACTGGAACTCGTTCAGCTACTATCACCTTGTTTAAAACGATTCAAAGGTATTTTTAAAGCTTCTCTATCAAACAATTGCAAGCTTAAATATCACAATATAGAGTTAAATCCAAGAATAAAATGCAAACAAGTAGAAGCAATCTGTCAATAAAGAAACAAAATGTTTCTTTTCCAGACGTAAAGTTCAAATGCATACGTTGCGGTAACTGTTGTAGAAACACAGATAGAGTTGAGAGGAGAATAGTTTTAACTAAGAAAGATGTTGAAACAATACATAGTGCAACTAGGCTTAGAATAGAAGATTTCGCTGATAGGAATAATAATGAAAATTACCCTTATGCCATTAAATTGGTTTCTGAAAAATGCTTCTTCTTGGATGCTAATAATACATGCCTAGTATATTCTTACAGGCCCTTGGTGTGCAGATTCTATCCTTTTCTATTGCGTAAAATCGGAACGAAGTATGTTTTTGATGTAGATCCCTCATGCCCTGGATTGGGCAATGGAGAAAATATTGATGAAAAATATTTCATAAAACTTATTCGAGAAGCTGAAAAGCACTTAGGTAGTTTCTAAGCCATACGTGGAGCTCCACAGTTAGGACATTTAACTTCGTTTTCCGGATACGCTGTCCCACAATACTTACACGTAACAGTTGGAACCACGGTCTTGGGTACTTGCGATGGATGCACAACTTGCAACTCTATAGTTCTACTGGTAGCGTCTGGACGGCCTTCTACGGCAACAACTCCTTTAAGATTCCAAGCAACGATTCTGTCTAGACTCCATACGTGGAGCTCCACAGTTAGGACATTTAACTTCGTTTTCCGGATACGCTGTCCCACAATACTTACACGTAACAGTTGGAACCACGGGCTTGGGTACTTGCGATGGATGCACAACTTGCAACTCTATAGTTCTACTGGTAGCGTCTGGACGGCCTTCTACGGCAACAACTCCTTTAAGATTCCAAGCAACTATTCTATCTAGACTCTTAAAAGAGGGCTGAGCCCCTGGCGGTATCGGTATTTTAAATGGAAGGCTCTGGATAAAACCTTCGGGAATATGCATTGCCCCAATCAATCTAGGTCTTGTTGAAAATAGTGTCGTAGACTCCCAAACTTGTTGTTCAATCTCTCTTTTAAGGGTTGCATCATAAATTCTTCTTATTCTTCGTACCCGCTCGATGCATTCGAGCTCGCACCTTATTTCAGTACAGTCGAATTCCTCCTTAGACTCTATTTGGAGAACACCATCTATATTATCTCCGAGGATAAAGAAGGGCTTCCTTAATTCGCATTCGAGCTCGCACCTTATTTCAGTACAGTCGAATTCCTCCTTAGACTCTAGTTGGAGAACACCATCTATATTATCTCCGAGGATAAAGAAGGGCTTCCTTAATTCTATTGTTAAACGAACATTAGGGGGAGTTACCTTTTCCTTAATCTTCTTAAATATACTCATCTTTTTGAGGTCAAGTTTTTTCTAGAAATATTTAAACTTAATTCATCTTGTTTGGGTCTATTGTAAAAATAGCGAATTATCCGACAGTCTTTAAATCTTTAAGTAGCTCTAACAATATTAAAATCTTTATGTCTAAATATGGACGAATAAGATATTTTCCTAGGCCAGGTCCAAGAAATACCGATGAAGTCATAAAAGCCGTCGTCGAAAGAGTTGAATCAGGTGGTATAGATAAGGTAGTGGTTGCTAGTACTTCTGGGAGAACGGGGCTTAGATTCGCTAAAGCCATGGAGGGGAGGGTTGGCTTAATCGTTGTTTCTCATGAGAAGATGGATCCTAGATTAAAAGAGAAGATAATCGGACTGGGAGGTTTTGCTGTCGACAATACTCATCTACCATTGCATACTAGGAGCATGGATAAAGTTAGAAACACTTTATATACTCTGGGACAGGGTTTCAAGGTTGCTGTTGAGGTGATCCTAATAGCTGCCGATAGGAATCTTGTGAAACGATATAAGGACGTTATAGGCGTAGGTGGGAGCGGAGAAGGCGTAGATACAGCCATAGTGGCTAGAGCGACTCCAACAAGGGAAATATTCAGCAAAGACAAGTTTAAGAAGCTTGAAATAAGAGAGATAATCGCTATGCCTTTGAGTAAAAAGTGGTGGGATTAGTAAACAATGACCTGATTTAAATCGGCTATGTTTCTATTTTCTTATTATCGGGGAAGCATGTATTTTCTCTAAGACCTTTGGACAAAGAGGATCAGGATTGTTAAAAGAACCATACTTCTTATACGTCCTTGCGTAACAGCCTCCCTTGCAGGTATTGCTCACTGGACAGTCGTTACATGGATTATAACTCATAATCTCAAAGAAGAGGCTATTCGTGTTCAATTCAAGCCAGGCCTCTCTAAGGCTCTTATCCCTAATGCTGGAGACTGGAATGTCGAGAGTATCGCAAATAAGCACTTCTCCACTTGGTCCAATATCCATATTTCTCTCAGACTTGCAGGAATCCCATGAGACGTATTTGGATTTTACAAATAAGCCTGCAAAAGGCATACACCATAGGGTTATTTTGAAACCGAGCTTTTCAGCAGCTTCTTCAGCTAGGCCTATTGCTTCAGTGCAGATGCGGGAATCAGCATTGAAATCCCTGCTCTCAGCTCTTCCAAATGGCATAACGGGCAGTAATACGGCTGAAGAGGCTCCCAGGCTCTCAGCTAAACGTACGAATTCCCCGGCTTCTTTAAAGTTTAAGCTCGATATTGAGAATATTGGCGTGAAGCTAACGCCTTCTTCCCTAAGTATGTTTATGCTCCGCATTAGAAGTCTCCAGGAGCCTTCACCGCGTACGGCTTCATGAGTCTCTCTCTTAGCTCCATCGATGCTTGTGAAAACCTGAACTCCTCCTGCTCTTAGCCTCTTAGCCTTCTCTCTATTCATTGCTAACAGGTTGGTGAAGAGCGATACTTCCGTACCGTCTTTCACTGCTTCAAGTATTTTGAAAATATCTTTCCTCAGTAGTGGTTCTCCACCAGTTAGGTGGAGGTTTTCAACACCCATTTCACAAGCTTCTTCAACGATTTCTATAACTCTTTTCTCGTCAAGCTCACCGTTCCAAGGACGTAGGGAGGCATAGCAATGTTCACATCTAAGGTTACACCGGGAAGTTAGTAGCCACGTTATGTATTCGGGGGGATTTGGGATCATAATCCCACCTCCAGAATCCTGGTAATTCTCTTATCGAGCAGTTTAGGAGGCTGGTAGTAGTCTCTTAAGCGTTGCCGTGAATAAAAACCCATGTTTAAATACTGAAAATGGGTATTTTTTGGGGGTTTTAAAAACCCCTTGATAAAATGTTAATTCCATAAATATCGAAAAACATGCGGAAAATATAGCTGGTTTTTATAGTCGAATTACTTGGCAGCTTCAACGAGAAATCTGCATACGCTATCCCCTTTTGCAATACATTCCACCTCAGATACTGTAAAGCTTTTACCATACAGCCTTTGGAAAATCCCGGCGAGATACCCTCTGAAGAGTTGGCTTACAGGCTTTTCTTGCTTATTCCTGAACGGGAGGCATTCGAATAATTCTCGAGCTACTATCACTGCCCTCTTACCATTTGCCTCCTCGGCTTCTGCAATGCACCATCCCTTGGCTGAACGCTCAGCCAATATTATTTTCAAAGCTGTTTGCTTATCCACCTTGTATTTTTTGACTAGCCCCTCAACCTTGCTTTCTCCTAGAGAAACACCCATTTCATAGAGTATTACTGCTGCTCCAGTGCCGAATTTCTCGTAAAGCCTCTTCAATAAGGCTCCAAAGCTTTCAACCCTTAGGGTGAAGCTTCTTTCACCACCAACGAGAAGGGGGAAGAAGAGCTCGTCTATGATTAGATCTTTAAGCATTCTTTGTGAAAACCTTACTTCTAGAACACCTTCTGTCTTCTTAAACTCCTCGGCTATTTTCTCAGGAGTCATGTCTTTAATATTCGATATGTCCATGAAGAAACCGACATAAGCCTCGTCTTTCTCTAAATTAGCATCGTAGAAACCATATAATTCCCTTGCGTTTTTCTCTCTCAAAAGTCCTAAGGTTTTCAGGAATTCTGGTTCAGCGCCCCTACGGAATCTTATAAAAAACTCGACAAGCTTACCGTTTGGAAGATGCTCAGAACACATTATTTCCTTAGGATAACATGTTTCAATAGGGTCTTGACCTTCATTATAGGCCATTCTTCAGAAGATATCGTATTAGACATATATAAATCTTACTTAACTTGAATCTTATCTATAATGTTGATAATCTGCAAATCCTCCAGAAAGATGTTTAATTAAGAGATTACTATTTAAGTTGCTTTACTAATACTTAGCTGGTTGAACATGGATAGGTTAATACTCTGGACGATAGGGCATAGTAATCTTTCAAAAGAAGAGTTTTTAAGATTGCTTAAAAAACATGAGATTAGAATTTTAGTTGACGTTAGAAGGTTTCCAAAGTCGAAGCTCGAGCATTTCTGCAAAGAAAAAATGGAATACTGGCTACCTGAGGAAGGTATTGCTTATTTTTGGCTGGGGGAAGAATTGGGAGGATATCGTCGTGAAGGCTATGAGAAGTACATGGAGACACCAGTTTTTAGAGAAGGGATTAAAAAACTTCTGGAAATAGCTGAGAAGGGTAGAACATGTATAATGTGTCTCGAAACAAACCCTAAGTATTGCCATAGGAGGTTTATTACATCATACTTGAGGAGAAAGAGGATAAGAGTGGTACACATAATTGGAACAAAGAGGAAACAGAGCCGATGTTAATCAACACGGATGATGATGTTTAAGAGCTCTTCTAAGGCAGATCTGATGTTTTCACCCCAAGCCTTAATGTTTAAAGTAACCATTAAAGAGACTTTTGAAGGATTGAGTTCAAGCATGCTTCGAATAAGCCTATAAGTCTTTTCAAAGCCGTGCTGAGTCAGAAAATCAGTTATGCTGTCGAAAACCACGAATACGAATGAAGGGGCATTTCTAATGCTTCTACCAAGGGATTCCAATACTTCAATAACATCTTGTAGAGATACTTGGATCTCTGATTCGGAAAGAACTGCAGTACGCAAGGTCATTAATGAAGGGTAAATAAACTTAATACTCCTCTGGTCTTGAAGACTATCTTGTAAGGGGCTCCCCCTTCTCGTGATTACGATAATGGTGTCCCCATGGGCTAAGGCTTCTATAACATAATCCTTAACGTAATCTAAATAGGGGTTTCCAGGCTCGAACTCGAGGAGTATGCCTTTTCCTATGAGCTTCTCATGGTCAAAGCCGATTCTTGAAGAAAATCTACTTAGGTCTTTTTCTGTAAACCCTTCAGCAAGCTTCAAAATACTTATATATGTTGATGGTATTCTCCTCGACAAAGATTCTACTAAGCTAGTATAAACCATAGTTCTAAAAGCAACATCGATATTAAGCCGTAATACGAGTCTTAAACGCTTTATAATACCATCAATATTATTGCTCGTCTTCTTGTAAAGCTCTTCAACCATCCATGCTATGAAAGGTATGAAATTTTCCAATAAGATTGGAATTCTTTCGTCTTGAGGTATTGACTTGATTTCTTCCTCAATGTTTTTTGTTTCAACTTCTCCCAAGCTGGAAATACTTAAGCGACTTAAAAGACTGAACGAGACTATTTTACTCTCCACAATGTTTCCAACATTATTATAAAAGTCTTGAAGTATTGAGGAAATGAGCCTACGACATAGCCTGAGACAAGCCTGCCAATCTGGGAGCTCCCTAAGAGAATCATCATGCTCTACCTCTGTAATGAATTCTCCCCCGGCTAGGCCATATAAAACATCTGTCTTCTTTAGAAAATCCTCATATCTAATAACTATTCTCCTAAAACTGTTCTTATCGCTAACTTTTATATATACTGTGTTGAGTAATCTTAGAAGGTTGCTGGAAAGCTCTATAGCCCAGGGTTTATCCTCGAGGTAATGCAATGTTTCTTCAATGAGCGTGAGTAAGTCTACCTTATCTAAGGCATTGGGCTTTAATATTAATCTTCCCTCAGAGTCTTGCTCTAGTGCATGCCTTAGTTTAACCCTCGTTAAATATCTTTCTAATTCGATAAGACTTTGGCCAAGTTCTTTACCCGGAGCTACTTCTATAAACTTGTTGATGAAAGATGCATATTGGTTAAATAAGATGTCTTCGCCGATTTTGGGCTTAATAGTTTTCTCCCTTATCGAGAAGGCATAGCTTACACCTAGGAAAAACAAATAAGTATTTATTCCACCTGGTGGAGGCATTTCTGGGTTTTCTGTTAAAATCAAGTTTAGACCAAATACTCCGAAAACGTAAAAGACTATAAAGTATATTAAAATTATGATGTATTTCCTACGTATGATGCTGCTTTTAACACGTTTAATCAAAAAAGCAATTAAGAAACAAATTTCAAACATACAAAGCAAGTAAATCAAATGCTCTATCGTTGTAAAGTAACTCGTTTCAAATCTATATGACCAACCGTAGTTTTTTGTAGGAATAATATATGTTTTTACATACGTGAAATGAAGTATGTATAATGGAATCGCCGGTACCATTAGAAGATAAAATTTAGGATCTTCTTTCCAAAGGAATAAAACAGTCACCAAAAGAAGGAGGGGATTCAAACTAAAGAATATGATTGTAAACTGTAGAAAAATCCAGGACAAGTCTTCACTGGGAGCAGTCCTGTGGAGAAAAGCGAAAGTCTCCCATAAGGATACAGATATTGTGAATAGTAGAAAGTTTTTAGAGCTTAGAGTCTTGGGTTTACCCTTCAAAATTTGAAGCGCAATTAGTAATGATGAAATCGCTGCAGCCGGATAGAAGAGAAGCCAAGGATGAAATGGGAAGAAGTTCATAATATTAGATTCCTCTTAGCGTTTCAAAGATTTCCATTTTTTGAGTTGGAATGACTTTAAGAGGTTTAACCTGACCATATGGAAGACCCATTTTCAATCTTAGGTTCGAGTATTTGTTAAAAGTCCCTTTCCTCAAATATTCAACTTTTATTACGCTAGAGGGATCTTTTATTTTAAAATCTCTTACGAAGTTTCTAAATTCTTCGTTCTCACTCCATAATGCTTTAAAGATCATTTCGGCTGCAGTTTTTTCATCATAATCGCGCTCTTTCTCCATAAGTACACATATTTTCTCATCTGGCTCCATGATTTTAGCGAAACACCAGTTTTCTGAGGAAGTTAGTCCAGACTTTATCATAACGCGAGTAGCCAATCGCTCGTCTATCCTAAAGTAACCATAAATTTCAAAATAGTATCCTTCTCTACTCTCGAAGGAGAACACGGGCATTCCATCATCTCTAAAATACTCCACTCTAAATATATCTCCAATTTTATACCTAACAACACTTCCCCCAAACGGCGTCATTACTAGACTATAGCTATGCCCTTTCTTCAATTCATCGATTCCGAAAATATCGCCGCTTTTAACATCAATGAATTCAAAAAACCCTATCCTCAAGTCTGGAATCATATTGTACTTATCCTCAACAGTGCCATACATGGGGAAACCGATTTCACTAGCCCCATATAGATTTAACGGTTCCATTCCCCATGTGCGCTTGAAAAGATCTATATACATCTTTGAATCGAAACCGGCGCATATTAAGCCTTTAACTGGCATAACCTCCCTAATATCTTTAGGTTTCCAAAATAATTCAGCATGAATCGATTTTAAAAGCATGTATATTTTTGCCGCCCCGATATCTAACGCTTCATAGTATTCTCTATAGAAAGACTTTCTATCCACAATGTATTTAGTCAATAAGAAGAGTAGTGAAGCAGTTGTTCCTATTAATGCTATTTTCTCCTTCGCCTCATCTATCTTTCTTAAAATTATCCAGATCCTACGTCTAATATCTGAAGTTTTGTCTACGACTTCAAACGAAGGATATACATTGAATTGGAAAAGCTTGTTTAGAAAATATATGCTCCAACCTGAAAAGTAAGGTGCAGGCGCACCCATGTTTAAAAAGTAATCTCCAAAACGGAGACGGGTGTCCCCCATGGATTCGCTACATGCTATTATCATTGGAGATATTCCAACTTTCAAATAAACTTCTTGAAAGAGGTTTGTCCATAATATCCATTTGCTCTGACCAGTCGTCCCACTAGTTTTAACGCAGGACTGGAATTCTCCAGGCAAATACTCAATTATAGGCTCGGCAGCTATTCTTCCAATACGCATATAGTACTCCGTTAAGGTTTCTCCTTTACTCCTCGGAGTAGTTTCTTCTAAGTGCTTTATTCTCTCCTCAAACACTTTCAAAAAAGTGTAGTCATTATATGTTGTAACCGGTATTTGCCTTATGTTTTCAGCATCTTTTGCTCCTAATGCTTCTAGAAGTTTAGTATTCTTTATCTTCTTGAAGTAGGATTCTGTTTTCTCACGGTTGTATTCCAACTGCTTCTGAAAATCTTGGTATAGAAAACTACAATACTTATCCCATAATTCTCTACCTTCATCGATCAAGAAGCTTCCCCCGCTTACCATCACATTTCTGGATAAATGCTTAGGTTTATTCCTGAACCCTTTACTATATTTAGCCTATAATACCTAGTGTCATGACTTGTCGCCCTCATCTTCAGTACCCTTAGGTTTATTCCTGAACCCTTTACTATGTTTAGCCTATAATACCTAGTGTCATGACTTGTCGCCCTCATCTTCAGTACCATTAATCTTCTCTCAAGCTTGTTTCCCACAACAACAGACTCCATAAGTATTATGCCGTCGGCTATGAATTCTTCAATACCCATTCCTATTCCAGTAGTTCCCCAAGGACTTTCTGTAATCATTAAAGTGGTGCATCCTATATTCTTCAACATCCTGACCAGGAGGTTTATTAGCGTCCTTACTTCAGCCTTGCTTCCCAGAGCCAGGTTTAAGGCTGATAGAGAATCAACCACCAGTCTCTGTGCCTTAAACCTTTTGACTTCTTCAACTATTAAATTAATCATGTCTTCTACCCTAAGTTTTACTGCAGTGGGAAGCTCGATTATCCTAATCATGCCCTTTTCCTCAAGCTTGTTAAAATCCCAGCCTAGCCCAAGCATGTTATTCTTGAAATTTTCCCTGCTTTCGCTCAAACAAGCGTAAATTCCCTTTTCATTGTATAAAGTGACACCGTTGTAGATGAATTGGGCCGAGAGGATTGTCTTACCGGCTCCAGGACTGCCTGCAATTATAACCAACCCTCCCCTCGGCAACCCTCCTTCAATAAGGTTGTCGAGTTCCGTTATGCCAAATGGTACTCTATCCTTCAAGGCTCAACCCCTCCAATGGCCTTATTATCAAAGACCCGTCTTCCCCCATGAGCAATAGTGATTCGGGTTCTCCAATAGTGATTCGGGTTCTCCTCCAATAGTGTTTTCAAGCATTCCCGCAAGTATTCCTCTGAAGAACGAGGGGTTTATCCTCAAACCTTTTAAATCGGCTTTTATAGAATTGTCCTTCATCCTATCGAAGCGTACATTTCCCCACCCTCTAATATTACAAACCTTGGAGGAAAAGGATAAAACATCGTCAACCGTATGCTTCCCTCTCCCCATGCTTTTTACAATTGACTTGCCTATGCCCTTGCCTGCATAGAAAAATATCACATCTGCCGCGCTAGAATACATCTGGCGGAGGGCGTCTTCGAAATTAGACCATTCCGCTACTGTGAACTTTATCTCGCTTAAATCACTAGTGTCAAAAATAAGGCTTTTTACATAATCGTTTAGAACAATCTGATACCCAAGTATAATGCCTTCTCTCTCCATCCTGGATACTCTACGGGCCACGGTTCTGTCTGATACGTCAAGCTGCTTAGCTATTTCTCGACAACTAAGCTTCGGATCCTTAGAGAGGATTTGTAGTATTTCTAAGTCTAGTCTATCTACTTTTTCTTTTTTCCTAACCATCTAGTAGTATATTTTTAACATTGTTAAATATATGCTTTTCGCATAACGCACTTTTATTCATTCTTGGACAAATTAGAATATCGCAAAAGGACATTTATTTAAAAGCTCACATCTACTTTAATAGCACTATTACAGTAGGCTAGCTTCCATTCTTACAATCAATATAATGAAATCGCTTATAATCAACCGATCCACCTATTTGACAGGGAT
>Ga0209394_1000482_pt1 | contig 31166 bp, 35 predicted proteins | sample JNZ201metaG_FD_184122 | JGI IMG/M metagenome (GOLD analysis project Ga0209394, IMG submission 184122) | Hot spring microbial communities from Jinze hot spring, China to study Microbial Dark Matter (Phase II) - JNZ 20120812A (SPAdes) (version 3) ...
GACCACGGAGGAGACTTGAGCCGCTGAGGGCCTTAGATGCTTCGGCATCAATAAGCCGGGATGGGCAGCAGCTCATCCTAACACTTGTGAACCAAAGCCTAGACGAAGACTTAGATGTTGAAATAAGTCTAGATGGAAACCGTGAGATTTGTGATGGCCTCCTAATGATTCTGAACGCCAGCGACGTGAGAGCCTACAATGACTTTGACGCTCCAGAGAATGTTAAGGTGAAGGAGGAGACGCTATCGGTTAGGGGCGGATCATTCACATATAGGGCGGAGAAGCACTCAGTAAATACGCTGATAATGAAATTGAAGTGATAACTCTACATTCATTTTTTTTGGTAATTTTAGAAGCTAATGTAATAGTTTTGCGGGAGTTAATAGAATAAAACTGAATATTATGGAACCTTTATTGAGCATACGGGAAAATATATTATGGGTTTCCATAATCTATAGTAATAGACGGTGGATGGAGCGGTTATAGGACGAAGGGCATATATGTTTTATTGATCTCTGTTGAGGAGCCAATAACCGTGAGGGTTGGCTCCCTAGGCGATTTAAAATTTAAGATCGGCACATATGCCTATGTTGGCTCAGCCCAAAACAGCCTGGAGAGGAGGATTGCCCGGCATCTTAAGAGTGATAAGCGCATATTCTGGCATATAGACTACCTACTGAGTAATAAATATGCTAGAATCCTAGAGGTTTTCTTTAAAGTTGCGCCTAAAACTGAGGAGTGCAGAACGGCTGAGATGTTAGGGGAGGCTAGTGAATCCATAGAAAGTTTTGGCTCCTCAGACTGTAAATGCATAAGCCATCTCTTTAAGGTGAACGATTATGGAAGATTAAAGAGGCTTATTGAAAACATGAACTTTGTAAAGATGGATTTGGAGAGATTAATGTGGGCGTGGAATCAGTAAATGTGTTCACGGGCGAGGAAGAAAAATCATGAGGGTTAAGATTAGGTTAATGGGATTGTTGAAGAGGGCTTGCGGAAAAGAAGAAATCTTAATGCAATTAAGTGAGGGGGCAAAACTTAAGGATGCAATATTCAAGCTTCTAGAGGAGGAAGAGGCGCTCAAAGAAATTCTCATAGACCCTGAGCTTAAGGACCCTCGTCCAAACACGATAATACTTGTTGGTGGTAGGGAGATTAGTGTTTTAGGCGGCTTAGAAGCTGAACTCAAAGACGAAGATGAAATAGTGATTATACCAGTTATACATGGAGGCCTATCTGCTCAAGAAACTCGGATTTAAGCAATTTCTCCGCCAAAAATAATAGTTTTCCATAATCTCACCATAAAATAGGAAAAGACTCTCTTAAGCCTGATCTTCTTAAGCAACAGTATAAGCAGAAGTGAAATGCTAAAAGCGGCAATAATTAGGCTGCTTTCACCAATCTTCGGTTTCCTGTCTAAAATTTTTTCTGAAAGGCTCTTTATTAGCTCATCATTGTAGACTAGTAATGTTAGGCTTGTTGTTTCGCAATTAGCTGACCCAATGGGGTTACCTTCAGGGTCAGAGAGGCTTACTATTCCACCATTTTCACTCTGCTTTGACCAAAGCAAACTCTCTATCTCCCCATAATTTGGCAATTCAATTCCCATCACTCTAGAGGCGTAAAGTAGAAGGGCCAGCTTATAGTTAGCATAATAGCCTGCTTCAATGAAGGCTTTATCTTTTAATCCCTTCCCATCAAACATTTTATAGGCTTTTTGAAAATATTTTTCAGCCTCGGGGAGATCGCTTTTGAAGAAGCAGTTTAGGGCATAGTAGAGACATAAGTCAGCATACGCGTCGAAATCGTCGAATTCTGACCCATTGTGAATCAAGCTGAAGATATATTTATTTGAGAAGTTACCGATATAGATGATATTGCCATGCCTTACAATGTCAAAGTTTTCACCATTTATAACCTCATAGAGGTTGCTTCTAAAGCCAAAGTTTTCCAGCCTTCCCTTTATTCTGCTTGAATGATAGGGGGAGTAGGGAGCTAGAGCTAAACACGCAAAATAATTGTCGGTGTAAAGCCAGAAAACATTCTGAAATGTTAGGGGAAGATTTGGGTATTGCTCCTTTAAAAAATGCTCCGCTCTCTCTTCGCTCTCAAAGATCAAATCTATCTCATCATCGTAATGGTGTAAAAGATACTTTACAGCATCCTCAATCCTAGTCTCCTCAACACAACCTACACTAACAGGGAAGACAACGATGGCTATCAACATAAAGAGGGTAAGCACTCCTACTTTTTTCATCCCAACCACGGTGTGAAGACTACAATGTTCAAAATAGAATTCAATCATTTAGAGTTTATCTAAGCTCATCTTACACTGGTTCGAAGAGGGGAGAGACTATCCGAGAAGATAGGGAGGTATCTTCTACCCTCACTATTTGGCCAGAGTTTTATAGATGAAGGTCTAAAATAACCTTATTGGATGGTGAGTTAAATGATTGGATACTCAAGTTTGGCTTCCCTGTCACGCCTAAGAGATTATGTGAGTCGCAGAATCTCAAGCTACAATAGGACTGGTGGAAACCTAGATGCTTAGCTGATTAGAGACAGCGAAAGGAGGATATTAGCGGAAATTGAGGGGCCAGCTTGCATTAAGCATATATGGATGACGCTTGGCATCCCGCAGGAAGATTACCTCCGCAGAATCATCCTGAGATTTTATTGGGACGGCTGCAATGAGCCAAGTGTCGAGTGTCCGATAGGAGACTTCTTCGGTATGGGGCATGGAATCCGGAAAAACTTTGTCTCACTACCGCTCCAGATGAGCCCCCAAGATGGGAAGGGCTTTAACTCCTGGTAGCCTATGCCATTCAAGAACAAAGCGATTATTGAGGTTGAGAATCAGGGTGAGAGGGAATATTGGCACTACTTCTACATAGATTATGAACTCTATAATTACATTAGGATAGTTGAGGACCTAGCATACTTCCATGTGTAGTGGAGGCGTGAAGCTGACACTGATGGCTGGGCTTATAGGGAGAAGTTCAGCCCGCAAACGATTACGAGAGACCCCAGATGGTATAATAGGGATGGAAGAGGTAATTATGTGATTCTTGAGGCTGAAAGGAACGGATTATACTGTGGCGCACACCTAGACATAGACTGCTTTCACCGTAATCCAGACGATTAGTATGGCGAGGAGATGACATGATATTCATTGACGGCGAGGATTATCCATCAATCCATGGAACCGGAACAGAAGACTGGTTTAACTGCGCCTACTGCCCAGGAGAAGAATATAACGCGCCATACCATGGAGTAATACTTTACAGCGTAACTAAAGATTGACCCTGGAGGGGCAAGCAGCCGGTCTACCGCTACTATACAGAGGACCCAATAAGGCTCCGTAAAAGCATAAAGGTGACGATTGAGCATGGCCATGCAAACACCCTAAGCCTAGACATCTCAAGCACAGCCTACTATTACCTCTCTGAACCTAAGAGGGGCGGGCCTCCACTACCACCGGTTGAAGCTAGGCTGCCCAGGCCCAATGAAGAATTATATATACCGGAGAGATAGGGTTAGTGGTGGGCTAGATGGTTAAGATATCGATTATAGGGGCTGGAAGCGTCATCTTCTCCGGTAGCTTCATAAGGGATCTATGCCTAACGAAGAGTCTATGGGGGAGTACGGTTTACCTAATGGACATAAATAAGGAGAGGCTGGAGACCGTTTATGGGATAGCCACAAGATATAAGGATGAGGTTAAGGCGGATTTAGAGATTAAGGCCACATTAGATAGGAAGGAGGCTCTTGAAGGGGCTGACTTCGTAATATGCACTGTTAAGGTTGGTGGATATGACCCAATGGAGGCAGAGCGGAAAATAGCTGAGCAGCACGGGTATTATAGGGGTATAGGTGATAGGGTAAGCGATTACTACGGCGGATTTGCAGCATATCACCAACTAAAGTTCTTCCTGGATTTAGCAAGGGATATGGAGGAGCTATGCCCAGACGCATGGCTAATTGAGACGGCAAATCCGGTGTTTGAAGGGACAACATTAATTTCTAGAGAGACAAAAATAAAAGTTGTAGGTGTCTGCCACGGGCACTTCGGATACAAGGTTATAGTTAACGCGTTAGGCCTGAATCCAGAAGAAGTTAACGCCCAGATGGCTGGCTTCAATCACTGTATATGGTTGACTCACTTCCTCTATAAAGGGAAGGATGCTTACCCACTGATAGACGAGTGGATTGATAAGGAGGCCCCAAAATACTGGAGAAGCAAAACGTATCTTAAGGGTGCGCCATGGCTGACCGAGCAGCTATCACCAGCAGCGGTAGAAATGTATAGACTCTATGGTCTATTCCCAATAGGTGATACTGTTAGGAGCGTATCACCATGGTGGTTCCACACGAGCCTAAAAGCAAAACGCAAATGGTTTGGTCCAACTGGCGGCTTTGACTCTGAGATTGGCTGGTCGCTCTACTTAGACTCGCTTAGGGAGAACCTTAAGCGCATGATTGAAGCGGCGAAGAACGCCTCCATACAGTTAACGAGCATCTTTCCACCAGTTATGAGTGGTGAGCAGCATATCCCCATAATAGATGCGATAGTGAATGATAAAGAAACCAAACTACAGCTGAATGTTCTGAATAAAGGTGCCATAGACGGCATACCAGACGACGTCGTAGTTGAGATTCCGGTCATAGTGAGTGGGCGGGGTATCCAGCCAATCTATATTGGAAGCCTACCAAAACGCCTAATGCTGCATGTCATGATACCTAGAATGCTTAGGATGGAGCAGATACTGCAGGCCTTTCTAGAGGGTGATAGGAAAAGCCTACTCTTAATGCTTATGGAGGACCATAGGACAAAATCATTTGAGAATGCAAAATCACTAATCGACGAGATACTAGCGCAGCCATGGAACTTCGATGCCGCAAAACATTACAAATGGTGATAACAGAGACTACCAAGGTAGCCTCCCATATTTTTTCACGTAATTCACTAAGCCACCACTCGCCAAAATATCAAGTAATGCCGGTGGAATAGGCTTAATATTGTAAGTTTCATTTTTCGTTAGGTTCCTTACGTAACCCTCCGCTAAATTAACTTCCAGCAAATCTCCATTAGATATTCTATTAGTGTCTCTATATTCTATGGCTGGCAACCCAATGTTTATCGCGTTTCTGTAGAATATTCGTGCAAATGATTCGGCTATAACAGCGCCTATACCTAGATGCTTAAGGACTAATGGGGCTTGCTCTCGGCTTGAGCCGCAACCAAAATTCTTACCAGCAACAATTAAATCTCCCTTTCTAACCTTCTCAGCGAAGTTGGGTATAAGAGCCTCCATGGCATGCTTAGATAGCTCATCTAGATCGGTTATGCTCAGCTTGTATTTTCCAGCAATAATCAAATCCGTATTTATATTATCACCAAACTTCCAAACTCTACCAATAATCCCAACACTCAACCCTTCAACAACCTCCTAGGGTCAGTTATCTTACCATCTAATGCGGATACAGCAGCTGTAGCAGGAGAAGCCAAATATATCTCGGCATCAGCGCTACCCATTCTACCAATAAAATTCCTATTAGATGTCGAGAGACAGACCTCATTCGGGGCGAGTATACCCTGATGGGCGCCGGCACATGGTCCACATCCAGGATTACAGACAGTACAACCCGCTCTGACGAAGATTTCTATCAGCCCCTCCTTTAAGGCCTGTAAATATATGCTTCTGGATGCTGGAGCAACTATCATACGAACACCCCTCTTAATGCTTTTTCCCTTGAGTATCTCAGCCGCAACCCTCAGGTCATCCACTCGACCGTTTGTGCACGAGCCTAAAAAGACCTGATCAATCTCTATGCCTTCAACATCGCTGACTGATTTAACATTATCCACAGAATGTGGACATGAGACTTGGGGCTCAAGGTCTGAGACATCGAGACTCATTTCACCGGAGAACTCCGCATCCTCATCGCTCCTCAAATTTAATCCCTCATTAATACCTAATCTTCTTAGGAAATCGGTTATCTTCTCATCCGGCTCGATTATGCCAGTTTTAGCACCCATCTCGACAGCCATATTACATAAAGTTAGGCGTCCATCAACACTCATGGACTTAATGGTTGGACCGCAAAACTCAACAGCCTTATATGTTGCTCCGTCAGCACCAACCATACCAATAATCTTCAATATTACATCCTTAGACAAAACCATAGGTGGCAAAGAGCCGCTAACCTCAATCCTAAGGGTTTCAGGAACCTTAAACCACAATTTACCTGACATAAAGACTGCAGCCATCTCGGTTGAGCCTATACCTGTTGCGAATGCCCCCAAAGCACCATAAGTACACGTATGAGAATCGGCGCCGACAACTAGTGCCCCTGGGTAAACAAGCCCAGACTCGACCATGAGCTGGTGGCATATACCCGAGCCTACATCATAAAGTCTAACTCCATGGGATTGAGCAAACTCGCGCATGACTCTATGAACCCTTGCGAAACTTTCGGTAGCGCTTGGTGCAACATGGTCTATAACAAGCGCCACCTTAGATGAATCCCAAACGGCCTGCCCGCCCATCTCCTTAAATGCCTCAATAGCTAAAAGCGCGGTTCCATCATGTGCCATAGCGGCGTCAACTCTGGCTATAACTATGTCTCCAGCGTAAGCATCCTTTCCAGATGCCAAACTAAGTATCTTCTCAGCAACCGTTTTACCCATACCACATCAGCTTAACCTAAAAAATGGAGGGTAGAAATTAAAAAATATTACCCTAATTCGCTGACCATCCGTTCTCTCCACTACACATACATGCTCAGGATGATATGAGACGCTTAAGTCGCCAACCAGAATTAAGCATACTTTTTACATTTATAGCAATACCATCTCTGATACTGAGGTATCCAAGTAAGCGGACCTTTACACGTCGGGCATGTTGGCGGTGTTTGCGCTTGTGCCACTGGCTGAGCCGCCTGCGCCTCTACAGCTTGGATTGGACGCGCCTTTAAAATAACAAAGTCCCCAACTGCTTGAACATCCTCCCATGGAATCTCTTTTGCCATTCCATTCTTTCCCTCAACGTATAATGATATGCCCATTTTTCCAACAGTAAAGCTTATATCTCTAACGGTTCCTATAAGATAGCCCTCCCCACTTATAACCTGCATCCCAATGAGGCGTTCCCTGGTAACACTTCTCTCCCTTGACTGCTGGGTCATGAACCCCCCATCCATCCTCTCATTTAAATTTAAACAGAGAATATTTGATTTAATAAGTTTAAAAGCCTTTCCAAACAGCCGATACTTTAATAAGCATTAAGAAACAAAAGTAAAGGTATGTCAAAATCAACAGAGGCCATTTCCAGAGGCATAGATACTTCAATAAAGAATCCGGTGCTATTCCTCCCATATCTCGCTCCAATACTAATACAGTTAATTTTCACAGCATTAGCATACTTATTCCCAATAAGATATTATTACTTCATTGAAATGCCAAATCCTTTCATAAACCTATTCGGCTCATTAATCGCCTCAATTTTAGGCTTTATAGCTGGCTGCATGCTTGTTGACATGTCCAATGACGTGATTAGCGGTTACCAAATAAACATAAGAAAAAGCCTAAATCTGGTGATAGGCAAAATTGGCACATTAATTATTGCGGCTGTAATCGCAGCTCTATGTAGCATAACAATAATTCTGCTTCCAATAGCCTTATTCATCATAGTCATAGCCATAATAGACAAGCTAGATGCTATCGAAAGCACTAAAAGGGCCTTCGATTTTGTTATTAAAAATCTCGGAGAGGTAATAATCTTCATCATTATAGTGATAGTTGTTGGCGTAGTTTTCTCCTATGGCTTCTCGCTAATCCCGATTATCGGACCATATATTGGGACGATAATAAGTTGGCTATTAAATGTTGTCTTCACAGTTTCAGCAGTATACTTTTACCTCTCTTTAAGACCACCACCTCCCCCGCCACCTCCCCCACCAGAAGCGTAAGCATTAAATAATCCACACAAATGCTGAAAAAGTTTATCTTAAGAGCGCGTTTTCATACTTTAGTGTGATTGGTCTATGGGTAGCGGAATAAATGTTACTATTTGGAATGAGTTTATCCATGAGAGGGAAAATCCGGAAGTAGCCAGAATATATCCGGATGGAATACACATGGCTATTGCTAGATATCTACTCAGCCAAGGCTTTAATGTTCGAACAGCAACTCTTGAGGAGCCGGAGCACGGTTTAACTGAAAATGTTCTAAGGAATACTGATGTGCTAATATGGTGGGGCCATGCAGCTCACGATAAGGTCGAAGATGCCATTGTTGACAGAGTATATAGGCGCGTGACAGAGGAGGGAATGGGCTTAATAGTGCTTCATTCAGGACATTTCTCAAAAATTTTTAGGCGCCTACTTGGGACCTCATGCAATCTTAAGTGGAGGGAGGCTGGTGAGAGAGAACGGATATGGGTTGTCGCTGGCTGGCATCCAATTGCTGAGGGTCTCGGAGATTACTTTGAGATTGAGAGTGAGGAGATGTATGGGGAGCCATTCGACATACCCCCGCCAGATGAACTAATATTTATAAGCTGGTTTAAGGGTGGGGAGGTTTTTAGAAGCGGATGTTGCTTCTATAGGGGGCTCGGCAAAATATTCTATTTTCGGCCGGGACATGAGACTTATCCAACCTATCATAATCCAAATGTCCTCAGGGTTATTGGCAACGCCGTCAAATGGTGTGCGCCAGTCAAAAGGCCTAAACCAATAATGGGCAATGTGAAGCCTCTTGAGCCACTATGAGGTGAAAATTGAGCGTAGAATATCTTCGTATTCATATATTTATAGGCCTCCTAACTCAAATATTATTTGGGTTTCAGGCTTGTCTATCTCACAAATCTTCAAGGATAGAAATAAGCTTTCGCCTTACTATATACCCAAGCGTCTCCCCCATAGAGAGCAACAGATAAACGCCTTACTCTCAATATATGGCCCAATGCTTAAGAATATTTGGAGCGTCTACCCACGCTTCACACAGATTATTGGACCAACCGGGACTGGAAAGACATGCACAACAATTAAATTTGGGGAGCTCATTGTTGAGAGGGCGCAAAAGGAAGGCATTGATTTGCGGCACATTTATATGAATTGTAAGGTTGATGGGGTTACACGATATGTTCTTTATGGTAATCTGGTGAGGAAGGTTACGCCGAAGATATCATTTAAAAGTCTAAGTCCGGAAGAAATGATTAGACAATTAATCGAGTATCTGAGATTTGAGGAAACTTTCTTAATAATAACATTCGATGAGATAGACTATCTTGTTCAAATGAATCCAAAAGAACATGTAATATACGATTTAACGCGTTTCCCAGAATTCCACCCAGGCGAGCCATTGCCAATAATTGGCGAGATATTCATTGCTAGATCGCTTAAGTGGCATGATCTTCTCGAATCTGGTGAGAGGTCAACGTTAGGCGCTGGCATAATAGAGTTCCCTAGGTATACGAGTAAGCAGATTAGGGATATACTTGAGGATAGGGTTGAGGAGGCTTTTCAGCCAAACGTCGTTTTAGATGATACCTTGGAATTAATAAGTGATATAACAGCCAACCCGCCGGTTAACGGAGATGTTAGAGTCGGCTTAGAGCTCCTGTATTACTCTGGAATTTTAGCGGAAAATGCTGGCTCAAATAAAGTTTTACCGGAACACGTCCGGAGAGTATATAGTGGGATAAACCCGACAATAACGGCTGAAGATATAATGAGCCTAAATAAGGATGGCAGAATCATACTCTTGGCACTCGTTAGGGGTCTAAAATCGAGCGGCTCAGCATACATAAGCCTAAAGGAGCTGAGAAAATTCTACAATATTGTTTGTGAGGAATACCATATTAAGCCATCTGAAGATTTTGAGAATAATGTACAGGATTTAATCTATCGTGGTATAATCGATATGAAATCGCTTATGGAGATTGGCATATCTGGAGCAGCTCTCGTGGATTTAGAAAAGTTCTTAGATAATCTTTTAAGGCAAATTGAAGATGTAGAGCGAAGAGTATGAGGAGCAGAGAAAGTAAAGAGAAAAGTCTATGGGAAGAGATTGAGATTGGGTTAGGTGGGGGAAGAAAGTTTAGGGTTTTAGCGTACTTAATTCTAAATCCAGATAAGGCTTTCACGAAATATTCTCTGGCCAAAGCTACCGGCCTTAGAACACCCTCAATAGAAAGGAGACTTAAGACTCTTATTGAGTTAGGTTGGGTCAAGGAGAACGAATTTAAACCTAAAACATACCAGATAAACAGCGATAACAGGGTCGTTAAGCTTCTAATGGAGTTTTTTCAGAAACTGCGTGAGTATGAGTATTCACGCTGAACACCCCCCTCCCCCCACCTAGTTTTTCACAGACTCCTTAAATACTGCGTAACATGAGGAATAGTTTGGTGTTAGAAGTGGTCAGAGCTGAAAGCGCTCTTACACGCAAGATTACCATTCATACATCGGGTAATGGTAGAGTTATAGCTGAGCGGTGCCAAAACCCATGGAATAGTGAATGCGAAAGTAATAATATAGCGGTATATATCGTGTATAGGGGTGAAAGAATACCACTCTGCTGGAGATGCTGGAGAGAAGTATCGAGAAAAAATGTTGCTTGGGAGGGATGCTGATGATGGATGATTTAGAAGCCCTTGATGGTGTTGGAGCGGCGATAGCCTCTAAGCTTAGGGCTGCGGGCTATACGACGATAGAGGCGATAGCAGTTACTCCACCCCTTGAGATAATGGAGAAGACAAATATTGGTTTTAATACGATATTGAAGATTCAAGAGGCAGCGCGTAGAATGCTCTCGGCGGACTTCAAAACAGCCCAAGAATACTATGATATCAGAAGAAATATGAAGCGATGCACAACTGGATGCAAGAGTCTCGATGATATACTTGGTGGCGGAATAGAGACTCAGGCAATAACGGAGCTAATAGGCGAATATGGCTCAGGTAAGACTCAGATATGCATGATGCTCTCGGTTACTGCGCAATTACCTTATGAGAGGGGTGGTTTGGAGGGTAAGGTTGCGTTTATAGATACCGAAGGAACATTTATGCCAGAACGCATATATCAGATAGCATCCGGGTTAGGGCTTAATCCCAGGGAAGCTGCAAGCAACATACTTGTTGCGAGAGCCTACAATAGCAGCCACCAATGCCTGCTTATAGATAGGCTGTTCACTCTATGCCCTGAAAACAACATAAAGCTTGTTGTTGTCGATAGCATGATAAGCCATTTCAGGGGCGAGTATATTGGGCGGGAGACGCTATCAGATAGACAGCAGAAGCTAAATCAATATCTGCACAAGCTGCTTAGGCTTGCCGAAGCCTACAATCTGGCAGTCGTCATAACAAATCAGATTCAAGCGAATCCAACACCATTCTCTGGTGAACCAATGCGACCAGCTGGTGGAAATATTATGGCACATGCATGTACACATAGAGTATTCTTAAGGAGGGGCACTAGGGGCATCAGAGTGGCTAAGATAATCGATAGTCCATACTTACCAGAGAGAGAAGCTTACTTTATGATAACGGAGAAAGGGATAGAGGACACTGAGGAGGAAAAATAGAGGAGCAAGACTAATCGACCCTGACAATATTATAGCCCGCAGCCCTTCTAAGCCTATTCATTATCGCTAATCCTAAACCCTCCTGTGGAACACCCTCAGCAATTATGATATCAACACCTTCCTCATCAAACTCCCTAAGCAGCCTAAATAGTCTTTTAGCGGCAGATGCGAGATTACTGCGGCTCCCAAGAGACTTGACGGTCCATAAACTGAAGTTATATTCTTGTAGACTCTCGTCGGTGGCTAATACGCCAACTCTTCGACCAGCCCTAAAATACTGTTCAGCCAGCTCTTTAACCTTCTCAACAATTGAGTCAAACTTACCCTCAACAACAATCATCTCAGCCTTAGGTGCATAATGCTTATGCTTCATTCCCGGAGAACGTGCATGCTCAACGTGAACCTCGCTTCTAGCTACAGCGGCCGGATGAATAATAATATTGCCCAAGACCGTCTTTAGCTCCTCATATGTTACTCCACCGGGCCTTAAGATTTGCGGTGGTTCATGTGTCATGTCCAAGACTGTTGATTCAACGCCTATGTTTGTTGGACCGGCATCGATTATGACATCTATTCGTCCATAAAGGTCTTGTATTACATGCTCGGCTAATGTTGGGCTAGGTCTGCCAGCCAAATTAGCGCTCGGGGCAGCAATAGGTCTCTCAGACATTTTTATCAGGGATAATGCGACGGTGTGCTTTGGCATTCTTATGGCTATTGTGTCAAGTCCGCCAGTAGTCACTCTTGGCACTATCTCCGAAGCCTTAAGAATTAGGGTTAATGGACCTGGCCAGAAGAGATTCATAAGCCTCTCTGCAGATTCCGGAACGTTTTCAGCGAGCTTATAAACATCATTTTTATCTGCAACATGCACTATTATCGGGTTATCTAGAGGTCTCATCTTAGCTAAATAAATATCTCTGACGGCCACGGGGTTTAGGGCATCAGCTCCTAAACCATAAACGGTCTCCGTGGGGAATGCAACTAACCCACCCCTGCGTATTACCTCAGCAGCTATGCTAATTTTATCAATTTCAGGCCTCTCGCTGTCAACCTTAAGTATAATGGTCCTTTTTACGGGGATGCTCTCCATACAATAGAAATAATAAGTGAAGATGGCTATTTTAAATAGATTGGTGATGATTTTTGGCTGAGATGAATTCAAGAAGAAACTCATTCCCATTTCTAAATAAATACTCAAGCATTAGTGATATTCTAGGCGACCATGAGCTTGCGTCATTAGGCGACGCATTCGTTAACCTCATTTATTCTCTAGCCCTATCTAAAGCTGCTGGTAGACCAGTTGGACGGAAACTTGATAGCCGCGTGCTATCATCAGCTCTAAGAAAAGCTGGTTTAAGGTCACTGCTACCCCATAGAATGGATAGGCATAAACTGGCAGATGCTGCCGAAGCCTTAATAGTCTATGGCTGGCTTTCCGGCGTAATATCGCTTGAGGAGGCACTTAATATGGTGTCTCGTGAAGGCGACCTGTCGGACAATATATGTAGTCTATTGAAATTAGTTTGGGAAAGGGTTGGGTTAGCTTTAAGGGGTTACTGATAAAAATGCTATTTATTTGTTGCTTTAAAGGCTTTTTCAAACTCTTCTCTTAGCTCTCTTCCTCTCTGAAGTATTTTATTAACTGCCTCTTTAAGCGCCTCCTCTGGTCTCTTATTCCCTTTAGTCCTCACTGTTATTATTGGTTTTGCCACTAAAGGATGCGATATATTATAGCTGGCAAACTCAACATCCTCATCCTCTAATAAAACATTTTCTAGAAGATTGCATAATGTATGCCCTTCGCCCTCAACCTCAATCACAATCTTATTTGCTTCCCTCTCCAATACTCTCAATCGCATATTTATCCCTCACGTTGGTTTAAAGATTTCCGGAGCCGTAGTCTGATGCAATCTTCCTCGTCTCAGTATTTCCACACACTCTGCAATATAACCCTTTGCCTCTTTTAGACTTCAAAGTCAAGGTTTCACCACATTTTGAACATAGAGCCAATATCACGCCTAAATTATCGCCTCTTGTCGTTAGATGAAATGTTCTATTAACTTCACTTATTACCTTAGCACGAACCAAGTCTCCAACCTTAAGCGCATCAGAAATATCCTTAACGTATTTTACATCGACATCGGAGACGTGCAAAACCCCGGTAAAGAAGCCTGATAGAAATCTTTTTCCAACCTTCACTATACGTATAAAGGCCATAGCACTTTGAGTACTGAAAACATGTCCAACAACCACACTTCCAACATGAGGAACGCATGGTCCTCGTGTCAGCGGATAAACGATAACCTTTCTATTAGATGAGTCTATTAAAATGTGCCCAACACTCTTTGAGTAGATAACACCGTTCTCAACATATGTTCCTGAATCCGGTATGAACTCCTCTATTACACCTATTTTCTCTCCGGGAACAACGAATTGACCGCTTCTCTTTATCTCAGCCATGACCCAAACATTCCATGTTAAACTAAATCGACTAACATTCTACTGATAAAACAATAATATTAGTTTTGCTCTTAATTAGCCTCTTTGGTTTTGGAGCGCAGTATCCGATACAAGTCGGCTTCAACAATATATCGTCTTTTCTTATGAAAATTATATGTTCGGCCTATAACTATCTCCATCTCGTAAATGCGGTCTACTATTCCACCCATTTGCTGTATGCGCTCTCTTAGAAACTCCCTTACAGATTGGCTGCGCTTATGCAGCGAATATACAACATCGGATATCTCCAGAGCTTTCCTCAAAAACTTTACATCCGCACCTCTATGCCAGCTCCCAAAAGGAGGGTTCATTAGCGTTGTGTCGAAATGCCCACGGATGCATTCGACATCTCCAACTATAAAATCAACCTTAGCGTTTAGTTTATTCGCATTGTTTATGGCGGCCGCAATCGCCTCTCTATCTATATCTACGCCAACGACTAACTCAGCTCCAAGGAGTGATGCAGCAATCGCCAGTATACCGGAGCCACAACCTAAGTCAATAACTCTCTTACCGCGTATGTCATCATAAACCCATGCTGCAATATAAGCCATGCTGGCGGCGCTTTCAGCATCAAGTGTATAACACTCCCATCTAAGCTTTGGTCGTGGAATTGAAGAGAGCTGTGAAAGCAGAAGAGCGAGATGCTTTCTCCTTAACATATCGGCCAAGGCTTTCAATCCACCCAAAATGCTTGAGTTTCTAAGACCATTTATAGCAAGCCTAACTCTAAATAGTCTTCCCAGCTAATCTTTCCAAGCGCAACGCGCATCTCTCTGGGAGTTAAAACCGGCTTAGAAAACTTTTTGGGCTCATAAAATGATATTCTGGGGCAGGCTGTATTCACATAGGCTTCTATACTTGGGAATTCCATAAGCGCATCTGGTGTAATCTCCCTCAGAGCTAGTAAAATCGCTTCTCTTCCAGCTTCTTCCAGCTCGCCTTTAATTCTTAGAGCGGACTCGATATTCATTTGACCACTCTTAAGCCCAACTATAACGCCCCATCTTCTAGCCCTAGAAGCCTCAGATATATCTGCCCATCTTACGGCAATCACACGCTTAGCGTAATCATCAATTCTTCGGGCTTTGCTCTCGAATGGGTCGGCCGCTATTGTTGGCTTCATGGTTGCTAAGAAGACTCCCACCGCATGGAAGATTCCACCGCCAATAAAGAGAAAGGCGTCAACAGCATTTGAGATAATCTTAGCGTTTCTATAGTCGCAGCCTAAAACCTGCCCCGGATACTTTAAGCCGGGCTCGTGTCCAACATAAACCTTTTTGCCAGCCTTCCTAAGAATATCTTCAGCCTCACTTAGCTTATGGACATGCTGAACAGTTGTCGTCAAGCCTATATTATCCAATGACTCAAGATATTTCATCGCATCTTTAACGGCATTCTCGATGCTGACATTTGCCTTAGCCTCAAAATATAATATCGGGATATCAGAAGATTTTACTGCCAACTCAGAATGCCCATAATGTATTATTAAGTCAGCAGATAATGACTTAGCCTCATTAATAGCTAGATCACATGCGCCATAGCATGGGTCGGCCGAAATAACCACTGTTGCGCCAGTCTCCTCGATAATAGATGCTATTTTTGGGGCCTTGGACTTAAGTCCCTCAGGTAATTGAACTAGAATCCTTCGAGCACCCCGTCTTCTAATCTCCTCTCTCATTCTATCAAATTCTAAATCAAATATTGCGGTCAATTTAATCAAAGAAGAAATAGGTGAAATCAGAAATATTAATCATTCTTTCTTCTAAAGAAAAATAAAAGTTGGATGAGGAGATTATCTGCGATACTGTCTTGGCACCATTATTCTTTATCGTCAAGTGGTATGTCTAAGTCTGGGTCTTCGCGCATTCCTCTGCCAGTTGCCTTCTCAACCATTATGCGCTGCTCGATTGATGCGACGAGCTTTCTTGTCTGCACAACAACGTCTGGATTAACAGATATGCTGTCTATACCGCTCCTAACAAGAAACTCTGTGAACTCTGGATAGACGCTTGGGGCCTGCCCACATATGCTCACTGTTTTTCCATCGCGGTGAGCAAGCTTAATGAGAAGCCTGATTGCACGCTTAACAGCCAAATCTCTCTCATCAAATAGATGTGCAACAGTCTCATTATCCCTGTCACAACCAAGTATAGTCATTGTTAGGTCATTGCTGCCAATGCTGTAACCATCAATATACTTATTGAATTTGTCAGCCAGTAGGCAGTTGCTCGGTATCTCAGCCATAAGCCAAACCTTGAAGTCCGGCCCCCTCCGCAGCCCCTCCTCCTCCATTATTTTAATAATCTTCTCAAGCTCATCTACGCGCCTACAGAACGGTATCATAACCCAGAGATTCTTGAGCCCATACTCTTCCCTAACCTTCTTGACGGCTCTGACCTCAAGCCTGAAAGCCTCGATATACTTCGGATCATAGTATCTTGATGCACCTCTCCAGCCCAATAGTGCTGATGGTTCCACTGGTTCATACTTCTCTCCGCCCTTAAGCTCCCTATATTCTGAAGACTTAAAGTCGCTGAAGCGCATCACAACTGGTCTAGGATAGAATGCTGCGCATATTCTGCGGAATGCCTCAGCGAGCTTATTAACGAACTCCTCAGCTCTGCCAGTTTCAATCATGTAGAGTGGGTGCTCACCAATCTCACTTGACCAAACAAACTCCTGCCTAAGTAAGCCGACTCCATCGGCTGGTAGGGCTGCAACCTTTTCAGCGAGCTCAGGCTCCCCAAGGTTCACGTAAACCTTCGTTCCAGTAATTATATATGGCTCAGCAACGGTGACTGCTGTTGGTGCAGCCTCAACCTTTTCAGGCTTTTCAGCATATTCCTCAAGTATGCCCTCATATACGACTCCGAGTTTGGCGTCAACTGTTACCATCATACCGTCCTTAAGAACTTCGGTTGCTGGCGTCCCTCTAGAGGCTGTTCCAACAATGCATGGTATGCCCAGCTCCCTAGAGACTATTGCAGCGTGGCATGTCATTCCACCGGAGTTAGTTATGATTGCTGCTGCCTTACGCATTGCTGGAACCCAATCTGGCGCCGTCATCTCCGTGACTAATATCTCGCCCTTCTGGAACTCATTGATCCTATCAACTGTTGGTATAATGTGAACTCTGCCAACGGCTATCCCCGGAGAGGCTGGGAGACCCTGCACTAGGACCTTTCGCTCCTTTGTTACCGCTGGCTTCTCCTCAACGACCTCAGCCTTCTTTAGAGCCCAAACGGTCTCCGGCCTTGCCTGCAATATAAACAGCTTATTTGTTCTCTCATCTAGAGCCCACTCAATATCCATTGGCTTACCATAGTGCTTCTCGATCTCAATAGCATACTTGGCAAGCTCCTTAATCTGCTCATCTGTAAGAACCTGTTTATCTTGTAGCTCTGGTGGAACGGGAACCTCTTTTGTTCCACCAGTCGGAAGCCTCAGTAGTTGAACCGTCTTCTTGGAAATGTTTTTCTTGACGATTTCTAAGTCGGATTTTCTAACGTAATATTCGTCAGGCGTTATTTTTCCCTGAACCACATACTCGCCCAGCCCGTAGCCAGCCTCTATTAGAACAACGCTTCTGTCTCCCGTGGCCACATCGAGCGTGAATATGACGCCGCTGGCTTTGCTGTAAACCATTAATTGAACAACTGCGCTTAATGCAACGGCCATGTGATCAAAGCCTTTCTGGATCCTATAGAATATGGCTCTGTCAGTGAATAGGCTCGCATAACAATGCTTTATTTTTTCAACAACCTCATTTGCCCCGTGAACATTTAGATATGTCTCCTGCTGGCCAGCGAAGCTCGCGTCCGGTAGGTCTTCGGCTGTGGCTGAACTGCGAACCGCTACAAATGGGTCTTTCTCACCAACTATTTCCGCTAGTCTTTCATAGGCTTTTACAATCTCCTCCTCTAAGTCCTTTGGCATCTCAGCTGAGGCTATTAAGCTTCTTATTCTCGCGCCAACGCGCTGTAGTGTCTGCGTGTCATTTGGGTCCTTAAGCTCCTTAAGTATCTCAGCTATTTTCTCATCGAGCCTATTCGCCTTTACATAATATCTGTAGGCTTCGGCCGTCGTCGCAAAACCATAGGGCACTGGAACACCGGTTCTTCTTGTCATCTCACCTAGGCTTGCGCTCTTGCCGCCGACTAGTGGAACATCCTCTATCCCTATCTCATCAAACCACAGTACGCGCTTTCCTTTTTTCTCAGACATTTCACTCACCTCCACCATTTTAGGTTAAGATTGAATTGTTTGAGCTGATAACCTTTCAACCACTATCCTACATGGGGTTGGCAACTTGGCTTCAGCCCTTCTGAGGGCTTCTTTAGCGATTTCTAAGCCACTCTCATCAACTTGAACAACAATTATCTCTTGATTAGGCTCAACACGGGCGGCTCTACCAATTGGCTTGCCAAAAGCCCTACGCATTCCCTCCTGGAGCCTATCAGCATGAGCCCCAAAAATCATCTTATTCTCCCTTAAAATAACATGTGGAAGAACCAGAACACGCATGAAGAATCTATCGCCGAGCTTCTCCTGCAAATATCTGTTTGCCGCTATGCGGGCAGCCTCAAGGGCGTTGTGCCTAATCTGAACCCTCTTATCGGATATAAGTGAAACCTGGTAAGTATAATTTTCTGAGGGCTTTCCAAAAGTGAATTTAGCTATCTTCGATTGGGGAGGACCATGAATATACTCATGCCTAGTATAGGGCATGCCCTTAACTTCGCGATAGTTCCGCGCTTTCATATCTGATTTTCCCTCTTAGCATAAGAAAAATGAGAAGTATTTAAACCTTAACTATTTGTCCATGAAACAAATGCTTGTTAATGAGCTGCAATCGCTCACACGAATTGAGAAAAAGCATTGCACTTTAATCTTTAGAGTTTTATCTGTTTGTTCCTGAACCATATCTTTGCCAATTCATCATAGTTTTTGAGCGTGCTTCTTAGGATTGGAATGTACATTTTTATTTCTTCGTCCGTCATGTATTGGAATTGGTATTCGCCCACATAGGGTGATTCCTCGCCTATTCTGGTTATGAATTCTATATGCATGAATGGGTCTCCGCGCTTAATGGTTATTGGTGTTCTATCATTGCTTAAGTTAACTACTTCTAAGGCTAATCTTCCTACGAAGCCGCTGTGAACCTTAGCGGCATTAAGAAAGGATAACCCCATTCTACCATACTTGCTCTTTGCTGTTAAATGTGCGACTATGTTTGGCGGCGTAAAAACTATCTCATTCGAGATTAAGTTTTTATGCTCAAGATATTGGAGGACGGTCTCCTCCTTGACTGTTAGGACATATCCATCCCCATCGAGAAGATTTAGGTCGAATGGATAGATGCACTTATACTTCTCTATCAGCTCAAGTAGCCTATCCTTGCCAAGTATGCACATCCCAAACCCCGCCAAAAATAAATTGCGGAGAAACTTAAAATATTACCCCTCACGCAAATGTATATCCAAAAAATATGACTTAAACCCCAATCTACATCAAAGTTTAAATTTATCGAATTAAAAAAATAAAATGGGCCGGCTGGGAGAATCAATAAAGGGGCCCGTGAAATTAAGGGCCAAACGCCCAATTCGGGAAGCGTAGCCTGGATAGCGCGTCGGCCCTCTAAAGCCAAAAAGCAGGAGACTCTGAGGAGAGCCGGAGATCCTGGGTTCGAATCCCAGCGGGCCCGCCACTTTTGAGTCGAATTTCCTTAAATAGTTTCTTTAGAGGCGGCTGAAACAACATAAATTTTTATGGTCTTTATCTCGAGGGGCTTCATTTCCATTCTTACATTATTGCCGCTTTCGATGTTCAGTTCATTATAGGTTTCAGTCTCTATGATATTTGTTTCAACCGCTTTAAATATAGGCATCGTAAACTCCATTGTCACTTGCTTAGTCTCTCTATGTGGATTGAAGAGCCGTATTACGTATCCCTGCTCATCTTCAGACTTCTTAAACGCTCCGAACACTATAGTTTCGGGCTTAATGCTGAGTATGCTAGTTTCTTGCTCGGTCGACTCAACGTCTTCAACCACTTTTAACCCAAATAGTTTCTCCTGAACAACTTTGGTCACGTCGGCTTCACTATAGTCCCCTATGTAAGGATATATATAATATGTGGTCTCTAATTCGCCTAAATCGCTCCACGGGTTCGGATAAAGGGGGGACCTGATTAGGCTTAGCGCTATCCTATTCTCCACAGCAGAGTAGCCGTGTCTTGAGGGGGATATTATCGCCAGCCCAGCCCTATCATCGTATAGCTCAGCCCATCTAACAGCAGGAACCTCAAATTTCGCTCTCTCCCACGATGTCTCTCTAAGTGAAGATCTCTCAATAACCCCATATGGGATATCATATACGGCTCTCCTAGACCTTAAAGATGTTTCAAACCATGCCTTCACCAATAAGCTCTTCTCTCTCCATACGATTCTACTTTTAACCTCTACAACTGGCGAATCCTTGTAAAGATAGATGCTCTGCCTGATGATTGACGAACCGATGCTCTTAGCTAAATCAACGCGTGCAACTAGGGGGCCACTCGCAACAACCATCGGTTTCCCAATAATCTTCAGATCTTCTCCATGTATAAGGAAATCGTCTGTCACTTCCCATGCATCCCATCTACCCGGTCTATCAGGATGAGCCACAAGCCTATTTGAAGGTCCGGATAGAATCTCTAAATCTTCTCTTTTTAGCTTCAACGATGATATATTACCGTTCCAGTCTATCTTCAGAGATAGATGCTCATTTTCCATTATGATTCCATCCTTTTGTTCACAGACCCTCACTCCACCTGAGCTTCCGCATACATAGTGTTGCGTATACCTGTAGAATCTGTATCCTGTTGACGGGGCCTCTACGTAAAGGTAATAGCCATCCGCATCTTCTTGGCACTCAGCTCCCTCAAGTATCCCCAAACCCCTATTTACTTTAATAATGTCCCTCCTCCTCCATGGAAGCACATTAAATATGGCGACTCCTCTACTTATAGGCCGCGATCTAGCCACAATACTCTTAGCGATCTCCGCGAAGGCTTTACTTGAACTCTCCAAGACTTTTTGGAGGTCTTTTAGGGCGTCATCATAAACTTCTTTGATGGATGAGCCTGGTATCACATCATGGAACTGATTAAATAGTATAAGCTTCCATAGCTCATCAATCTCCCCTTTATTATAATATGAGACCTTGAGGATATCGGCTATAGAGGCGATAGACTCGTATTCTCTTACAGCGATCTCAGCCCTAGCCATATTCTCCTTTATGGGTAAATTCGTTGTATAGGTGCCTCTATGTATCTCGACATAGAGCTCATCGCACCATATAGGTAGATCTTTCAGATGTCTCCTTAAAGCCTCCATATACTCATTTTCATTAAAATGTACAACTTTCGGGATTCTTGGCATACTGTTTATCAAATCCGCGTACTCCAGCATTTCTCTGGTTGGCCCGCCGCCTCCATTTCCATAACCATAACTATAAATGAGGAACGGTGCCACATCTTTATTCGCATATATGCTCCAATACCTGTCGATTGAGGCTGGTGTTAAGGTCTCGTTATATGAGGTCACAAGTATCTGCACAGGTATTTCAGTGCCATCCACACCCCTCCATATAAATGAATGCAGCGGGAACTTGTTTGTATCATTCCACACAACCTTATGTGTTACAAATACTTCTATACCGCTCTTTCTCATAATCTGTGGCAGTGAGCCAGCGAAACCAAAGCTATCCGGTATCCAGCCAATTCTAGGCATCCTCCCGAATCTTGACAGAAAATATCTCTGCCCGTAGAGAAACTGCCTAGCTAAAGACTCACCGTCTACCAATTGAACATCGCTCTCAACCCACATGCCGCCAACAATAACCCATCTACCCTCCGTGATAAGCCTTCTAATCTCCTCGAAGAGTTTCGGGTCTAGTCTCTCAATCCATTCATAATACTGGGCGGAACTCTGCACAAATGTGAAGTTGGGGTACTCCTTGGCTAACCTAACAATTGTTGAAAATGTTCTTAGGGTCTTCTCAATGGTTTCACTTTTTGGCCAGAGCCAGGCGGCATCTATATGGCTGTGTCCAGCTATAAATAAGAGACCATTCTTACTATGCTTCTCACTAATTTTCTTAAGTCCCTCAAGCAGTTTACCTTCAATCTTTCTAGAGATGAATATGGCGTCGCCTATGGATGTGTAGTTTGCATCAGGCTCCTTCAAATATCCCTTCAGAATCCCCAAACCATAAACCCCTGAAAGGTATAAATAGTCTCCATACGGATTCCTCAAGTCCGCTCTGTTGAAGTATTGGGCTAGGGGCCTCTCATACAGTAGGGATATTAATAATGTAATTTGCCAAACCGCTGGCACCACCCTTACATCAGACATAATATCGTAGAGTAAAGCCTCCATATCCCCTCTCATGGGATCATCTTTTGATAGACGTTCCACATAGCTTAATAATGCTAGGAGCCGAAGCCCCAGTTTAATAATGTTCCATTCAGCCTCAACAAGATAGGCGTTTTCAAAGCTCATATACCATTTGTGGAAGCCGAACATTGTCCTAGGTGATATTCTAAGTTCGATTTCATATTCACCGGGTTCTATAGGTACATATGTATGTGCCTCATCTATACCTCCATACGATTCCTCATCAACCTTCAGGAGCGCATTGCCCTGGAGAACTATCTTTAAAAACCATGTTGATGAGCGTTGAGTCTTACCTGGTACCGCGATTCTTGTTCTAAATGTGAATAATTTGTTGGGGGTGGTCTCAATGACCACGGGCAGCTTAATATCCCCACCATCACCAGAGGACCATTTCAGAAGGGGAATCATTCTTATTATAGATGATGCCATTATGTCGAAGACTCTTCTCTCTATATCCCACAGATGCACGTAACACCACCTTATAAGTGAGGATTTTAAGTCCTTAAATATAAAAGATTTAGTGGGGGTGTCATACACCGGAACTTTAATGTCTAGACAAAAGTCTCTTTTAATGGCATCTAGAAAATTCCCCAAGAAACCTAAGAATCAAGTTATTATAGATAGAGTTGCTCAAAAATCTTCAAGCCTTGACTATGGATATTATGCTTACCAAAATTTTGTTCCGCTTTTGTGTGGAAGGAGATGTTGATGTGTGGGTTTTGGAAGGGTTTTTATGATTTGATATCTCCCTATCTTCTGAGATAGCCTCTCCCTCTAGGCTCTTTATCCTACTTTGTCTTAATGCGTCGTCGTTTATTCCGCTTTATATAAAGATTTATGTTCTTGTGCGCTATCGTTTTAGATGGTGATTTCGGAATGATTGGTGAAGCGAAGTGGGACATTGAGATTGGGAGGGACTTCATTTACTTCGAGTATGGAAAGAAGCACTTTGTTCTGAGGGATATTGGAAGTGGCAAATATCAGATTATGCAGCTTGAGAGCACCGAAGAGATTAAGGCAAGCGAATTATTTGAGAAGCTTAAGCATTATTTGCAGATGATACGCGGATAGCGCTCTTCTTATCCCTTTCTATTTCTGCTCTAAATCCCCCTTTTAAGCGCCATATTTAAGTCCATGCAACAATAATATAATTGTTAGGTGCTGTTGGCTTGCAATGTGATGTCTGTGGGCGCGAGATAACTGGGAAGCCGCATAGGGTTATTATTGAAGGTGCTAAGATGGTTACATGTGAAGAATGCTCAAAGCTGGGCTCAGAATATTGGGAGCCAAAGCCTGTAATGAGACCGCTTGAGACCTCAACCAGGAAGCTAACTAAGTTGTCATCTTCGGTTAAGGTTGTATCTACCCCAGTTAAGAGGGCTTCCAGCAGCACGATAGATGTCTCTGGTAAGCTGGAGGTTGTTGAGGGCTTTGGGCTTATTGTTAAGCGGGCTAGAGAGAGAATGGGCTTAACACCCGAGGATTTGGGCAAGAAGATTGGTGAGAAGGAGTCAGTTATAAAGAAGGTTGAGAGCGAGAGGATTGTTCCGGATATTAGGTTAGCGTCTAAGCTTGAGCATGCCCTAAAAATAAAGATTTTAAGAGAATCAACTATGTTGGAAGATGAAAAGTTTTCCTTAGGCGCCAAATTTAATAGGGAGATAACCTTGGGCGAGATTGTTCAATTGAAGGATTCAAAGAGGGGGAAACGCGGAAACGAGGGCGATAATAGTTTATCGTAGAGGCCCATTTGAAAAACCCAACATGGATGAATTGAGGGGTTTAGCTGAGGCAGCTGGATACGAGATTGTGGGCGTAGTAGAGCAAGCTAGGCATCCTCATCCAAAATATCATATTGGTCCGGGAAAGGCTAAGGAGCTAGCCCGAATGGTTAAGGAGCTTGGAGCTGAAAGAGTAATCTTTGGCAATGAGCTTAAGATAGTCCAAGTTTATAATCTTGCGAAGTTAACGGGCGTCGAGGTCATAGATAGGCTACAGCTTATCCTTGAGATTTTCGTTAGGAGAGCCTCGACTAGGGAGGCTAAGCTCCAGATTGAGCTGGCTAGGCTACACTATGAGCTGGCTAATGCTAAGGAGAAAGTTAGGCTTGCAAAAATGGGTGAACAGCCTGGCTTTCATGGTCTAGGAAAATACGAAGCCGATGTTTATTATGAAACTGTTAGGAGGCGAGTACATAAGATAAGGGAGAAGCTGGAGGATATTAGGAGGACTAGGGAGGTTCATCGTATTCGCAGGGCTGAGATGGGCTTGCCAACAATATCCCTTGCTGGATACACTAATTCTGGCAAGAGCACGCTCTTTAATGCTCTAACTAAGGAGAATGTTCCAGTCGACTCAGGGGTCTTCACGACGCTTTCGACGGTGACTAGGGCTATTGAGGTTTTGGGCGAAAAGATGCTCATAACTGACACTGTTGGCTTTATAGATAATCTTCCCATAACGTTAATAGAGGCGTTTCGCTCAACACTTGAGGAGACGATATTCTCAGACTTAATACTATTGGTTGTCGATGTAAGCGAGACCATGGATGAAATCTTAAGGAAACTCTCAGCCTCTCTTAAGACGATTTGGGATATAGGCGTGTCCGGGATACCAATTTTAGTCGCGTTAAATAAAATTGACTTAATCTCAACTGAGGAGCTTAACGACAAGCTCGGTCTCCTGAGCAGAATTTATGGAAACCTAAAGTTCATTCCAGTATCGGCATTGCATGGAATAAATTTGGAGGCGCTTAAGGCTGAGATAGCGAGCATATTAAGGAGATATATAGAGGCATCTTTCACGGTGCCGATATCTCAAGAGACATTTTCGTTCCTCTCCTGGGTTTATAGTGTTGCTAACGTACGTAAAGTCGAATATGATGGTGGTTTATTAAACGTCTTATTCAGCGCTCCACCAGACATTGTGGATAAGATTAGAGGCCGTGTTGAGAGTATGGGTGGAAGGGTTGAACAGATTGGAAAGATGGAGAGTATATGTTCTTAGGCTTGAGCATAGGCCAGACAGGGATAAACGTGTTACAACGCATGTTTTTCTCGTGGCCAGAGCATTTGGCGCGCATGGAGCATACTATAGTGGGAAAAGAGACGAGAATGTTGAACTCAGTATAAGGAAGGTTGTTGAATCATGGGGAGGAACGTTCACTGTTGAGTTTGTTGATGATTGGGCTGATAAGATTAGGGAGTGGAAAAGAGCTGGCGGTGAAGTTATACACTTAACCATGTATGGGCTTCCGATAAGCGACATTATAGGCGAGATAAGAGCCTCCAGCAGAGATAAATTGATTGTTGTGGGAGGCGCGAAGGTTCCAAGATTGGTTTACGAGCTCGCCGACTGGAATGTTTCTATAACATCGCAGCCCCATTCTGAAGTTGGGGCCTTAAGTGTCTTCCTACATGAATTATATATGGGACGTGAGTTGAAGAGGGAGTTTGAGAACGCGAAGATTAAGATTATTCCGCAGGCTAGAGGGAAAAAAGTTATTAAGCTGTCTTGAGAGGCATTCGCTCTTTACATGTGTTAAATCGATTAATTTAAGTTTGATGATGACATAATTAGGATATTGTTGAGTGAAATGGGCTATGTCGTCGGTTAACCGTGATGTGCTGATTAAGGTCGCCAAGATTATAGGCGGTGAGGAAGCCGTCAAAGTAATTGATGCTCTCAGCCAAGCGGATGAGATGACCGAGGAGGATATAGTTGCGAAGACCAGCGTTAAACTTAATGATGTTCGAAGGGTTCTGTATAGACTGTATGAGCATTCTTTAGTCGGCTTAAGAAGGACAAGGGATAAGGATACTGGATGGTTCATATTTTATTGGAGGGTTCAAACAGACCAGATTGAAGGTTTTTTAATAGGTCAGAAGAAAAAGGTGCTTGAGAAGCTTGAGACGAGACTGGAGTATGAGAAGAACCACGACTTCTACTATTGCTATACTCCGGGATGTAGACGTGTGACATTTGAGGAGGCAACAGAATATATATTCAGATGCCCAGTATGTAATAAGCCACTAACACACTATGACAATAGTAAGATAATTGAGGCTCTTTCAAGAAAAATTGAGCGGATAAAAAGTGAGCTAAATGAGTGAACCGCTCCCATCAGCTGAAGAAGCCTTAAAAATCTTGAGAGATGTTGGATGCTCGAGTGATGTTATAAAGCATTGTGAGGCAGTTGCTAAACTAGCTTTTCAAATAGCTGATAGATGCTCTAAAAATGGCGTTAAGGTCGATGCAAACCTGGTTTATATAGGTGCTCTCCTACATGACATAGGAAGGTCTAGGACGCATAAGGTTCACCACGCCATTGTTGGGGCTGAGATAGCTAGGTCACTTGGCTTACCAGAGCCTATAGTGGCGATTATAGAGCGGCATGTTGGGGGAGGAATAACCCCTGATGAGGCTGCTAAGCTAGGTTGGCCAAATGGAAATTATGTTCCACAGACAATTGAGGAGAAAATAGTCTCCTATGCAGATAAGCTCGTTGAGGGCTCAAAGATAATCTCAATAGAGGAGACAATAGAGAGGTTTAAACGGGAACTCGGCCTAGACCATCCGGCCGTAGAGAGGATTAAGAGACTTCATGAGGAAATATCTTCACTATGCGGGCTTAATTGTTCTTTCATGCAACAAAAATAAATTTATTAGTGATAGTTTAATCTCTCTTTAGGAGAGATGCGCCTAATGAGCGGGTTTGAGATAAGGTCCAAGCTGCTAGTTAAGGATGTTATGACGAGCCCAGTAATAACGGTTCATGAGGATTCAACTGCGGATGAAGCCGCTAAGCTCATGAGGGACAATAATATTGGCTGCGTTATAGTCAGTTCTAAGGACGATAAGCCTATAGGCATAATTACCGAGAGAGACCTTGTCATAAGGGTTGTGGCCGAGAACATCCAACCGAGTAAGGTCACGGCCAAGGAGATAATGAGTGCACCGCTGAAAACTATAGAGGCTGATAAGACGATAAGTGAGGCTGCTAGGGAGATGAATAGATTCAATATACGGAGGCTAGCCGTTATGTATAAGGGTCATCTTGTTGGCATAATATCTAGCAAAGATATACTCTCAGTGACTCCGGAACTGATAGAGATAATTCAGGAGAGGGCTAAGATAAGTAGTGGTGAGGAGGTTGAGGAGAATCCACCACTGGCTGGCTACTGCGATAACTGCGGAGAGTGGTCCGATAATCTAAGAGAGGCTGATGGAAGCTACTTATGCGAAGACTGTTATATGGAGAGGACTACCGAATACTAGCGAAAATAAAGCAATCCCCACCTTAAGCAGGTTCTTTTGGATGGAATAAGGTTGTCAGCTGATTTAGTAATTAAAAATGCGAAATTATATGCCTTTGGCAGAATAATTGAGGCTGGGCTGGCTGTTGAAAACGGTAGGATAGTTAGGGTCGCTAAAGAATCAAATCTCCCAAGAGCATCTGAAAAGATAGATGTGAATGGGCTATTAGTTCTTCCCGGGATAATAGATGCGCATGTACACTTAAGAGACCAAGAGTTATCCTATAAAGAGGACTTTTATAGCGGGACGTGTGCCGCTGCAAATGGTGGCATAACGCTTGTGATGGACATGCCGAATAATAAGCCAGTGACGATGAGCGTGTCAGCTCTGAGGGAGCGTATGAGCATAGCCTCAAGAAAAATAGTTGTTAACGTCGCGTTATACTCAGCCTTCCCGGAGAGGATTAATGAGATAAAAAATATCGTTAGTGAGGGGGCGAAGGCATTTAAGGTGTTCCTATCTCATAGGGTTGGGGGTATAGACCCAAACGATAATTGGGCAATGAGAGAAGCATTTAGGGAGGCGGCTAGACTGAAGGTTCCGGTTGCAATTCATGCTGAAGATGGAGTACTCCTAAACGAGACTATAAGGAGGCTGAGGGATGCCGGAAAGGATGACTTCGACGCGTATATTGAAGCGCACTCCATCGAGGCTGAGGTTAGGGGGATAAGGAGGGCTATAGGGCTTACGAGGGATTCGGGAGCTCAGACGCATATATGCCATGTGAGCACCAGTGAGGGACTGAAAACTATACTTGATGCCAGAAGGGAGGGGGTGCCCATTACATGTGAGGTAACACCGCACCATATTCTCCTGTCAGAGGAGCATATGAAAAAGATGGGGGCCATCTCCTTAACAAATCCTCCGCTTAGACCACCATCAGATATAACATACCTGCAGTCAGCGCTCCAGAAAGGCCTAATTGATGTTGTTGCATCTGACCATGCTCCACACTCGATGGAAGAGAAGGAGGGGCCCTCAGTATGGGATATTTCAGCTGGCATAGTTGGGCTTGAAACAACGCTCCCGCTAATGCTAACAATGGTTAATATGGGTTTCATAACGCTCCCAGCATTAGTTAAGGTTATGGTTGAGAATCCGGCAAGAATATTTGGGTTCAAGAATAGAGGTTCAATAGATGAGGGAAATCACGCCGACCTAGTAGTAATCGACCTAAAGAGGGAGTGGACCATAGACCCGTCAAAATTCTATTCTAAGGCGAAGTTCTCGCCATTCGAGGGCTGGCGTGTGAGGGGAAAACCGGTAAAAACAATCGTTGGCGGAAACATGGTTATGGATGAGGGTGAGATAGTCGCAAAGCCGGGGAGTGGGAGAATAATTAGGTAGCCTAAGAGGGGATGCTTGATGGATATGGAGTTCGCTGTTGATGGAATGCTGGGCAAGCTGGCTAGGTGGCTGAGGATGCTAGGATACGACACAAAATACTTCAATAATATGGACGATGATGAGATATTAAAGGTGGCTTCAGAAGAAAAGAGAATACTGCTGACGAGGGATTATCAATTCTTTAGAAAGGCCAGCACCCATGGTGTCAGAGCCATATTCATTGAGGGGAGGACTCACGCTGAAAGGCTAGCTGAGCTCTCAAGACAGCTTAACATTAGATTGGAGATAGATATTAACATGTCACGATGCCCAAAATGTAACACAAGAATAAGGCAGGCCAACAAAGAGGAGGTTAAGGATAGAGTTCCAAAATCAACATATAACCTCTACGATGAGTTTTGGGTCTGTCCAAGATGCAACCAAGTATACTGGAAGGGAAGCCACTGGAAGAAAATAAACAACACACTAAATCATGCTAGGCAGATTAATTCTGGAAAATAAAATTCGCTCATGTTATCTCAACAGTGCTCCCATCAATAATTTTCATCTCGCCAAGCCTCCGGCTTCTCAAAGCCTTATTTAAGTTGATTATGGTATCAAGAGCGTTAGGTGAGGAAAGGAGTGGGCATATAATTACGTCATCGCACTGCTTTATCCCAAATATTATATCCGAGATTAGAGAGTAGCGTATCCTTGAGCCTGCACTGTAGCGCTCCCTAATCGCCCTATAGATTTTCTCTATATGGGGGCAATCCCTGTAGAACCGCTCTAATGGGCAAATGTAATGCTTAAAATTCCGGACTATTTCGCTATTTGAGAGCCTCCTCCTTAAAGTCTTAAGTGTCAATCTCCTACGCAATTTCCCCTCATCAACCCTATGCTCAGCATATTTAGAGAGAAGCCTAGATATAGCCGAGGAGCCAGCATCAAAGAGAATCTCCTCCCTAAAAATCTGATTACTCCCCGGACCATACTCACCTATCCACAGACCATAACGCTCACCCTCAAATATCGGCCGAATCATAAAGCCCCAGGACCTCTGAGGTGTTCTTTCAAGAAGCCACTCAGCATCATCAATTAAGCTTCCATATCCCATAAAATCCTGAAAGAATAATGTGCCATAATCCCTATCAAACATAACTATGGCCATTCCAAGCCTAATATTCCTCAGATTCTCCTGAATCAACCCAAACCCCAAAATTGAATATAAAAGCATCATATTAAGTTTTGCGCAGACGCGATAAAACGAAAATTTTTAGTAAAATTTATATTTTGTTTTAGCCCTTTAGTGTGCATCAAATATGTGGAGGATTACTCGTTTGTTAGTAATAGATGCAGATTTAGTGGCTTTGTTAAGAATTCATGGAACAATCCTGGAGGATTAGGGGGAGATATATTGGCTTTAATGGCTGGTGAGTATAGTGCCTCCACAGTTGAGGAGGAAAGACCGAAAATCCTCATAGGTCCACCTAAACTTACGCGCTTTGAGAAAGCAAGAATATGTGGTGCAAGAGCCCTGCAAATAGCTATGGGAGCACCAGTGCTAATAGAGATTACGGAAAAAATGAGGAGCCCAATAGATATAGCGCTGGAGGAGCTGAGACGCGGCGTCCTACCAATAACAATACGAAGAACACTTCCAGATGGAACATATCAGGATATACCATTAAAGTGGCTCCTACAAGAATGACTTCCGGCGAAGGGAGCATTTTCCAGACATAAAAGATAGTTTTTAAAGGCCTAAAAATCAAAATTTAGATGGGGGACTCTTTCCATGTCGGAAGCGGAGATTAGGAATGAAATAATTCAGAAAGGGAGAGAATAGCCCGCTTAGAGGCTAAATTCGAGGAGCTCAGTAGGCGCGTTGATGCATTATCAAATTATGCGAGAGAGCTTTACAACTACTTACAGCAGCGGCGAAGCTAACTTTAACTTGATTATGGAAGTTATGTGGGTGGCGGAGGAGGTGGGGGC
>Ga0209394_1000484_pt1 | contig 31077 bp, 28 predicted proteins | sample JNZ201metaG_FD_184122 | JGI IMG/M metagenome (GOLD analysis project Ga0209394, IMG submission 184122) | Hot spring microbial communities from Jinze hot spring, China to study Microbial Dark Matter (Phase II) - JNZ 20120812A (SPAdes) (version 3) ...
AGTTCCTCCATGCTGCGCGGCTTAGTTGGCTCACGCTCTCTTTCACAGTTCTTCTTGAACCTGCATTGCTCAGCCGGGCACTCGTAGCAGTCCCTGCCCGGGACTAGGATAACCTTGCCGTCCAATATGCGCTTAGCCTTCTCTATGCGGTCGGCTAACGCCGCCTTCAAGAAGTCAGCCCACTCAGCGGCCCTGAGCACTATGGTGTCGCCGGACGCAAATCTGACTAAAACGACGGTTGTCCCATTCCACATGTACTTCTCTGACTGGCTTAAAGATATGTTTAGCCCAGTTTTCGCCTCTATGCAAATATTTCCACAGCTATTAAGTATCTGAATGCTCCTTCTATCGGCAATTAGAAGTACGTCATATCTGCCTGTTGGGTTATCCGCCTCGCTGAATATGCTTATTGGGAAGCCCTTGGCCGCCAGCTCATTCTTGAGCCGCTCAACAAGTAGTGAAACAGCGTACTCATGTAGGTTCCTCCAAACCCTATCTATCTCCTCATCCCCAGAGTAGCCAACCTTAAGCCTCTCGATAATGCAGCGCTCACAAAGGTTCTCCATTAGCAGGTCAATGACCTTCTTACTGCTGACACTGCTGGAATATTTAGCGGCTATCTCCGCAGCCAAACTGATTAATGTATCCCTTAGCTGAATTACCTCCTTGTCAAATACGCCTAGTTGATCTGATTCCATAGGCGCCGCCCCATAGGCCATGTGGGGATACGCATATGCGTGAAGATCTATCCATCCTCCTTAATCTGCCTGATGAGGTCCCTTAGCTGCTTAAGCGTTTTTTCTCTGGCATCTATCTCCCTGGCTAGGGCCTCCAGCTTAGCCATGGATACATCCATCTTATACTCCTCGGAGATCCTACCGGTCCTCTCGAACTCCAGCATCTTTGCAGCGATCCTAAGCTCCCTCCTAAGTATCTTCTCCAGGAGCTTGAGGTGGACGTTGTTTTCGGAGCATGGGTAGTCCTTCCAGCCGAGCCACTCCCATGCCTCCCAGTCAATTGAGAATTTTAGAGTTCCATTTTCGTTGACCGCTATCTGGTATGGTGAGGCTAGCGCTAGAATGGCGTTGAGCACCGGTATAGCCCTCCTTAAGACCTCGGCTTTGCATTCTAGAAGCCTCCTCTCAGCCTCCTCAGCCCTCTGCCGCCACGCGCCCCTTATCGGCGCATTTAAAGCCCACTCGTTTGATCCTCCGAGGACCGCGGCCAGAGCCTTGTCTATCAGCGGTCTCCAGAAGACCTCCTCCTCAACGGCCCGCGCCCTAGCCTCTCCATAAATCTTCTCAGCCTCCCTGTAGTCTGCTAGGGCGCATATGAGAGCAGCCTCATGAATAGACATATATAGGGTCCTTCTCCTCTCGGACTCCCAGCTGCCCGGATACATGACCTCGCCATTTCGGCAGACGATCCAAATATCGTTGGCAGCCCTGCCCAGGAGCCTAGAGTACCAGCCGCACCTATCCTGGAGCGCGACAATAACCTTGGCGAAGTTATCCCTAGACTTAATTGCTCCCGCGCGCCTCTCAATCCTATCCTTAGCCGGATAGCGCTCACACTCAACATAAACATTGTAGTCTCCGTCCCTAGCGAATATATCCACATATATCGGCTCACCATTACCCGTCTCAACAACCTTCTCGAAGCTTATATCCGTGTAGCCCTCACGCAGCATATAAAGCGCAGTATAAAGCCTAACCAACTCATGCGCCCGGCTACCACGCCTAGGAGCCCCCTCATAGGCGCTCCTAATATCAGAGGGCAGGGATTTGAGGACTTTCTCAAATAGGCTTCTTCCTCCCCCATTTAGGCTAAATTTATCCACGGATTTCATTTCAGGCATCATATTCCATCATCTCCATGTATTTATTGTTTTTCATATATTCTATGGAATACATAGATTTAAATCTTCCGCTTCTCCATAGAAAACATTAAATATATTCACTCCATAAACAATAAATTAGGATGGTGAGGACGTTGCCTGGAAAAAGGACGTCAATTCAAGTTTATGAGAGCACTAGGGAGGAGCTTGTGAAGATTAGGGGGCAGCTGGAGGCGAGGAATGGAAAGCCTAGAAGCCTGGAGGACGTCATACTCGAACTTATAAAGTACTGGAAAGAGGGGCACGAAAAAGAGTAAATGTAACTTGGGAAGCGTTGTTTCTCTGGAAGTGGTTTTATATAGTGGGGCGAAGGGATGGAAGAAAATGTGTATGTCCAGAGCGATTATAAGTATCTTATGTATGTTTTAGACGAAGCTTATGACCGCTTAAAAAGCACCTACTTGGAGGCGTCTGCGCTTGGTCCGGTTAGGCTTTACTCCGCGGAAGATAGTGTTGATAGGGAGTTTTGGGCGCTATTCTGTGCTCTGATAGACTTCCAGGTTCCTGTTATGAACATTCTAAACCCTATGTTAAAGGGCTTAGTATCCTGGATGGAAGAGCGCGACATAAAGTTTATTCACTTAATTCGTAATGAGGAGTTAGCGAGAAGCATATTCAGCAATTTTCAATGGAATAGCAGTAGGGGTGTTAAAAAGGGCTTTACACATAGGTTCATTAAAATCGAAGACCTAATTAACCTTCTCGGAGTTTTCAGGAGGATAATTAATGAGTATGGTTCACTCAGAAGCATCGTGAAGGACATTTATGAGGGCTCATCTCATCTAAAGGAGCCTATGGAGGCCGTCATCTTAAGTCTCGTAAAGGTCTTCCATAAGTGTGGCGGCAGGCCACCATTAATCCCGATAAGACCAACTTCACCACTTAAGAGATTAAATCTCTTTATGAGGTGGATGGTTAGACCATATCCTGACCTAGGACTATGGAATTTTATTGAGAAGAGACACCTATTGGTACCACTTGATGAGGGCCTCCGTAGGGTCTTCTCAAGAGCATTTCATATAAAGTTAAATGTGAGTTGGAGCGGTGTTCTAGAGGCTACGAGGTTTCTGAGGGGGATAAACCCTGATGATCCAGTAAAATATGATTATCTGCTCTCCAGGATCTCGATAATGGGATACTGCGCTAAAGACTTATCCAGATCAAGATGCTACCTATGCCCACTAATAAATGTGTGCATGTCCTCAATGTTTAAACCTGAGCCGAAAACCGTAGCCCTGAGAGGAAAAGAGCGTGAGATCTTTGAGAGCTTTCTTAGCCGTTATGGGCATGAGTACGACCTTGTAAAAACGGAGTACCCGCTCGGAAACTATACTGCCGACGCCCTACTACATAAAATCAATTGTGAAACATATGTTGCTGAGGTTGAGGAACACCTCAATTATAATGCTATAGGTCAAGTGTTAACCTACCGATACCTATACTTTAAAATCCATGGCAAAGAAGCAAAGCCAATCGTAATATGCTCAAGGAGCGCAAGGGATCTAAAAGAAGCATGCGAGAGAGAACAAGGAATAATGATTATAGAGATAGAATAGGGGTAACCCTCTATTCAAATTTTTTATAACTCATTACCTTACCTTATACTAATCTGCGTGGTCTATGTGACTGAACCTATCGGTACGAGCTATTAATTCGATCCGGTCTGCGTGCGATACTTTCTCATGTTTTATTGCCGTAAGACATGTTGCTTCAAGATTCTGATCACTTTATGTTATATAAGTTTAAATACTTACTGATACATATTAATGTGTATGAAAACGACGTCGGACCCTAAAGAAAAATTAACTACAACAATTGATAAGGAGATTTTAGAGAAGGCTAAAAAGAAGTGTGAGGAAAAGCATCTTACATTAGCTGGGATTATCGAGAATTTTTTAAAATTTTTCGTAAATCCGTGGGTTTACTGCTTTGGTTGCGGTGAGAAGTTCTGTGTTGAGGAGGGCAAATTATGCGCTAAATGTGGTTGGCTTAAGTGCCCTAAATGTGGAGTTTGTCGATGTGAGTTAGACGAGAAGACAGCAATCGCTGTTTTTCACATGAGAAGGGTTTATGAGGATCTTTTAATTGGAAGGATAAAATAGATGAGAATTACACTAGAATACTCATTAAGGTTAAATCCTAGGCTTAACCCTGACTTGTTCATGCCGGACCCAAAAATTGTTCTAAAAAAGATAAGCGAAACACCAATAAAGGATTGGCTAGAATTTATTTCCAAGGATTATAATATAGAAAGAGTTAAGTATTTATTTCTTTTACCTTGCTCATTTTATAAGCCCTATGACCCTCCACATGACGAATTTTATAGAAGGATAAATGAATTAAGGAGAAGAATAAAGAATTCAAAGTTTATTACGGTATCCGTTCCTTTGGGGCTTGAGCCAGAAGAATTCTGGAGCTTTCAGTGGAGGGGTTATAATCTAGTTTACGATTGCCCATTTTTCCCGTGGATCGAAAGGTTCGGTTATAAATGGGATACGGAAACTGTTCAAAAGATACTTTCAAGGTTAGAGAAAGTTATTAACGCATTTTTTGAGAGGAATAAAAATCGCTACCAAAAAAGTATAGCATTCTTTATTCCAAGCTCTATTGAGTTAAAACTTATTAAGAAATACGCTGACCATATAGTTTTGGATAGTGAACCTGAGATCGAAGTTTCTTATGATAACAATACTTCAGAGATTTACTGTCACCCTGAAATCTGGAGGAAAATTGAAGATTTTTTAAGGAGTAATGGTTTATGCTAGTTTGGATTTATTGGGTTGTAAGTTTAATTATAGTTACCTATGCATCTGTTCAGATTGTTAGAAGACTCCCACAATACGGTTTTGCCGCTTTAGTAGGATTTTGCGTAATATATCTAGGAGCTGCGCAGATTCTAGCAAGTAAAGTAATTGAATTTAATTTGGGGTTTTACCAATTCTTTGCTCCAGCCGCCGTCTTCACCTATCCCTTTATAGCCCAAGTTATTGATATGATAAATGAAACCTACGGCCAGAAAAATACACACATCGCAATTCTGATAGCTTTTGCAAGTCAAATTTTACTTGTTGCCTTCATAGCTATTGCTAATTCCTTAAATCCTGCGCCCCTCTTTATGTGGGAAGATGCTTGGCAATTGCTTTTTGGATTAAGTATAAGGGTCATCGCCGCCTCCTGGATATCTTTTTTATATGTTCCAACTTGGATGCTTTTATCTTTGCTGAATTAAAACGGAAGTTTCTGAAAAGGGAGAGTATGTTTAAACATGACGCTTCAATTAACCTGTATGTTTGGTTACGTTCAAGTATAAGCGATATTCTAGATCTAACTTTAGATAGCATAATATTCGTTACATTAGCCTTTTTTGGGGATAATGTCAATAATTCCGCTAATTATTGGACAAATTGTTAGTAAAAATATTATAGGCTTAATAGATACTCCTTGGTTCGTATGGTATAAAAGGATGCTAAAAATAAATTAATAATTAAGTTTAAGTCCACATTAATTTCTGGACACTTTATAAAAGGCTTTCACTAAAATAACAGTCTTATCTATCTCCCCATAATTGCAAAATCCATAAACCTATAAGTCCTGATGGAGATTAATTGTTACGAAGATATACTTATACTAAGATGAGGAAACCTTCAGTAATGAAAAAGCAAACCATTACGAGTGTAGAAGAAGATGAAGTATTTATTGCCGGAATGGCATGACCTAGTTGATCGCAAATACGATTTCGTTGAAGAAAAGAACTCTGAAGAGTATAAGGCAGATAGATTTACGCATGGTGCCAGATTATGGCATATCCTTTCTGATGTAAGGTTGGATGGAGTTTTAGTATCGCGGAGTATTATTTCGCCAAAGCTTTTACATCGCGTCGAGCAGATGGGTATTAGAATTTTTTTAGATGTTCCTAAGAGATTTGAAGTTCTTGCAGACTGTGGAGCTTGGCAATATATCAGGGATCCTTTGCCAAAGTATAAGCCATTAGACGTACTTGAATTCTACGCGAGATCTCAAGTGGATGCCGGAGTAACTGTGGATCATATAGCTGTTGCTGCTAAGGCAAAAGCCGAACAAGAATTTAGGATGCAAATAACGTATAAATATGCTTTAGAAATGTTTGAAGAGTGGAAAAGAAGATATAGGGAGCAATTCGACCTTCTTGGAGCCGTTCAAGGAATTGAAATTAACGATTATATTAATTTTATTACAAAACTCTACAATAAAGGTTTCACTTCCTTTGCTTTAGGAGGACTTGCTAAAAGGAATGACTCTTTCATCAAGAATCTAATCGGTCAGTTAGTTATCGCATTAAAAAACTTAGAGGTACAGCGAATCCACTTTCTTGGGGTTGCAAGGTTAAGGATCATGCCTTATCTCCAGAAATTGGAGAATATTCTGAAGTGTGAAGCATCGACTGATAGCGCAACTGCCATGCGCATGGCTTGGATGAAAAGGAATACGAATTATTTAACGCTTGATGGTAAAGCATATATTGCGATACGAGTCCCGCCCAGTAGCTTAAATGACAAAGAAGTAATGTCCGCTTTAAGGAATTATGATAAGGGAAAGATATCGTTTGAAGAGATTTGGCAAACAATTAAAAAGTTCGTTATTACGAATGGTGGAATAGAGAACCTACAATATTACCAAGCGCTGTTAAGAGATAAGCCCTGGGAAAAATGTCCGTGTAAAGTATGCCAAGAAATGGGCATTGAAATTACTATATTCAGAGGAAACGAGAGAAATCGTAGACGAGGTTTTCATAATGTATGGGTTTTCTGTAATTTATTAAAAGGTGCCGAATATATTAAAGAATTTAAATTTAAGTTCAAAGTTATGAAAAGTCCTCTTAATCCAATTTTCAGGCATGCTAAAGAACTTAGTGAATGTAATCCATGGTTGCCTGAGAGTTTACAGCAAATGGCGGTTCTTACCTACTGTACTGAACAGAAGAATGTTAACTGGAGCAAAGTTGACGAACTTTTAAGCCATTTCGCTCTACCTAGACCTTCTTTTAACATTGAGGAAGAGACTAGATATAGAGCAATCAAGAATATTCCCCTTTTTAATGCGGAAAACCTGTATTTGGGCTCCTTTAGGGTGATTAAAAGGGCTGTTGAGGCATTGCGTAAGGAGGGAGTGCAAGTTGACGTCTTCTTTATTTCGGCAAGATACGGAGTGCTTAAAGGAGATGACAATATAATTCCGTATGATGCTACATTAGCTAATAAATCTGAGGAGTGGATCAGAAATTGGTCAATCAAACTCGGTGTTGAAGGGAAACTAAAGTGGCTTCTTACATCAAAAAAATACGACGTAATTTTAGTTAATCTAACAAAAGACTATTATATAGCTATAAGAGAGCTCATCAAAGAGTTACTGTCTAATGACCGCGTAGTGCTAATATTGCCTAAAACTGCTATAGACCACTTTGATAGAGAAAGTATAAAGGCATGGTTATGGGAAGTGAAAGGTCTGAGAGAGCGGAACCTTCGACTTAAGCATATCTTAGAAACTTTAAGAATGTACGCAGGTCTTAAAAGGGTTAGCTTACTGAAATGGATTTTCACATTGATCTAAGATATAGCTCTCTTAAATTGTCAATAAAAGCTTCTATTTCATGAAGATTATTGAACCGTGATCCGAATTCAGAAAGTGTTTCATTAATCTTTTTTAATAAGTTCTTAACACACTCCTCCTCGTTAACTCCTATCTTGAAATATTGTTCAGCCAGATGCAAAATCTTCTCGTATATTGGATCTTCTCGGCTTATTCTAAGTAGAAGCTCGCTATTCGCATATTTTGACCTACTCTTTATTCCAGAAATTGTCAAATTAGCAGACCCCACAAGGGCTTCTATCGGCGAAACATATATTTTTGCATGGAGGTTATAAAGAAACCGGACCTCAATATTATCTGCAATTAAAGCACGTATCATTCTTATTGACTCAACAGCCTTCATTAGATCTTCTACAACTTCGCCTAGTATCGTAACTAGCGCTGAACTCCTCTTATTTTTAATCTCCTGAACTAAGAGGTTTGCAGTATACAGTTTTGCAGGAGAAATTCTATCATCGTAACACCTAGTTACAACTTTAACCTTGAAAAATATTCTCAGTTGCTTTAGTGCTTCAAGCACGCTGTTGCACATTAGTCTAGGGTGATAGATTAACATCTGATCAAGGGGGATATCGCTAATCCATGGAGATATTATGTAGATTACCCCTCCATTAGATGATGAGGCTCTTAGTAGAAAATCTCTTAAGATCTCTTCAAGATCGTTCCAAGGACTACCATAAATACTAAGTTTCATGGCTTAGAACCTTTATACAGTATTTTAGCGTATCCCCACCTATTTTTACTTCGCAAACTTTTTTATAACTATCTGGGACCTGCTCTCTAAATGTAGAGACGTTCCCCCGCGATCCTTCGAGTTGCCTAGCCAGGAAGCTGAAGAATAATTTCAGTAATCGCCTATTTAGGAAGAAAATTTGTACTTCTGGTGTCTGCGTAATGCTGCAACCTTTAACATTTAACAAGCACCAACCACAAGCAGGAGAACATGTCAAAAGGTAAAGCCTGTAAAATGCGGAGACAACCAAACTCCTCAATTGCTGTAACAAGTAACTAATAGCTCCAGAAAATGCAGTTTTCTCTTGCTTATGTAGCTTACTGTACACTTCCGAAAGCGCCGAATTTCCTGTATCTAAGAATTTTATAACGTCATTGATTAAATGATCTAACAATAACCTTAGACCTATTCGATCCTTGCTAAGGTCATCGCTTGTTACTTTGACCTGTTTTCCTAAAATATTCATAAAATATCTATTAATAGCCTCAATGCCTTCTTTGTACTTATTTCTGAGAGACTTTAGCCAGTAATTAATGAAAGCATCGGTTGAGAGAGCGAGAATTATTTCCCGTATTAAGCGGTAATTGTTAAGATTCTTAAAAATCCATAAAGTCAATCCGTTAATAGTTGGAGTGTGCTTATTGGTACGCTCAAAATCGTTTCTTGCTTTAGCAATCTCGCGCATAAGATCCAATGGATCAACATTCATATTAGCATAAGTAATAAGTGACCGAGCTTCTTGATGAAGGTTTTGTAAGAGACGAGAGGCTTCATAAAGCTCATCAAAGGTCACAATTATGCCTAGAGAATTAGAGACTTTTTCGAGTTTCCTATAATTTTCAGAAAAGTCTTCTTTAAGTTCATCTTTACTAAGTAAGAAGTAATAAATTATATCTTCGGGCGTACCTATTAGACATTCGCCGGGCCTCACTAGGAAATCATTAATCAAAAGGGCATTCTCCCTTGATAAATCTTTTAATATTGAGGAGATTACGCCCAAACCGCCACTTGATGCCTCATATAGCGCGATACGCGTAAAGAAATCACGCATATTATAATAAGTTTGTACGTTAACGCCGACTAATGCTGGAAAAATTTCTTGTATAGCTGTGTCACTAGCACCTCCTCTTTTTATAAAAGTTGATAACAGATAATGAGCATATGAGTGTAAAAGTACCTCCCTTACAATGAAGCCAATATTGTGAAGGTTTTTGTAATCTTGCAACATTTTATGGAAAATTTGATTTATTTCTTCTAAATCGAGATCCTCCAGACTTTTTCGAAGATAAATAAATCTTTCAGCTAAACTTAGAAATAGTGTCAACCTTAGTCTTGATATATCATTTTTGCAAAGATTGCTAAGCTCTTTAATAGCCTCTCTGAAGAAGTTTAAGACCTCTTCAGCTGTGTTAGCATGTATTTTGTCCATTAGGACATCTCTCATGAAAATTTCTTTCCATATAAAAGAAGCCCTCAAGAGTTCTAGTAAGTTTCTAGGAAATACTTCCTTTAATCGGAGATCTCCGGCCAAAATGTGTAAATAAAAGTTAAGAATCGTATCATTAATTGCTAAGTTTTCGTAAAAGCCTATTGAGGATGCAAAGTTTATGAAATTCTTAAACAAATCTTGAACTATCATCTCTAACGATATCTTTAAAGTGTTTGTTCTCTCGACTCTATAGAGTAATACGCAAGGAAGGTACTCATTTATGCTCGACCTAAGAAAGAGGACTTTTGAGGTTGAGTAATAGCGCTTCCAGTGTTTAGCATCCCTTGGGGCTACTAAATCACTTAATCTATTTACAGAAATTCTATGAAGGATAGAAGGATCCAGTACTCTCACGGCATAATGGGTTTCATAGGCATATACCCCCTTTAAAACATCAGACACACGATAGGTAAATGATAGAACATCGGTTAGAATTTCTTGTAGATTGGCTAATGCATCTAATTGAAGAGGCGAATATTCACTAGCGAAATTTGTGAAAATAAGAGGGTAAGCTGTTGTTTTAATATCGAGAAAGAGTGCCTTTTTACTAAAGAAAGACTTATGCTCCGGAAAATATATTTTGGATGAAGTGGTTAAGCTCTTAGACCATAATTTCCAAAGAAGAAATGTATCAATATCATAATAATAGCATGGGATAGATATTTTCAAAGGACGCAGACCAAGTACACTTCTAGAAATAAGGTTTCCTGCTTTCTCCCTTAAATACTCAATATAGCGTCTTAAGTTATCTGGAATAATCTCTTGAGAAATTTCCTCATTTCTGTATACTATTATACGTTCGTCCAGTAAAGTGGTTGTTTTTAAGTAGCTTCTTAAAGAATCTACGTAAATAGCTCCTATAGCTGGTATTATTCCACCATATCTGTAATCATGGCGAAAAGTAACTTTACCAACACCATATAAACTTAGAACAAGTTCTACATCCTCTGAGGAACGATATTCTTCCGAACCATTAGGAAGTTTAGAAAAAACTATTACTTGAGGCAAATTTGTCTCAGAAAATAGTGTAGGAGATAAGTAATCTGATAAGACCGTTAAAGAAGCGTTTTTTAACAAATCAACTTTACTTGATTTACTTGCTTTAGACATTTATTATTCCCCCACTTAGTTTATGCAATATTTTTAATCTTAATTCCTCAAGAATTCTCTTAATGTTTTCTTGTTCACTAATATGGAGAGGACCCGTCTCAATTAGAGCGTTCATCAAATATTTTTGAAAATCATCATGTTGCAGAGCAATAAAATACTCCTGACTAATGAACTTGTTTAAATTATTTCCTTCAATAAATAGTGGATATGAACCCTTTGATTTTGCATAGAAAGCTAAATAATCAAGAACTGTTTCCGCTACAACCTGCTCAAGTATTTTTGGACTAGCTAGAGGTATATCATAGTGTTCGTATTCGATAATCTTCCTTAAGCTTTCCTCTCTTACTAGCCGCTCAAGAAAGGCTGCTTGAGAAGGCATATATGGAGAGAGCTGAGCTGCTACTACAGTTCTGATTAAGGGATTTTCCCTAATAACGCGACCTCCTCTACCAGCTCTTTGAATTAATGAAGCTAATGTTAACGGCATCCCATGTTGATAGATTACAGCAACACTGCTATAGTCAACACCCACCTCAAGCGCGGAATCCGTTACTATTATGTCATATTCGTCTATAGGGTCTTTTTGCTTTGAAGTATATATACCAATTTTAATCTTTGGATAAGATCCTCTTATTGACTTCAATAAATCATATTCAAGAGTATAAGGGCGCCATATTTCACCATCCTTCCATGCAACTTCTTCTGTGTGATAATCTTTCAGAGTAATCTCTTTAAAGGCTGGATGATGAGGGTTTCTTAGATCTTGTAATCCCCCCTCAACACTTTTGATCAAGAACTTACGGTACATAGCATCACTCAAAGTATCTCTTAATCTCTTAATGGTATCAAGATTATCAACGAACACAAAACTTCTCTTTGTAACAGGGGAAGACTTTGTATAGCTAGTCATATTGCAATGAAGGGCCATAACGGTTTGAATTGTTACTGTTAAGTTATCTACCATCTCAGAAGTTGTTGGAAGCACTATAAAGAAATATTCATTACCAAGCGGAATAGATTCTTCTTTTGATGGTTCAAGTAAGACCATATCACGGGGGTCTACTTTGAAGAATTTTGGTATGAAGTTTTGTTCTGCTGATTTTGGAACTGTAGCGCTTAATGCGATAAATACTGCAGGCCTTTGTACAATTCCTGTAGTGCGCCTTACACGCTCTATAACTCGCCCTAACAAGTATGCCACACGTGCCCCATGAACTCCCGTAAGCGTATGTATCTCGTCCAACACAAAGACAAGCGCTCCGTAATCAGTTTTATTGCCAAATAAGCCGCAGCCCTCAGCCTTCATAAGGTCTCTACGTAAAGTTTCAACAAGTGAAACATGGAAATCGCCTGGAAACGCGTAAACATCTTCCTTAGTGAACGATATAAAATCTATACATTCACTGCACTCTTCACATCTAAGTTGTTTAAAGTCTCCAATTACGATTTTCTTCCTAACATTATATTCGAAGCATAGGTAATCTCGGTCGCAAGCGGGACATTTAAGAAAAGGTATTCTTACAACAATATGGTCATCTCTACGCTCAAAAGGTACTTGTATACCAAATTTTAAACTTAGCTGCCCTGTTGATTGCGTCGTTTGGGCACTCTCTTCTAATCTTTTGAGGAACTCTCTTTTTCTCCTAGCTTCCGTATAATTAATGCTAAGTCTTAGGAGTGGACTATGCACTCCAAGAGTTTCCTTAGCAACTTTATTCATAATATAGATATGTTTTATGAGTCTGCGTAGCTGATCAGTAGCCAATGAGCGCCTTGGATACAAAATGAAGACTAGTGGTGCACGAGGCATTTCAAGATTCGTGTTCTGAAAAGATAGCACGGCAAGTCTATGTGCAAGAGCCGTTATAATCGATGTAATAATAAAGACCTCGGTCTTTCCTGAGCCCGTTGGCGCTTTTAAGAGTATAACTGTCTTAGTTAATTTTTTGGTCTCTAAGCTTCTAATGATTTGTGCAAGGGACTCACGTATGCCTCTATACTGATATTTATATAGTCTTGGTAGAAACTTCGAGATTAAATCGACGTACCTATCTATTAAGTCACCTAGTTTAGGTTCAAATCCCTTATCTTTCCTAGAGGGAAAATCACGTTGTTTCTCTAAAATTGAAAGAAAAATACCGTAAAGCTTCGTGACGAAACTCTTTAGAAGATCTCTAAGTGTGCCGACGTTCTCGCTATCAAGAGGTAGTTCACGAGGTTCAACATAAGCAAAAATACGATCAACAAGCCTTGGGGATTGGAAGACGCTTCGATCAGGGAATCTTTGTCTCAGTTTAATTAAGTAGTTTGCAAGCTCAATAAATAGGCTTCTAACATATAAACTCCCATTCTCAAGTTGTTTCATAATATATTTTCGATATTCTTCAAAATTATCATATCCTTGAGAAGTCTCACGTATCATTAGCAACTTAGCGGATTCGGTGATACTAGGACCACAATAGGACAGATATGCTATTGCATCAGTTACTAGCTCACGTAAATTGTCATTATTAATTAAGTTAATAAGATCCTCTGGCTTGTTATAGGCTTTTAGGAGACGATGAATATATTCCTTAACGTTCTCCTTAAAGTCCTCATATCTAATAGGAGTCCAATATTCAAATTTCATGTATCGTATATGTTCTTGTTCTTTTTCTTCTATAAAAGATAAAACTGCGTTATAGAGGTATTTTATGAGAAATATTTTATCTCTGCCACATTCATATGTAAGTATTTCATAAAGCTTGCTCGGAAGATATTTGAGCAGTTGCCGCTCTGCCATCTCTTCTAAAAGTGATTTTAAAGACGTAGCTGACACTCAAGAATCCCCCGCTTACATAGGTTATAAATGCCCTCTAATATTTCTGTTAGCAAGTACATGTCTCGAAGTCTATCCACTATAATGTCAATCGACGAAGGTTTATTTAACTCAGCACATTCAATAGTGATTTCCAATATTTGATCTTCTATCTTACTGAGCTTAAATTCTTTTGTTAGGATTTCATCCACATCTTTTAACCACTGTTCCAAGCTTTTATAATAAGGCGGCTTCAAATTCACGTTTTCAAACAATTTTATGATCCGGTCTTGTATATTCTCTTTATACTTTCGCATGTTTTCACATAACGTCTTCAACTTTCCTTGAAGATTGTTTAGCTCTCCTATGATTGAATCAATGTCATCTTTGGCGAGTATATCATTTTTTAAATAGTTAATGTCAAATGAAGCAGCCAAATCCTCTTTTTTCTTCTGAAGTTTAGAGCATAAGAACCTTATTATGGATGAATTAAAACCATCACATCCCTTTGGAATATCCTCAACTTCTTTCATAAATGAGACTTGATGCTTTAACAAATCTTCAATTATAGAAGATAATCTATTGAAGTTCTCCTCAAGTTTATTGAAATCCTTCTTAATAAAGACACTTAAATCACTATAGGTGAACAATCTTTTTACTATCACGCTTAAGATATGACTGCCTAAATCTCTATCAACTTTAGATATTGTCTGCCAAAAGATATCCACATGATTCTTTAATTTCTCAAGAGACTTGGCGGGTGAGTCAAATGTTTCGCGAATGGATTTACTTAACTGGTGAATATTTGGGTAGCTACTAATTTTTGCAATATTGGAAATGTCTGCTCTTAAAATAGAGAGAAAAGCACTAAACCAGAGCTCACCAAAAAGTTTCTGCAGTTTTTCGACTTCAGACTCTAAGCCTACGAAAGAACCTTTAGATATGAGGTCCTTTATTTTTAAAAGCAAGTCTTTATTTTCACACAATAGCTGTTTTCCATTTTCTGCAAGAGAGACTAATTCAATTAAGTTTTCCAAAAGATCTTTAATATCAATAAATAAGTTCTTAATTACATCAATATGATCAAGACTTTGTGAAATCACTTTAAGCTCATTAGCTGTGTTAGTGAAGGCGCGAATTTTTTGAAGGTATTCATTAATAATTAAAGTAGAACTCATTTTCTTTCAGACCCCAGCTCAAATAATTGGTTTAGTTTACTGACAATCATGTTACAAATGTCTTGTAATTCCGTGCTGATGCGACTCCTTAAATCTCTTATCTCGGTTAGACATTCACTTAACGTTTGAATTTCTTCATAAGAATTGGCAACGTCTTTAAGATCCCTGGATAGAATCTCTAACAAATCTTTTGAAAGTGAATCTTTAATCTCCTCATGTTCTTTAGCAATATCGGCTGTTGTAGCGAAAAGTGAGGAAACCTTTTGTAAAACGTCTCGATGTATTTGAGAACTGGCTTCGGCAAAACAATTTAATCCTTCTTTAACATGTTGAACTATACCTTTCCCATTTAAGAGCATATTTTTGAGCATCATTACACGAGACTTATTGAGCTCTGAAGGCTTGGGGAAGTGCTGAGACCTTAGCTCGCCAACGATGCTTTGACATTCCGTTAAAAAGTCTTCAAGATAATTCAATTGTTCTATCAAATAACAATTATCTAATTTAATATTTAAATTAAAAACTTTTTTGCATTCCTCAATATAGTTCTTGGCTTTCTTTATTTCTTCCACACAAGCATTAAGATTCTTGAGCAAAATATCTAGGGTCTTATAATATTGATCTATAAAGCTCACTATAGATCCAGCATCCTTAGAATAGATTATTTCTTTATCTAGCCTGCTAAATGCATCATACACTATGAAAGAATTGACGATCTGAGCAAAATACCCTTCAAATACGTGAATGCTATCCATACAACGTTTTAACATTTTAAGTGCGCGATCGACCTTTTCTCCCTCTCTAATCTTCTCAGCTAAGAGATTTGCAAGTGCCAGACAGATACGCTTTAAAACACTACACTCATCTAAAGCTTTATTAAATAACTCTACTGCCTCCTTAACGCGAACTACAAAATGCCCCTTTGTTAAAACGAACTGCTTAATTTCTTTGAAAGTTTTATCAATATCAAACTTAACTATGTTTTTCTCATTCAATTTTTCAAGCACATCATATAGCTTTTTCAGAGGAACAGCCAGATCTACTAAAAACTCAAGCCCCTCGGGGCAGTAGGCATTAGAAATCACGCGCTCAGCATGCCCGCTACCTATATCTGCATGAGCGCGACGCGCAATTTCGTCTAACTTACTTACAAGTAATTTGATGCTTTGAACGCTCCCCATATAACGATTGACTTCGACGCTCTTCTGATAGAGATCTCCCAATGAAGGCAAGATAAAATCCCTGTACAAAGACCTTTTATAGCTATTATAAATCATCCGTTCAAAATCGCTTAATTCTTCAATAAAAGAGACGCCTTGATTTGAAAGATTATAGAATAGACCTAAAAGGAATAATCCTGATCTTGGCGGTAAATGCTCAATTATTAATACTCCAAGATCCATTAGACCTTTCAATTCATCACTTAAGAATTTCTCCAAGTCTTGCAGATCTTCAAAAGAGCCGCCCACGATGAACAGAAAAATACATCTGGCAGAATTTTCATCAATTAACCTAGCGGCCATTTTATTCACGATTTCATGCGAGTCCCTTAGGATCCTTATAGGTAAAAACATAATGAGGGGTGGATTCTGAATTTTAGGATCCTCTAACAATAATCCTGTCATTTTCTCGAAAATATCAAACAGTCTGTATGGATCTCCCAATATTTCGGCAAAATGGTTAAAGAGCTCGTTCTCACTAATTTTCGCTTTTCCAAGTAGAGGCACAGTCATTATAGGAGGAAATACCTCAAGGAGAATACGTGGAGAGATAGAGTAATGCACCATTTCAGTTGAGCGTATAGCGTGAGACTCTTTTCTTTTAATTTTTAATAATAGTGATTGCGGATTTACTCTTGAAACGGCATCTGATACCTCGGGATTATTTATATACAGCTCCCGAGCGTGAGTAGATATGACCTCTAATAGCTCTGTAATGTAGTCCGGACTAAACAGAATTTCATGGTGTTGATTTGCCACTGCTTCAGAGAGTATCTTTGTTAACCATCTAGCCTGTTTCTTTAATAAACTTGTCGCTGACGACTCAACTTTGATAATTTTTCTCAGTATTTGCTCCACTTCATCCGACAAACAATCAGCAAAGACCTTAACGTTAACTAACTCGTTTGACGAGAATAACCAGTTGTTACGCGGGATTGCAGTAAGATCGCATAATTCACTTAAAGTGTCTTCAGGTAATGGAGTAGGCAAACAAATTGAGGTTATGAAGATTTTACGATCAGCCTCGCTCCTAAGAGAATAAAAATGTTTTTGAAAACTTTCATATTCAAATGGGCGAACACCCTCAATAATTTCTCCAGTTAGAGGGCTTGCATCGCGAGAAGCTTCATTAATAAGAATCTCTCTTAGAGTATCCGATAGATCTTTTAGAGGCTTTGAAACAAGAGTTTTTATAAAAGAGAGCAGAAAATCACTCCTAATAAATTTATTGACCCAAGCAGGACGACCTTTTGAGAGCCACCATACCAGATTAATAAGACCGCATGCTAGTAGAGTGTTTTGTGAGAATAAATCTCTAAAAGTATGGATTTCTTTTTCTAATAAATTAAGTACATAGCGTGGATCAACTATAGGGATTGTATGCTCTTCAACTCGCCATAAAGTGGCTTTACTTATAGTCTCTGCTGCTATAGTGCTTGGACCATAGGCGAAGAATATGAGCAGATTAGTACGTCTCTCGTAAATCGCGTCAGCTATGCCTCTTAAAGGAGAGGTTTCATATATAACTAGTGATTTAAAGAAGTTATATGACTCTTCTATTTCGTCAAGAAAGATAACCCCATAATTCTTCGATAATATATTAAGCAATTCATCCATACTAATGCCAAGGTACTTTAAGGGATCTTCAGTGGACTTAAGCATCAAGAACTCTTCACGTAAAATTTTGAGAGCTTCATCTAGCCGCTTATTCTTGAGGGAGTCCCTCAATTTACCTATCTTACGATTAAAGAACTCCTCAATTATCTTGTATATTCTATCCTCAGATATTTTATTTTGTTCGCTATAACCTTTTGATTTTATAAACTCAACAATCGCTGAAAAGTTAATGTGAATAGCCGGGATACGTTTTTGGTTCCAGCACCACCACGTTAAGTATTTGAAAAGAGTAGTCTTTCCTGAACCATAAGGGGCTATAATTACTGGCATATAAATGTTTTCCGTCGTACTAATGAACCTGTCTATAGTGTGCTCAAGTCTCTCTCTTAACTCTTTATGCTCTTCTGTGAGATCATACCATATCACAGAAGAAACATCAATCAAAAAATAGCCACCCGAAAGACATAGACTATCAAAAAGATTTTATCAATAACATATATAAAAATTATTATGTTCCACACTACTTAGCCTTTTTAATTAAAACAGAATCTTTATGTCGTATAAAAATTATTAAGTCACCTTCTTGAATTTCAAGAAGATCTCGTACCTGCTTAACTAGAGTTATTTGAAAGCGTCTTGTAACCCTGGAAGTTCCTAAAACCTTTTGCTGACTCAAGATTTCATTATCCTCCATGCAATTGTTATAGTGTACTTTTTTAGTAAAGTATTTTTATTTATCAAGGAAATATATATGTACTGGAAATCCTGGAGGTAGGATATTTTGAGACCCCTCACGTTGAACGCCCTTGTGCAACTCCTTAAGAATCCAATAGTTGTTGATGATGGGAGATCTATAGAAATAGCTTCAACTCTAATCAAAATGGGATTGTTATCTCATGATAAAGATGGATTTAAACTGACTGATGATGGCTTAGAATTTTTAAGGAGTGTTGAGGAAGGGAGAGGCGATATTCTTCACGAATTCCTGTTAAGACTCCCTGAATATAGGAGTGTTGCAGAAACTTACTTTCGTGGAATTACCACTATTAAGGGTATTGTTAAGGAGACCGGATTAAACGCAGTGGTTGTTGATGTTTCTTTAAGATTATTAAATGAGGTTTTGCTTCTTTCTCTTTCAAAGCAGCGTGTTGCCTATGAAATGTTCGTGGAAAAGTTGGAGGAGTTTTATAAGGAACTTACTCGCAAGGTGAGAAGTAAATATGTTCCTTTAGTCAAACTACGTCATAGAATTTGCAGTGAACTTGGCTTAAACTCCCAAGTTTTTGAAGAATTGCTCAGTAAATTCGTTGTAAAAAATAGGGAGCGTGTAATCTTGGCGCCAGCGCCTGTTTTTAGTAAAGAATCTAGTAAATTTGTTGTAATAGGCGGTCGAAAGTACGCTTATATCTATCTGAGGGATGAAAAATGAATAGACTTGCTATTCCTTACGAACCCTTTAAGATTTTTGATCCCGATGGTAATGTTGAACGACTGAAAAGATATGTTGATTTAATTACCAAGAAAGGTCTTAGCGGCGCTGCTGTTATTATTGGGAGCTATGGATTCGGCAAGACACATCTCTTAAAATATCTTGAGTATCTATATAGAAACTCAAGCAACGTACTTCCCATCTATATAGCTTCTCCAGGTAAAACTTTCATGGATTTTTACGAAACGGTCATCGAGGAACTTCTTCTCTCAAATGCTAATTTCAAGGAAACTCTGTTAAAAGCGGCAAAAAGTCTTGGATTATTATATTCGAATGAAACGTTTAATAAGAAGGAATATTACTATTTAGAGTTATGGCTTCTTGGAGGTAAGCTAGAACTTTCTATCCGCAGGAAACTCGGTCTATTAAGGAACTTAAGTGAATTTGATGCTCTTAAGATCCTCTCAAGAAGTATAGTGTTATGTAAAAGAACCCTTCTGATATTACTGGATGAATTTGAAACTATTTTAGAACTGGATAAATTTAAGAGACTCTCTTACATGAACGCTCTCAGAAGACTTATTGATGAGACTTCCAAAAATCTGTTCTTGCTTGTTGCATCAACGCCTGCTGGTTGGGAAGAAGTTGTCACAACAAACATGGCTCTCTCAAGAAGACTATCTGCAATGACTATCTACTTGAGGAGCCTTTCCAAAGAGGAGATGACAGAATTTCTAAGCTTATATTTCCCGGAGATTGAGAAGCTGTTCCCAAGAGAAGTCCTGAATAAGATTCACGAATATACGAATGGTAACCCTGGAGAAGTACTTAGGCTCTCCTCAATGATCTACGATGAGGTCTACTTAAAAGAAGGAGTAGTACTCACAGAACACGCTGAGAAACTTATTTCCTCATATGTTTAATCTAAGATATTTGGAGGATATTATTTGAAGGTGTTTTTTACTTGGATGATCGATCCGGAAGATCCTAAAATTTGGAAGCACTTCAATGTTGATGGTATACTAGTGAGCCTTTCGTCTATGCTCAGAGGTAAAATTCTCGACAGGCTAACTTATTTAGGATTTAAGCGGACTTATAAATATCAAGGCATATTGATCGTTGACTCTCTAACTAAATCCATATGGAGTGATGGAAAAGATTCTGAACGACAACTAGGAAATATACTTGCCCTCCAATTAAGTTTAGGCGCTGATTATGTTATTCATAGGGATTACCCTCTAATTAATAAACTAGTTTCGGAGGATGAGGGATGGCAACTTTTAAGGAAAAATCTCAAAACTGCGGAGATCTACTTAGACGCCGCAAAGCGTCTTGGGATTGAAGTAATTACTGTCGCTCACGGGTGGGATGCTGCCAGTTATGCATGGTCCGCGGAGAGACTCGCAGCCATGGGATCAAAATATATTGCTATAGGCTCATTATTGCCACTAGTTAGGAGAAAGCGCACAACAATAATTGACATTGTAAGAGCTGTGAGAGAAATAGTCGGCCCCTCAATAAAGATTCATGTTCTTGGAGTTTTTAGCCCAACTATAGTTGCTGAGCTAAGAAACATGATAGATAGCATTGACACTAGCAGTCATATGCGGGCTGCCTCGGCACGAGAAGTCTATTATTTAGCGAAAAATAGTCTGCAAAGGGCCAAAATAAGTCGCCTAGGATATTCAATGTTAATTAAAAATGCGAAAGGAGACAGGCTTCTTGAAGAATTTTTAAGTAAAATTTTCTCTTCTCAAGACTTTGTTTCTATGAAGTATTGGCTGGCTGTCTATAATGCATACATGATTATGAAATTCGTATCCTTGTAGATGGAGAATTAGATCATTCTCTACAAAGATTTGCATGCGTCAACTCTCTCACCAACCTTTATTTCGCTTAAATCTTTACTATTTATGTTAAACGTCGGCCAGAAAATTTCCTAACCGATTCCTACACCTTTAAGCTGGATCAATAGAGGAGGGAAGTCTCAGTCTCGTCTTAACCCGCATATGCGGGTCCTTGGATGTCTGCTATCTTAACCTTTAATTACCAGGAAGACGACAAAATATTATTAAGGTGCCTAGATATGAGTAAAGAATCCATTCGTGAGATGAAGGGCACCAGAACTAGGGGTTCGGGCCCACTCCATAGGGGAGGGAGACACCTCGTCCAAGTTAGATGCGACCAAACATACTGCCATGAATGCGGAAAGGAACTAGAAAAGTTCCGCATAAACTTTACTGCTGGCTTTATCGTCAAAATGTCGTTAGCATGAGAACTTTCAATTCATATATGAGATGAATTTCATCAAGATAATAGTCTCACCAGTTTCTCCCATTTTTCTTTGTGTTCAATAATTTGGTGGGGACGAACACTTGTGCCTATGTATCCGTCCTTCCATCGTGGAATATATCCTTCGATAATTTGATCCAGTTTAGGGTTAGAAATTACATGCTTTTTAAGAAAATCTTGCCAGTCTTTTTCGTCTAGGATATAGAAATCTGGTCTTTCATTATCCCTCTTATTTTCAAAGTCGACGAGGATTAAAAGTGTTTGGCTGCCAACGATGCCCCTGATACCGGGCCATTCTCTGCCTTGTTCTGTTTTCACCTCAATTCTCACCTACTTCTCTCTTTGTGGATTATATACAAGTATATCAGTCCGCTTTAACGCCCTAATGTTACATGAGCATAAAAATTTCTCCGACAAATCTCACTAGCTACTGCATACTCACCCGCCATACTCAAATTTTCCCTCTTTAATTTCAACCCGATCGCCCCACCAAATACTTCTCTTATTTGCGGAGTTTAATCTCTAATGTGTAAGCCATGTCTTCCTAACCTAATTCCTATCAAAGACTTATGGAAAGTCATCAAGGCTATAATATCTTAAAGCTTCTCCTTAATTAAGCTATATAAGTAATCCTTGGCTTGTGTTGAAAGTCTTATTTCTTTCTCCATTAAGAAGCTCTCTAAGTGCCTTTTAGCGAATCGCGTCCGGGCAATTCCTTTTTGCTTCATCCATTCTAGAACTTCTTTAGATAGTTCTTTGCATTCTTCCCTTTCCTTCTCAATCTTAAGGTTACTTAGCAATTCCCGAATCTTTACTTCGGCTTTTTGTCTAGCTTCCTCTATTTTCCTCCAGGTCTCAGGATCCATTAATTGAATGTTTCGCCATCCAAAGGGGATTCCATGCTTTTTAAGCCATTCTTCCTCCATCTCTCTAAATACTTCATAAGAATTTAAAGTCAAGTATCGTGCTGGATCTCCCCAAGAATTTTCTCTTCTGCAAACCTCAGCATATCCATAGCGATTTTTTCTGAATCATCCCCTATATGCTTAAGAATGCTTTTGTATGCCTCTGCACTTCCCCCTAAATCTGTACTTTCCTCCGAAAGCCTTATAGACGCTATTATTTCTCTTGTCTTCGCCTCAACCCTCCTAATTTTAAGTTTTAGCTGCGGATCAAGAGACGCAAAATTGGACACGCCTTTCTCGCTCTAGAATACACTAAATGCTTCCGGAAGCAGACACTCCTTTGAAAATATTGCCTCCGGAGCTTCCCTCCTAATGAAGTCTACAATCTCTTGCGCAAGATCTTCAATAGATTTCTCTTTAATATCCGCAGGAACAGACTTTTTAGCTTCTGGAAGAAGTTTAATTGCAGAATCTGGTGCACCTTTGTAAAATTCAAAGCGTTCTATTGTATTTTATATTGTGGGACTCTGAAACTATTTATGTGATATTAAGGAGATGAAAAAGTAATGACAGATATAGTGCAAATGGTTTTGGTATCAATCACGACTTCATTGCTAACGGCGGCTACATTGCTGTTCTACAGACCTTTCCTTCAATGGGCAGAGTTAAAGTATGAGAAACTTATTTGGAGAGCTATGATTCCGCAAGGATTTAAAGGCAAAGATAAATTGCTTAAAATAACAAAGAAAGGTAAACTTTGGTTTTTTAGGAGCTTTGAAGGAACCAAGCTTATAATATTCGGTGAAACTTATTCAATTATAGGTTTGTTAGAATATGACTTCGGCGGCGATAAATACTTTCTGCTTCAAATTAAGCCAGAAAAGGAAATCAAAACGAGATATGGAATAAGGTTTGTTGGATTCGAGACAGACGCAATAATGTTCTGGGCTGAGACAAGCGACGAGGATTTTTGGGATAGAATTATTGGTAAAAAATTTCACATACCTGACACCATTTCCATGGAATACATAAAGGAAGAGCTTCGGAAACAATTAGAGCCAGTCATTATGTTTGGTAATCAAAAAGCAAAGCTATATGAAGCGAAATACGACGGAAAAATTATGATCCTCTCTGGAAAATATGCCATGTGGCAAGCCTCGTGCAGTAGGATCAAATTTGCGATCCATGATTCAGTACATGTATGCTGCGTATACTACGGTAATGAACTCTGTGATAGTGATGTGTATATTGGCAAAGAAATCTCGGAAAGTGATATTCAGTTGGTAAGAGACTAACTTTTGTTCGTGTTTCATCTAATGAAAGATTGAGTTCGGAAAGCCTAATATAAAACAAGCTTTAAAAATTAAGACTCAAGACTCCATACAAAAGACAAACGACTTAGAATTTGGAAGTGAGGAAATTGAAAGTAAGAATAGCAAAAGCCGACGAACTTGATATAATAGCCAAGATTATTAGAGATGAAATATATCCTGAGCTCTCTCAGGAAGAAATGAAAGAGTGGATAGAAGGACTTGGATGGCCGCCAAATCCATATGTGCAATGGTTTATACTGGAAAGAGAAAATGAGATTATAGGTGCTATGAGGTGGGAAGTTTATGATAGATATGAGGAAAAACTTATTTTAATGTCATCTTGGATTGCCATTAAAAGAGAGTATCAAGGTCAAGGAAATGGGAGTTATTTATGGCAAAAATCCAGAGAGATAATAAATAACCAATGGGAATCGAAAGGCTGTAGGGTGGTGTTAATCTTTACGGAAACAGAAAAAGAAAACTTACAGGCGTGTAATTTTTATCGAAAAATTTTCGGGAGCGGTTCGATTGAAGTTAAAATGCGAAAAGTTTGGTGTCCAAAAAATAATACAGTTTGGTTCTTTAAAGAAACCTAACCTATATTTAAACGTTGGATTCGATCAGAAAATAGTCAGGCTGATTAAAAAATAGTGAAGAAGAAGCGCCTTCTTCCCCAGAATTCGCGTGAGGTAAGGATCTCGATAACGCTCTGTATAAAGTGTTGGAGATGGAGCTGTATGAAGTTTCTTGGAGCAATACTAATCGAAAGCGTCAGGCCGTGCTCTTGGAACGTAAATGCGATATCGGAAAAGGAACGGAGAAGCTCAAGGCTGGGATGAAGGCCGCTGGCCCAGAGAAGATGGATCCAATAATTGTGAGAAGAGCTGAAGACGGAACCCTTGAGATAATTGTATGGCGGAAAAGAAAGTTGAGGAGCTAAACCGAAAATGGAATCAGCAACAGTAAAGCAGATTGAGCAGATATTCTTTGACATGGCTAAAAGTTCATCATAGCCAGAGAAGAGCTGAGAGCTAAATATCGAGAAGCTGGTAAAACTCTGCTTTTTATCCATGAAATCTGCAAAGTGCTCCAATAAACGGAAAATGAGGCTGAGATTTCTAGAATTGGAAAGGGCTGAACACATAATGCTAGATTCACTGGATTCAAAAATGAAGAAGATTTCACTCACACAAAAGAGCTACTTGTTAAGGGAAATCCGTATGTCATATGCGGAACAATCGACGTCATAGACCCAGAAACCAAAACACCAATAGAAGTCAATTATCAAACCGTCCTGAAAAATAAACCAAAAGAACACCACGTTTTACAACTGAGACTTTACCTATGGTTTTTAGGTGCTGAAAAGGGAGAGCTGCTCTGTGTGAGCCCAGAAGGACTAAAATCCTTCATCATCGAAAAGCCCTTAACAGAAAAGGAAATCACTAAATTGATTAAGGAAGAAAAGGCTCCAAGATGGCTTGAATGGGAATGCAAATACTATCAATAACAGCCATTCTGCAACAAAAGCATAGCTGCGCACCGGAAAACCTCCAAATAGCTCTTTAAAATAAAAAGCCAGAGGAGTGCTAAGTATTTACCTCTTGGCTCTTTTTCTAACTTTCTTTTGGCATTAAAAAGATTAATGATGTGAAAACCACTTTTTTAAGAGATTCCGTCTTTCTAATTCTGTGAACAAACGGCGCATACCCCACATTTCGGCGTATTTAGATACGACCCTTAGCTCCGTTTTCTTAAGTTCCTTGAACATATCTTCCACTGATGTAGGGTTTGATTTCAAAGATTCCAATATTTCCCTAAGGCTTCGTCTGAAAATGTACATTTCATCACCCATTCTTAAAATTGGTTTTAGTTCTGGTGAAAGAATAAACCGCTCTCCAAATAAATTATTTTGAAGGGCTTCAGCTACTGTTCCAATTTTGAAAACCCGATTCATCTTCTCTCCTAAAATCTTTTCCTTATTGATTAAGTGACCAAACTGAAATTCAAATAGAAGTTTCCGCCCCTTAACGTTAATAGTGATACTGCCTTTCAGCAGTTCTCGGAATAACTTATTTCCTTCATCTGTCATGACTAATGCTTCGTCGGTTTCGCCATATTTTTCTAATAGTAATGAAATGGACTCAATCCACTCATTTCGAAGAAGTCTGACCATTTCCTCGTGGGTCATAGTAATTATTGGTTCGTGTTTCGGCTTTGAGCCTTTCTCTGAATAAGTAAGATGAGAATGAAAAATTCCGTCTTTTTCAAATGTAGTAATGTGGATGTCGTATCCAGCTATTACAGGACCAAAAGATATACCATGAGTTGTCGGATTGAAACGGAATCTAATGGAATTAGAGTTGGTCAAATTGAATTCCAAGCCAATATACCGAGGTTTCTTGAGTATAGAAGGAAGGTTTATTAAGTTTTCGAGTTTAAATCACCACGGTGAATGTATCCTTGTCAATATTACATACCTACGCCGAATATTAACTTTTCTACCAAAACAAATTTTTAGAGGTTAGGGCAAACTTTTTTGGGATTAAACGTGAGGATAGGCGTTATCACATACTTTTTAGCGAAAATAGGTTTTAAAACCATGAAAGATAACATTGAAACATATAAATTGGGTTTTAGGCTGATTTTTTCTTTGGCTTTCTGAACCATTTTAGCTCCTTCTTTATCCTCCTATATTTTCCATCCGCGATGTAGAATATTAGGGCTGAGATGGGGAGGATTAATGTTGCGGGGGATGGCGCGAGGAGGGATGGTATTGTGAGGGCGGCTGAAAGGATGGCTAACAGCATTCTGAATAGGTGCTTGTCTCTCTCAGCCCTCTCCTCCTCAAGGAGTCTCTGGGCGGGTTGATTGGACCTAGAACCGCCCCCGCTGAGGTTCTTACGGCTTCGCCAGCCAAATGGAGCTGATATTCAAGAAGCTTCCGGGAAGCGGCTCCACAATCAGGATCGTGGCTGAGAACGTTTGGGGCGCTGAAACAACGCTGACAATAGAGGTTCAACCATACCAGGAGCCCCCATTCATAACATTAATGAACCAGATAGCCTTCCTAACAGCATGCTTAATAGTGGCAGTCGTGATAATCGCGCTAATCCTCCGCCTCTACAGGAGATATTGAGGCTTACAAACCAGCTGCGCGTATGTCTCAAGAATCTGACCCAGCTTGCCCTAACAATCTCCTCAGAGATTTGATCTGCCCTCAACAATAAAGAATAGTCTGACGCGCAGTCTCATTTTCTCACGCGGCTCCCTAACTTCAAGGACGCTTTTGAGGGCGGCGCTGGCCAGCTGCGGCCCATAAATCCTCCCAACATATTGGTTGCGCACCATCCTCATCTCAGTTAAGAGAACCGCGCTTCTCCCATCTACACCAGGCATGACGCTGTGCTCATGCGTGTTCAAAAGGAGGAGACTTGCAGCTGCCAAGCGGATCAAGAAGACCCTGCACGTGGCCTTACACGCCGGGCACCTCACCCAAACCTCATGCACCGCGCTTCCCACGAGGAAAAGGCCTAAGGAAAAATTATAATTCTCTTAGAGAGTGCCTACTCAGACGGGAAAAGAGACTGATGAGGGCCCCTTGAACTCATGAGAGCCTTAAAGCCGATGAGAACTAAGAGCACAAGCCCATCTAAGACTACGTATCTCAGAACCCAATGCTAGCTAAATGAAATTATGTGATAAAGACATAAATGGATGCTCATGTAAAAACGATAATTTCTACCGTAAATCTCCTCTATTGTACTGAGATAAATCTCGCGAAAGATAATCCCCTCAAATAGTGGAAAGAGCGAGGTCATAAGGAGACTTTCCGTTATTAAGAGATTCTGTAAAGATATCTTCAGGTGAACACCACGTAACACAAAATTATGTACGCGTTAAGTGCGCCGCCAACTAAAAGGTAGAAGAGATCCTTAAGCTTGAGTCTCTTTAAACCAATAAATCTGAAAGGTCTGCAAAAACTTCTTTAATAATTTCTTCGCGGCCTAATTCCTCTAAGAGATTTTGAGCTTTAGCTCTAAAGAGGCCCAAATCATCCCAAATATTGTAATAGATATGCTAGAAAGCATACTAAAAAATTCTACCGGCTAAATGGTCAAATAAAAAATAGCGAAAAATTGTTTCTAATGAGAACGGATGAAAAGAACAAACTATTTCTTGAGACGAAACTTAAAACTGGCTTAAATATAACTCCACAAGTCTTAAGAGAATGGTTTGCCTGCGAGATGGGTAAGCTAAGTGTTCCAGACCGCTATGTTGATGCATTCTGCGGAAGAGTTCCAAGAAGCGTATTAGCAAGGCATTACACAGATTTTATCCCAGAAAAACTAAAAGAAATCTATGATAAAGCAAACCTCAAAATCTTAAGTTGAGGTTGAAGGGAAATCTTAAATAATTTCAGAAGGCTATAAAATGAGGGGGAAATAATTGAAGTGGTATTATTGGGCTGGAATAATAGTCTTCATTATTCTAGGAGTCTCTGCGCTAATTCCTGCGCCTGCAAGTAAACCATCTCTACTAGGCTACTATGCCCACTGCTCCTTCGCCCCAATAAGCACAATAATCTGCTGGATAATAGCTGGAGCAATATACTGGCTTGGAAAAAAGAAAAATAATCTAGGGAAGCTAAAAGCTCTTCTTTTGTCCTATTTTAACTTGTTATTTCTTCTCTCTTTCTAAATTTTTCTTTATTCACTTTCCGGATAAAATTCACTTTAGTTCGGAAAAGTCGAAAAGAAGATCAGGATAAAGTAGAACTTAAAAATTTTATTAGGCACTTAAATCAAAAATATGCTTGATAAGTCATGTCTGAAATTTCAGAGCGTTATCGAAATGCTTGGAAGAGATTTGCAGATGAGCAGATAGTTAGGCTCTCTTCTTATGAGAGACGGCTCATGGAGACAAAGATTATGGAAATTTCTCGGATACATGATATAAATAGAGGGATGTTATTTAAGTATCCTAACGTTGTTGGAAGCGGAGTAAGTCTCAAAGTGACGAAGGATTATGTTACTAATGTTCCATGTATAACTGTTTTTGTGGAGAGAAAGATAAGGCCTATGATTCATGGGGCTATACCTGAAAGAATTGAGGGTATTCCTACAGATGTTGTTGAAACTGGTAAACCAATTCTACGGCACTATATCATACCATCTCCCCGCTATCCCGTTCCGCCGGGCTATAGTATAGGTCACATCAGGGTTACTGCAGGTACTTTTGGATGTTTAGTTCGTGATAGAACCACAGGGGAGACTTTGATTCTAAGCAATAACCATGTAATTGCTAATTCTAATAATGCTCGAATAGGAGATCCTATTGTTCAACCGGGTCCCTATGATGGTGGGTCACATCCACGAGACACCATAGCGTATCTTGTTAAATGGAAACCAATAATTTTAAGGGGAAATACTGTCGATGCTGCTGTCGCAAGACCGATAAGACCGAACATAGTAACACCTAGTATACCTATAATTGGTGTTCCTAGAGGGGTGGTAAGGATGAATAGGGTCGGAGTTTATGTTCAGAAGGTTGGGAGGACTACCCAATATACCTCTGGTATTGTAACGGCATACAATGCCAGTATCTATCCACTCAATTACCCAGGTATAGGAGGGGTAGAATTCATTAATTGCATAGTAACTACAGGTATGTCATCTGGTGGGGATTCAGGCTCACTTTTACTTGACATGGATAAACGAGCTACAGGACTACTCTTTGCAGGAATGGAAATAGATGGAAGAGAAATAGTCACTTATTATAACGATATCATAAATGTTCAAAACGAGCTTAACGTTGACATAATAACTACTTAATTCAACCTATAAATGGATTGTTCCCTCTATATAATAGACATCATATTCACCCAGTTTATCAGGTAAAAGCTTTTCAGGCTCCTTACATTTTCCTTTCTCTATTGCTACCATTATATAGGGTTCACCATTTCTCATACCTACCCAATAACCTGTTATGATACCTATATGAGACTTTAATAAAGCTTCATACTTTTTGAGATCCTGCAATGCTTTTTCATACTTTGTTTCATCAAATTTACGTATTGATGCCTCACCTAAGTCGAAATCTGCTTTCTTCATTAATTCACCTAAACTTACTATCCTAATATCCTTAATATACTTTTATCTCCCCCTATTATGCTAAAAATGATTTCCACTATAACCATTCCTTTCCAAGTCTTCCCTCTATTTATTCTAAAGATGAGCAGATAAAAAATAAAAACATTCATTATTCTAAAGAGATTATTATTAGTGAAAATGATATATGCTGAAAGAGCATGAGGTTTATCGAGCTATTGTATTAGCTGTAAAGGAGGGTAGGTTAAAGAAGCCGTTTACGAAGGAGGATTTTAGGAGGACGTGTCTTGGTTTTAGTGATGGGACATATAATACTTTTTTGCGGAAGCATCGAAAGGGAAACCCCGGAGGGGCTAGTGAGATCTTTGAAAGGGTGAAGCCGGGGAAAGTTTAGGTTGTTAAGACCTTTCAAATATGGATTGGATTGTTAAGAAATTGGGGAAGAATGCTGCTAGTTAAAGCGTACGCTATAAGGCACCACCCTATTTCTAAGGGCTCAAAATAAACCGAGAAGAAAATAGAAACCCACGCAAACTAAGCAAGAATTATACTCGCTTCTCGCTCAAAACAGTCAAGAAATGAGCTTAAAAGTTAGCAAAAGGCTTTATTTGAAGATCAACAATCTTACTCTCCTTCCGAACAATAGCCAAACAGACTCTCTCCAGTTTGGCTCAACTATTTAATAACTTAAAAATCATTGACTAGTTAAAAGTTTTCAAGGTTAATACGTGCTTAGTGGTGATAAATAATAAAGTAACTTCTTGATGATACAATTGTTAACGGAAAAGTATACATAAGCTTATCTATCTGTAAGTGGCATTTTACATATGTGCGAATAGACCCCTTGGATCCATGGCATTACAGGTTCTACCGCAGGCATATTAGGACCGCTGTCGAGTGCCCATATTGTGGGCGTGGGCTCACTGAGGCAGATGTAGAAGGCGGAAAATGTCCCTCATGCAAAAGGCCGCTGAGACAAGAAAATAAACCTACTAGCGGAAAAATAAATGGGCCAACATAACAGCTGACCCTAAAGTTAAGGTACGCAGCTGCGCATTAAACCCAAATTTCCTAGGATTTATAGAGAAAAATTGTTCCTTAAGCATGGCATTTCATCGACTCATTTGGCTCATGGAACGCATCGCAAAAGCATGTAAGTTTTTCATTTTCTTATGTTAGGTTACCAGTAAAGGATAGTTAACCAGGCGGCATATGACTATCCATGTCTATGAGAAAACGTTGAGGGACGCGTAGATTGCGAGACAGCAAATTTTTAGTTTTATGATGGTTTTCCTTAGACTTTGTAGTCCTTATCGATGCTCTAAGCACAAGCATCTTTTTAAAGACGATGTGAATGGCGCAAAT
>Ga0209394_1000485_pt1 | contig 31061 bp, 36 predicted proteins | sample JNZ201metaG_FD_184122 | JGI IMG/M metagenome (GOLD analysis project Ga0209394, IMG submission 184122) | Hot spring microbial communities from Jinze hot spring, China to study Microbial Dark Matter (Phase II) - JNZ 20120812A (SPAdes) (version 3) ...
CTAATGGTAGCCCTCTCGACGTCTTTAAGTAAAGTGTGATATTAACCGTGGAAGTTTGGTAAAAGCATCCTATAAAAATGGGAATGGGAAATAGAAAAATTGACGATAGCACTGTAGAAATAGAAAGCGTAATTATCCATTTCTTAATGTATAATCTCTGAAACATCAAATATTTATACTTTAAACCTTCGCTACAAGTAGCTTTTGAATAAAATTCTCAATTCTTTATTTCGAATTTAAATATCCAGTAACTATACTAAGCGTTTTTGTCTTAGAAGATCTTAAACTAAAAGATTCTCTTTATTCCCGGCGGGTCGAAATCTTTCAGACAAAGGGTGTATGAAAAATATTTAAAAAGAAGAATGACAATAATGTCTTCTATGGTATTGCGAAATTTTAGAAGTGGTAATAAGCAGGTCTTCTTTTTCTTTAGTGAATACTGTGTTTAGGAATTTGGAGAGGCTGAGAAAACTTTCTTCTCCCAGCTTTAATCCTCGAGGATTTTTTATAGCTGAGGAGAAGGGTTTACCTGTTGGGTGCATCTGTGTAATTAACCTGCCGGCAGACAAGTCAGCTTATTCTCATTTGGCTTCTTGCTATAGGTAATAAAATAGTTATGCTTAAATATTGAAAACACCGTTTTTAGAAATGGTTATGGTAATATTCAAGGTTAAAGCTAGAGTCTGGAACATATTCGACGACACTAGAAGGCAGACGTAGCGTTAACTTTTGACAGTGGCTCTACGTATACCGTTTTACCTCGTTCTCTCCTTGAAAAACTCGATGTTAAGCCGGTAAGGAGAGTGAGGCTGAGATCCGCTGACAACAGGGTGGTGGAGAGGAAACTGGGTGAAGTCGGTGTTGAAATCGAGGGATACCGTTTATCATCAACCCCAGCGATTTTCGGGGATGAAGACGTATGTTTGCTCGACTTGGTTACTATGAAAGAGCTAAGCCTAGCGCCTGACGTAGTCAAAAAGAAGCTTGTGCCGGTTGAAGCCCTTCTGATGTAGCATTCTTAAAAGAAACAGCTTTTTCAGCCATTAGGATTCCCTAAGGAGATTTACTCGAAATCCTTATGTCAAAGCAGGATTTCATCCTATCCTCCCCTATATTCTGCATTCAGAAAGACTACAATATGAATCCACTTTAAGCCGGCCTAACGTTTTCTCAAGCATTATTCTCCAATAAATCAAGGAAACAAGCTAGGGGAAAATTCGAATACTTTGACATCGTTATTTTATCGGTTCCTAGAATACTTTACCAGCTTTTTCCAGGTTTTCTAAGCGTTGCCAGTTCCACTCAATCCATTCTTTAAGCCTCTGCAAGGTTTCAGCATTCTTAGGCTCAAGAAGATGCCTAGTACGCCTCTGAATCTTAAGATACTCCTCGACCGGCGTAGGCTTAGTAACCCTGAAGTTAATCTTCAACTGGCCGTCCTCAATCTCATAGATTGGGAACAGCCTAGTCTCAACAGCCATCTTCGACATCTTAATTGTTAAATGCGGCTCATAACGCCATCCGAATTGACATGGAGCAAGAACATGTAGAAAAGCAGGACCCTGCTCACTATAGTTAACAGCCTTACGAATCTTATTAATCATGTCGCGCCAAAGCCAGAGCGTAGCAGTAGCAGCATAAGGAATATGATGTGAAGCAACAATGCTTATGAGGTCTTTTTTATTCTCCTGCTTACCTGGAATAACTTTACCAGCAGGGCTCGTAGTAGTCGCACCACCCAAAATAGTAGCTCCTGATCTCTGTATACCAGTATTCATGTATGCTTCGTTGTCATAACATATATATACAAATTTGTCTAGTCTTTCTAATGCTCCCGATATTGCTCCTAGCCCTATGTCGAATGTCGCGCCGTCTCCTCCGAGTGCTATCACGGGTATTTTCTTTGCTCTTCCTTCTGCTGAGAGTTTTTCCAGTGCCGCTACTATGCCCGATGCGACTGCAGCGTTGTTCTGGAATAATACGTGTACCCATGGTGTTTTCCACGCTGAGTACGGGTATATGGTTGTGCTGACCTCTACACATCCTGTTGCGTTTACTATTACTGCTTCAGGCACCGCGAGCGTTATGATTTTTGCAACTATTGCTGGTCCGCAGCCTGCGCATAATCTGTGTCCTGGTCTCAGTTTTGATTCTTCTGGCAGGTCTGAGATTTTTCCTATTGGTTCTAGTTTGCTCATTCTCTCACCCCGTAGAACTGGACCCTATCGTTCTTATCCTTGTCTATCAATTCTTTTCCAAGCCTGTAGATGTCGATTATTCCTTGTGGAGATATGTCTCTTCCCCCTAGGCCGTATGTGTAGTCTATCATTTTAACTTCGCTGTGTTTCGGATATAGTGTTGAAGCTATGTCTTCGTACATCGGTCCTGCTCTCGCTCCGGGGCTCATTACTTTCTCCATCACTATTATTCTTTTGAATCTTGAGAATGCTTGTTCTACTTCCTTAGTTGGCCACGGCCTGTATTGTAGTATTCCTATTACTCCTACTTTCTCTCCTTTCTCTCTTAGTGTTTTGACGGCTTGTCTTGCTGTTCCTACTGTGCTTCCCATTGCTACTATGCATGTTTCAGCGTCTTCAGTCATGTATTCTTTAAGTGGCTTGTATTCTCTCCCCGAGATTTCAGCGTATTTTTCGAATACTTCTCGGATTACTTGCCTACTGTTCTCCATTGCTTCATACTGCTGTCTTTTGAATTCAAAATAAGAGTCTTGAAGCGCCAATACTCCGAAGCTACGTGGATTATCCGGATCTATTTTTGGGCCCGTTGTCCTTTTACCCAGGAATTCTGCAACGACGTCGTCGTTTAAAGCGTAGAAGTCGCTTATTGCATGCGACACTATGAATCCATCGTAGGAAACCACTACTGGAAGCAGTACTCTAGGGTCTTCAGCAATCTTGTAAGCCATTATCGTTAAGTCATATGTCTCCTGTGCTTCTTCACCGTTGAACATTATCCAGCCTGAGTCTCTCATTCCGAAGAAATCAGAATGGTCATTATGTATGTTTATTGGTGCTGATAATGCCCTCGCTGCCAATGCCATTACTATCGGTAGTCTTAGCCCCGATGCCGCGTATAACGCTTCCCACATATATGCCAGTCCTTGGCTGGAGGTTGCTGTGAATGTTCTCGCCCCTGCCAGTGCTGCTCCTATTACTGCAGACATGGCAGAGTGTTCCGATTCTACTGCAATGAATTTTGCATCCAGCTCGCCGTCATAGACGTATCTAGAGAGCGTTTCAACTACGAATGTTTGAGGTGTTATTGGGTAAGCGCTTATTACATCTACCCTTGCCTGCTTGACTGCATAGGCTACTGCATCATTGCCGGTTAGAGCTATCCTATGCTGTCTAGATAATGCCTCAGCCATCATTTATCCTACACCTCCTCTGGAACCATGCTTATTGCTTTAACGGGACATTCCTCAGCGCAGATGCCGCAACCCTTACAGTAATCATAGTCTATCTTCACCTCATTGCCTTTTCTTATTATTGCAGGCTCTGGGCAGTAAAGCCAGCATATTAAGCATTTAACGCACTTACCGTAGTCTATAATGGGCCTCTCAACTCTCCAATTACCGGTTTTATACCTCTCGCTAGTCCCGCCTGCTACGCTACCGCCAAGGTCTATTTCCCTCCAGGTTACTGAAGTACCCATTTTTACGTTACCACCTCCTCAAACCCCCTTCTCAAAGCCTGGACGTTGAGCTCGCCAACTTTACCCGGGAACCTGCTCATGATAAGCTTCTCCAACGTCTCCAGCTTCACTATCCCCGTGAGTTTTACAAGCCCTCCTAGAACGGGAGTATTGAAGACGTATGTTCCAAAGATTTCCTTCGATATTTTAAGAGCATTCACAACTCCGAATTTCTCAACTTTAATACCGATTTTCCTAATGAGATCTTGTGGCTTTTTAGCTGAATTAACCACTACTATGCTCGTCGGCTTAACCCCAACGTAAACGTTAGGATCTTCTGCGAAATATGGGTCTATGACTGCAAGTATGTCAGGCTCGTATACGAAAGAGTGTACATCAATGGGTTCCTCTGAGAATCGCGTATATCCCCTTACTGGCCCTCCAGTCCTCTCAGGGCCGAAGTCTGGGAAAGTCTGAATATGCTTACCTTCTTCGAAAAGCGCCATGCCGATAAGCTGGTTTGCCAAGACCACTCCTTGACCCCCTCTACCCTGCCACTTTATTTCGACAATCTTACCGGCTCCCGTCATCTTCAGCCTCAAAACCGGCTTAGAACACTGACTTATACACTTTACCCTAATTACAGACCTTAATTGGGGTAAAACTGTAATCTGATTGAAAAGATGAACATGAATTTAAGTCTTTCACGTAGAAAGTTAGCAATAAATAAAAATTAGGCTTCATTAGGCATTGTAAAATGCTTGTAAAACCTTTAAGAATAGGCGTATTGGGCGCATTAACCATAGATTTAAACGAAATCGACGGTTTATCCTACAAGTTCTTGGGTGGAGGAGGCTTCTACTCTTCAATAAGCCTCGCAGGGATAGGTGTCGAAACAACCCTATTCACGGCCTATGGTCAGGATATGGATCTACAGTGGGTTGAGAAGCTTAAAGCCGTGGGTGTGAAGGTTTTAGTGCAGAAATTTGAGAAGAGTATTGTTTTCGAAAACTTCTACAAGGGTTCTTCAAGAATTCAGAGAGCGTCAGGAGAACTATCGGGAAAAATATTCATCGATAGAGACATGGTTAAGGGATTGCATGCTATCCATGTAACTCCCGTTTTAAATGAAGTCGACCACGTTGTTTTTAAAGAGCTTGCAGAAGCTGGTTGCAAAGTATCTATTGATGCACAGGGCTTTATAAGGAAAGTTGGAGAAGACAATCGCGTTATTAACGTTAAAAGATTGTTTCCTAATGAATTCCTTAAGTACGTTGACTATATCCATATGAACCTTGAAGAACAATTGTTTTTTCTAGAGAGGGATGTAAGAGAGCTTTTTGAATGTAATCCAAATATAATCATTGAAATAACTGATTCTGAGCACGGCTCTTTTGTAATGGATAAGAAAAAGTGTTACTATATTCCTGCTTTTAAAACGAAGAGTATTGACCCCACTGGCGCAGGAGATGTTTATGCCTCCATATTCCTTGCAAAACACATTGAGGGGAAAAGCCTATTAGAAGCTGGTCTTTATGCATCTGCTTCAGCAAGCATCAAAGTCGAGAAAACAGGGTCATTATTCGTTCTGGATCCGGTTGAAATCGAAAACAGGGTCAGCTTTTTAAAAAAGGTTGTTGAAAACTTATATTAGAGAGCTTTAATGTAGGTTTAAAGATGAGCATACTGGGTAGGAGCGAGCTACTTAAGCTCGTTAAGAAAATTCCCATAATACACCCTTTCGATGAGAATTACATGGATGGAGACGGCTATGTTCTTACCGTGATGGAAGATGTTAAATTGCAATATTTAGAGCACAGGAATGTGATATCTAGGGAAATAGTATTTACACCAACCAATATCGTTGCACACCTTACCGCTAAAAGCCGTTACGGTAGAGCAGGCCTTTCCTTTTTGAATGCTGCAAAGGTTCATAGTGGCTTCATAGGTAGGCTGGCACTCGAGATAGTAAATCTGAATAATGAGAGGGAGCCCGTTATCATTAAAAAAGGGGATCCTTTCATGCACATAGAATTCATAAGAAGAGAGGGAGAGCCATCACCCTATGAAGGCGAGTATCAATTCCAATACATGACTAAGGAAGAAATAGAGTTCTACATACCGTACATGAAGAGAGTTTTCGGTAAGGATTTTGAAAGACTTGCTTCGAAATGGAAGCTTTACGAGAAACTTAGATAAGTATTCCCTATACGTTTTTATCTATCCTGTCAATTAATGCTTATTAGCATATATTTCTTACAAAAGCCGGGATGGGATTTCTAGAAGAAACCGAGAAAGTAAGGTTTGAGGTTAAGAAGGCTGTCGAGAGCTTAGGCTACGAGGTCGAAGTGAGAGTTGAGGAGCCACCGAATTCTGAACTTGGAGATATTGCTACCACAGTAGCGTTCGATTTGGCTAAAAAATATGGTGTAAAACCGATTGAAATTGCTGAGAAAATAGTGAATGCGATAAATTTGGATGTGCTCGAATTGTTTAAAAATGTTGAAAACGTTAAAGGCTTTATCAATTTTAGGTTTGATCCTAATAAATACTCCGTCTCTGTTTTAAACGAGGTTCTTTCTAAAGGCAGGGAATACGGTAAATTTCCAATAATTAAGAAGAGAATTTTAATAGAACATACTAATTCGAATCCGAACAAGGCATTACATATCGGAACTCTTAGAAATGCAGTTATAGGAGACGTATTAGCGAGGTTCTTAAGGTTTCTTGGACACGAGGTACTTGTAGTAAATTACATAGACGATAGTGGTTCTCAAGTAGCAGAGAACATCGTAGCCCATTACTTTATGAAAGTGCCAATGGAACCACCCGAGGGTCTTAAATTCGATGAGTATAGCGGGAAGGTCTATGCGGAATATAGCGATAAAATAAATAAGGATGAGGAGCTTAAGAAGCTGAAGAGTGAGGTCGTAAGGAAGATAGAGGAGGGTGGTAATGAAATATCTGAATTTGCGAGGAAGTTTTCTGAAGAAGTTGTTAAATGTCAGCTTGAAACAGCGTGGGCTTTTGGAATATTCTACGATTTGCTTAACTGGGAAACGGATGTAATAAGGTCAGGTATATTTGAATGGGCCATAAAGAAACTTGAAGAAAAAGGCGAAGTCTACGTCGAGAGTAAAGGGGTGAATAAAGGTTGTCTAATGATTAGGCTTAGAGACGTTGAGGAGTTTAAAAACTTGAAGGCACCGGACGAGGTTCTAATAAGGTCTGATGGTACTGCAACCTACGTAGGCAAGGATATTGCATATGCTTCTTGGAAACTTGGTCTAACTCCTAGGAAATTTAAAGTGAGAAACTGGCTTCAACAGCCTAACGGAAAATCCCTTCTTACAACACATATAGATGGTGAGGAACATGATTTTCCCGGGGCAGACGTTGCAATAACGGTTGTAGATAAGAGGCAAGAGTATCCTCAGATGGTTGTAAAGCATGCTCTGAAAAAAATGGGTATGCCTCCTACCAAGGAGTATTACCCGTATCTTTATGAAGTTGTTGCACTGTCAGGTGAAACCGCAAGCGAGATAACTTCGTTAGAAGAATTGAAAAATAAGAAGGTTGTTCACATGTCTGGAAGAAAGGGGCTTGTCTTTAACGCAAACGACCTTTTAAAAATCGTCTTTCAGAAGATCTATGATGAAACCAAGAAAAGACACCCTGACAAGGCTGAAGATTGGCTTAGAAAAGTCAGTATGCATCTGAGCGCAGCCTCCATCAGATATTCTCTTGTAAAAACCGATAAAAACAATTTGATAATTTTCGATGTTAATGATGCTGTAAGGCTTGAGGGAGACACAGGTCCCTATCTCCAATACACCTATGCCAGGGCCTGTAGGATAGTTGAGAAGGCAGGCGTTGAAATTAACAGCGTAGATGAAGTATTATTCGAAACATCTGAGGAATGGGACTTGGTTAAGCAAATAGGAAAGTTCTCATGGGTTTTAAACATGGCTAGTGAAACACTTGCAATGAATACTATAGCCGTCTACACGAGGCATCTTGCTGATTCTTTCAACAGCTTCTATGAGAAATGCCCCGTAATAACTGATGGGGTTAGAAGAGACAGACTGGCCTTGGTTAAATCGTTCTTGATAACAATGGGTAATGCCTTCGACATACTGGGCATTGAGAAGTTAAGCATGATTTAAAACTCGAAGGAAAGAAGTTTAAATAAGAGGTTTAAAAATGTAGTCGTAGTTTATTCAACGGGCCCGTGGCCAAGCCAGGATAAAGGCGTCGGCCTGCGGAGCCGAAGATCCTGGGTTCAAATCCCAGCGGGCCCGTACTCAATTAAGTGTGAATCCTTAAATAGAATTGCTTAGCCACATTTCTAGGGGTAGATGAGGAAGGGTATTAGCAAGTATAGTCGTTTTCTTGGGGATGAGAAGGTTAGGCGTTGGCTGAGGAATCTTACTAAGGGCAGCGTCATTACTGGAGAGGTTGCTTTGAGGAGACTCGGCAAGATTTGCGAATTATTGGAGACGGACCCTAAGGGGTTGCTTGAATGGGCTAGGAGCGATCTAACAGGTTTCCAGGATAGGCTTGAGGACCTTGTGGCTAGTCTTGAGGACGAGGGCAAGTCGCCAGGGTACATTCATGGCTTTCTGAAAGCCGTCAAGTCTTGGCTTAGGTACAACAACATAACTCTTACAATGGCTTAGAGTTTTTAAGGAGCTTCCTGAGTTCAAAGATGATTACCAAGAAGTCTTACCTTTACACTCTATGAACTCAAGCTTAGTTAAAAGCTATTTGGGATCATGTTTCCAGGGATAGTAGCGTGGGCAATAAGGTTAATATTGCGAAAAAGCTTTCACTCTGCTTAGGGATTCAGGCATTAGAAGCTTAGGCCGTTACACTGTTCATAGATAATAAGATCCGTCAAAACAGAAAGCAGTAAAGGTTCAACATCCAACTGAATATAAATACGAGCTCGTATCCAATTAAACAATGATTTTTATCTCGCGTAGTATGCTTTCAATGACTTCTTTTTGAACAGACTCACTATAGCCGTATTCGATTTTTTCACCCGCAATAATTAAGTCTGCTAAAAATACTTTATTTACTTGATTTAGTACTAGCTTAGGAATAGTTACATATGGAAAAGTTCCATTAGAGATAACGATAACACGATCTACGTCTTTAGAGTATTCTGCTACGTCAATTACATTCTTAAGCTCTTGTTCTCCAAGTAAATCTCCATCATGTTCCTTTACCTTAACATCGAGTGCTACATTTTCGTTATCTCTAGTTGTTACGAATACATCTACAATCCTAAACTCTTTTTCCCCTCCCAGTGTTTTGATTTTTCTTCCTTTGGGGTAAGTATATTTTATAAAACCATACCCTATAGCCTTTTTCAGAATTAAGATTAAAGATTTAGTTATAATATGAGTAGCATTTTGAGGAGGACATTTAGGAGGCAATTTGGTAAGAGCCATCAGATATTCGTATTGCTTTAATCCGATTAATGAACCCTCTACCAAAGTGTGAGGTCTTATCTTTTGTATGGCATCTCTGAAATCTTCTAGAGTTACTTCTCGTTCTCTTTTTTCCCTAGCAATTTCCAGAACTTTTTCTAATACAGCTAGGATATCTCTAGGCTCATTAAGCTTCAGATCTTTATAGATAAATTCTACCCCTTGGCACAATACTTTCTTATTTTTTTCGTCGATCTTTGCTCCAAAGACAATAAGATATTCTAATACAATATCTTCTATTTCTGGAAGCGAAAGTTCTGAAAGGTCATAAAAAAGATGGGAGCTTCTAATACGACTTGCAAGAGGAGCACTTATTTTTTCAATTCCAGTTAATACTTCAGGTGTAATTGCTAGTATGAGAGTAAGATTTTTCGGTCTTTTATCTATTAATGACTTTAGGCTTTTCCAAAATAACTCTTCTTTGTATACCGTGTCAATTTCATCGACCATTAAAACATATCTTTTTTTACGAAGGAACGCAATAATATCTGACAACTTTTGGTAATGTTTTAAGATATTTAAATCTTTTTCGATGGACATCTTTAAGTAATTAAATTTAATATACTTTAGGAGATCTTTTCTAGTCCTTATATTGTAAGCTATGTTTAAAAGTAGCTGTGTTTTTCCTGTTTGCGGTTTTCCCTGAATTGTGAAAATTCTAAATTCGTTTCTTCTATTTTCTAGATCATGCAAGATTTCATCACGTATTAATTTTCTTAATCGTCCACCCAGTACTCTAGCAATTTCCATTCCCGGTACTGGAACAGCTAATGAAAATGGATTTATCTTTAAGCCATATGGGTAAGCACTCTCTAAATCACTTTTTACGAATGAGGCCATAATACTTTCCCTTTATTACAAATTGTCTCGTACCTCCCGGAGCTAATTCATAGAGGTCACCGTACTTATCGATAAATATTCTGAAAAGCTCTTCAAATTGGTCATGATTCAGCTTTAGTTCTGATGAAACCTTAGATTCAACCTCACTGAGTTGAGCCCATCCAACATTCGACATAGTACTTGCAATAGCATTGTCTATAGTAACTTTGAACTTATCAATAGGAATAAGAGAGCAAATATCTGGTTTAACGATATAGGGTATATTATTGATAGTTATCTTTATCATATCTTTTATCTCAGTTAATAATTCGATTATCCTACTTAGATCTGAATGAATAACTTCATACTCTGCTGCTCTTCCTCGTCTCGGTTTTTCGCTAATCTTCTTTTGGATTCTATCTTTTAATATCATAATTTCTTCTTGAGGAAGAAGATTATAGTGTTCTTCGATGTATTTTATAAGATCTTTTTTTTGTCTTTTAGTAGCTTTTGGGGGACCTCCTCTTTTCTTAATCTTATCTACTATTTCTTTAAGCTCGTCCACTTTAAGAGCATTCAATTCATTTTCAGTAAGAGTTATCATTACAGTCTCTCTAAATTAGAGCCAAATAGGAGCTAACTTAAAAATTTATTTGTCTTAATCCGCTTTGTAATAATGAATGTTTATTGTCTCCAGAAGGTAAAATTAGCAAATATTTATTCTGGAAAATTTTACGTAATTTCAAGATGGTTACTATATGTCCTCTTCAATTTTATCTAGGATCTTGCTTGCTTCCAAGTTAACGAGCTTGTTTAAAAGCTGGAACCATGTCTTAGGATGATCACCAGTTAGATTTATGGCTTCATCGAAGGTTAGGTTCGCTAATAGGGTCATTTTGATAAGATCGTCTACCTCTTGCATCCTTGGTTCCTTCTCTTTCTCATCAGCCCAGCTATTTGAACACTCATCAAAGAAAAAAGCCTTCTGGGTCAAAACTGATAATGTCGACCCGCCCATCAGGCTTCCCGCAAAATGGGTACATCAAGTATCCCTCATCATACCCCTCTACATAACCTCTTCTTCCAGTATACTCTTCACCTAAAAGTTGCGTTATACCAGCTCCACGCTTATTTTTATCTGATTCAACTTCGACTACAACAGATTCCCCTTCCCTTCTTCAGTCTTATTCGATTTAATTTTCTTCAGAATCCTTAGCCTCTGTAACTCATATAGTGTTGGTTCCATGCTCTACAAATCCATACTCTCTTAATACTTTCAATAAGGGACTTTCTAGCATGTTACATCGGAACTCTTAAACCCAGTACAAGGACCAAAATCCATAGTGAGATACCCTCTACTCCTGAAGAACAATAAAGCGATGAATTCTCCAATATACTCTTCAATCTTACCATAATACTTTACCAAGAGAATTTTCGAAGGAACGTAGCCCACTTTTTCAAGGTCTTTTCTAAAACGGTATTTCACTTTTTCTATAATTATTTCCCACTCTTCAAGGGTGGAGTGATATTTGTAGTAGCTTGGAAAGCGCCCCGCTGAGATAAACGAATTTCACCCACATGGGTTCTTTTAACAGATCTTTATTCTCTTCCCAATGGTCCATGAATGTCTTTCCTAAGAACGGAAAACATATTTTGATACTTTCCTCAGAGGTCATAGGAGGACTCGCTAAGATATATCTGCCTAATGGGACTCGGGTATACATTACTATCATACTGCATATAAACTAAGAATAATGTCTTCATAACGGGATCTTCAACCTTAAGATCTACATAACCATCAAAAATAGGTTTAAGCCCCCAAAGAACCTTCTTATTAATCAAATCGCGAAATACTGCTTCAAATGTTCTTTCCAATAGAGAACGTTCCATGGTTATGTGATAGCTTACTCATAAAGGAGAATTAAGCCTTTCGATTTTTGAACTTAAAAATCATGCACTAAAACCTAATTATGGAAAAAGAAGACGATACCTATACCTAATTTAGTATGAGTACCAGTGGGCCCGTATTTTTAGGTGAAAATACTATAGGACTAACCTCTTATTTCATTTTGGAATTTTAAACATGCTTCAGCCATTTCTTGTATTACCTTCCTAGGATCTTTAGCTTTGACGACCCCGCTTGCCAAGAGCACTCCCACCGTTTTAAGCTTCAGCGCAGCGTAGACATCGTCTCCTGTTGTTATTCCAGCTCCACATATTACTTTAACGGCAGGGTTAATTTTCATCACTATGTCTACAGAATTAAGTACGACTTCCGGCTTTGCTTTAGAAACGGGGATTCCCGTACCTATGAGTTCGGGAGGCTCTATTGCTAAGAAGTCCGGGTTTAACGCTGCGCCTGCGCCGGTGACTGCAGGAGTGTTAGTACAGAGAACGCTTACAAGATTATTTGCCCTAGCTTTATTTATAAGCGTCTCAATATCTGCTAGCAATAGCCTTTTCTCGGAATGGTTAATTAATAGACCCGTTGCACCCGCTTCCTTAACCATTTCCATCGTAATAGCTCCAGTATGCGCACCAGGCTCCACCGGGTCAACATGTTGAGCGAAAACAGGGATTTCAATGGAAGAGGAGACTCTCGAAATCTCCGTTGCAGGCGGGACAACCACTATCTGTACGCCAGTGTCTTTATACACGACTTCGGCTGCTTTAGCAATGTTAAGACAACTCACTCCGATGGACTCCAAATATGCTTTGAAATTTATTATTATCACTGGTGTTTGTATCATTTTGTAGAACTTTCAATCTTGCAATTTAAAAACTTAACTCTGAATATTCTTAGTAGTAATATTTGTTCTGAGCTCTTTGGAGCCTATCCGTCTTAGAATCTTTCTTGTTTATTCTTGGACGAAGGTTATCTGGTTCCCTCCTAATAGTTACATCAAGATATTTCAGAAGACTATTCATGCCTTCTGCAACAGCCATAGGCTGAGAGGCTTGTCCGAAAACGCTCGGTTCACCCTGAATGAATATAAGCCTATCTGATAAGAAGTCTAATGCGGCAATGTCATGTTCAACAACGAATGCTGAAGACTTTTTAGCAAGAACAGTATGACGTATTGCCCGTATTACTGTTAGCCTTTGTTCGACATCAAGATAAGCGCAAGGCTCGTCTAAGAAGTATATTGGAGAATCTCTTAACAATGCTGTACAGATAGCGAGTGCCTGAAGCTCACCACCACTGAGAGTTTCTGCAAGCCTGTCTGAAAGGCGGTCTAGTTTAAGGGGCTTTATCAATTCGTCTTGGAGAAATTCAGGTATCTCACCCCCATAAGCTTCTTTCAAGATATCGCTGACGACTCCTTTAAACAATCCTGAAACATATTGCGGTTTATAACCTATTTTCTTAATAACCTCTCCCTCAGGAATTGAAGAATCCCCAAGGAAGCTTTTCAAAAGCTCTTTGAGCATGGTCGTCTTGCCTATACCATTTGGACCAGCTATTCCTATAACCTCACCTACACCTATTGAGCCACTTTCTGCACTAAGATGGAAGTTACCTATTGAAACTTCTATAGTAGGCCATTCGAACATTTTAACTTGAGGAGTTTCCTCAGTCCTCACGTGTGCATGGAATTTTATACTGTCTTTCCTAAAGCGAATATTCTCCTGTCTTATGTAACCCTCCAGATAAGAATTTATCCCGACTCTAGCGGAAAGTACCTGTGAAACAATACCATAGACTGACGGTTGACCATACATTATTACTACATAGTCGGCTAAATAGTCTAGAATGGTCAAGTCATGCTCTACGACTACTACGATCTTATTCTCTTCCTTCAGTGAAGCTATTAGGTCCGCTGCTTTAAGCCGTTGCCTCACATCTAGGAAACTAGATGGTTCATCGAATAAGTATACGTCTCCCTCCCTCATACATGCCGCTGCTATTGCAAGTCTTTGTAGCTCTCCGCCACTAAGCGTATTAACCCTATTGTTTAAAACTCTTTTCAAATCCAATTGTTCGATAATCCTGTCAAAAGCCTTTTTCTCATCTATCCTCTCAAGAACCTCCTCCACTTTTTTCTCTCCAATCAGCCTTGGAATTTCATCCAAGTATTGGGGCTTGTAAATACACTTCAACCTACCTTTGAAAATCTTCTCAACAAGATTAAACGATACATTGCCCCTGAGGGCAGTAAGTATATCTTCAGTATTAACTTCCTCACCTACTCTACCAAGATTTGGCTTCACTAAGCCTCCGATTATTTTAAGCACCGTAGATTTACCTATGCCGTTTTCTCCAAGTATGCCAGTAACTGAGCCTGGTGAGAGAGCGGGGAAACCATAGAGTTTGAAGGCATTTACCCCATAACGATGAAAAACCTTCTTCTCTAATTCGTCTGGAAGATTGACAACCGATATAGCATTGAACGGACACTTTCTTACACATATGCAACAGCCACTACATAGGTACTCATTTATTACCGGAGGTTCATCGTCTTTAACGAAATATATTGCTTCCTGTCCTGTTCTCACTATCGGACAGTATTTCCTACACGGCTTGCCACATTTAGTTGGCTTACATGAATCCTTCTCTATTACTGCAACCCTGACCAATATAGATCACACTTCTTCTCAATAAAGAAAAATGAAATTTGAAAAAATAATATTGGGATTTTCTCTTTTACGTGCTACCACTCTTCTTCCAGTTCCTCTTCCCAGTCTTCCTCTTCTTCCCATTCTTCCTCTTCTTCTTCCCATTCTTCTTCATCGAAATCTTCGCTCATATTAGGTCGGATGAGGTTTGAAAAACAGGTATAAAAACATATCTCTTAAACAACTAACGGTTAAAAATAGCCTTTAAACCTATTTAAGCTTAGATTTCGATTAGAGTTCTAATTCTCCAGCAGATAGTGTTACCGTTGTTCGCTCTTCCATTCTCTCTATAACACCATCTCTTAGCCAAGCTAGTTTATCTGAAACATCAACCATTTTCAGGTCGTGCGTGGCACATATTACAGTAGTGTTCCTCTCTACTTTAAGCCTGTAGAGAATTTGGACTATAGAAAGACCAGTAGCCAGATCAAGGTTGCCAGTGGGCTCGTCCGCAAGTATTATAGACGGATTGTTGGCAAGTGCTCTTGCTATTGCAACTCTTTGCTGCTGTCCGCCAGAAAGCTCATGAGGCCTGTGCGTAAGCCTGTCGCCTAATCCCACTATCTCTAAAAGCTCCGCAGCTCTTTTAATACGTTCATCTTTCTTGATTCCGAGGAAAATCATTGGGAGAGCAACATTGTCTTGCGCAGACAAAACGGGTATCAGGTTGAAAGTTTGAAAAATATAGCCTATTTTCCTACTCCTGACCCATGCTAATTGACGATCACTCATTTTAGCTAAATCCATCCCATCTATTAGAACGCTTCCGCTTGTAGGTCTATCTAGCCCGCCGATCATGTTGAAGAGCGTTGTTTTCCCACTTCCAGAGGGGCCCATTATCGAGATGTATTCTCCTCTCTTAACCTGAAGGTTGATTCCTCTCAAAGCCTTTACAACACCGCTTTTTAGAACATAATTCTTGGTTACTTCTTTAACATCTACTACCAGAGGCGATGTTTCCAAGGCTACTTTATCTTATTTTTAAGGAGGTATTTAATCTTTATGTAATGTAAAGGATCAACCTATAAGTAGCTTATTGCAATCCTTTCTTTAACCATTTCGAGTATTCGATGATAATCGGCTTCTACGTTTTCCATGCCAAATTCTCTAAAAAGTTCTCTCCATAGGTTTACGAACGATTCCCTATCTTCAAATGGTTTAAAGTTAGACCCTCTTTCAGAAAACTCTTTTTCTAGGATACTTACCGCCTCTTCCAATTCATCGACAGATTCCGATGCTAGCAATATTGTGGCCATTTCATGGGAGGATACTCCTATTTTAGACAATGCTTCTTGAAAGTTTCTTTTACCGTAAAGAGCCACTAGAAGTTCTTGTTCGAACCCTTTTAACAAATTGTAGTTATATTTGAAAGCCTGATGAACATTGTAGAGGAGGAAAGGAACAAGTTCGGAAACCAGAGAACCATGTTTAAAGAATTGTAAAAGAACTTTTCTACCATGCTTAACTCTTGCAACTATGTCAGCCCAATCCTCAGGCAGGGGGTTAGCTGAAAACAACGTAAAGTAGAGAGATAATTCTTTTATTGCTTTAATACTCACGATCAAATTATTAGGAGGCTAGAAATAAAAACATTTATTCTTCATGTTACAGGATTGTGGTAAAGATGGAGTTTGAAGTAGTAAGCTGGGAAAATTTCTATCAACTCACTCTAGAACTTGTCGATAAGGTTTTAAAATCAGGCTATAATCCTGACGTGATTGTCGGTATCTCTAGAGGGGGGCTCGTACCCCTAAGAATATTCTCAGACGAATTTGAAGACGTTGAAATAGGGGTCATAAGAGTCGTCTTCTACGAGGACGTTAAGAAGACAGGAAGCGAACCTAAGATAATTCAAGATGTCAATGTGAATGTCGCCGGAAGGAGGGTGCTGATAGTTGATGATGTGGCAGATACTGGAAGAAGCCTTGAGACTGTGCGCAATCATATTCAAAGCAAGGGGGCTTTAAGCGTTAAGATCGCAACGGTTTACTACAAGCCGTGGAGTATACTTAAGCCAGATTATTACGTTAAGAAGACTGAGAAATGGATAATTTTCCCACATGAGATAGGCGAAACTATCAGGAAGCTTGCTAAACGTGAACTTAAGGAGGGGGGGAAGACTGTTGAAGAATTTAGGGAGATGCTTATAGACATAGGACTGCCTCCCATGATTGTCGATAACTATCTTAGGAGGATTAAACCGGAGGGTCTTTGATTTCAGAGAGGTGCATGGTCTTCATCGAGAAGACTCTCAGAGCAGGTCAGTTTACATCATCAAATACTATACTTCTTAGTCATATTTAAATGTGAAATTCGTTTTAAAGCTAGTTCTTACTTAAAATCTGTTCGAAAATTGTTGAAGAGAGATTATAGAGGAAATCGCTTATTTCAATAGCCTCCTCCTCAGATAATTGCACTTTGTCAAATTTTTCGAGAGCCTTATCGTATAGGCTTCTAATTCTAAATTCAATTGGATTAGAAATCTCTTCGTTAATGTTATAAACCCCATACTTACTTATGGGAGGGAAAAGCAGGTTAATCATCATCCTACTCGAGACAATAGACATTCTAGCATATACCAGCTTCATAGGATACGATGCTTTTTTAGATTCTTTAAGGTATGCTTCAGCCTCTCTGAGCATTCTCTTCAACCAACCGTAGTCTGAAATAGATAGGAATATGGGTATACTATTCTCCTCCAACTTCAACCGCCTCTTCCTCCCGCTTCTTAGTTGACGACTTGACCGATGTTATGTATCCTGCAACACGGTTTAATATCTTCTTTGACCTGAAAACTGCAATCTTTCTTAAAAACTCCTTATTGGCGTAATAGTCATCACTAAACCTATCCCCGTATTTTTCTAACAGCATTTTAGCAATCCCCTTGATTTTTCCATCATATACCTTTCCCAAGCCATAGGAGGGTTTTATGAAAACCCTAATAAACATTGTTCCTCCTGGCAGGAAAAAGCTTTTAAAAAGTAGATTTAAAGTTGAATCTTGGAGGTGGTGTCTAAATGTCATATGAACAATTCAGACCAGCCATAGTATTGAAAGAGACAACCATTAGGAGAAGTAAGGAAGAGGCTTATGAAAACAATATTATAGCGTCACTCATAATAGGAGAGATAGTAAGAACAGCCTACGGCCCCCGTGGGTTGAACAAGCTACTAGTTGGTTCAGTTGGAGATATAACAGTTACGAAAACTGGTGTAACCGTTCTCAGTGAAGCGAATATTGAACATCCAGTCGGTAAAATAATCATGGATGCTACCAAAGCATTAGAAAAGGAAGTGGGAGATGGGACAACATCCCTCATACTCTTGATGTGTGACCTTGTGAAAAATGCTTACGAGTTATATAAGCAGGGTATAAGTCCTATCTCGATAAGCAGAGGTTATCATAATGCATTGTCAGAAGCACTTAAACAATTGGAGAAAGACGCTAAGCTGGCCGATATCTCAGACAAGGATTTACTGAAGAGAGTTGCTGAAACAGCCATTACATTCTTCTCATCGGAAGAAGAGAGAAAAATGCTTGCTGAAATCGCTCTAGAAGCGGCTAGTAGAATAATTGAAAAGAGGAATGGTGGATACTATGCCGATATAGATTGGGTTAGCATAATTAGGAAACGAGGAAACGAGATATTAAATTCCAGGCTGATTAATGGAGTAATAGTTGATAAAGAAATCGTTCATCCAAATATGAATAAAGTTGTAGAGGATGCAAGAATAGCATTGATAGATTATGCTCTTGAAGTTAAGAAGACTGAAATATCGACTGAAATAGAGGTTAAAACAACAGAAGAGCTACGCAGATTCATGGAAGAGGAGGAGAAAATGATTCGTGACAAAGTTGATGCAATAGTTAAGTCTGGAGCAAACGTTGTTTTCTGTCAGAAAGGGATAGATGAATTAGCACAGCAATACCTTTACAAGAATGGGATAACAGCAGTTAGAAGGGTTAAAAGGTCGGACATGGAGAGGCTTGAAAGAGCAACTCATGGGACTATAGTATCGGATCCTGAAGACATTACTGCAGATAAATTGGGTAGAGCTAAGCTTGTAAAGGAAGAAGTCTTTGAAAACGAGAAAATCGTTTTCGTAGAGGGGTGTGAAGAACCCAAGGCAGTCTCCATACTATTGAGAAGTGTAAACGAGGATCTTCTAAAGGAATATGAAAGAGAATTAAAACACGCACTTTCAGCCGTTCTAAGCCTTTACAAGGATCCAAGGTACGTTATTGGCGGAGGAGCCGAATTAATGGAAATAGAGAAGGCGATAAGGGGAAAGGCTGAGATGATGGAAGGTGAAGAAAGGCTCATTTTCGAATCTTTTGCAGACAGTATAGAATCGCTAGTAAGGACTCTTGTAGCTAACGTTGGGATGAAGCCAATGACAACAATGGCCACGCTTAAGAAGAAACACTTATCCAGCGACGGAGCGACTTATGGAATAGACGCCATAAGAAGAGAAGTGGATAATCTTGATGGGAGAGTGATTGAGCCATACATAATTGTAAAAAGTTGGTTAACATCTGCCGTCGAACTAGCATCTACCATAATCGGCGTAGACGAGGTAATAATATCGTATAGACCAAAAGAAGAGAAAGAAGAGAAGAAAAAAGATTAATCCAATTCGTAAATACTCTGCTTTTTGCCTAATTTCTTTCATCGTCCTTTACTAAAATAACTCAATCTTTGAGAGAAATCGAATTAACTTTCAGATAGGCTTGGAAGGATTGTAATATGCGATAAAGCTTTGAGACGTGAATAATAATCTCTACGATCATCAAATCGCACCATCCCTTTCTTCACAAGAGGCCGCTATCCGAATTGGTATAGCACTTGCATAGTGGTCCATGATAAGCAGGTAATGCATATTCTTGAGCTCAAATAAAGATAATTAAATATTTAAAAAATGCTCCGACCGGGATTTGAACCCGGGCCCCGAGCTCGAGAGGCTCGTATGCTTGACCGGGCTACACCATCGGAGCTGAAAACTCTTTTCAAAAAGGTGGAAATAAATCTTTTGCCCCATCTAATCCACGAGTCTTCTAATTTTTATGAGCCATTAGGTTTGCTTAAAAACCTCTTTGCTAGCTCTTTCTATCTATTAGAACGTAACTATTCATGCCATATTCTAATGCAATTATATTTCTCAAGCCTGTTTTCTCGCACATCCCCCTTAGCATTACAGCGTCCATTAAGAAGTAGAACCTTTTGTGAATACCCCATTTTATTAAGAAGTAATCCTCACTTATTCTTTCAACTTTCTTTAAGACCTTTTTATCCCTAAGTATTTTACTGGACCATGATGATATGAGTAGCCAGCCTCCGTCTTTTAAAGCATCTTGCATGTCCATTATAGCTTTAAGAACATCGTTTTTCTTCAGGTGATGTATAGTAGCTATGCAAATTATCCCGTCGAAGACATTGTTCCTAAAGGGAAGATTAGTCAAAGCGTATTGTACATAATGAGTATTGGAATTAGACCTTTTCTCTTTACACCGTTTTAGCATGTTTCTAGAAATGTCTCCAGCAATCAAAACGCTCTTTTCACCAAAGGGTCCTAGGTTTCTACAATTGCCACAACCATTATCTAGTATTATTTTAGAGCTCCTTGCAAATCCTTTTGCCACTAGTATTTCAAGGAAGGAGTCTGGGCGGGTTCTTGTCTTATCGAACTCCTCATATACCGTATCATAAAACTCCATAATCTTCTTCTGATGTTCAAAATCCATAGTGTTTTTAGAAATACTACGGGTTATAAGCTTGAAACCTATTTATTAGGATCCGGAAGTGGACTATGTTTATAAGCATCCTAACGGAAAACAATAATGGTTAGGATAGAGAAGGATGGTTAAGAGAGAAGAAGAGAAGACGGAGGTTTTTAAGTCAATAGAGGATATTCCTGGTGTAGGGCCCTCTACCGCAGCCAAGCTCAGAGAGCTTGGATATACGACCGTTGAAGCTTTGGCAACCGCTACTATAAACGAACTGGTTGAAGGAGGAATTTCTGATAAGATTGCTGCAAAAATAATATCTTTAGCCAGGAATAGTATTGATGTAAAATTCGTGTCTGCCCTTGAAATACTGAAACAAAGGGAGCATATACAGAAGTTAACTACGGGAAGTAAGAGGCTTGACGCCCTTCTCGGCGGGGGTTTGGAGACGATGACTATAACAGAGTTCTTTGGCGAGTTTGGAACTGGAAAGTCTCAGATAAGTCATCAATTGGCTGTTAACGTGCAGCTCCCAGTAGAAAGGGGAGGATTAAACGGTAATACTGTTTATATCGATACTGAAAATAGCTTTAGACCTGAACGCATCGTTGCCATGGCTAAGCATCTAGGCTTGGACCCTATTAAAACCGTTGAGAACATTGTTGTTGCTGAAGCATTCAACTCAGACCATCAAATACTCATTGTTGAAAGACTTGATGAGATAATTAAAAGCAAGAATATAAAGCTGGTTATAGTCGATTCTTTAACGACCCATTTCAGAAGCGAGTACTTGGGTCGAGAAAGCCTTGTGAAAAGACAGCAGAAGTTGAATGCCCATTTACATAGGCTTGAACGTTTATCCAAGGCATTCAACTTAGTAATTGTTGTTACAAACCAGGTTATGGCTAAGCCTGACGAAATATTTGGCCTAGGAGCCTATCCGGTAGGAGGGCATATACTCGCCCATAGGAGCCATACGAGAGTATATTTGCGAAAAGCCCGGGGTGAGCAGGGCCTTAGAGTAGCACGTTTAATAGTTAGCTTAGATAGGCCCGAGGGAGAATGCCTATTCAAGATTACGGAGAATGGAATAGAAGATGTTGAAGAGGAAAATATAGAATAGTATGGTATTCTTAAGGCTCTAGCCTAAACCTGTCTCTTGGATAAAGAACAACTTCTCTTATGTTGTCTAATTTCAGAAGACTCATCAAAAGCCTCTCTAGGCCAACCCCCCACCCGGCGTGTGGGGGCATGCCATATCCGAATGCTTTAAGGTGGTAGGAGAAATTACTTGGATTCAGGTTTTTTTCAATCAATTGCTTTATGAGCTTCTCCTTATTCTCTTCTCTAGTACCTCCTGAACCGAGTTCTAGAGGACCATAGTTTAAGTCGAAAGACTCTGAAGTACCATCGTCATTCATCTTTATGTAAAAAGGCTTAGTTTTACTGGGCCAATGTGTTATAAAGTAGTATTCATTATTCAATTCTTCTAGGTTTCTCAATTCCTCGCTTCCAATATCATCACCGAAATCCACTTTGATACCCTTATTGTTAAGCTTGGAAATAACCTCTTCATACTTAAGCTTCTTCAAGGGGATTTGCGGTATTGTTACTTTTACTCCTAATGTTTCTAATTCGTTTTTACATCTTTCAATTATCTTCTCATGTACGTATTTTATCATTCTCTCACAAATAGACATTACATCGTACATATCTGCAAAAGCTACTTCAATATCTATGGAAGTAAATTCGTTCAAATGTTTAGTCGTGTTGAATGGTTCTGCTCTGAAGAAAGGACCTATTTCAAATACTTTTTCAAACCCTATGACCATTTGTTCTTTAAACAACTGAGGACTTTGAGCAAGATAAGCTATCTTATCGAAATATGGTAACGGAAACAGTGCAGCACCCCCTTCCGTAGCCGAGGCGATTATTCTGGGAGTGATTATTTCAACGAAGTCGTTTTCATGGAAAAATTCTCTTAAAATCTGCAATAGGGCACTTTTTATTAAGAATATGCTTTTAACCCTCGGCCTGAATACGTCAAGGGGCCTAGCGTCTAGCCTAGTATCTAAATTGCTCTTTATTCTTTCCGTTGGGTCTAAAGGCAGCGGATGTTCCGAAACATTCAGTATTCTTATCTGAATAGGATCTATCTCAAGCCCTCTTGGAGCCTGCGGTACTTTCTTAACTCTACCAATAACCTCTATTACGTCGCTAAGCTTTATTCTATCTATTACCTGTTCAACCTCTGGGCTAGACTTGTTTCTAACCCATGCGATTTGTATTTTACCCCACCTATCTGCCAGAATTATGAATTTTATCCCGCCAAGGTCCCTTCTATCAAGTGCCCATCCGTAGAGCTTGACTATTTTTCCTTCGTCGTCAGGCGTTACTTCAATACTTCTCTTCCGGTCTTCAAGCATTTTTCATCAACTCTCAGGCTTGAAACCTAGCGTTAATCCCAATTCTCTTAGCAAGCTTCTCAAGCTTCTGCAAATATGCTTCATCTGCTTTACCGCTCTCTAGTATAACTTTGAACTCAGTTATGTTTCCGGGTAACCATATTTTGCTTAAGCCAGTTATCCTCAGAGGATATACCAATTCCTCGAGTTTTCTTTTCTGATCCTTCCTGTAATCTATCACGATTACCCTTTTACTATCTGTATCCTTCATGATTTTTCCAATCAGCATCTCGTTCTCCCTAATAATTCTAACACCGTCATTATTGCTCAATATGAGTAGAAAATCGTCTTCTTTGTAAGCCTTTTTAAATTCTATCTTATCTGCGCCACGTATCCTATCTGCTTCTTCCAGAAGTATCCTACAGACTAAAAGATCAAGCTCATCACTCTTACCAGTTTCTATAAGTTCTCTGCATTTCTGACATAGGCTTCCGCTTTTCGCACAGAAATCGCAGAAAGGTATTTTCATGTGTTACTTTCCCAATTGGAAAATACTTTTTAAACCTTCCCATTTTGAAGTTCAATAGTGAGGTAAACCTTTAAAAAACCAGAGTAAAACAGTTAGGTCAGCAATGAAGATAAGCGACCCTGTGTTAATAGAGATCGTAAAGAAACGCAGGCTCCGTTTCATGATATGTAGAAAATGTGGTGCGAGGAATGCTATTACTGCCAAGAAGTGTAGGAAATGCCATAGTAAGAATTTAAGGCCCAAGAGGACGGAGTTAAGGGCTAAGAAAGGATAGTAGAATTCTAGAGAAAAGAATATAAGAGCATTCTGATTATTAGGTTATCGGGCCGGTCGTTCAGATGGTTAGGACGCTGCCCTCACACGGCAGAGGTCGCCGGTTCGAGTAGTTTAATCCTCGGAAATCCGGCCCGGCCCACTGAGCAAATTAATCTAAAGAACTAGTCATAAGGGTAATAGGCATTATTGTAACTTTACGAAGTTCTTTTTACATTAGTGCTAATGACTTGATACGTTATTAATATTGTCCTACTCTCTGTTTGCGAATCCTGATTCACTGTTTTAAATACTTGGTTCTATGACAGGAAAAGCCTTGAACTAAATAGTATAAATTTCTCCGATTTTCGGAGCAAAAGCTTCTAATCCTAATTCTTCTCTTGCATACTCTGCAAGAGCCTCACAGTTTTCCGATTCACCGTGAACTATGAACGTCTTGTTTGCATTAATCTTTCTAATTAATTCCCTAAGCTGATCCTTATCACTATGTGAAGAAAGCTCGAAGTGTTTTATCTCAGATTTAGCTTTAACGAATTTACCGTCTACTGTGATTATTCCCTTTTCAAGCAGAATCCTTCCGGGAGTCCCCTCAACTTGATAGCTAACAAACGCTATTAAATTCCTCTTTGAATCTCCTACTTTCTTCAAATAGAAGTTCACGGGTCCGCCTTGCAACATGCCAGCAGGGGTAACTATTACTCCAGGATTTTTTAAAGCATCTTCTCTTTGTCCCTGAGTATTTATCCATATTACTTCTTCTGCTGCCTTTTCCAAGAGAGCGGGGTTTGACAACCAATTGGGAAAATCGAACAGTATCTGAGTTACTGCTTTAGCCATACCATCATAATATACATCATACGGAAAAGAATATTTTTTCAATATTGTTATAACCTCCTGAGACCTTCCTATTCCAAAGGCCGGTACGAGTACTGTACCCTTTCTTTCAACAACTTCCTTAAGTTTCTTAACGAATTTTATTTCAACCTCCTCTCTAATCGGATGATTTTTATTAGCATAAGTGCTTTCTACTATTGCCACGTCTATTGGAGGATAATCCGTAAAAGCGCCCTTAAGTAGAGTAGTTTCAACAGTATTAATGTCTCCCGTGTAAAGAATTCTCTTCCCCTTGAATTCTAATAAAACTTGGCCCCCTCCCGGAGTATGTCCTGCTCTTAAAAATGTTAGTTTAAAACCATTTCTTGAAACTTCTTGGTCATACTCTAGCTTTTCAGATTTCTCTATAAACCTGTCTACTTCAAGAACTTCGAAAGGCAACATGCCTTTTGACACCTTTATGAAATCTAATAGTATTAACCTTGCTAAGGGTGCCGTAAGTTTAGTTAGAAAAGACCTCCTACCCGAGCCTATGAAGAAAATAGGAGCAGCACCAACATGATCTAAGTGAGCATGGGTGATGATTATTTCATCCACTTCCCGTGGGGGGACGTGCATTGGATACTTCACACTTCCTCCGGAAAGCATTACACCAGCATCTAGAAGAAAACGCCTATCTTCATCAGCCAGGTATATGGCAGACCTACCTACTTCACGAACACCCCCTAAAAATTTTATAAGCATTTTTTCTAATCCTCTTTCCAAAGTCTATTTTCATGCCATTATTTAAGGTTTAATAAGAAGGGAGACACGGATTTATGAGATGTTGAAAAAGGTTCTAGATAACAAGTTTGAGGCGGCGGATTGTATGATGATATGTTTACCCGGCATTGGTTTGGTAGGTTCTTTAACCGGCGAGCTTTTTATCGAATCGGCTTCTGAAAAAACCACACTATTAGAACTTTATCCGGAATCACTCCTCTACGTATCAGTAGCCTCTAAGGATGGGTTAATAGCCTTGCCGAGAATAAGCGTTAACAGGGTTTTTATAAAGGATTTGGGGAGTCTTTTAATAGTTAAAGGGACGTCTCAGCCAACTACTCAAATAAACCAGTACGAATTAGCCGAGACTCTCGTAGAGATTGCTGAAAAACACAATATTAAAATCATAATTGGTGTAGGAGGGTATGCTATTCCACATGTAAGTGATAAGAGGAAGGTATATCTCTCATCGTCTGATTGGAAAGCCTCTATGATCGGGGCTTCATTAGGATTTCTACCTTTAAGAGGGACTGTTGTTGGTGCTGCTGGTTTAGTTCCGGGCCTTGCAAGCCTGCATGGTTTGAACAGTGCATGTGTACTTGTGGAAACCAGGGGTGAAGGGGCTGATTTAACAGCTGCCCAAACCGCTTACAATAATATAAAGGATTTTCTTAAAAAATACTTGAAAGGAGCTTAATTTTAGGATTCTGAAATTTCCTTAATGAACTCATTATATATTTCACTTACCTTTTCTGCTGCAAGGCCACTTCCCTCGACGACACCGTTCTCAGTAACTCTTATTCTATTCATCACTATAATTACGCCGGCTTCTTCATTATACTGTACCATTTTTGGAAAGACTCTTTCTATTCTCTCAGCTAGTTTCCTTAAATCAACAATTGCCTTCTTGAGTTCTATTCTTTTTACATCTCTGCCATTTAGTATAATCTTTGGTATCTTACTACCATCTTTTAATTCTACATTGTTTAGAATTACTGAAAAAGTATCGATATCCAAAGATGCCAAGTTGCCTGAAAATTCCTCGCCACTTTGAGTAATTACAACGACTTTTTTCCCTAATAGACGATTGACTTCCGTTGTAAACCCTGTCCTCATCATCTTAACTCATTTTTACACTACACTCCCTATTTTTAATACTTTCTGGGATAAGTGGATTACTTTCAAGTATAACTCTATTACATAGTAGCTTTTATCGATTAACAAAGCTATTCTTTTGAAGATGTATCAGGAAGTTATTAAAGATATTACAGAATGTCCCAGTTGTAACGCTATTCTATTAAATTCGGGAGGGGAACTTGTCTGTAGTAAATGCGGTCTAGTAGTTAATAACTTAGACAAGTACGTAATCCATTCATATCAAACCCATACTGTTCAAAGGGAACCGAGTTATGGGAGCATTATCGAGAACAAAATGCCTATCAGAAACCTCTCTTTACTGCAAAAAAGCATATCTTCTCCAAAGAAGAGTGAAATTGAATTAATATGGCTAATAGATAAATTATGTGATAGTTTCCATCTGGGCCCATCAATAAAACATGATTCTCACAAGATTGGTTTAAACTTACTACGCGTATTGAAAAGTAACCGTGGAAGGATTAATAAAGCGGCTATTGCAACGTATTCCGTAGTTACTGCAGCAAGGTTTCACGGCTTAAGCGTAACTCCTCATTATAAGAAGATAATAACATATTTACAGGGTATTGGTCTTAAGGTTAAAACAAAAGATATTCTACAAGTAATATCTGCAGCTAGGGAAATAGGCTTTATGGAAATGAGAAACGATGTTGAAAAAACAATCATTGAAATAATATCTATGATTGTCAGGAATAACAATTATCTTAAAAAACTTAAGCCGGAGGATCAGGTTAGTTATATCAGAAATCTTAAAACAATTTCATTTAGGATATTTAACGATCTGAAAGCTAAACATTACTACTTTAGGAGTAAGAATCCAATAATATGCATAGCTTCAGTTATTTACGCAGCATCTAAAGAAGCGGCAGCAATTTTAAACATTAAAAACCCAATTACTCAAAGAGAGTTGGCTGAATACATAGGTTATGCAGAGTATAGTGTTAGAGAAACGTATGAAGAGTTGTTTGGTAAAAACTCAACAGCCTCCAATTCCTCATAACTTTCTTAACGCACGCATTATTCTATTACTGCGCTTAAATGAGAAACATCCTTCATAATCCTCTATGTAGACTTCTGCAATTATCTCTATTACGTATTCGTCTTCATTATCATGGTAAATGATTGATTCTTGAAAACGAATTCCTAATCCGCATTTTTCTAAGAAATCCTTAGTTCTTTGAATTCTTTCCATAAAGTTTTCAATCTCTTTCTCTAGTATTTCCTTTACTGTTGAAAAATTTCCTTCACAACAACTTATGCTTTTGTCCAAGATGACGTTTATACTTTCAAAGAAATCGTTTATACAATGATCTGCCAACATTATTCTCGATTTCTGTTTTAAATAACTTATTGAGAGCTCACTCTCCATTATAATAATAAGGTTTGTCGTAAGTAGAATAAATGCTATCAGGATAGAAACAGGTATTATGATAAACCATGTTTTAATCATCCTTGACACCTATTGTTAGATATACCACGTCTTCACTAGTAATCTTTATTGCTCTAATGTATCTTACTCGTTCCCTAGGTATTGTTAAGACATTATTATAAAGGGTAGTTTTCCCATTGTTCTCACTATAAAGCTCTATATTAACCCATTTAACTCCATTAGAGTTTAAGAACTCAACCAATTTATTGAGTAAAGCCTCAATATTATTTTCTTGGTTAAATATTGAAAGCATATTAACTTCCACTTTTAAATCTTCACTAATACTGGATATTAATTCGAATTTCATTTTCAAATATTGAGAAACGATTATTATAGATGTCAATAGGAATATGCCCAAGACCGTTATTAAAACATCTTCTAGAAAATGCATATGTTCTTAGCACCCCTCGATAAAACTTATGATAATAGTCACATTGTGTAATGTGATTAAAATGGCTAAACCGACTTCAATTATTAACAGTATTAGTACGAATGAAGAAAACAAAAAGTCTAATAGTTTATCGCTCATTTTCTAGTAAAAATAACTTCTTTATCTAGTGTTTCAATAAGGTACTTGACTCCAGGTTCTAAGAATGCTTCGTTAAACGAATAATGATCCACCTCCCCTTCAGAGACACAAATACCCTGGATGATGATGTAGTATTTATTGCCTTTAAGCAGTATCGAATAATCAATTAAGGGGATATTTGGCATAGATATAGTTAGGCTGCATCCGTATCTTGCTGAAAGATCGGCGTATTTTCCTATAATCGAAATTATGCCTTTAGAAACATTGTTTAAAAATTCTACTTTTAACACGTTGATAACATTAAGGAGAATAACCCCTATGATGACTGATGTAGAGAGCCAGAGAATATCTTTCAAGTGTTCTTCAAGTATTTCGCTCAATTGAAATCACCTCATCAACTAGTAATGAGTCTAAATACGACTTCGTATAGCTGCTTAATCATAGGAATTACTTTATCAATCAGGTAAGCAATACTCATGCTAAAGATTACTATCGAAAAGAATATTATCAAGCTTTTCTCTAAGAGATTACTCATCTTTTAGCCTCAATGAGAAAATCCTAAAGATGCTTATAACCACCAATATTTGGCGACATAGGTGAATAAATAATTTTTCAACTAATCTCAAAAGGATTGATTGATAAAGATGAGCTACTAGTTAGCGCAATACTTCAGGAAATAGAGGATTTGAAGGTCAATCTAAGTAAACTTAATAACAGAGTTCTAAGGCTAGAGAGAAGATATCGTGAATTAAGCAGTTTCTTAAGGTGGCTTCCAAATGAGCAAGACTAAACAAGACTCTTTATTTCTCATACGAAAAACATGGATGTGGGACTCTAGGAATAAAGTACTATACTTATTTGATCGAGAATTTAACTCCTCTTTCTTTTGTAACATAATACATAAACTTTCATATTTCTCTCCAGAAAGGGTTTTGGTTAATTTAGACGGTAAATGGTATGAGATTTATGGAAAGCCGTTAGATTCATTAAAGGAATGTTCTAGGAAGGTTAAAGAAGAAAAGAATAAGCTTTATAGAATACTTGTAGAAGAAAGTGTCAATAAGGAAGACAGCTATAACAACGTTCAAAGAAAAATCTGCATTACACCGTTTTATGGAAGCCTCTATTTAGATCATATATTGGACCTTAATCTGTCTAGCGAAATATTAGCTAGATGTGACCTTGATGAAAAGTATTTTCCAAATGACAGGGTTTTGAACGGGCATAACTATAGTATAGGACATTTAGTTTATTCAATAGATAGTATGAACAATCTCTATAGGGTTTACTTTTCATCAGATGTTTATTATTGGCTTAATAAAGAGCTTTCAACAGCTTTGAGTCATGCTTATTCTAAGAAAATGTTTGTAAGTGGAAAATTTAAACATATTTATGAGTATAGATTTAATATAGGCTTAAAATTGCTGAATCTTTTAACACTGGAGGAAATAGAAGGACATATTGGGAAACATCTTGTTAAACATGCTGTGTACTCTTCCATAGGTTTATCTAAGATATTTCCTCTTATAATCGATGAAAATGTACAGAATTTTTTTCTAGACGATATCAACAAGAAAATATATTTGGACCATGCTATTTTTGGGAGATTAAATACAAATCTTAAATTCAATGAAAAAGATTTTGAAAGCTTTGTAAGTCTGGTTAAGAGGGAATCTAATCTTAATCTAGACTATGCAAATCCCTCGATTAAGACCACAATAGTTTTCGATAATGTATCAACAAGGGTTTCAATAGACATACCTCCGTTAACTTGGAGTAAGGGTGTTATAGATGTACGGAAGCATAGGGCAGATGTTTTATCTTTTAGTTATCTTTTAGAGACAGATTATTTCTCGCCAGAATCCGCTGCATTATTAATTCTTGCTACGCTTAACCGTGCTAACGTGTCTATCGTAGGCGAACCGAATTCTGGAAAGACGTCTCTCTTGAACTTTTTAAGCTATTTCATGCCCTCTTGGTGGCGCATAGTGCATATAGAAGATGCTCTTGAAACACTTCCCCCAAGGATTTCAAATCAGCATAGGATAGTATATATCGTTGAGCCTTTTGAAAGCAAAGATGCTAAAAGCACAAAAACGCTTGAAATAATTAAAGTGCTTCATAGAACCCCATCTTATCTTATACTTGGCGAAATCCAGACTAAGAATCATGTGAAAGCGATGTTCCAAGCAATATCTGCAGGGCTTAGAGTAATGCATACTGCACATGCTTCCGATAGTGACGGTTTCATTAAGAGAATAGTAGAAGTATACAGAGTACCAAAGCCACTAGTTTCAGAGCTTGATCTAATAGTAGTTATGAAGAAAATAGAAACTGGGAATTCAATAAGACGGTTTATAAGTGAGATAGCGGTAGTGAACAATGATTCCAATTTGAAGATTATATATTCTAATTACAGCTTTTTAAACCCTGTATTTTTCGATGATTCGAATATTTCGAAACTACTTGAGAAATTGTCACGCGTAAACTGCATTGATGAGAGAATTCTTGAAAAAATGTATGAGGAAATCTTGAGAATAATAAATAATAACAAGTATTTGGAAAACCGTGTTTTAAAGAAGCTTATTATTGACGCTTATTTGAAAGCCTTGAAGAAGAGTGAAGGGTTTGAAATTGAACTTTAAGAAGTTTTTAAACATCATTTTTAAAACGAAACCGGAAGATAGTGAACCTTATGAAATAATTACTCCAATAATAACTGAGATCATTACTGCAAGAACTATTTACAGTAATCTATATAATACGTTTTACGATATTTCTAAAAAGAATTATGTTTGTATTTCAGGCTTATTAAGAAATTGCCTTAAAGAAAATC
>Ga0209394_1000486_pt1 | contig 31023 bp, 25 predicted proteins | sample JNZ201metaG_FD_184122 | JGI IMG/M metagenome (GOLD analysis project Ga0209394, IMG submission 184122) | Hot spring microbial communities from Jinze hot spring, China to study Microbial Dark Matter (Phase II) - JNZ 20120812A (SPAdes) (version 3) ...
CACCCAGCCGAATGTGCCCGTGAGGGTCTCGCTCAACTTCAACACCCGGAATTTGAGCCAACTCTTCAGGGTCAATCTTCTCGCCAATACCTTCAGCGATGACCGCAACGCCGTCTTTTCGCCCCAAAACTCGTCGCTTCAAAATTGCGCCTTCAAGGACATCGCAAACCTCAGCCAAGGTAATGCGCTCCTTCGGAAACTCTTCCCCGATGACAGTGATCGTCGCACCTGCTGCTTTCCCGATACCGAGAGCCAAGTGACCAGCCTTGCGTCCCATCGCTACGACGAAATACCAGCGGTTGGTGGTTCGCGAATCTTCCATCAAGTTGCGGACGAGTTCCGTGCCGACATGCCTTGCGGTTTCAAAGCCGAAGGTAGGCATGCCGCCGGGCAAGGGCAAGTCATTGTCAATAGTCTTGGGGACATGGGCAACCCTAATTGCGCCACCCGCTGCTTTGACAACTTCGCTTGCCGAAAATGCCGTGTCGTCACCGCCGATGGTGACGAGGTAGCGGATGCCCAACTCCTTCAAAGCCTTGACAGTGTTTTCCAAATCTTGTTGGTTCTTGGTCCGCCGATAGTGACGAGGTAGCGGATGCCTAACTCCTTCAAAGCCTTGACAGTGTTTTCCAAATCTTGCTGGGTCTTGGTGGGATTGGCTCGGGAAGTCCTTAAAATTGAGCCACCGTCAAAGTGGATGCGAGAAACATCAGGAATTGTCAATTGCCGCACCATGTCGGTGCGACCTTTCATCAAATGTTCAAAACCGTCATAAATGCCGATGACTTCAAGTCCGGATGTGATGGCTTTAATCGTCGCCGCACTGATCACGCTGTTGATTCCCGGTGCTGGACCGCCTCCAACGAGAATTCCCAATCGCTCTGGCATAACTCCTTCCCTCCTTCTCTGCGATGTTAAGTTGCCGTATTTACGGCTTTGGTGGTAGCCTTTTGTTTGTGCCAAACCAACAACAATGCAGCCACTGTTTTGGCGTCTTGAATTTTCCCCTCGCTGATTTGGGAAATCGCTTCTTCAAGAGGTATCGCTACAGGCTCAATGAATTCGTCTTCGTCCATTGTGCCTGACTCAGAGTTTAGGTTTGTGGCCAAAAACACATGAAGCAATTCGGTGCTGTAACCCGGCGCAAGGTATAAAGATGTCAAGTGCTCTAATCGTCCTGCAGTGTAACCGATTTCTTCTCGCAACTCCCTTAAGGCGCATTCCTCCGCCGTTTCGTTAGGATGGAGCGTTCCCGCAGGTATTTCCATCAGGATTTTCCCGACTGCGTAGCGATACTGCCTGACCAAAACAACCCTCCCGTCGTCAAGCAAAGGCACAATTGCGACGGCACCGGGATGGACAACGACTTCCCTTGTGCTCGTCCTTCCATCAGGCAACTGCACTTTGTCCTTTCGCAACCCAATCAAGCGACCGCGGTAAAGCGTTTCGCTTTCCAGCATTGTCTCCCTCAATTCCCTCATTCGGGCTTCCCTCCATTGAGCAAAAGGATAACACATGAAGCGCCCATTTACAACCCCGCTTCAAAGTTCCCTTGCGACACGAACATTGTGACGATGCAAGGTTAGTAGTTAGCCAAGAAACGAAGGCAAAGCAGCGTAAAAACTTATGTGGGGTGCTGAGCGAAAGGTGAAGCGTCTTCGTTTTGCTCTATGACTTACACATCACACTTATCTGAAAAATCTCTTTGCGCGTTTTGTATTGAGCGTTACGCATTTTTCGTGTAAGCGTGCAGGCGTGAATGTTTAAATCCCGATCTACCCACTTGCCGCCCCACTGACTTGCCAACATGCCGACTTACCGAATTTCCGACTTGCCCATTTGCCGACTTGCCAATTTGCTCATCTGCCCGTTTACCCACCTGCCGATTCGCCGAAATTATCATTGTCAACCCTGCACTCCGCACATTGCACCCATCTTCGGCGTGGCAAAAACCTGTCCCTCCTGAATAGAGTGGATTTTTTAGGCTTAAGGAAATCCATCATATCATGTCGTGAGCCTTATTCGTTATCTTTCCATGCCATTGGCTTAAGCCAGTATTTGATGACAGGTTCATTAGCGCCAAATTTATTCAGTGAAGATGCATTCAGGTCACGAGTTTAAACTGTGCCGACAAAATTTGCTGACAGGACGAGTCGGCTCTGTAGAAATCTTGCGCAATAGCGTTGTCTTTTGTTGTGCACTAAAATATGAACCTTGAGGTGGGGACATTGATGGAGGTGAAATTTGTTCACCCTTTTGAGGTGAATGCGGAGAAAGCGCAGGAGTTAAAAGGGAAGGTTGTGGTTTTAGATGTCGCTTTTTGTACTGACACTCAATACTCTTCCTTTGCCACTACAACTTTGCCTTTTATCCAAGCATTAGGTGATCGGTTAGCGCTTTGGGTTGACCACCACGAGCATGAGCGTCATGCTGATTTTGTCAATGACCCTCGCTTTATTTTAGTTTCTCGCCAACATCATCCTGCCATCCCTGAAATAATTACACCGGAGTTGGTGGAAAAAATCGGTCCTGTTGACACCATAGTTGCTCATGGCGACTTTGACGGCATCATGGCAGCAGCAAAATGGATTTTAGGAGGTCAAGAACCCTACCCTGGTGCAGATGAAGATGCTCGTGCCGCTGGCAGTAGAATTGGCAGTATGAGTGATATAGGTCAATTGATTGACCAAGCCCTTAAGGCTGACCCTACCGATGATGAGTTTAGGCAAATTATTTTGCGCTATCTTGTCAGTTACTGTCAGGATAGGGAGAGTAGGGAAAAAATTGAGGCAAGGGCTAAAACTTACTTTGAAATCAAGGAACGAACTGAACGGTGGGCAAAACACTATGTCATTGATGATGGATTAGCCATATTAGATATTCGCAGCGAACAAAAGCGAGTGGATATGACAGAGTTGCTTTTGAAAGGCGAAAACTTAGCACCTTCCAAAATTGCAGTTGTGCGCAATCGCAACACAAAAACTGGCGAGATGCAAGTTACCATCGCTGCCCCTGTAGACTCTGGTCATGATTTTGTAAAGTTATTTAGGCTTGGAGGAAGTATGGCGACAAGGGTTACTTTGCCCGACGAACGCTATTGGGAGGCTATCGCAAAGATAAAAGGTAAGGTTTCACCTCCAGAAATTAAGCCACCTTGCTTCATCCTTTACGCCGATGTTGACCGGATTAAGGATTATCTGTTTGCCAGTGTCAGGATGCGCCATATTATCGCTGCCAGCGGTTTGCTCAGTCATGTCAACGAAGAGGAAACAAATTGGTTAATCTTGGCTCATGATGGTAGAATCATCTTTTCGGCGGGAGGAATCACTCAAGCGATTTTCGCTGATAGAAAAAAGGCAGAAAAAGTAGGTATAGAGTTGAAAAAATTATATATTGAGCGAACAGGAACAGCTTCAATAACAGTGATAGTTGTGGAATGGAGAAATGGACAAAACTTTGCCGATGCCATTGATGAAGCCAGAAGGAAGATGGGCAAGAAGAAGATGGGAATGGATGAAGGTGAACGAGATGACGAGCAAGAGAACTATAGTCAAGTTTTCAAAGGAAGGGCAATTTTCTTCAGCGGTTCTCCCTTCTTCCAAATTTGTGAGTTGACAGGGAAAGAATTCGCTGTTGGGCAAGATTTGGAAGGGAGAGGTTATGGCATCACTATACGGCAAGCGGAAAGATGGCGAGAGAGGCAAGGGATGCAAAAACGAAAACTTATCGGTGATAAAGAATTTGATCCAAGATTAGGTGACCGATTGGAAGTTGATACGATACTCCGTTGCCAAATAGCGGAAGAGTTGAAATGTGATGCCAATTGGTTGGCTTTTCCGGAGGATTTTGAGGAACTGGCTATAGATGCACAGCCACGAGGTTATATCGGTTTCATTGAAGCCGATGGGAATCGGTTTGGAGAGATGTTGAAAGAGTTGAAAGTTGGGGTAAGGCAAAAATTTCCCGAAGAACAAATCTCAGCCTACGAAGAATTCTCGCAGTTGCTTAAAGAAACTACAAAGGAAGCTTTGGTAAAGGCAGCAGTTGTGGTTTTAAAAGATGCCTTAAGAAATGCACCACAGCGTGATGGAAGGAAACTTATTCCGATGAGAGTTTTGTTTTTAGGTGGAGATGATGTTATGTTGGTCGTCCAAGCCCAATATGCCATTAAGTTAGCTGATGAATTTTGTCGTCTCTTTCAGAAAATTGCTGAGCAAAAAAAGAGAGAGAACAAAATACTTAAGGACATTCAACTTTCTACCTTCACCATGTCGGCGGGTGTTGTGATCGCTCATCACAATGTCCCGTTTCTTAGCCTTCACCGAATGTCTTCAGAGTTACTGAAAAGTGCAAAGAGGCGCTCATGGAAGGCATGGGGCCAAAAGAAGGCTGGTGCAGTTGATTTCCAAGTAGTGACTGGTTCAAACATTGAAGACTTGAAAACTGTGCGGGAGGAACTTTATACCCTTTATGATGGCAGAGAAAAGATTTTGTTGACGGGGCGACCTTATTTAGTCAGCCCAGACCAAGACGAACTTAGCGAACTTTTGGGAATTGTGGAACGGTTGAAAGAAGCGGTAATTCCAAGGAATCAACTAAAGCAGTTGTCAATGATAATGCGATTGGGCAAAGAGCAAAGTCGTGTTGCTTTCCATCGCTGGTTTTTGAGACTTGGCGGTGAGGGTGAAAACAAAAAGAAAGAGGAAATTAGAAAGGCGTTGGGGACAAACCAGGAAATCCCCGATATTTGGAAAAAGGACGAGCGTGCAGGAGGTAGTGGTAAACTTTATTGCCCATTGCTGGATATTGTTGAGTTATTGGATTTAATTTATAGTTAAGAGGTGAACAAAATGAGGATTAAGTATGTTTTGAGGATTAGAGATGAGTATCACATTGGTTCAGGATTAAGCCGACCTGGCGTTGTGGATGAAACTATAATTCGTCGTCCCGATGGTCAATTGTTTATTCCAGCCGAATATCTTCGGGGGCTTATCCGAGATTGTTGCACCCAAATCCTTTATTGGACTTACATGGAAAAGGCTTGTTGTGAAGCGTCCTTGTATAAAGCGCCAACCGAGAGAGAAAAACAAGGTGTTCCCAAAACTTGTGGGTTAAACTACCGCATTAACGAAGTGCCTTGTGCTCTTTGTCGCATTTTCGGGACAACATTTACAAAAAAGTCTTACCGCTTCAGCGATGCTGAGTTTGAAAGATTTGAGGGCAGTGGGCGAGAACCTATTCGCATCAGCACCCACAATCGCATAGACCCAGCAACAGGACGAGTGCCGAAAGATTTACTATTCACTTTTGAAATGGGCAGCCCCGCTGTCTTCAGAGGTTACATTGAACGGATTGGGATTTTGATTGAACCCAATTTACTTCTTGAGGAAGTCGGTTTGCTTATTGCTGGACTGAGATTAGTTGAGCGTGTCGGAAAGCGTTCCGCAAAAGGTTGGGGTTGGGCTCAAGTTGATGAAATCACTCTGTCCTTTGATGATGGCTTAGAAGATAAACTGCCAAGTCAAGTAAGAGAAGCACCAAAGGATTGGAGGATGTGGCTTAAGGCCTTTCTTTCAGGAGGCGATGAAAGTGGCATGGATTCTTTTAAGAGCTAAAGCGAAAACAGCTATAGCAATCCCACGCCGTTTTGAAGCAGGGAATTTGTATGAGAGCCAAATGGAAATCCCAGGAACGACAGTTCGTGGGGCGTTTGCTGCTGCTTTTTTAAACAGTGGGAAACCCGCTGATGAAAACTTCTGTCGCTTGTTTGAAAATCCGTCTATCCGTTTCGGACCGCTTCGTCCACTGCCCAGAGGTATTGAAAATCTGAATAAGTTCATTCCTGTCATGCCAGTTCCCAAGAGTGCACAGAGTTGCAAGTATGATGATGGTTTACCAGAAGAGGGGCACGGTGTTTTAGATCTGCTTTTTGAAGTGTTAGGAAAAACCGAGGCATCGGAACACCGTGAGGAATCTTGCATAAAATGCGGAGCGCCTATTGAGCCTTTGGAAAAGCCTTGGTTGATAGTGGATTGGAAACAAAATTTTGGGATTGACTACAAACCAGATTTCAGGCTTAACACCCATGTTGGGATCGGCGCTGTCGGGACAGAGGAAATGGGGGTTGCAATGGAAGGGCGTTTGTTCAGTCTTCAATGTTTACCCCAAGGGACAAATTTTTCTGGTTGGATTGCTGTTGGTAAGGACGATCCTGAAATTTTGCTCAAAGATCTGGGCTTTCAGAAAAGTGGTGGTGAAATTTGGCGGTTACCCTTTGACCTACGCGTCGGTCGCCGTTCTTCAACTTATGGCGCATTGGAGATTGAGGCTAAAGTGAGCAATGAAACACCTTGGCGGCAAACTCACGGCAATTTTGAAGAACGATGGAGAAAGTTCCAAGAAGGCTTTTGGCGTAGATTTATTTCGCTAGAAAAATTGAATTTGCTAAGTGATGACACGAGCCATTTTGCCAAAGGTTATGTCTTCAGTGTTACTTTTTTAACGGACACAATTTTGCTTGACTTATTTTTGCGCCCTTATCGCATTTTGATTGCAGAAGAAGTTGCAAGGCGGTTGGGCATCTGTGAAAGTAAGGTGCGATTATTAGCCACTTTCACCCGTTCACAAATCATCAGGGGCTGGAATACTGCTCACTGCCTTCCAAAGGAACAAGACCTCGCTATTGTTGCTGGCTCAGTTTTTCTCTTTATCGTCCAAAGAGATGCGATTGAGGAATGTAAACTTATGAGGAAGTTGCAAGAGTGGGAGGAAAAGGGTATCGGTTGGCGTAGGAGCGAAGGCTTTGGGCAAGTTATTATCTGTGATCCCTGGCATGTTCACAAAAGTGAAGATGGATTTGTTCCACTTCGTAGGATGGCAGCGGATGAAGAAATTCAAGGGACAGTGGAGTTTGATAAACGAGTCGTTGAGTTTGTGAGGGCGATTGAGGAGAAAAAGGGGAAAGTGGATTTAACAAAGACGCAATTACAAAACCTGAAAACACTCGCTCACATAATTGATATTGCCTACCGACATCTCCCTGGGGGATTAGAAATACATCCTTGCGAACGGTTAAAGCAACATCTTGAGCACCAAAAGGAAAAAGGGAGAGGATGGAGCCAAGAAATCCAGTGGAAGGATAAAAAAATAAAAGTTGCTGATGGGTTGAAGGAAGTCCTTGACTTAGATTCATGTAATTGGAGTGTAGCACTGCAACGCTTAGAACATTTTGTGCAATTGATGCTCACATCAATTGAAGGCACAAAATTAGATGAACAGTTCGTAGTGAGCGAAAGGTTGAGGGGAGATGTTCAATGAAAAAGACAGGGGCAAAGAGAATTTTCTTCCTTGGTAAAGTCAAAGTTAACGGTCCGTTGCACATAGGTCTGGGAGCACAAACGCCAGGAATTGGATATCATGAAACTGACCAACCTGTTTTACTGGACCACGAGGGTAGACCTTTTATCCCAGCGACTTCGTTGGGTGGTTTAATGCGCTCTATTGCAGAAAACCTTGTTTCAGTCTTGGATAAATGGAGTTTACAGGATTTGGTAAATCTTTTCGGAGCTGCGAGGGTAGAGAAGGAAAAGGAAGGAGAGAAAGAAGGCAAGTTGAAATTTTCTGTCTCTAAACTTCGCATCCGAAATGCAAGGTTAGTGGGAAATTGGCGCGGATGGACCGAAATACGAGACAGTGTTGGTATTGACCGACAAAGGGGGGCTGCAAGGGCTGGAATCAAGTTTGACTACGAAATTGTTCCACCGTGTTTAGAGTTTGATTTTTGGGCGGAATTGAGGGATGGAAGTGAGAGGGAAAAAATTTTGCTTACTCTTGTGCTCGTGGCGCTGGAAAAATTGTCGCTCTCCGTTGGCGCAAAAGGTGGTAGCGGGTTCGGAACTTTGCAATTAAAGGTAGACAAAATCGTTGAATTGGATTTGCATAATAAGGAACAACTGCTCGGGTTCTTGCTTGAGCGGGATGAATTTATCCGAAAACAGGAAGGTAAAAATTGGGTTGATTGGCAAAGAGAAGTTTTGAACGGTCATTCTTTCCGTTTGAGAGAAACGGAGAATGAACGATATTTCCGCATTCCGCAGGTTTTTGTCTTCACTTATCGGCTTACAGTTGAAGACCCACTTTTGGTGGCGAATCAAAGAGTAGACCCATTGATAGCCTTTGAGGCATTTGCTGAGCGACACGGTGCTGATTTGAGGCAGCGTGAAAAGCAAGGAATTGATGCGGTTTGGATTGGAACTGGAAGTGATTTTGAAATGAAAGATTGGCAACCCATTATACCCGGTCCCTCGGTTCGTGGCGTCTTTCGCAGCCATTGTGAACGAATATTGAGAACACTCGCTTGGCATTATTCTGGGGAAATCCGAAACGAATACAAAATGCATTGCCCCGCCGCCGTTGACCTGTGGGAAGTGGACAAACAGATGCAAAACCAAATAAAGGAAAAGTGGGAGCAAATTATGAGGGGAGAGGGGACAGAGGAGGAGAAATGGCATAAGGCTGGCAAGGAAATCGCTAATTTGGTTTGGCAAGAATCCGACCTCGCTGAAAAGATGTTCGGCTCAACTTTTTGGAAATCACTTGTGACTGTCTCTGAAGCCTATATCCCTGAAGATGAGGCAAGAGAATGGCATGACTTACTCTTTGACCATCTTGCTGTTGAGCGTTTTAGCGGTGGAGCAATGGAAGGCAAAAAGTTTGATGCACTGCCGATAACTCAGGCTACCTTTGAAGGGAAAATTGCTGTTTGGGGCGACGAACCTTTCATGCTCGGTTTGGTTTCTCTTTTCTTCAAAGACCTTTGTGATGGATTGGTCCGGTTCGGCTCAAGTAAGACACGCGGCTATGGGAAACTTTTAGGCAAATTGAAAAAAGTTGAAGCCTTCCTCTTGCATGGGACAAATTTAGCCAAACAACTGGGAATACAGCAGGAAGCAGGAAAAGTGTGGCACTACAAGTGTTGGGAACTTCCCGACCGCAAGTTCCCTGAATGTTTGCAGGACGAAGGCTTGACTGATTTGAGAAATCTATTGTGCGAAGGAGTGCGGAAATTAAACGAATTGGTGAAGAACTTTAGAAGGCGGGGCAAGGAAGGAGGTGGTGAAGGATGAAACTTTCCACCTGCGCCGAAATCATTGAAAGGGACATGCTTCCAAAACTTTTGACGAGCCTTCACGATGGAAAACACTTTCGCTACATCATTTGGGCTGATTGGCGAGACATCCAATTTGAAGCCTTTGACTCTTCGCAATTGAAAAAAGTTAAAGGAAGCGAATGGGGAAGGGCTTTTGGAGATAACGCTGAGTTGAGATGGAGAAGGGATGAGGAGGGTGAAAAGTTTATATGCCGATGGATTTTTGAAGGAGTCCCTCTGCCACGAAAAGGTAAAAGTGAATTTCCGACCGTTAACTTTGAGGTTAAGAATGAAACTTTCTTGCTATGGGGAATGCCCCTTTGGGAAGATAACCAATGGGTAAAAGATGCGCAGGGAAGGAGAATTTGGTATGTGACCCGCATCCCCAAAAAATTGGTCTACCCAATAAGCGATGAGTTAGCCCAATATTGGGAAGATGCGAAAAATGAACGAGAGAAACGCACCCCTCTTTGCTTGCATGTTCGTTTCTATCTTCACAACGGACAGCCCATCTTTGACCGTTTCATCGGGTTGGAAGGGTATGCAGCGAAATTGTGAGGGAGCAAGGGAGGTTAAAAGGCAATGGGTAAAGAACGAAGATTTGTCAACCCATACAACTTCGTGCCACTCGGCGAAAAGCCTCCTGAGCGCAAGCCACCAGAGTCACACGAATACTTCATCGGTAATCGTGGACGAATCGTTTGTCACATCATTTTCAAATCGCCTTTTTTCATCCCACACTCTGAAAAGCGATTTCGATTGCCCAAAGGCAAAAACGCAAGCCAAGTCCAAGACGACGAATTGCCAAATTGGGTCAGAGGGTGTGAGAAGGCTAAGAATGCGTGGGAATTTTTGAAACAAATAAATGCCAGCGAAGGACACGAGATGCTCGCTTTACTTTGCGACAAAGAAGGTAAACCTTTCATACCTGGCTCATCCCTTAAAGGTGCTTTCCGAACCGTTGCTGAAGCGCTGTCAAACTCATGTTTGAGCCAATTGTGTCAAACTCATGTTTGAGCCAATTGGAGTTTGAGTGGGAATTAAAGCAAAAACCAAAAGATTTACAAGTGCGATACCTGAAGGCAAAGCGCTATTACAGTTATCGCATAACTCTCAGCCCCAGCGGAGTAGGGTGCGTAACTAAACTTCCCGAGGGACCATCGGCTGACGGCGAAATTAAGGTCGCACAAAAAGCGCGTGTCTTCTTCCGAGAACCTATGGGGGTTCAAAACTTTGACCCAGAATTTATACAGGATCTCTCAAACTACAAGGACGGTCAAAAGGCACGCTGCAATCTTCAAGAATTCCATTACCATCGGCGGAAAATTCCACCGTTTCAAGCAGCCAGGTTGGTAAGAGAAGGCGGCATAGAAGGTATCCTAAAAATCACTGAGGTTACAGACATCAAGAAATCACAACGGTTCATCTACTGGCAGGGGGAAGCCCGAACCGTCAAATTTGGTTGGCAGGATAAATTAGCCTATGACCGCGCTAACTTGAACAGCATAAATGAAGACAGAAATGCTGATGATTATATTGTGTGCCGTGATCCAACCAAAGGGACACAAATCCCAGAAGCAGGGATGCGTTCCAAGCGTCATGAGTTGAATATAGGCGACATCGTTTACTTCTCAGAACAAAATGGAAGGGTCATAGACATGGGACCTGTGGAACTCTACCGTAGACTTTACCGCTACTCTCTGGACGAAGTTTTGTTGCTCAAGCACAAAGACTTCCTCCCCTGTCAAGACCCTAACTGCCTTTGCCCTTGTTGCCGTCTCTTTGGTTGGGTGCCGCCTGAAGGGAGTGATGCGGCAGAAAAGAAAACAGCGCTGAAGGGCTTTTTGCACTTTAGCACCGCTCGTTGGATAGGTGGCAATCCAAAAACCAAATGGGTTACCTTGCAACCGCTTGGACAACCCCATCCCAGTTGTTGGCAGTTCTACTTAAATTGCCAGAATATGGGGCAGAGTGCAGGCTACAACGATGTCAACTCTACCATCCGCGGGCGCAAGTTCTACTGGCACAAGCCGCAAGTCAAAGCGGAGAAACCACAAGGGGGCGCAGATGTCAACAGCGTCTGGGACCAGAGGAGAGGCAATGGCGAGCCAATAGCAGACGACCAGAACAAAACAGTGGAACTTCTGCTGCCTAAAAACGACGAGGGTAAGGATGCTGTCTTTGAGTTCACTGTAGACTTTGAAAACCTGAGCGACGCCGATTTAGGGTTGCTGTTGCTGACCTTGCAGCCTAATTTGATTGGTGAGCAAGTTCTCAATCAATTGGGATTTTCCACTGAACTCTACCATCACTTCGGAATGGGTAAGCCATTAGGGTTGGGAAGTGCAAAGGTTAAAATCTGCTCATTGACAATTTACGATAGCGCAAAGCGATATCAGAATTTAATGGAAGACGGCGTTCAAACTTGGCAGAGCGATGGTGTGTGTGAAGTGGCGAGAAAGTATATCCTCGCTTTTTTGAGAGAAGCCCTAAAGGGACAAGATAAGCCTACCCACGACGAAAACGATGAAGAGGCTTGCAAGAAGTTTTGCGAATTGCCACACATTAAAGCCTTGTTGATTATGTTAGATTGGCAAAAGGCACAAAATTTGCCCATTCAATATCCACCGGGAGGAGATGAGAGAACGGGTAAAAGTGATCCTAACATGAAGGAATATTGGGAAGCCTTCCGCTGGTTCGCCCATAAAAACCAGAGAGATTTTTACAGAAAGCCACGCCATATGCTTTCAAAGCCGAACGATATCATTAAAGGCGAGGAACATTGGCAATTTGGCTTCCCGCCCATAGACTTGTCCCAATCAGGCTTATCTCAGCGGCGTAATCCACCGCCAACGCAGCAGCCAAGGCATCGCCGTTGATCGCTCTAAGGTGGCGACTCAATGAAGGAGGATCATCGGTCATGTCTGAAAAAAGTTTTTGCGTCTACATCTCGTGCGTTGGTGAGAACGACCCTATAGGTAGGGAGAATGAAGAAGGTTCTTTGCTAACTTGTCTTCGCTACCTGATCCAGATTAAGCAAATTCAGTTCAATGCCGTTTACCTTATCCCTTCCAGCAAAGAAATCAGCCCTGATAGGAACACGGAATGCAGGGCAGTGGAGTGTCGCGAGAAAATTAGAAACGAGTTCCGCATTGAAGCACAGATTAAGCCGATGAAGGCGCAACCCGCTGAATTGAAGCAAGTTTATCCTGCTTTGCGAGACCTCTTGACCGAAATCAGAAAAGATGTTGAACAAAATGCACAAGGACAATCCATCACATTTCACATCAATGTTTCTTCTGGCACAACGCAAATGAAAGAGAGCCTTCCCTTCCTTGTCAGCATTGGCATCTTGAAGCCTCACGAAGTTTACCTGTGGCAAGTCTTTGACCCCCGTCATTATCCCGACCTTGAGAGAAGAGTGCAAAGAGCGCCAGAACTGGACTTGTTCGCTCAAGAGCGCATTTTACTGCGTCTAGAGCAGTTAGCTGAACAGCATTTGTATCAAGAAGCAAATGGTTGGCTGCAGTGTGGCTTGACAGTAAAATATCTTGACTTTGCAAAACAACTATACAAAGTGCTCGCTGAGCATGACCGGTGGCTGTATAAGGCAGCCTGTAATAATTTGCAAAGAACGCTCTCTCGCAGTCAAGTGCCTGATTTCTTACAGGACTGGTTGCAAAAAGTTTTAAATTGGCTGCAAAAATTGGCTCAAAAGCAGCCTCCAAAGAACATACTTGCGATAGACCGATATTATTGCGCTGTGCGCCGTTGTGAAAATTCTCTTTATCCCGATGCAGTTAACCATTTTTGGGCAGCATGTGAATTGGCATTGGAAGAACATGGGAAAAACATTCAAGTCTATAGACCGCAAGATCTTATATCGGCTTCTGAACTTATTGAACGCATAAGAAACTCTCAAAGCCTTCTAAATAGAAATTCCGTTAAACTGCAGGGACAGGAAGAGAAAACCTTACTGGACGCTGTTGATTGGCTTCGTGGAATCCGTAACGAAATTGCGCATGGTTCACGACCTGTTGATAAACAACTTACGAAAAACGCTTCATTAATTGCTGAAGAACTCTTTAGAGCCTTAGGATGGGAACAGGAAATGCAAAATTGCCCTTTACGCCCCAAATTGGTGCAGGAAAAACTTTTGCAACTTATCCAAGCCATGAGAGATAGTCTTTGGCAATAAGAAGGGATGAAAATGCTAATAGCGATTGTGATGAATTTGAAACCAATTGACAGAGTTCGCTTGCCTGTCTCCCATGGCACTTTTGCTTATGCGGCTGCGCTGGAGTTATTTTTGCGGCGCGACCCAACATTGGCAAAAGCGCTACATGAAGCAAAGCCATATAAACCATTCACCGTGAGTCCCCTGTTAAATGCATGGGTGCGGGAGGGCAGCGAACTCATCCTCGACCCCCATGAGGTCTATACATGGCGACTGACTGGATTAACCCAACAGGTCTCTGAGCATTTGCTACGCTTCACACCCGATATAGGTGGGGTGCGGATTGGGGACGCCGTGTTTTACATTACTGCTGTGTTTACGACGAAGGAGGAGCATCCAGAGGCGGGACAGGATAACTATATGGCAATGTGGGAACGATGGGGACAACTCCCTCCTCCCAGAGCGGTGACTTTGCATTTCATTACTCCCACTACCTTCCGAGTCGGTCGTTTTGAACAACCCTTCCCGCTCCCCCGCTATGTATTTGGCTCACTGCTTGCCCTCTGGGATACTTTCTCACCCTATCCCATTGGACAACTGAAAGACCTAATAGACGAGATTGTGCTATTGAGCAACTGGAGGGGCGAGACCCGTCGTGTGGATTTTGGAGATTATTACACTGTCGGCTTCATCGGAAAGTTTACCTACCGCATCGGTGAGAGGCTTCCAGAGTTGTGGCGGCTGATAGGACTGCTCTCAGAGTTTGCCTTCTACGCTGGAGTCGGTTGGCAGACAACACATGGGCTGGGACAAGTCCGTCCTGAATTTTGAATTTATCTTGGGATGAAAGGCATTCTATCATGTTTCGCCCCTAAAGATTGGTGACTCAAACCGGTCACCCTCTAAGGTTTAGTCTCTTATCAGCAGCATGTCGCACCAGTGAAGGCAACTTTGAGGCTTGGATATAACTCAAGGTAAAGGCAAAGAGGTTGTCAGGCAAAAACAAGCGACAAAAAAACAGGCAGATAAAATCTGCTCCTGAGAAGTGAAGGTAAGGCCATCGCTTAAGTCAAAGGTCAACAAGTCTTGACATGGTGAGCCTTCATGGCTAAAATAAAGGCGTCCGCTAACCTCAAAACCCCGAAAAAGGGGTAGGGGATTAGCGGAAATGGATTTTTTCGGCAAAATCGCCGTTTTCTTCGGAAAAATTCAAAATTGAACCTTGACAAAAGCATTGGGGAAAATCCGAGGGCTGTCAAGGAAAAGGCGAGGTTAGCGGAGAGGGGGAGAAAAAGCCGCTAAAATTGTCCATTTACCTACCATTTTAGAGGTAACGGTTGCAAGGTGAATGACCGCTTCGCGGTTTGGAGACATGGGGGTTACGGCTGACCCTGTTGGGGGGGTTGGTGGTTGCAAGGTGAATGACCGCTTCGCGGTTTGGAGACACTTCTCTTCCACCTCCTTCCATGTTTTCGAAGGCGCGTTGCAAGGTGAATGACCGCTTCGCGGTTTGGAGACCCCATTCTTGGAGTTTTTTCTCGATTTTCCCCCGTGTGTTGCAAGGTGAATGACCGCTTCGCGGTTTGGAGACAGCAGCACAACCGCGACCACACCGATTATTCCCAAAGGTTGCAAGGTGAATGACCGCTTCGCGGTTTGGAGACAAACCTCCTATGAACCATAAGATATCCACACTTAATCGTTGCAAGGTGAATGACCGCTTCGCGGTTTGGAGACATGACCACTGCGGGCCAAAATAGGCACGTCAACATCGGTTGCAAGGTGAATGACCGCTTCGCGGTTTGGAGGCGGGGTGCTGAATAGGGGTGCGAAGTGGGATGGCGCCATTGCCCTTTGTATTTAGCACCCAGCACGGTCTAAAGAGAGGTGAACAAAGTGCGCCCTACATGTTGCAAGGTGAACAACTGCTTCGCGGTTTGGAGGCGGGGTGCTGAATAGGGGTGCGAAGTGGGATGGCGCCATTGCCCTTTGTATTTAGCACCCAGCACGGTCTAAAGAGAGGTGAACAAAGTTGCCGAGAGTCGTTTTTATGGCAATGGTAGGAACAAGGGATGTTCAAGTTCGCACGCCAGATAGACTGAAACAATTGGGACTAAATCTCAACTACAGAGAGAAACTGACTACAGGTTGGGTATTGGCATCATCTCGCAGTGACGGTGAACTTCTTTGGAACGCTTACAGAAGAAATAACGCCATTGCTACTTCCATTGATTTGCCCATTCTGAGAGCCTGTTTGGACTACATCCGAAACCTTAACTTGACCAATGAACTTTCTGTTATCCTATTCTACACTGACCAAAACCCCAAAAATGTTAGCCCCCAGCACTATGCAAACGATACCGTTTACTTTGCCCACATAGCGGAGAAATGGTTGTCTGATTACCTTGAACGAAACGGAATGAGAGTCAATGTCCAACGGGTAGTTATCAGTCGTCGCTACAGCCCTGTTGATTCGGGTAAAATGTTGAGATTTTTTGACCAACAGTTGCCTGAACTTTGTCAACCTGACTCTGTAGATTGGGTTTTCATTTCACAAACTGGCGGAATTCCTACAGTCTATGAAGCCCTACTGTTGCAATCCATTCATCATTTTCGTGACAAATGCATTCCACTTTATGTCTTGCCAGATGGAGCAGTCTTTCCGGTGGACTTTAGAGAGTTCCTATTGGAGGCATTCTACAGAGAGCAAGCCAGAGGTTTGTTGGAACAACATTTTTACGCATCGGCAGCAAATTCCCTTGAAAGGCTGAACCTGACTTTTGCTGCAGCCTTGTGCCGCCATGCTGCTTATCGGCTCTTGTTTGATTTTAGAAGAGCGAAAGATGTCCTTGATGAAATTGCCAATGACCCTTCTTTGGGCTTAGAGGAGAAGAACCTGATTGAGTCTTTTCGTGAAGATATGAAAAATTTGCAGCAAGATTTGCCTAAACCTAAAGGACAAAACGATAGCGATACTTGGCGGCAAAGGAAAGAGCAAATTCGCTCTTGTCTTAGGGAACTTTATTGGGGTTTTGAAATCGCTGTTCAACAAGGGGCATGGCTTGAAGTTTTAGGGCGATTGATAAGACTTGCTGAAGGTGTCCTTCAATTGGCTGTTGAAGAAACCTTTAAAAGACCTGCTGGAACTTTAGATGAAATTTTGAAACTTGCAAAGGAACATTCACGAGAATTGTATCATCAACTTTTGAATTTTCCGTCCAAAACGAACCTAAATTTGCTGAGAGGAATTGCGAAGAGGCTTCAAGAAGAACATCCGACATGGTTAAAACCAGCGGAAGAATTTTCTGAGGCTATAAGTTTAGACAACGGGCTTGTTCAATTGCGCAATAAATCTATTCTGTGGCATGGATTTCGTGGTATTAGCAAAGAGCAGTTAGAGAGAGAACTCGGTAAAACGATACATGAAGCCCTTCAAGATTGTCGGGAAGTATTGGAGAAGATGGAAGTGAAGTTGGACGAAAGTCCTTACGAGTTAGTTCGCCGTTATGCCTTGGACGCTTTGAGCCAGTGAAACTGAAAGGACACTTTACAAATTAGTCGCTGACAAACTTGGGGGCAAGCCTTCTAGCGTGCCAATTTTTCGGTCGGGCAGGAGCCTGACCCTCCGAAGCGACAATTTTCGGCTCAGCAAGAACCGAGCCATCCGAATTGACTAAATAAATTTGGCACTTAATTGCTCTGTCATCAACAAAAACTCGTCAAGCGTTGTGAGTTGAGCATTGCGAGTTAAATTCATCACAAAGTTTGAAATTGCAAAGTGTCAACCTTCAATCCTGAACGCTCAACGCAATTACGGCGTGGGCAATTAAGCATTACCAAACTTTAGTTCACTTTGAGAAGGGATTTCCGCAAAATCCTCAAAATTGGTGGCAAAATCCGTTTTTTTGGTGGGGTATTGGGTCTTTACAGCGGGCGACAAATTCGGTATAATAATGCCAGCGCACCGAGAAGCGGTGCGGTATTAGGAGAACTCAAGAGGCGAGTCAGCCTCTTGAGGTAAAGCCAAAAAGTGAGTGGCTTTGCCTAATACCGCACCGCTTTTTGTTTAGTGACACAGAGTCGGCGCAGTCACAGCTATTCGGGAAGGTGAACCCATGCTTTGGCATGGGGCACCAAAAACTTCAAAGGGAGGAAGATTGCAATGATGCCAAAAACTGCTGTGACTGCGCCGGCGGAAATAACTGAAGAGCAGCGAGGCTGGGAAAGATGCTCGCAGTGTAGCAATCCAATGAGCCTTCGGTCAATTTTTCCAGCATTCGGAACCCTCTACATGCGCTTGAAATGCCTTTGGTGTGGATGCCAAGCAATCATTTCGGTTGATGAAAACGGAGAACCACTTAGACTCAGAACTCCCCATCTGAATGATGAGGATTCGGGTTTGTATTTCAGGGTTTCTTCTGTGCGTCGTCCCGTTGAGGAAGCCGTTTTGCGTAGAGAGATGAGAGCGAAACGAAGAATCGGAAAGTCCGCTCTCAAGGTAAAATGTTAACCAAAAAAGGAACACGCTGGAAATAAGTTAATAGGTGCCGTCGTCACCGCAGAGGATGGGGTGTTGAGGGTAAGCCTCACGCCCCTGCGCTCGCAAGAGCGCTATTAACAAAAACCGCAAAAAGGAGTGGTAAAAGATGCAAAACACAACAAAGACGGTGACGACGGTGCTGGCAAAAGACAGTGAAGTAACGGCGGTAAGGCAGATCTTCCAAGGAATGCCAATGGCGGACCGGTTGACAGCATTTATGTTAATCAAGGGGTCTGATTTTCATAGCCTTTTGGAAACCGATTCAGGATTCGCAGATTTATTGGCAACGGCACTATATGAAATGGCTGGAAGAATCATTGAGCGAGAAATCAAATCCCGACGCTGGTGGTTTCCTTCTGCGGACAGAGAGGACTTGGTCCATGAATTGCTTGTACACCTACTGAAAGTGGTATCAAGGTTCGACCCTTCATACGGAATCCCACTTGCAAAGTATGCTGACAACTACCTCAGGCGTTCTCGTGACCTAATCGTTAAATGGCTTCGCAGGAAATATTGTGAAACTTTTGAGTCAGTAGAAACGAACCAACTTGAAGACGAAACTGAAGACTCACCCTCTGAGATTCCTGACGACAGGCACAACCCCGAGAAAGTGGTGGTAGCCGAGGATCTAAAACAGAAACTTCTAAGCCGCTTCCCAGCCCGGTCCCGAAAGAGTAGGGAAACTGCTCAACGGATACTGGAGGATCCTTTTGATACCTCGGACGGTAAGGTACAGAGGTGCAGAGTTCGGAGGAGGCTTCGGGAGATTCTGTCGGAACTGGAAAGCGGTTCAATTGTTAACCAAAGGACCTCTTCTTTGGAGAAAGATAACTGGAGGTGCGAGAAGCAATGAAATCAGTGGCAAGAGCCTTGCTTCTAACCTTGGCATTGATGACAATGGGTTCAATTGATGCCCAGCAAGTTCGTCCAACTCATGTCACGATTGTCTTTGACACTACCAAATCGTTTTGGAACAACTTGCACATCGCTTACGCCATTACAGAGCGGCTTCTCAAGGAACTCTACTTCGCACTGCCAGGTCATCCGGACGATAAGGTAACTTTCATAGCCTTAAACGCAACCCCAACCATCGTCACCGAACTAAGAGGCTTGGATCTGCGCAGAAGGGCGTCAAGGAAGTTCATTGAAGCCTTCGGAAGACCCGATCAAAGATTAGGAACAGATGTAGTCGGGGCACTGTACTTGGCAGACTTAGCCTTTTCCCGAAATCCTGACTCAATCAAGTTTCTTTTCATCTTCTCGGATATGCAAGTTGACCCAGCAAGGACTTCCGACGGTCGTCCTTTACACTTTCGTCAAGTTACCGAATTTGATTGGGAGTGCTTCAGCAAGGTCAGCATTTGGATCTTCTTCTGCCCTCCGCAGATGGAAATTTTGCTTAAGGACAAAATCGGGCTCCTACGACATGCCCATTTCTTCAGCCCTCCACCGACCACCAACGGCATCCTTGAGAAGACAAACCTTGAAGCCTTCATGAACATGGTTTTATCTCAATTTCAAGAGGAACTCGCCAAGCAATTGAGCGCCTCTGGCAATGGCTCTCAAGGGGGAGGGTTTGGTCTTTTGGTTTTGGTTGTTTGTGTCTTGGTAATTATGAGCCTTTTGCTTGGACTTTTCGCTTACCTCGCACGCAGAGGAGGTGAGATTGAATTATGAACCCACTTCACAAATTCGCTTTAGCGCTGGTCGTTTTGATAGTTGCGGGTTTGCTGTTCCTTGCCATAGTGCGGCAAGTTGCTGGGAGAAGATGGGCTGCCATTCTTGAAGCGATTAGAGGACTACTTTTCTGGAGTATTGCTTGGATACTATTCACCATCTGGGCTTATTTTTTGCAAGCGACGACCTTAGCCAAACTGACCCGCCCGGAACCGATCGGCTCGGGAGAACATTTGCTAAGTTTTTTGCATCAGGGTGTCCATTTGACAACACCGTATGTAATGGCGTTTATACTGATGCTTTTCGCAGCAGCAGGTGGTTTTTTGGTCGCCACTCACCTTGACATAATCTTGGGACTTATCGGCTTAGCGACCCGATGGAACGACTTAAGTCCATACGAACGGGCAGGATTTGTTCAAAACTTGTTTGCCTCTATCATTTTCACTTTGATCGGTCTTGTCATGGTATATGCAGATGCTTGCGTCTTCTCTTTGAGATGGGCAATGGACATTAGTGAAATTGAAACCGAAGTGCGTGGAGTTCCTCTTATCGCTAATTTGATTCGTTGGGGTTATTTCCTGGGTTTTATTGCGCTTTCTTGGATTGTTCACAGGAAATACCGGCAGTTCTTACTTGCAACACGCATTGAAGAGCCAGAGGAAGAAGAACAGAATGTCCGAATGACTATCAGAGTTTCACAACAAGCATCAACTTCAACTCAACTCCAGCAGGGCAGTATTGTAACCCGTGAAACTGAAGGAGCACAACAATTTGTCGGCTCTCCCTTTTCAAACCGCCAGTCTGAGCAACCAATGCGTGTCTCTCGCAATGACGGAAGTGAAGGGATATTGGAAGGAATTGACATTCCTGCTATTGAAGCGGGAAATGGTTCAGACGGCATTGATGGTGAGGATGTATTGCCTGAACATTTAAATCCATTTGGAAGAAGGAGGTAATTGCGATGTCAGAGCACTTCACTGCATCAACAACCGTGAACTTAGAACAAAACGCTTCAGCATTTGCGGAAGTTATTGCTGCTGCTTTCGGCATAGTAGTTAGGGAAGTTGCAAGCCTATTTGACTTTTCCGTTCCCACCTATAGCACAGCGGACCTTTTGAAAGCAGTAAATCAATCCGTCCAACAACTCACTTCTTTTAACATAGGGGCTTTAAAGGCTCAATTTCCTTCCCTTTCCAGTCATCATCTTCACACATTGGCGCACACTAAGGCTTTACTTGAGTCCATCAGAACTCAACCTCTCGTGAGAATTGGAATTGAACGATTAAAGGCTACTGAATGGGAAACCGCCCAGAACTTTTGGGCTATAACTGAGCAGCGGTTGCGGAGAAGTGAAGTGACTGAAGCAGTTAACTCTGCCCAACGAGTCCGACGACTTCTAAGTTCAGGGTTGAAGGAGGTCCAAAATCGTTTATCTAATGCACAGCACAACTATGTGGCGTCATCGGCGATTCAAGTCCTCAGGGAAATGGGCTATCAGGTTCAAGTTGCTCGCTCAAGCGTTGGTTCTTGGACATCTGTATGGGCCACGAAAGGTGGGAAGGCTATAGGTGTTGTCATCTCCCCGCAAAGCCAAATGACGGTGGATATGATGGGATGGGAGGGGACGAGTTGTCAAGCGGAACTGATAAGTTTCAGGGAAAGGATGAAAAAACGGGGCATCCAATTCCGAGAGGGGAAGCGATATCTTCATAGGCGAAGGGAAGGCGGTGCTTTGCTCCAACAGGCAAGCAAACTGGTCAAAAGCAGCGGTTTAACTTTTCCAGAGGCTCTTTTACATGTAGTTCAGGGGAATCTCCGTTCAGACCAACGAAGGCGTCAAGCAGCCACTATTTTGCTTCATCAGCGTCAAAAGGAGGGATTGTGAATGGCTTCTTTGACATTAACAAAATCACCAAAATGGGTTCAAGATTGGGAACGGTCTCGTAGGTCAGGAAGGAAAGGATTCATTTTCGTTTTCAACACGACCGATTATGTCTATGACCCCACCAACGGTTTACTGCCTTGTCGTTTGAAGTATTATCTCGCTCAAAGGCTTCAAAGGGAAGGTTACACGGTTTGGGGTTATTCCCTTGGGCAAGGGCTTTATCGGTTGTCTGGAGATAATCAACAGCGCCCTAATGTAAATGACCCTCGCAACCCTGAAGAGGTTCTTCGTTGGCTTACCCGTCAATTGAGGCAACCTGAACCGAGAATAGCAATCGTTATTGACCATGCAGACCTCATTGTGCCTAATGCGCAAGGACTCACTTCGGCTGTCCTTTCCCCGATGCATATGAATGCCTTAGAGTTGCTAAATGGATGGGGCATGGACGACGCTATTCGCCTTACTGACAATCTTATCCTGCTTATTAGTTACGAAAATCAAGTCCACGATTTGTTAATGCGGACTGGAAGTGGTTACCATGTCCTTCAGGTCGGTTTACCTGACGAGGGACAGCGGTTGGCGTTTATCCAGTTCCTGATGCAACTGGGTTATGGGCAACCAAATGAAGATTTACCGGAAGATGAACTTGCTCGGATAACAGGTGGTTTGAGGCTCGTTGACATTGATGAAATCTTTTGTCTCAGCAATGCTGAAAGGAAACCCATTGACCGCTCAATGGTAAGGGAGAAGAAGGCTCAAACTATCAAGCAAATGGGACGAGATTTGTTAGAGGTCATTGAGCCTAATTACGGATTTGAGAGCGTTGCAGGACTTAGGCATGTCATTGAATACTTACAACTTTTGATTTGGCAAATACGCTCTGGCGTTAGCAATGTCCCTCAAGCTCTTTTGCTCGTTGGACCTCCCGGTGTTGGTAAAAGTTTCATTGTCTCAGCAGTTGCAAAAGAACTTGGTTGGTGTTTGTTAAAACTTGGAAACATACGAGAGAAATGGGTTGGAGCAAGTGAAAGAAACCTTGAAATGGCACTTTGGATCATTGAGACACTCGCCCCTTGCATTGTTTGGGTAGATGAAATAGACCAAGCGTGGGGTGGGCAGCGAAATGTAGGTCCTTCCGCTGATGCTGGGACAAGCGAGCGCATGATGGCTCGGTTGTGGGAGTTCATGGGTAGCATGAAGCACCGTGGAAGAATCCTTTGGATTGGGACTACGAACAGACCTGACATCTTAGATGCCGCTACCCTTGACAGATTCCAAGTCATTATCCCATTCCTCCATCCTACAATAGAGGAAATTAAGGCTTTGATGCCTGTATTAGCCTCCCAAGTTGGGCGCGAATTAGCAGGAGATGTTAAAGTTGAAGAAATTGCACAAGTTCCCAGTTTAAGATTGCCTACGGTGAGGGCTTTGCAAGAAATTGTCAGCGTCGCGGGTATTCTTGCTGATATTTCGGCGGGGAAAGCCAATACCCCTATCAGTCATTCACATCTTCTCAAGGCTGCCCATGCTTTCAAACCTAACTACAACCCTATTATGCATGAGTTCATTGCCCTCACTGCTATCCGAATGACCAATTTCAACTTCTTGCTGCCTTGGTTTGGTGTGGACGGGTTAAGAAGAGATTATCAAATTCCCAGTTACTTGCATGGCATTGTGGACGAAAGTGGCAACATAGACACATTAGCATTACATCGTCGCTTATCAGAACTGGAAAGGCAATTGGGGGTGAGATGGTGAGATGCAGAGGACGGTTTAGTCAATTTGACACTCTTTCTTTTGAAGCCTCTATGGCAGGACAAGGGATAATCAAGGAATTTGAAGAAACCTTCGCTCAATGGCTTGGCGTCAAATATGCCGTTAGTGTCCCTTCGGGGACTTTTGCCTTATACATTGCTTTAAAGGCTGTTGGAGTAAGTTCCGGCGACGAGGTTATCGTTCCTGCTTACGATTGGTATGCAGCAACAGCAGCAGTGCTTCACTGTAATGCAGTCCCGATTTTCAGCGACATTGATGAACGAACTTACACTTTAGATCCAAAATCAGTTGAAGAAAGAATTTCACACAACACAAAGGCAATAATTACCACACACCTTTACGGTCACCCAGCCGATATGCCAGAACTTCAGAAGATAGCCTATGACCACAATGTCTTTCTCATTGAAGATGCTGCTCAAGCATTAGGAGCAGTTTGCGATGGCAAAAAAGTTGGGGCTTGGGGCGATCTTGCCTGTTTTAGTTTTGGCGCTGGGAAAATCTTGAGTTGTGGGGAAGGGGGGATTATTGTGACGAACAACGAAGAGTTATATGAGCGAGTTACCTCTCTTTGCCATCACCCATTGCGTCAACGCTGGGAGGGCATGGTGGTCAATCCCTTTGCTTTGAAAGCATCTTTGAACCCTTTGGCAGCAAAGTTTCTAATGGAAAAGTGGCAGGATTTGGAAAAATTTTTGGAGGAAAGAAGGGAAGCCTTCCAAAAACTCAACGAAGTCTTGATAGAGACGAACGGAATTCTTCTTCCCGTCTTTATTCGGGAAGGTTGTCTTCATGGCTGCTATCGCTTCAGCCCCTTTGTAAAAAGAGCAAAACTTAGGGATAGGGTCATTGAAAATTTGTTGAAATTAGGTGTCCCTGCTTGTCACGGCTTTCCTGAAGAACCTTTACCCCAAACACTGCGTCGTGCTTTGGAATTGGGGCAACTTTCATGGCATCCATTTCCAGAAAAGTTGTTAGCCTCAACAGAACTTTGTTGCCCTGTATCTGAGCGAGTTTGCCGCACCACAGTTATGTTGGATTGGACTTTAGGACGGACACCGAAAGGTTTAGCATCCTTTAGAGATGCAGTTTTGCTAACCTCTGAACAGCTTCGGCAGAAAAAAGATATTGGGCAAGGCAAAAGAAGCCCTAAATTCATTCGCCAAGAAAGATAAGGAGGGAAACAAGATGGCTTTGAGCCTTGACGAACTCAAGACGATCTTGGAGGAAACTGGCTTGAAATTCCTTTGCGATCCAGAAAAGGGAGTTATCATGTTGGGTTTTTCGGGTTGTAACGGTGTCTATAACCTTCTGCTAAGACTTGTGGAAAATGGTGAAGGATTGCTTTTAAGGGTTCCTGGCTTAGCGATGTTAAGGGGAGACCATCCTTTTAAAGCGAGGGTGCTGGAAACTTTGCTAACAGAAAACCATCGGGTTAAAATTGGGCGCTTCTGTTACGACCCAAGTGATGGTGAAGTTTACTTGGATTGGTTTTTGCCCCTTGAAGATGGCACATTGACACCTCAGCAATTAAAGCGTTGCATTACTGCCTTGTCTTACCTGTCAGATGAGATGACACCTCGTTTGCGTCATTTGTTGGAGACAGGCGAAGATTTACCACCAGAAGAGAGTGGAATTAAAGAGATGTTGCATCACCTTTTAAGGGAAGGATTACGACGCGGCTTGATTTCTGAAGAAGATGAAATTAGGATCCGTCGCTTGTTGAGCGAACAAAATGATGGCACAACATACTAAATTGTAAATTCATTTGCAATTTCTGGAGAATGGAAAGATGATGATTTATTTTCGGCTATATTGGTTCGTAAATCTAACCTAATAGGTGATAGGCGTGAAGACCAAATGGATTTTTACTGTCCCTTGTGGCGAGGGCGAGCATGAAATCACCGTTACTTTAAAAAGAGGTAGAATAGAAATTTTCTCACCATGCCAATTTTTGTCGGAAACGGCAAGGAAATTGGCAAAGAGCAATTGCTTTAAATATGCCCTTGAAAGGGTCTTTGAACTAACGATTGCCAAGGCTCTGAAAGACAAAAATCAGAGTTCTATCTGTTTGAAGGAGAAAAAATTTTTGACGAAAGTTGGGGTTGCTATCATTAGGGAAGGGGATGAGTATCTTCGTTACAGGGCGATAAAAGCATTGGGAGAAATCGGTAGCCCCTTTGCTGTCGGTCTGTTCGTTGAGGCTTTGAAAGATGAAAACAGATGGGTTCGTTATGCAGCGGCAGAGGCTTTAGGCAAAATTGGAGACGCCAGAGTTATCAAACCACTTGTTGATGCATTGAAAGATGAATACAGATGGGTTCGTTATGCAGCAGCAAAGGCGTTAAAGAGAATCAAATATCCAGAAGCCATTGAAAAACTTACTGAAGCGCTGAGAGAGGATGAATTCATTCGCAAAGCAATTGAGGATGCCTTCATTTCCATTTAAAAATCTGTCTCTCCAACTTCAAGGTGACCCTTCATGAAAAGACGAAAACAGTCATGGACATTAAATGTTCAATGCGGTGACGGAAGTCATGAAATCACCATCACCTTGAATGGAAAGGGTGAGGTGAAAATTTTCTCACCATGTGACCTTCTGCCTGAAACGACAAGGAAGATAGCAGGGAGCTGTTGTCTTGAAAGTCTCGCAAGATGGCTTATCAAACAACTGCAGAACGGGGATTCAATTCCAGCCGAGGTTGCCTTTGAAGCCTTAATGACTATTGAGCCTGTCCCTTTCATTAAATCGCTGAAAGACCATAGAACAAGAACGGATGCACTCATTTTGTGTTCTTCAATGGTGAAAGATGGAGAGCGATATGAAGCGGCTGAGAGGTTAGCAATGGAAAGAAAGGTCAAGGTTTTGATTCAGATTTTGAAAGAAGGAGGTGTAAAGGCTCGCTATTTGGCGGCTGAGGCTTTGGGGAAAGTCGGTGGAAAGAAGGCGAAGAAAGCGCTTGAGAAAGCGTTAGTCAAAGAAAAAAACGAGTGGGTTCGCCGAAGGATAGTGGTGGCTTTGGGAAAAATCGGGGACAAAAGGTCTATACCTTCACTGATAAAGGCTCTAAAGAGGGAAGAAAGCGAAGAGGCTATTCGGCTTATCGTTGAAGCCATGGATCACATCTACCGACAGAGAACAAACTGTTTTGTTATAGTTTTTCCTTTCTCTCGTTCATGAAGCAAAATTGCTCTTAAAGCACTTTAAAGCGAATAAATTGGCAAGGTGTGAATGATGGCTGTGAAAACGATTTTCCCTTTCACAGTCAAAACGAAGTGCGGAGAGGCGGAACACGAAGTCATCGTCACTCTAACAGCATGGGGGATGATAGAAGTTTTCTCTCCATGTCAAATCCTTCCATCTTCTATCCTTAAATTGGCAAAGACTGCCAATTGTTTAAAACAAATTTCACCTCTGGTAAAAGGATTGTCTCAAGAATTCTATTGCTCCGAAGACCAACCAATATCAAATTTGTCAAGGCAAATCCCTTTAGAGGCTCGGGAATTTGTCAAGATTTGGCGGGGAAGATTACCTGAAGGTGCAATGGCAAAGTTGAAGGAAGTGGGTTTGACAACCCTGACATTGGAGAACTTGAAGTCAATGTTTCGTTCTCCCGATCCCAACATTCGTTGCTCAGCAATAATAATGGCAGGGGCAATGAAAAAACATGAAGTGATCCCCGACCTTGTTCGTTTAATTGAAGTGGAGGAGGAATTCTGTGTCCAATTGGCAGCCCTTTGGGCGATTTTAGAAATGCCTAACCTTTACGCTGCTCCAACTTTAAGGCAGTGGCTAAACAGACCTGAATTGAAGGAGGGATTGAAGGCAAGATTAGCGACAGCATTAGGGCAAATTAAAGACAACTGCGCTGTTGAACCTTTGATTGAAGCCCTAAGGGGCAAAGACCCTAACTTGAGAAGGGCAGCTATATGGGCGTTAGGGCAAATCAAGGACACTCGCGCTGTTGAACCTTTGATTGAAATTTGGAAAACTAACAGGGTAAATGAAATTCGCGAGGAAGTAATAGAGGCTCTGGGACACATTGGGGGTGACAGTTCAATTGATTTCCTCAGTGGGATTTTGTTAAACTTTAGTGAACCAAAACTTCGCCACTTAGCAGCATTGGCACTGAGCGAAACGAAAAGTCCAAACGCAGTTCAACCGCTTGTTAAGGGTTTGGGCGATGGGGATGAAAAAGTTCGTGAGGCTGTAGCGGAAGCGCTCGTTCAAATTGGTCAACCCGCCGTTGATCCATTGATTTCGGCAATGAGATCCAAAGGGGAACTTATTCGAAGGCAAGCGGCGAAGATACTGAGGCGAATCGGATTACCTGCTGCCCAACGGCTTAAAAGCCTTCTGAAAGAAAAGGGTATTGAACCGAGGGTTCGGGTATTGGCGGAGCAGACCTTAAATCAAATTCTCCAAGAAGGGGGAAGGAAGGAATGAAAAAAGAGACAAAAGGGGCTTTACCAAAAGGGGCAAAGGAGTTGCTAATTGCTTTGCAAACACCTTCCCCGAAGGGTCACATGGGCATCCCTGCCTTAATTTGGGGAGCGCCGGGGGAGGGAAAGTCAAGTTTTGTTGAGAGCCTTCAAAGGGAAGATTTCCCTGTCGTCACCCTCATCGCATCAATTCATGACCCAACGGACTTCTCAGGTTTACCAATTCACCAAGACGGTAAAGTCCTGTTTGCCCCACCTGAATGGACTTTCGCTTTTGACAAGTCTGGACAAGGGATTTTGTTCTTGGACGAGTTGACGACAGCACCACCCACAGTGCAAGCAGCGCTTTTGAGGGTCATATTGGAGCGGAAAGTGGGTTTTCGGGATTTACCGAAAGGAGTTAGGGTAGTTGCTGCTGCTAACCCTCCAGACATAGTGACAGGTGGATGGGAACTTTCTCCACCACTAAGAAACCGATTCGTTCACATACGCTGGGAACTTTCAGGACAGGATTACTTGCAGGCGCTCCAAGAAGGTTTTCAATGCCCAGAACTGCCTTCTATTGATCCAGACTTGCACCGCGAAGCCCAAAGTTACTGGAAGATGCTCACTGCGGCATTTTTGAAACGCAACCCCAATTTGATAAGGACACCGCCTTCAGAAGAGGAAAACGCTTTCGCTTCCCCCAGAACTTGGGATTACGCCATCGCCTTGATGACATCTTGCGACCTCCTTGGAAAAGCCCCTAAACCTGGCAAAAAAGGGAGTGAAGAGTTTTTGAACCTTGTTGAAGGTTGTATTGGCAGGGGCACTGCTATTGCCTTCGTTCAATTTTTGCAAAATCTGAGGTTACCTGATCCAGATGAAGTGCTGAGTGGAGAAGCAGAAGTAGATATTGAAAAAATGAGGGACGATGAGTTATTTGTTCTCTTTTCAACATTAGCTTCAACTTTAATCAAGTGGCAACAAAAAGACGGATTTTTGGATGCGATGCTAATTTTTCTCTCATTAGGGGAGCAAGTTTGCAAGATTGGCAGGACGGACACTATCTTCGTTCCAATCAAGCAAGTGGCAAGGGGAATGTTGCTTCATCAGGCTATTTCGAAGGCTAAAATGGAAGGTAGGCTGAAGGAAGTTCAAGTTGCAATAAACAGGACTTTTGAAGAGACACCATTAAGAGATTTCGTGAAAGCGTTGGCGTAGGGGGTGAGAGAATTGACGCTAAGCGAAGTGGAGCAGGCTTTACGAATGGCTCGAGTCTATGCTTCAGAAAAATTGCCCTGGTTCGCTCCCGCTCTTTACTCTGCTCGGTTAGTCATAACGGAGGCATGTCCTTTTATCGCTGGAGTTGATGAAGGAATGAGGGTTTACTTCAACCCAAAAGAGGTTGCTTTAATTTGGAGGCGAGGTTCTGAACAAAGTTTCATCCATCAATTGGCTTGGATTTGGGTTCACGAAATTTGCCATGTCCTTCGCAAACACTCTGAAAGGGCAAAAGAGAAACAAGCAAAACATGACCTTTGGAACATCGCTGCTGATCTGGAAATCAATGATGCTCAATGGCAAGGTTTATCCAAACCCTCTAATGCTTTATTACCGAAGAATTTCCGTTTGCCCGATGGCAGATTGGCTGAGTTTTATTACGACGAATTAAGCAAGTTGACCTTAACCGTAGAAATTTGGGATGAAGGTAGCGGAGTTCACGGCCAGAAAAGGGAATGGGAAATATCCCAAGATGATCCTGAAGCACCTTCCTTGACAGATTTGGAAAAAGAAGTGATTAGGAGGAATGTCGCAGAAGAGATTAGACGACATAAAGGGAGAGGTGAAATTCCCTCAGGTTGGCTTAGGTGGGCTGAAGAGATTTTAAAGCCAAAGGTAAATTGGAAGGAATTGCTCAAGAGGAAAGTGAGAGGTGCGATTACTATCGGCACAAGTCAAAGACTTGATTACTCCCTTTTAAAGCCTCATCGCCGTTCTGAAACTTATAAGCCTATTTTGCCACCTTCTTTGCAAGGCGATTTCACTCCGAGAGTAGCGTGTGTTATTGACACTTCTGGTTCAATAAGCGATAGGGAATTGGCACAGGCTTTAACGGAAGTGAGGGAAGTTTTGGAGGAATTGAGAGTTCCTATTTTGGTTATCCCTTGTGATGCTGTCCCTTACGAACCTATTAAAGTCTTCACATCATCGCAAGTTTTTCGGCTCAGGTTGAAAGGAGGTGGTGGCACAAACATGGTAGCAGGGATAGAAGCAGCTTTAAAGTTAAAACCAGTTCCCAATGTGGTGATAGTTCTAACGGATGGATATACCCCTTTCCCAGAGCACCGCTACAAAATCCCCGTCATTTTTGTCATCTTTGCCCAAGAAGAGGTTAAAAATGTTCCCAAGCCACCTATGCCTCCTTGGAGGGAGAGAGATACGGTGATTATTCCGATAAGCGAAGACAAAAATTAATCAGTCGTAAACCTTGTATGGGAGGGAAGAACCTTTTACTGTCTCACTCTTCCTCCGAAGGAAAAGAAGGTCGTTAAAGTGGCTTACAAAGGGTGACGGGGCTTGACAGAAACTTAGGATAGGATTCTTTTAGGAGGATCATAATTTCCTCAAGGGCTTCAAGAGAAATCCCATCAAATGGAAGAAGGGCAAGATGTTTTTGGCTCTTAGAATTTAACCATAGTCATTCTCGCCCTTTTGCACGGTCATACAGCTGGAATTGCAAAATGATGGCAATGTCAAAGCAAACACGCTATGGTGCAATAAATTTATGCTGGGTTGCAGTGATTTTAAAGCATTAGGTTTTGTCCTGACATCAATTTCGGCTACCCTAATCCTAAAATTCGTTGCGGGAGTGATTTGCACGGAGGTGATTCAAGGTGCGGAGGATGACCGAGGAGAACTTGAAGGCAGCATTTGCTGGTGAGAGTCAGGCTCATACCCGCTACCTCATTTACGCCGAAGAGGCGAAAAGACACGGGCTTGAAAATGTCGCAAGGTTGTTCACCGCGATAGCCTACGCCGAGTTAGTCCATGCGACGAACCATTTGCGGGCACTTGGTGGAATTGGCAAGACGAGCGATAACCTTGCAAAGGCAATTGAAGGCGAGACCTTTGAAGTTGACGAAATGTATCCTGCCTATGTTGAAGTCGCTAAGTTGCAGAACGAAAAGGCGGCTGAGCGGAGCGCGACATGGGCTTTGGAAGCGGAGAGAATTCACGCTGAGATGTATCGCAAGGCTAAAGAAGCAGTTGACGCTGGCAAGGATGTGGAAATCGGCGACATTTACATCTGTGAAGTTTGCGGTTACACAACTGAAGGCGAGCCTCCCGACCGATGTCCCATCTGCAACGCATCAAAAGAGCGGTTTCGCAAGTTCTGA
>Ga0209394_1000487_pt1 | contig 30990 bp, 38 predicted proteins | sample JNZ201metaG_FD_184122 | JGI IMG/M metagenome (GOLD analysis project Ga0209394, IMG submission 184122) | Hot spring microbial communities from Jinze hot spring, China to study Microbial Dark Matter (Phase II) - JNZ 20120812A (SPAdes) (version 3) ...
AAGCTGACGACGTCGCTGGCTAAGGAGTTCAAGGGTTATATTCACGGTTTTAAAAGATTGAAGAAGAAGGTAAAGTTCACTGGCTCAAGGAAGCATAATAGAGACGTCGCGAAAACAGATTGGAAGACGATACAGTCGTTCATAGCTTATAAGTCGCGGACAACAACCCTAAACCCAAAAACTTCTAGACGTTGCTCCAGATGTGGGATGATGAATGCCCCAAAAGGAGCATTGTATGGATGCAAAAATTGTGGGTTAAGAATTGACAGACAGTTAAACGCAGCCATAAACCTACACCTTCAAATGAAGGCACTTACTCCAAGCCCAAGGCTCTTCGACGGGCTAATGAAGGCTTAGAGAGGGCTCGCCCCGACAGGGGGCTGATGAGGGCTCCTATGAACCCTTGAGGGGTCCTAGGCTGGTGGAATTCCAAGAGTTCTGTATGTCTATCAAAGACCACATAACTCAGAACCCCTTAATGCTTGTACACGTACTCCTTTACGATTCGTTTCTGATAAGCCTATTACTATAGCTATTAGCCTTAGTGTTTGCAGGTGTGGTGGATGGTTTAAGGCTTCCTTTTAAAGCTTTTACCCTGCTTACCGCTTCAACTGTTATGAGTATTCCTTTAACTATGGTTAGGGTTGGCGGTAGGAGGAATAGGTACATTAGGGCGGTCGCGGCCATAGTTATTGTCGCCTCTAAGCCTATAGGTGGTATTTTGGGTACCGTAATGGTTATGAATCCGCCTTGAAGCGCGGTGTATACGTACGCTGTAAAGGCTAGCCCCGTTAACGTTGTTAGGGGCCCGTAGGCTTTAGTATTCTTTAATAGTATTACGGCTGGCGTAAGCACCGTTACGATTAGCCCTATTAACGGTAGGGTTCGGGGTATTATTTGAGGTGTTAACCAGCTTACGGCCTCCGCTACTTGGGGTGGAGCGACGCGGGCTACGAGTGATGCTAGGTTAACCGGTACGTAGTAGAAGGCTACGAAGTGTATAGCGGCTATTACTATAGCGGTTGCTACGCGCAGGGTTTTAAGCAACTAAAACCACCTCCTTTAATGCTTTACCGTACGCGGTTTCAAAGGTTAGCTTCGCCACATATTGTCGGCCTAAGGCTTTTAGGCTTATTAAGCCTTGAAGCAAGCCTTGATAGGAGGTTTTAGCAGGTACAGTAATGGTTTGAGGGATGCCTACACCTATAATTTTGCCATCCAAGTCGTAGAAGTCTGCGGTGAGCTTAGCCTCCAGGTTAAGGAAGTCGGAGTTATTGGTGAAGTTCATAGGGATCAGTAGCTTAAAATGGGTGGCGTTGTAGGGTTTAGCCTCAGGCTTTCCGAGCTTAAGGTCTTTAACCGGCGCGCCCCAATCCCTTTTTACGGTGAGGCTTAGCTTTATCGGTACGCCCTCATACTCCCCTTCAAGGTTTACCCGGTAGTTTAACTCGCGGTCTTTAAAGAGGAGGCTTGTTAGTGCTTCACGCGGTACGAGTACGTAGCCTTCAAGGAAGCCTTGGAACGATGTTCGACGCGGAGCATTCATCGGTAAAAGGCCAGCCCCTTGAGGTAGACCTGAGGTAGCGTTATATATGATGGCTTTAAGCTCCGTGGCTAAGTCTATTAACGGCGAGTGGTTCTCGAAGGATACGGGCACCCGGAAGGCTAGGTGGGTAGCGTTATAGGGGGATAGTTGGGCCGCACCAACCTGAAGGTTGGCTAGTGGAGCTTGCCACGGGTAGGATATTGGCTCGCTTAAACTGTATGCTTCAACCCCTCTATGGAGGATTTTCAGTAGGAGCTTATAGTTAAGCTGGAAGTCTTTAAAGAGTAACTCTTCAAGCTCCCCCTCAGAGAGTTTTAAAAGCAGGTTTAAGGTGCCGTTAAACGCCGCTTTAGGCCGTGCTTTAATCGTTAGCGTGCCTACGCCTTTAAGCCGGCCTTGAAGGTCGAGTAGCCCAGCCTCAACCTCGGCCTCCACCGAAACGTAGGGGGAGTTATTCCTAAAGGAAACGGGTATAGAAACGAGGTCGTGTGTTTTATTGTAGGGTTTAAACGTTGCCTTACCCACCTTGAAGTCCTTCATAGGCGCACCCCATTCGAAGGGTGTTAGAGCCGTAGCGGATACAGCTATGAAGGGCCTTAACTCCGCTGAGGCTTTAGCTTCTACCTGCAGCGTTTGATCGTTAAATAGTAGCCGCTTTAACTCTTCCTCCTTCAACGACTTCACGTCGAGGATGAGCACGTGGGTTAGCTCGCGTGAAGCGTAAGCCGGTATAGTTACGGGCCCCGTGCTACCCTTCGCTAGCAAGGCTCCAGCTTGATCCTTAACCGTTGTTTCAAGGTTCACGTCGCTAACGGAGTAGTATCCCCCGTTCACCACGGTAGCCGGGATTTGCACCTTAACCGTGGCATCCACCGCTTCAACCGTTACATCACCTACCGACACCTTTAACTGGGCTACGCTTAACAGTAAGGATCCTAAAACCGCGAAGGAGATAATCGTTGCCAGCGCAATCAACACGTTAACAACCCTTACCAAGGACCCTATCCTCAATTCGACTTCACCGCTTTATAGTAGAAGCTATACGGCTTTAAACCGGGAAAACGGCATCGCGCGATCCCCAAAAAGCAACCTTCCACCTCTAAGTTGAACGAAGACCCTTCACCGCTAATTCCACGCTTAAAGGCACTACTTAAGGCAAGAGCCAAGGCCATACCTTTTTAATTAAGCTTAAAGCTTTTAAAGGTTGTCGTAGGAGCCTTTTAACCTTTACGGGCGCCCCTTCCACGCGTAAAGATTAAGAGGTCTTCTATGTCGGAGAGTAAAACCATAACCCCTACCAGTAGGAGGAGGATGCAAAGCAGCGTGTAAACCCCACCCGTCCTCACGTAGGTAATAGGTGAGGTAGGGCTTAAAAGTTCGTAGTACGCTGAGAGCGCTAGGAAGGCGAGTGAGTAAGCAATCATGATCACGCCTACGTGCCAGTGGTGAAGCCTCCTCCTCGGGGCTAAGTAGGACACTATGCACGCTGAGGTAGCTGAGGTTAACCAGAGGCCGAGGGCTACCTGTTGGGTTTGACCGAAAAAGTACGGCGCAAGAAAGGAAATCCAGTAGAATACCTCAGCCTCCTCCTCAGAGGAAATAACGAGGAAGTATACTGAGGGGTGGTTAGGCTTCCAGTCTATCTCATGCAGCGTTTTACCCTCCACCTTAAACACGACCCTCCCACCGTACATCGGAGGTTGAAGCCTCGTATGGTTAGCGTCTAGAATCATGTAGGTTACGGCTACCGGCTTCGAGTATATGGCGCCCTTAACCTCCATCACCGATAAGGAAAAGTTCAAAAGGAGCACGTGCGGCCTACCCCTACTTACAAACACGCTCTCAGCGAAGGCCGTACCGGTATAGCTCGGCTGTTGAGCCACCCATAACCCAACGGTTAACGGCGCTACCACCGCGAAAAACGTTAAAACCACAAGCATAAACTTACCGCTACGCGATTCGCGGGTTTTCATTAATCCTCACGCCTAGGCTGAAGGCTATTAACGGCAATTTTTACTTTAATAGCTTCTGTTCTACTTACATATTTGAATGTAGGGGTAATAGATGAACTCATCTCAAAATTGGATTTAAATGGACTAAAATTTTATCTGGCTTTATGGATTGGGCTTGCGAGAGGCTGGTGGAGGTTCTTCGTAGAGGTTTTAAGATGGGTCTTAGTATCCTGGTTTATAGGAGTTAGCCCGTTAAACGGTTTATAACCACTTAAGATGTTTAGTTGATGAGGGCCTCGTGCTTAAAGAAGCTGTAAGACACGGTCGTAGCAGACCAACCATACTATACCTAGACGGGTTGCGTTAGCATTAAAGGACGTTGTGGTCGTGAGCCTAACCTTCCAAAGGTTAAGGAGCATACCTCGCTTTGAAAAGGGAGGATACCGCGAAACATCGAGAAAACCATGCATACCAGAAAACTGCTCAAACATCACCAAAGAAAAAGAATTCAATCCGTTTTAGTCTAGTTTTAAGATGGGCTCAGTAAAAGTTGTTAAATCTCTTCAAGTGTTAGTGTATGCCAGTTATAGGAATCTTGGTCTGAACCATACTTTGAGAAGGCCGCCGCCCTCTTCATAGAGTTGGGGAGCACGGAGAAGGAGTGGGTTAACGATAAAGCGGCGGAAGCCATTGCCGCAGCGGCCATTAGAGCAGCTAATGCAACGCGAGATGCGTACCGCGTAGCCTTAGGGTTTGGCGGAGGACATTACGCGCCTAAATTTTCAGAGTTCACATTGAAGGAAGGGTTCGCATTTGCATACATAACCCCTAAATACGCCTTTAAGGAGGGTTAACTACCAAGTTAATAGCGCAATCGTAGTAATGATGAAAGCTTGACTATTAACCATAACCGGTGGATAAGATGGTTGAGAAAACCATTAAGCCTCCCCTCTGGTTTATCAGAACCACGGTAGACTAAGAGCGAAACGCGCTACTGATAGCCGAGGATAGAGTGGCTCGTCAAGGTATACCCATTAAGTCAGTGCTACGTACTTGTAGAAGCCGACGCCCCCGCCTAATGGAAGCCGCGTTTTTCTGGAATCAAGCACGTTGAAGAGCCCTGCTGATGAAGCGTCAATGGCAACCCCTAGGCTTACCTCCAAGCATAGTAGGCATACCCTTTTCTTAGAGGCTAGCTTAAGAGGCCTCTTTAACCATTGCTTAAAGGCCTCGGCCTCCACGTACCTTTCGTAGCCGCCTTTACGGTAACCGCCAAGCCCTTCACCCATCCACACGTAGTCAATACCGGCCTCCTTAAGCCACTTCTCCACGTTTTCGCGTTTAAAGTGTTCAAGCCTCGACGTTAGCCAGCCTCCTAATATCAACCATCACTTCAATCCTACTCTCCTTAAGCGTTTTAAGGAGCTGCTCCTTAAATCGTGAGCCATGCCGTCCAAACCTTACCGTTTCACCCTTCCCCATTAGCTAAGAGGGTTACCGTGTAAACCTAACAACCTTTACCTGTACGCTGTTCCCGGAGAAGCAGTGAGTCAGCTTCGCCAGCTGAAGGCCTTAACGGGTGAGAACGCTACGATTAAGGCTTAAGCTTGTTTTTACTTAACGAGCACACGTCTAACCCCTTGCGCGTATTCTTCACCTTTAAAGCGAAGCCTCCATACGTACGTTTCGCTAAGCATATAGTTAACGAGAAAGCCTAGAAGTATACCGATTAGGTTGGCCATTAAATAGTGTAGCCCTAATCCGGCTAAGGTTAGTAGGGTTATGTAGTTTGTTAATGCGCCGAGTAAAACGGCCCCGTGGAAGCTTAAACACCTAATTGTAAGCTTCCCCGTCCTCCTATCCTTAAACGTCCATAGCTCGTTCCACGCGAAGTTGTTAAGTATTGACGCCTCAATAGCCACTGGCGATGCCAACGGCATCGGCGAACCCAACGTTACGAGGAGGTGGAGAAGCCCCTCGTTAACCACTATACCTAAAGCACCCACCATAGCGAACTTTAACGGCCTATACTTGGACAGTTTAAAGCAAAGCATCAAATACTTGTAGTACTCAATTAGGCCCAGCTTCGACCTACCCCTCCTCCTAGGCTTAAACACGTACGGTACTTCAGCGGTCTTTGCCCCCGGCCTTTTAACCAATAGCTCAAGAAGGAACTTGTAGCCTAAGGCCTCAAGCCTTAAGCCCTCCAATAGCTCCTTCCTAAACATGAAGTAGCCGGATACCGGATCCTTTACGCGCCCTACTTCCGGTAGCAGTAAACGGGCCAAAGAGATAGCGCCCTTAGACACCACCCTCCTCACGATGCTCCACCCCTTAACCCCGCCTCTCTCGGCGTACCTCGACGCGATGACCACATCCCTCCCCCCTCTTATCTTACTTAACATTTCAGGTAAAAGCTCAGGCGGATGCTGCAGGTCGGCATCCATGACAGCCACAACGCCGCCCTTAGACGCTTTAACGCCTTCCACTATGGCTGAAGCCAGCCCTAGCTTACCAGTCCTCCTCAAAACCACCACGTTACCGTACTTTTCGTTTAAAGACTCCGCTACGTCGGCCGTCCCATCAGGGCTACCGTCATCAACGATTATAACCTCAAATCGAGCACCCCTCAGGGCGCTTTCAACCCTCTCAATTAGCTCAACGATGTTTTCAACCTCATTATACGTGGGGACCACCACGGAAAGCTGCAAGCCCCTATCCTCAGTTACGTTCACGGCTCCTCGCTAGGTTTACGCTCCTTCGTTTTAAAAAAAAGCTTTTGCTTTGCGGCTTAATTCCTAGCCCTACATTAACTTTACATGAGTTAACGTGAGGTGTTTAATGTAGGATTAATGAGGGGTACATAATTAAGCCACAAAGCTAAGCTTTATTTATGCCTCCTTGAAAGCTAAGCCCCTACAGGAGCGCGCTTAGTAGGGCTTTAATGGCGCTGAAGACGACCTCCACTACGAGGATAGCCTAACCAGCAAGCTTGAAGCCTCTTAATCCAGATACGTTTAACACGCTCTAAATCAATCCTCGCCTTTCAGGCATTACGCCCTAGCGAAGGGTGAACATCCCTCCTTCAAGGTGAAAACCGGTTGACGAGGCACTTAAGCGCGCGTATCTACGGTGTTCAAGATTAAAGGGCTTAAAGCGAGGCCTTAAGGATGCAAGGCTTACTCGTTTAACGCTTAAACCGGGAAAAGCTTAAATTCCGAACCTTCTTCTTTAATTAAGAATCGCTATGGCCATCCCTTACTTCTTAACGCGTAGAGGCTTAATGGGGCTTAAGCTTTTAGCCTTAAGGCGTCGAGTCTGGTTTAAGGCTTTGAGCAGGGTTGAAAGGTTAATCGTAGAGTTAACGGTGAGGGTTGTAAGAAGGGTTAGAAGCATTCAACTAGCTAAAGCCTTATTAAACATAGCTGATAAGCTTCAGAATTGGATAAACTCGATGAAAACCTTTAAGGAAATAGCCTTAGAAGCAGGGTTAAGAATGGCTAAAAGGATGGTTAAGGTGGCGGTTAAGCTAAACGTTGAAAAAGCCTACGAATGGTTAAACGATCAAGCGTACGTATTCTACCTAGGCGTATCATACTTAAACACGTCGAAAGTATACAGGGCGTAAGCTAAGTAGAAAAGTAGTGCTTTGTGGCTTAATTCCTAACCCTACATCAACTCCACATGAGTTAACGTGAGGTGTTTAATGTAGGATTAATGAGGGATACATAATTAAGCCACAAAGCTAGAACGTACAACAGAATGGATTCAGTAACATAAAAACATTCAAGTTTGCTTTTACTAGCTCTGATGGAGTAGTTCCTCTCTTGATGGATGCGCATTCAAATCTTTCCAGAGTTGTTGATAGGAATGTCAGTTCTTTAAAAGGGTTAATTATGGTGCCAGCAAGAAGCTTGGATTCTTTTGCAGCAGAATACCGTTTTGACAAACTTGACTTCTTGAGGATGGATATTGAAGGACACGAAGTGCACGTGTTTCGTGGAGGACTGCGCACAATTGAAAGGTTTAAGCCTATACTTCTCATAGAAGTCCACAAATCTCTGATCGGTTTAAAGGACACAGTCGATTTCCTGCAGAGTTTAAAAAGCTTAGGATACAATGTTAAGTATTACATTCCCAGAGAACTTGATACGCCTTTTATAGGAAGTATGAAAGATGTTCAGGAAATTGACATCACCCAACTTATTGAGAGACTAATTGAAGGTTTGCTGCCAGACTGTTTTCATCTGTTACTTGCGAATACGCGTAAGGACTGTTTACACATTAAGCAGTAAGCCTTTAGTCTCTGTTATCATTCCGACTAAAAACGACTAAAAATTCGGCAGTAACTATTGAGAAATGCTTAAGGTCCGTCAGAAATCAAACGCGCGCAAACTTATTTGTTACTTTCAAATAAAGGGATTAGTTACTACACGGGATATTTCTCAGCAGGATTGGAGTATCTAGCTGGTAAGGCGAGAAAATGATCATAGCGTTTATGGGTAATGATGGAAGGGAAAAACAACTTTAGCTAAGGAATTGACAAATATTTTTAAAGACTTAGGATTTGAGGAAAAAGCTTTCCGAAAACGCGCTAGAATACTCGAGAAACTTCAGCTGGGATAGGACGGCTGAAGAGTTCATGAAAATTATTGAAGAGGCAAGATTTTAATGAAGATACTTGTTACCGGCGGAGCAGGCTTTATAGGATCACATGTGGCGGAGCATTACGCGAAAGAAGGGAACGAAGTTGTAGTTTTTGATAACCTCTCCAGAGCTAACGTTCTCGGGAAGAGCGTAGGAGATCCACTTTACAACTGGAATTACTTGAAGGAGAATTGCGCCAACGTCACTTTGGTTAGGGGGGACGTAAGGAACTTTGAAGAAGTTAAGGCTATCTCGAAGGATGTAGACGTGATCGTACACGCGGCGGCTCAAGTGGCGGTTACCACCTCCATAAGCGATCCTAGGATGGATTTTGAGGTCAACGCTTTGGGCACGTTTAACGTCCTCGAGGCTGCCCGCCTAAACGACGCCTCCCTGATCTTTTGTAGCACGAACAAGGTTTATGGGGAAAACGTCAACAAGATTCCGGTAAAAGAAGAAGAGAAACGCTACTGCTTTGCGGATGAGAGGTATAAAAACGGGATTCCAGAGACGTTTCCCGTAGATTTAGCCGGTCATAGCCCATATGGATGTTCAAAGCTTGCAACTGACCTCTATGTGCAGGATTATGCTTATACTTACGGGCTTAAAACTGGAGTGTTCAGAATGAGTTGCATTTATGGAGAGAGACAGTTCGGAGTTGAAGACCAGGGATGGGTTGCATGGTTTGTAATAGCTACGTTGACCAATAAGCCGATAACGATATATGGAGATGGAAAGCAGGTTAGGGATGTCCTGTATGTGAGCGACTTGGTAGAAGCTTTTGATAATTTCCTTAGCTCCAATTTGAAGCGTGAAGTTTTTAACATAGGCGGTGGTCCTAAGAACGCTTTGTCGCTCATCGAGCTGTTAGATATGCTGAAGGAGCTAACTGGGAAAAATCCCAGCTTAACCTTTAAGGATTGGAGACCCGCGGATCAGAAGGTCTACATCTCAGATATAAGAAAGGCGAAAGAGATGCTGAAGTGGGAGCCGAAGATAAGATCTATTGAAGGCATTAAAAGGCTTGTTAACTGGGTCTCGAGCAATCTCTCAATGTTCCAGCGATGAGCGCATGTTGCTATGACCTTAAATTCCGAACATTTACGCGCTAAGAAACATTATTTCCATTCGATATGAGGATCTTAATTCTCGGCGCTTTAGCTGGGATGAATCTGCAGAAGCTTTCTTGAAGATCTTACAGCGTGTAAGTAATGGCTGAAAAGCCCTTAGTTTCTGTGATTATTCCAACGAAAAATTCAGAGACAACTATTGAAAAGTGCTTGAGATCCATCAGAAATCAGACTTATCCTAACATTGAGGTTATTGTGGTAGATAACTATTCAAAGGATAGAACAGGAGAAATAGCGGAGAGGTGGGGAGCAAAAATTTTCCAACTAGATGCCGAACGAGCTGAAGCAAAAAACTTTGGTCTTAAAAAAGCTAGAGGCAAATATGTTTGCTTTATTGATTCTGATATGGAATTAACCAGAAGCGTAATGGAAGAATGTGTTAGTCTGATGGAAAATGATGGAAGGATAGGCGGTATAATTATTCCAGAAAAATCTGTTGGCAATTCTTTTTGGGTTAAGGTTAGAGATTTTGAGAGAAGTTTTTACGCTGGGACGGAAATAGAGTCTGCAAGGTTTTTCAGGAAGGATTTAGTCGAGAAGGTTTACGGTTTTGATGAGGACATAATTGCCTTTGAAGAATCTGCTTTACCACAAAAGATAGAAAAAATGGGCTATAATGTTAAGCAGAGAATAAACGCTGAAATTTTGCATCATGAGGAGAATTTTTCTCTTTGGAAGTGGCTGAAGAAAAAGTTTTATTACGGAAAAACTGCCTTCATCTATAAAAAGAAATTTAGTGAATCTGCCTCTAAGCAGATAAGCCCTTTCTATAGATTTTCAATCTTCCTTAAGAATAGTAGATTTTACTCTAAGCCTTTGCTGGCATTAGGGGTAATCCTTTTGAAACTTTTGGAATATTTTTCAGCAGGGTTAGGATATTTAACAAACAGGGTGAGGTTATAATGGGACAATTCCTTCTTTTTGGAGTTTAACTTTGTTGATGTTATTTGCATTCATAAGAGGATGAACTTTACTGGCTACAGGACTCCGGAGAAAGCATGGTTGGAAGTAAAGATCTATGGAGTGTATTAGAACTGCTTTAAGCATGGAAATAACGTTCATGAAGGAGTTTACGATCCTGAAATGGTTGAGGCCTTAAATAGAGCAAAGATTGCGCTGAACATTCATGTGGAAGACGATTTACCTTATAAGGTCAATATGAGGACATTTGAGATAACTGGTTGCGGGGCTTTTCTTTTAACTGATAAGGCATATGGAATTGAGAAGATGTTTAATGTGGGTAAGGAACTCGTAACGTACGCTAGTGAGGGAGACCTTATTGAGATGGCTAAGTATTACATAGACCCCGAGAATGAAAGGGAGGAGATCGCAAATAAAGCACAAGAGAAAGCTTATAGAAAACATACTTACGAGAGCCGCGTTAATAGGATTTTGGAGGCAATCTGATGGGTAATTTTTGGTTTAATTTGAAATACGTAATTAAACATCCCAGTTACGCCATACAGTACCTCAACAGAGAAGCGATCATCACATCCTTAATGAATGTTTCTAAAGCTTACGTCCACTACTATCTAAGGGAGTACAAGCACGTCAACGCTGACATTGAAGAAAAACTAAAGAGGGCCCTACTTAGGGCAGATGGACAGAAGGAAAAACGAGGTATTATATGCTCTTATTCGGCTGGCAAAGCCTAAAGTTGTCGTGGAGACGAGCGTTGGCGCAGGTATAAGTTCGACGGTAATTTTAAGGGGTTAAAAAAGAATGGCGAAGGACGTTTGTACAGCGTGGATGCAGGCTTAAAAAGCTTTGATGGCATCTCCCTTCCAGAGAATAAGTCGATCGGTTTCTTCGTACCTGAGGATTTAAGGGAAAGGTGGACGCTTATACTAGGTTTTAGCAAAGAGGTTCTTCCATCATTACTAGACAAGTTGAAGACCATCGACTTCTTCTTCCATGATTCAGAGCGCACATACCAAAATATGATGTTTGAATATACATTTGCCTATAAATATCTAAGTGCTGGCGGCATATTAGTGTCTGATAACGTAGAGCGGAATAGTGCTTTTGATGATTTCTGCAATGCTACGAAGGCACAATATACAAAGCTTTATACGCGTGGTATGGTGAGAAAGCTCAGATGACAGTACTAGTGGTGAACTCGTCTCAAAACTCCATTCTTTAACTTGACTAGTCAACCTTTCGTTAAGAGTTTCACTCTAATATAAAAATGTTGTTGGTAGGGGTTTCAGCTCCGTTACCTTAAGGTTCGGCTAATTGACTGTCGATGATCTTTGGGTGGACCTTAGCTCTATGCTCGGGTATATTGCGGGCTTTAAGCCTAGCACCGCATATGCCACACGTTACCCACTCCTCCATGCTCGGCTTCACCCTTGGCCTTACGGCGATGAGCCTCTCCAAGTAATCGCTGACGGTTAATCCTCGGGATCGGGCGAACTCCTTAATCCTAGAGCCAACATGCTCCCTAACGGTTAACACAACCCAGCCTCTTTCAGGCATGAGTAATTGACAGTCAAACAAGCTGAAAAACCCATCGCTTAAAGTAACAGAGCTAAAACACTACCAACAACATTCATATTTTAGAGCGAAGAGTTTTGAGACGAGTTCGGTGTGTGACCTATTATGAATGTCAAAAATTTTGGTGACCAAACTAGAGGGCAAGTCATGGAGACAACATTAAAGTTTAAAGGACTAAAGTTTGTAGTTCCGAAGGAGACCGAGTGTTTCTGGCCTTATTACGGGATATGTTTTGTAGGCGAATACGACCCGATCCTAATCAACATCAAAGGGTCAGACATTGTCTTGGACGCTGGAGCGAATGTCGGCATATTTACCTTACTTGCAAGCAAAAAGGCGAAGAAAATCATCGCCGTAGAGCCAGACCCAGAGAATTTCAGTTATCTCGTTAAGAACATCTATTTGAACGGTGCCAAAAACGTTGTTTCTATGAGGGAGGCGTTATCGGACTACGTCGGAAAAGGTTATCTTTCTGGGAAAGGGCTTTCAGCGGCCCTTTCCCAGAACCACGGTATTCCAGTAAAAGTCACGACGATAGACGACATGTTGAGAAGATTACATGTGACACATGTTGATGTTGTGAAAGTGGACATAGAGGGCGCAGAGGTTAAGGCCTTGAAGGGGGAATTTCTAAGCAAGGTAAGGGAATTGATGATCGAAGTTCATGGAAGACAAAACAATATGGAAGTTTATAAAATACTTAAGGCAAAAGGATTCACTATAAAAGAGTGGAATTTTTCACCGTTGATATCCTTTAAAAAGATCCTCAAAAACTTCATGCCTTTCTTGAATGCTGAATTTAAAACACACTTTGTCGCTATAAGGCTTATCTTAAGATGCGCGTTTGGTCTCAGCCCTCATCCAGTGCCAGCGGCCGAGAAGGACTCTAATGTAAAGCTAATATATGCGCATCAAACATTTTGAAGTATTTCGGCGCGTGCTTACACATAACATGTCAAAAAACCGTATGCCTAAAGCATGACCATATAACATGAACAGAGGATGAAGCTTTGTTACCAATAATTGCTTATAGGAAGAGCTCTTCTGGTATTGCCACGTTTACATATGAGCTAGCTAAGGCTTTGTCAAGCGTGTACGATGTCTTACTTCCAGCTTTCGGCATGCAAAGTGCGCTAAAGGATGCTTTGCAGGAAAGGGGTGTAACTGTGTTAGATATGGGTGGGGACCCTTACGAGCTAGGCTATGCTGGCGGACCCATTTTGGAATATTACGTTCTTAGTAGCAAGGTGAAGAAGGTTTTGGAAAAACTTGGCAATTTCAATGGTCATGCAATATTCACTATCCCTGGTTTCGCCATTAAATTTCGCGAACCGCTTGTGACTAAAAGTTGGGACTTTCAAGGACTTCTTCATTCAATAATTACCCGTTTACGTTACCTACCTTCCTCACTAAAGGTTCCTAGTGTGCCAGTATCTGTAGAGTATTGGCTGATTGATAATGCTGTATACAGAAGATCAATTTATATTTATTGTCTCACAACCATTTCGTTCAAGTTTAATTCGGCTAAATTCGGCTCTAAGGCCGTATACCTGCCGCCACCAATTGAGGTTGAAGATGTTAAACTAGTGTTGTCGGATAAGCTACGTGTTTTATTTGTGTCCAGAGACCTCTCAATCCCTAGAAAGAATTTCGTCAACCTGCTAAATGCTTTAGCCCTTCTAAATGATTCTTATATAACTAAAATGCGCCTTACATTAGCAGGTGCAAATTCCGCAAAATTTAGCCGATATATAAAATTGCTACGTCAAAAAGGTTTAGAGATCGTGGAATTAGGATTTGTGAATAGAGAATGTATGCGGGATGTTTACATGAGGAACGACATTCTCGTATATCCCTCATACTACGAGGAACTTGGCTACGCCGTGTTGGAGGCGATGGCGCATGGGCTTGCAATTATTTCTTCCGATACTCCATCCTTTAAAGATATGGTTATTCACGGCTGGAACGGCTTCCTAATAAAGCCCAGCGACTACAGGGGGTTAGCCACATACCTCACCATGCTTCTAGAAAACAGAGTTCTATTGAAAAAGATGAGGGAGAGAAGTTTAGAGGTCGTTAAGGACAGATTCAATCCAAAACTGACCGCACAGAAATTAAAGGCGATAATTGATTGAATAGTCCCAACAGAATAGTGCTTTGAAACATTTATGCGCTAATTCACTCAAACAGAGGCATCTAAATGTTAATGAACGCTAAAGCAGCACTAATCAATAATAACCCTTTAAACTCTGGTGTTGGAAGATATGCTTACTCGCTTTATAAAGCACTTAGCAAATTAATAGACGTGGAATTTATCTCGTGGGAAAAAGAGCTTTTCGATGACGTATTCACTCTTTTACGCATTCTTAATGTTAATTGGCTCTATTACATGATTAAATTGAGGTTGGTTGCTAAAAAGCTTAACTGTGGCGGCACGCTCGTTCATGTAGCTAATTCAGGCTATCTGGCTTCGATTATTCCAGCGATAAAGCAAAAAGGCAACATTATAGTTGTAACCATTCATGATCTCATACCTTTCTTGCCTCAAGTAAGAGGATCGCTTACAGATACATTGCTAAGGTTAAGCGTGAGGAATATCAGACATGCGAATTTTATAATTTGCGTCTCCGAGAGCACTAAAAAGGATTTAGTCCGCTTTATTGACACTAATCCTAAGAAGGTCAGGATCATCTATTATGGCGTTGACCACGAACTATTTAAGCCCAGGGATAAGCTTGAAGCTCGGAAGAAGCTGAAATTGCCACTGGATAAGCCAATCGTCCTGAATGTTGGAAGCGAGGAGCCTAGGAAGAACGTTCCCACGCTACTTAAGGCGTTTAAGGAACTGTTAAATGATTTTCCGCATACTTTACTAGTTAGAGTTGGAGAAAAGACTGCTCAGACAGAAAAACTCGTTAACAAGTTAAAGCTGAAAAGACACATTGTTTATCTCAGACCAAGTGATATAGAGCTTTCCCATCTATATAATGCTTCTGATGCATTTGTCTTCCCCTCATATTATGAGGGCCTAGGCCTACCCTTGCTTGAAGCCATGTCTTCAGGATGCCCAGTTATAGCAGGTAATAGGAGCGCGGTTCCAGAAGCCACGGGCGATGCTGGAATACTTCTGGATCCCTTTGATGTTAATGGCTTTGCCTATTGGATGCGTGAAGTGCTAACGAATGAAGACTTAAGGATTAAGCTCAGCCAAAAAGGTTTAGAAAGAAGCATGAACTTCAGTTGGGAGAAGTGTGCTAGAGAAACGTTGGAAGTCTATAGGAAGGTCTTGAATGAGGTTTAGGATATTGGACAAGCTCATTGAGAAAATTGCAAAGCATCTTGATATAATGGGGGGACTACTTAAGATGTCGCATAAGCGCGCGCTGGTATATGCTTCAAACAAGCCCTCCTAGAACCTTTTGGAGGAACTCCTTAAAATCCTTTTAGAAGCGCCTCAGGAACGTTGGGGATAGGAGCTTGCTTAAGCCTTATTTAGCACGTAAGTCCAAAGCATTCCAAATTGGCTAGAAACGGTTAGAACTGTTTCCGCATGGAACAATGGAAACGCTTATGAAGCATTGGAAGCTTTTTGAAAGCAGTGGAATCATGGCGGTAACAGAGGAAGCAGCTCTCCTGCCCTTCAAGGAGAAGGCCAAGCTGGTTGTGCAACTCAGGAAGCGGAGCAAAACATGCGCGCGCATGATTCCCGTTTTCTCAGAAAGCGGTGAGAGGCTGGCTTCTTGCGGGCCTTCGAAGGTATTGCGTCTGCTGGCTGCAGGTAAAGCGCGCGTGAGCATCGCAGAGGCGCCTAACTCGGAGGTGATCGCGAGGTGAATCGTGTAGAAAAGGCTGCAAGGTTGGGGCTCACCGAAATCGGTGAAAGCGATGTTTCCCAAAATAGAGAGGGAAACCAGCCTGTGGCCCCACAAAACCACGCATGGGAGGGATGAAAGATTGAGGGTTCTAGTTACTGGTGCCACCGGATTTATTGGTAGCCACCTTATTCCAAGACTTATCGAGCGAGGGTATGAAGTCTATAGTCTTGAAAGGTATGTTACTGGGCGCTACGTGCTTGGACAGAGGAGGGAAGTTAAAACTGTTTTTGGAGACCTTAAGGAGTATTTCGCGGTTAAGCGGATCATTCACGAGGTTCAGCCGGATGTTGTAATTCATTTGGCAGCCATTAGCCCGGTCGCTTACAGTTATGACCACCCCCATGAGGTAATCGAAACAAATCTTCTTGGAACTGTGAACTTGGCTGAATCCTGTCTACGTGAGGTACCCCATTTCAAACACTTCTTATTTGCCTCAACCTCGGAGACTTATGGTAATGGTCCAAATCCGAAAACTGAGGAGACGCCTCAGAACCCTAACAGTCCATACGCCGTCAGCAAGCTTGCGTGTGAAAAATACTTGCTTTATATGCGCGACGCATACAACTTTCCAGTAACTATCCTTCGTAATTTTAACACGTATGGGCGGAAAGATAATACGCACTTCGTAGTCGAGCGGACGATAGTGCAAATGCTTCAAGGAAAGGTCGTTAGACTTGGTGATCCAACACCAGTACGCGACTTCGAGTATGTTGAGGATCATGTAAATTCCTATTTGACTTGCTTGGATAAGGAGGAATCTAAGGGAGAAATCTTTAACTTCTGTACAGGGAGAGGCGTTTCAATAAAGCAGCTCGTTGAATTAATTGGTAAGCTAACCGACTTTAATGGTGAGATAATATGGCACGCCATACCTAGTAGACCATCAGACATTAAGGAGTTAGTGGGTGACTACTCAAAGGCTAAACGTTTGCTCAGGTGGGAACCCAAATTCACGCTTGAGGAAGGCTTGAGGCTTACTATAGATTTTTGGAAGAACAAGCTTCGGGGGGAAGCCCTTAGGCAGGACTTGTGTCGTCGTTCCAACATATAACGAGGCTGAAAACCTACTGAAGTTAGTTGAGGTGCTAAGGAGACGCTTCAGAAAGAGGATTTTAAAGTTATAGTGCGCGCAAGAATCGTAACAAGTATCTGGAGTGAACGCTTCTTGAAGATGAACATAACAAATTCTCGAACTGAGCGCGCGTGTAGGATCCGATTTAGTGTTAGCTTAACTCCGGAGGGGATTAAGAACTTGATTAAGAATGACTTCGTGGAGGTCGAATGCCAAAACATAAACTGTGTAGATCCTTCTTTATTCCTAACACGAAGACATAGAATTAAATGCATGCTCAGTGACCTAATCTCATCATACTTACATCCGACCAAATGACGAGCAATGCTTAGAAAAAGAGACTTAATGTTCTCGTCAAAATCCGTTAAAGAGAAATGCGGCTTCATCTCTGAGGCTCATGGCCCCCATATGAAGATACTCAGGTATGTTGGCAGAGGTAAAAGAGTTCTCGACGTCGGATGCGCGACGGGCTACCTTGCTGAGAGATTTGTGGAAAACGACAACGACGTTTATGGAAACGAGGTGGATTCAGAGGCGGCTATGGAAGCAAGGAAGCACTGCAAAGACGTTTTAGTGGCAGATATTGAAACCCTTAAAGAGCTTCCTTACCCTGAAAAATTCTTCGACACCGTGATTTGTGCGGATGTGCTTGAGCACTTAAAGCGACCTGACCAAGTTTTGCACATGCTCAAGAGATATTTGAAGCCGGAGGGCTTATTGATCGTATCTTTACCTAACATAGCATACTGGCGTGCCAGGTTGAACTTGCTTTTGGGAAAATTCGATTATGAGGAAGTTGGCATAATGGATATAACCCACCTAAGGTTCTTCACGATAAAGACTGACGGAGAACTCGTCGAAAGATGCGGATTCAAAAAAGTTAAATTAGAATGCTGCGGTTAGGCTATGAAGTATTTCCCGTCAAAACTTTTCCCAACGTGGTTCGCTTACCAATTCATAATAATAGCATGCCTAAGAGTTACTAGGAATTGTGTACATGCGTTTCCCTAATTGAAGATCCATTACTGGAGCGCGCACTATATTTAATAGACATCTTGGTCTTCACTTAATCTGGTGAGCTGGAAAAATGTGGAGGGAATCTTGATGAGCAGACGTGAAGAATCTCCGTTAAGTCGGTCCCTATGGGAAAAGCATGCGCAACGTTATATTTATGATATTTGGCCTACAAAAATCTGCCTAATTGAGGACCTTCCCGACTATGATACTATAATGGATTTAGGGTGTGGAGATGGTATATATATTCCCTTATTAACGAAAAAATCTCGCTACGTTATAGGGGCCGACATATCCTTCCTCAGACTGAAAAGAGCCAAGAACAACATCGCGTTAAAGGGGCTTAAAGATTTAGTTGACTTTATTCTGTTGGATGCCAAGCATCTTCCATTTAGAACATCATCCATAGGGTTGGTATTTGCCTTAGAACTTTTTGAACATTTCTCCAATACGGATTTCAAAATCTTATTAGCAGAGATCGAAAGAGTTTCATTTGCGTTGCTTGCCACCATCCCTAACCCTCATGCACTACACTTCAAGGCCGATCCGACCCATATTCTGCGATACACAGTCACAGGGCTAATCAAATATCTAAGATCGCGACAAGCGAATTTTCGCTATCGAGTACGAGGGTTAGATTTGCCGCTAGTAAGAGAAAGGAGCTTAAAAAATCGTGCTCTTAATAGACTTACGAAGGAAATTATAGAGATTTTCCCTTGGCTATCAACGACTTTGGTAATTACTGGTGAGAGAAGATGACAATCCAGATCCTCGCTGCTCCTGCAGGATATGTCTTAGACTCCTCTGGTATAGGTAGCGAATATTACTGCGCGCTCTACCTGAGAAAGTTGGATCGGGTAGAAACCTAGCTCAGTTCGAAAGAATATTCGATGAGATTTACAAAATGGCAAGAAAACAAGGAAATTCGTGAACAAGGTCGACTTAGCCATAGACTTCATGGACTGGCTTTACTATGAGGATAAAAAATGACCCGATGGTTTTGGGACTAAACCCCAAAGGGAACCCACTTGGCCCACAAGCGCGCTACTATGGTTGATAAGAGTGTTCGCTCTTCTTAGGAAGTTTTACAGTTATGTCTTTAACGAGTGGCTTATGTATATCCCTATTTTTTAGAACATTCAAATCAGCATTCAAACCAGCGCGCTTCACATTTCGTGGACAAACCTACAACTATTTTTATCATAGATACAACAGCACTTGGAGAAACGAGCGGGCTATTGAGATACCTATAGTCTGGGATATTTGTAAAAAATACAAGGGCAAGCGAATTTTAGAGGTAGGTAATGTGCTTTCTCACTATTTCCCAGTTCGGCACACCATCCTAGACAAGTACGAAAAGGGCCCTGGCGTTATAAACTTGGATGTGGTCGATTTCCAGCCAACCGAGAAGTATGATCTCATCGTTAGCATCTCTACTTTGGAACACGTTGGATGGGACGAAAAACCTCGAGAACCGAGGAAGATTTTACGAGCGTTGAGGAATCTTAAGGAGGCGTTAGCTCCAGGAGGTCTGATGGTCGTTACCTTGCCAATTGGCTACAACAGGGAAATGGATAAGCTGATAGAGAAAAGAGAGATATGTTTTACGGAACAGTACTGTCTTAAGCGGATTTCCCCCGATAACAGGTGGATTGAGGTAACATACAGCGAGATCCGCCATGTAAAGTACAATATCCCTTTCCCCGCAGCCAATGGGATTATAGTTGGCATCATCAGAAAAGCCGATAAATAAAATTTTTACTTTCCGAACCACTATTTACAGTATAGGAAGCAAGCTAGTCTCTAGATACTCATTTACGTTGCTTCACCACATCTTGCCTTTTAGCTTTGAAAGGACTTTTAACCCTATAGCTCTGAATAGGACAGAAGTTCCTTTTTTAGTAGGGCTGGTGCCAGCTTCTCATACGCTGCACTTCATGGATGAGATGGCTTTTGATAAAGTCGTTTGCTCCCCCATGAGTTATGTGAAGTCTTATGCTAATTACACCGGCAATTATCTACTTGCACCAGTTCTTAGACATTTATTCATTAAGACATTGGAAAGAGCATCTAAAGTTATTGTTGTTAGTGAGAATGCAAAAGTATACTACTCACGTTATGTGCCAAATCATAAACTTGTTATATTGCCATATGGAGTTAACATCAATTTATTTCGTCCTAATAAAGGGTTGGCCGAGGCTATTTTAGATTTTGATTGATGATGAAGAACTGAGATTAAGAATGGCCTCCGTCAATAGGAAAAAGCTGAAAGAGAGTATTCATGGTCAGTATTCACGAGATGGCTTTACGAAGTTTATTTAAGCATACTGTGATGTTTTATGCTTCAACTCTTCTCTAAACGATTTGTGACTCACATCATATTAGGAGCATTACTCCCGCTTGCAATAGCATTTATCTTACTCCATAAGGTAATAATTCCTCCCGGAATACCTTTCTATGGTGATGATACATACTACGTAACCCATGTTTCATCATACCGCCCTACAAACTGGATCTATAGTTGGGATCTCGGATTAGGAACAGTAATGCATTTAATTGGTCTATTCAACTACGCACTAATCTGGATAGTCAGTTATTTGATTGGACAGGAAGCATTCACAAAGTTTTACATACTACTGGTGGCTTCATTACCAGCTGTAACAACCTATTTAGCCTTACATTTACTGGCTTCTGAATGGAAGCTTTTTAAAACTGGTAAGGCTAATAATATTTTTGCCTCAGTGGGAGGCTTATTCGTTCTTCTACTTTTTTCAAACTTTGGGTTAACATGGGCTACCGCTTTTATCTCATGGTCATATGCCATGTTGCCTATTTCTTTCGCCCTTTTTGTTAGGTACATTAGGAAAGGATTGTTCCGGGACTTACTCTTATTAGCCCTATTATCGATCTTTGCAATTAGTAATCCGTTTTGGATTTTCTTAATAGCTTTGATAGGATCAATTTATCTCTTAATCGAACTTGCAGTCTCCAGTCAGAGGTTGAACATCCTTAAGCGATCATGGGTAGCGTCTTCGTTTATTCTAGCATTTAATGCATTCTGGTTAGTGCCTACCATTGCTGGTTATACTTTAGGTGCAGGTGGGCTTTATCAGGAATATACCACAGAAAAGTTGATAACTCTTGAAGGTCTACGCTTTCTCAGCTTCTGGAATTTGCTAGATGTTATAATGCTTGGTGAACATGAATACTTCTTCTTTTGGCTTCACCCACAGAATTATGGTCCCTTGAACGCTGCAATACCTGTACTGATAGCCTTATCCATCTTAATTTCCCGCAAGAATCGTTACGTCCTTTTCATGTCACTCACGCTACTCGTTGGCATATTCCTCACGAAAGGTGTCCACGAGCCTGGAGGTTACCTCTACTACTTAATCGCTAAAAACCTTCCATATGGTGCTGGAGCTATTTTAAGGAACCCCACCAAGTTCGTTCCGCTCGTCGCATTCACTTCCGCCTTCTTGGTGGGAATGTTCATAGCGAAAATTTATGAAAGACTGAGCTCGTTCAGGCCAGAAAAGCCGAACCTCTGGTCTAGTGCCTTAAAGTACGGAAGCGTAGCTGGGTTAGCATTGCTAGTTCTTTCACCTATAACATACGGCACATTGTTGTATCTTCAAGGCTACACTTGGCCCCGGTATAAGCCAGTTTACGTACCGCAAATATACAATGAAATCAACAGCTGGTTGTCAAAGCAACCTGAAAACTTTAAGGTAATGTGGATTCCCAGCGGTGGAGCCTACATCTGGAAGCCTTACATCATAACACGATTCCCCGACCTTCTCTCATCAAAGCCGGCAGTTTCGTTCTATAAAGTTTATCCTGAACCTCTAAACTTCACAGATCGAATCGGCGATATATTAGCCCTCCTTGGAGTGAAGTACGTTATTTATCATGGAGATTCCATAAATTATCCAAACGAGGAAATTTTTCGAAGATTGCTCAGCCAGAAAGACCTTAAAATAGTTCTCAACATGAACTACACTTATCTACCAGAGGATGATTCTAAGGCTCCGCTACCGATAGGTAGTGAAGGCTTCCAGTTCTCTGGATCTCCGTTCTCATTAGTAAACCCTAAGAAATTAGATAGAGGCAAAGAAGTCAATTTAACCCTTCGCTACGAGATACCTAAAAGCGTATCTGAGCAAGGTTATAAGGGCAAGTTCTGGGCTGGCTTCAACATCGCAATTGATGCTTACCCGGCTGGCAGCACCGACCTCACTCGAAGAGTGTTCATAAATGAGGACTATATAACGCATCTTGTTAATCAAACCATGATTGATGATGCATGTGGATATGCCACATATAGGGTTAAAGTACCAAATAATTATCCAGGAACTGCTGTTGATATCTACGCAAGATTCTACGATGGATGCTTTAAACCATTAACTCCCAGTTACTTCATCGCAAGGCTTCCCGTCTTCCCGAAAGAAGCAGGTATTCCATTCATTGTCATGAGAAATGAGAAATACGTAGGGCCTATCTATCCAGCTCACTTGGCCTTAACTTATAACCTTGAGGTAAAGGAGCTTCTAAGGCTTGAGGAGCTTGATCTCGCCTCATGGATAATGCTTCCAGTTAATGAGTCGACCCCTCAAGAGTTTCCAAATGCCCAATTACTTATACATTCTAGTTCATCCCTTCCAAAATGGCTGGACGAGCACCTTCGCCACTCTGATATGAAGCTTTTATATACTTTACCTATAAGCCAACTTAACCTTCCCATAGAAGAGGAGCTTGAAGGCCCTTATAACCCGAATGCTTATGTATACGACGAAAGACCCCTTGTTCCTCTTAGTAGAGAGTTCTTTTTGGAAAGAGGTCGTGAAGTTACACTTAACTTCAGCTACTACCTTCCAAAGCCTGTGCTGGATGGAGGTTATAAGGGCAAGTTCTGGGCTGGCTTTGGAATAAGACTGTGGGGGTATCCACACGGCATAGCCCCGCCGCCAGAGGTAGAATGGCGGTACAGGGTATTCGAGTCTTTTATAAGCACTTTCAGATTAATCAGTGAGTGCAGTGGATATGCAACCTTTAACATTACGATCCCGGAGGAATTTCGAGGTAGTAGTGTAGACATTTACGCTAACTTTTACGATTGTTGCTTTAAACCAATAAGCCCTGTCTACTATATCGGAACTTTTAAGATCAGAGGGATCACACTTTTCAATACAGGATTTGGTTCTTCAAGACTTCATATCATCAATAGCAGTCTGCCAGTGAGCATCTATGTACCGAGGGATGACAATTACACTCTAATGGCAAAGGCTAGCGGTATTTTATTCATTAACGGTACGCTATTTGAGGGAAACGCTGAGAAATTGAATCTTAACCTGAAAAGGGGGGCATACACGATAGAATTGTCATCGCCGGAAGAGGCTTACATTGAGGAGTTTGTTCTCTTCAATACGAAGAATAATATAATGGACTTATCTCAATCTCATAGAGAGAAGCCTGCTGAGTTAATAGGTTTCGAGAAAATAAACCCTGTTAAATGGGAAGTCACTATCAATGCTTCGACCCCCTTCACCTTGGTGTTTACGGAGCCTTATGATCCATTATGGAGAGCCTATGTTGACGGACGTGAAGTTGGACCGTTACCTCATAGCATAGTTAACACATTCTCAATAAACCAAACAGGGATCCTTCACATTACGATATATTACACCTTACAAACGTATTATAACATAGGCGTAATAGTATCGTCCTTAACCGCTTTTCTTTTCATCTTAGCCACTATCATTCAGCATCGTAAAATACACGCTAAGAAGATGTGCAAAGTAGTGACTACCGAAGAGCGCAAACCACGGAACGACTCCACTATAACGGCAAAACCGAAGACCCAAGAGTTGGTAAACCATGGGACTGGCTCGCCGCGCCCTATAAATAAGAGATCGTAAACTTCTATTATAGGGTGAGTCTGATATCCGAGCTCACGGCTTTATTCGATGAACACGATAAGAACTAGCCCTGGTTTGAGAAGCATTATAATGAGTTGGTGAAGAAGTTTGACGGCGAATTCGTGGCGGTCTACGAGCAAAGGGTTATCGACCACGATAAAGAGCTAAGTGCATTGATGAAGAGGATTGACCAACACTTACGTGATCGAGGACGCTGCGTTATTTTTAGAGCCGAGGATGGAGGAATTATCCAAGAAAAGTTGCGCCTGTTCGTTGGTGCACATGATTTATCGAAACTTTCCCCGGAAGAAAAAGTGCTTATCATGAGGATGCCATCATTATTGGGCAGAGACATCATTTACAGGTTCCGGCCATTATGTGATAGAAACCATAACGAAATTTACTTGGAGCGTTAAGTAGTATCATCTCATGATAGGTAAGTCCGGCTAAAGTTGAAGCTGCTGGTTTGCAGGAGGACTCGGCTGAGACGAAGAAGGAGCTCAAGAGGGCCGTAGACAGCCTAGCGAGGCTTGTGGAGGGGTTCATAGAGAGATCCTGATTCAGTTGCGATGGCATTAAGAGAAGAACGGGCGATGCGAAGGAGAGCTTGAAACCCCTCGGGAAGGTTGGGGGATACCTAAGAATTCATCTGAAAACTATTTAAATGTTTCTGAGTAAGGTTTGTTAGGAGTTTAGGGAGCTTACTGATGGTGAGTGGGAGTTTATTAGGCCTTTGTTGCCTCCTAGGGCTGGGACTGGTAGGCCTAGGGCTGATGATAGAGTGGTGATTAACGGAATTCTTTATGTTCTTGTTACCGGCTGCCGTTGGATGGATATGCCAGCTAAGTATGGCTCATATAAGACTGCTTGGGATAGGTTTAAGCGTTGGAGCGTTAAAGGCGTATGGGCTGATGTTTTCAAAGCCCTAATAGATAAGGGGTACTCTATGGGTAAGCTAAGCCTCGATAGGGTTGCTATTGATAGCACTACTATAAAGGCTGGGAAAGGGGGAGCTAGTTGGCTACGATGGATATAAGCATATTAAGGGCACTAAGATACATGCTGTTGTATCACGTGAAGCCTTACCTTTAAGCATTCAGATAGGGCCTGGCAATGAGCATGATTCTAAACGCTTCATAAAGCTCCTGGAGGATGTGAGGGTTAAGCGTGGTAAGGATAGGCCTAGAGAGGTTACAGGAGACTCAGCATACGATGCCAGAGAGATTAGAGAATACCTCAAGCGTAGGGGAATAAAAGCGAATATAGATGTCAACCCGAGGAGTAAGCCCAAGCGTGGAAGACCATACAGGCTCGATAGGAAGGCATATAAGGGTATGAGAAGCGCTGTTGAAAGGTTCTTCGCATGGATAAAATCATTCAGAAGAGTAACCATGAGCTGGGAGAGGCTGGCATCAACATTCCTAGCATTCATACAAATAGCCTGCATAATAATACTGCTAAGAGTTTTCAGATGAGTTCCTAAAGGAGAACTTGGGAGCCCCATTCATGATAGCCTTCATGATGATGCTCGTGATGTGCGCCGGTCTGCTTGCCTTGGGAAACGAGCTCCTTGCAAACGAAATAGCAATTTACGCATATTTTTCATTGGTTATTGGCGTGGTTCTACAATTGATAGCATTTATCAAAGAAGAGCTAAATGATACTTTGTGGCTTAATTCTTTAAGCTTCTTATGTCTTGCTTTAATCTATGTATTGGTCTGTTATTGGTGAGAGGCTTATTAGGCGTGATGAGCTTCTTCTTAAAGATTATCACAATCTTGAAAGTCTTAATAATAGATAATGGCTCAAGCGATGGAGGTGCTAGTTACATTGAAGGCAAGTACTTCCAATACGTATCCAACGTTTGTGTGTTGCGGCAGCATAGATGAGCGTTTCGAAAACTTACAATTGGCACTCAAAGCTTTAAAACTTGCAAAGGAAAGGTTTAAGCTTAGTTAGTAGTGGTGCCAAGCTCAATGAATTAAAGGAAAAGGCGGTAGCAAAAAGGTAGGTGAGCAAGTGAAGTTTATGGGCTACATTAAGCATAGGAAAATGCCGTATATTCTCTCCAGTATAGATTTTGCACTGTTGTCTCTAACGAATAATTTACTGAATGCATGTAAGGCGCTTACGAAGCTGTTTGAATATATAGCCATAGGGCTCCTCGTAGTAGCTAGCAATGTCGATGAACCAACTTATATGATTAGAAATGTGGGAAATGGCATTATAGTCAATGATGAAAAGGAAATGGCAAAGGTAATGGATGGGTTCGTAAGGAATAGGGAGTTTTGGAGGAGTAAGGGAATGTTGGGTAGGAAATATCTGGAGGAGCGACAGAATTTAGACACTTCAGCAGGCAACTTGAAAAACTTCTCCAAGTTATAAAATAACACGATAATCATCGCTTAAAGCAGATGAAATGAACTATAGTCGGATCTGGGAGGAATATGAAAGAGATGTATGGGAGTTGGATGAGTATAGGTTCCAGAAGTCTTATAAGCTCTTGGAGGGAGAGCGTGTGGGCAAGTTACTTGGTATAGGCATCCTCGCGGGGAAGGAGCTTCTACCGCTAATTGAGAGATGTTGGGATTGCTATGGCATCGAATTGTCTGATGCTTAGGCTGTGGCATAATTCCGCCCTAGTATTTGAATATTCCTATGTGCCTTAGAAGCCCTGGTCTCTCCGTCCTGATGGCTGCTATGGCTATGGTTAGTAAAGCTATAAGGGCTAGGAGGACGTATACGGCTATGTTAGCTAGACCTTTCACGTAAAGCTTTTTCGGTATCATATCCTTAAGGATTGAGAAGAGCTGCTCGATGGTACTCTTCCTCCTATAGAGCCTCCTCCAAGCATTGGAGCCTGGGCTTATGGGAGGGTTGTTACGGATGGAGTCTCTTTTTTAAATCTTCCATCCTTCTCATTACGCTTGTTCCTGGCTACTATGGGAATGGCGTTATGCTCCTCGACGATGCATCTATAGTTCTCCTCACTATCGTAACCAGCGTCTGCTACAACGGCGTTGATGGATCCCATGTCCTCGAGGAGTTTGGGCATGGAGGGGCTGTCGTGGCAGTTCCCAGTAGTGACCATGGCGGACCTCGGTAAACCATGCTCACAGGAAGCCACGTGTACCTTAAACCCTTTAAAGGCTCCCCGGTGTAAAAGCCTACTTCAGCCTCAGGGTCGTTAGGCTTAGGTATGGGCGTCGAACCCACTATAACAACCTTGTATGGTAGATCCACATCCAGTACGGCTCTTACCCTTCTAAACAGCCCCTGAAAGAAGTGTTCACCCATCCTGCGCCTGAATCGGCTGAACGTTGAATGCCAAGGCACATCCTTGAAGCCACATAAGGAGGCTTCCTCCGGATGGTCCACGAGGTACCTTTCAAGAGCCCTCTCGCTCGATAAGCCCCTGATGAACATAAGGATGAAGGCCTTCACCATGGAGCTTACCGGATAGCCTGGCCTCCCCCTACCACGCCTCCCAGCTGGTAGAACAACTTCCCCGAGAACATCCTTAAAGACGACTTCAAGCATCCCCTTAGATAAATAAGCCATGAAGAAGCATACGAAGAAAAAGCTTAAGAATTTTGCCACAGCCTATGATGCTTATAAGGTTGCAAAGGAAAGGGGGATAAAGTGTATACAGCATGATGTAAATAAAGGTATCCCGTTTAAAGATGAGTCCTTCGATGCCATATGGGCTGAGGAAGTGATTGAGCACCTATACAATACGGATTATTTTCTCGAAGAAGTCTATAGAGTGTTGAGGAAAGGGGGGTCTTGATTCTATCAACCCCCAATTTAGCGTCTTTGATTAATAGGTTAAAGTTGCTAGTTGGATTGCAACCTCGCTATGTTCAATTTAGCTCTGAAGGCCCAGGACATTTAAGGTACTACACTTTAGGCGTTCTTAAGAGGCAGTTAGTAAAACATAGTTTCGTAGTGGAGAAGGTTGTTGGCAATTTTTAGCTTTGTGGCTTAATTATGTACCCCTCATTAATCCTACATTAAACACCTCACGTTAACTCATATGGAGTTGATGTAAGGTTAGGAATTAAGCCACAAAGCAATGGGAATTACAACTTTCCGGAATAACCATTTCTTATATCTGTCGTATTCGTACAGACCTAACCATCTATCAGTGTAATGCTCGTGTCCTAGTTTAATAGCGATGGATTGATTTTGCTCAGTTCGAGAATTTGTTATGTTCATCTTCAAGAGGCGTTCACTTCAGATACTTTTTGGTGTATTTTGGTACATGATTTTGATTCTGTGTTTATTTGCATACGATATGCTTAAGTATATCGTAGTCGGATCGCTACCGTTTCATCACTTATTAAGTAACAAGCTAGGGCTAGCATCCTTAATTTTACGTTCAACCTTGTAGCTTCCTTGCCTTAACTATGATGTTTTCACTGAGCGATGGAAAAATCGTGCCAAGCGGGTTTAGAACGTACCTCCTAAGAGGTTTCTTTGGAAACGGATCTGGAAAGCTATTCCCATTATCAAAAAGCATGTTCCAAGAGGCGTCGTGCTCGAAATTGGCTGTTCAAAGGGCTATTTGTTGAAAGAACTCGAAGAGCACGGCTATGAGGCTATAGGCGTAGACATATCCACCTCGGCGCTTAGACATACCTGCTCTTTAGACCGCGTTCATTCTCTTAATGCAATCAGAGCAGACGGAGAGAACCTGCCTACAAGAAAGGAAAGCGTGCATGCCGTTTTAGCAATCCATACATTAGAACATCTTCCAAGCCCCGAAGCCGCAATCCAGGCAAGCCAGTGCGTTCTAAAGTCACGTGGGCTATTTCTAGTAATAACCCCAAACAAAGATAGCGCTTTAGCGAAGATAGCAAAAATTTTGCCCTATACGGCATTAAAGAATCCCTATCACGTGGGTTTGATGAACAAAAACATTTTAATTGATCACATCAAGGGAGCGGGCTTTAGATATGTAAAAGTTACTCCATTCCATAACGGCTTCTTAGGGTTACCTCCCCTGAAGTATTTCGGTGGCTTCATACCCTTACCTTACCGAGTCAGTGCCCCACACTTGCACCATCTGATAGCAGTAGCCATAAAGTAAGCGCGCGCTAATAAAAAACCTAGCACTTAACCAAGCTTTTGAGACAATGAGCTCATTTCAAAACCCTCCAGTATATCATTATGCATGCTATTTGTATGAAGCCTAGGGAGGTTGATGTAAGTCTTTCCCATCTCAGGATGAGCCTCCTGAAGCCTCCTCTTAGCCAAGCGAAGAACCTCTCAACGCTGCTCCTCATATGCTTATAGGCTTCTCTCTCGAAGTCCTCGTCGTTTGATATTATTTCTTTCGCCCTACTCCTTAATACAGTAGCTAAGTGTATCGCGTCCTCATAGTCAAGGCTGTATCCTTTCATCAGTTTAGCCGCCTCCATTATATCTTCCACTGTTAGAGGCATTATTCTCAAGGTGATGGGTAAAGACGAGAGCCTAATAGAGCTCGTTAATGATAGGCCCGGCCATGACGTGAGGTATAGCCTTGACTCTATGAAGGCTCGAAGGGAGCTGGGCTGGAGACCTAAATACGTGTTCGATAAAGCGCTGGAAGCAACAGTTAAATGGTATGTTGAGAACGAATGGTGGTGGAGACCTATAGCCACAGAGAAAGTGCTCCACCCAACCCCGTGGAAGCTTAAGTGGTAGCTTGAGGGTCCTAATAACCGGAGCTAGCGGCCTTCTAGGGTCCAAGATAGCTGAGCTAGCGGTGAAGCTAGGCTACGAGGTTTACTCAGGATATTTAACGCACGAACCGACTCACGGGACCCCCCTAAAACTCGAGGTCCGCGATATAGACGCTTTAAGGAGGATATTCGATAAAGTTAAACCTGAGGTAGTCATCCATACAGCCGCGCTAACGGATGTAGATAAATGTGAAATAGACAAGGAGCTTGCGTGGAATATAAACGTCGAGGGTACGAGGAATGTGGCAGAGTTGTCTAAGAGGTATGAAGCATTTCTAGTATATGTGTCAACGGATTACGTGTTTAAAGGGGATAAAGGGATGTATAGAGAAACTGAAGAAGCAAACCCAGTGAATTATTACGGGTTGACGAAGCTTGAAGGAGAGAGAAGAGTTATCGATATCTTAGACGAGTACTGCATAGCTAGGTCTAGCGTTATCTATGGCTCAAGACCTGCTTCAGGTAAGGTGAACTTCGCCCTCTGGATAATAGAGAGGCTTAGGAGGGGTGAAGCCGTAAACGTATTAAGGGACCAATGGAACTCACCAACTCTAAACACAAACCTAGCAGAAATGATCATAGAAATCGCGGAAAGAAAGCTTATAGGAATTTACCACTTAGCAGGAGCCACAAAAGTAAGCAGATACGAATTTGCAAGTATGATAGCTGAAGTCTTCGATCTAAACAAAGAGCTTATAAGGCCGGTGACAATGAATAAGCTGGAATGGATAGCTCCAAGGCCAAGAGATTCTTCTCTTGACGTTTTAAAAGCGATGAAGACTTTGAGAAAAAAGCCAAACATAATCGGAGAAGCTTTAAGAAGGTTAAGAGAAGAGATGGAGTCCTAAACCTCTTAAGCCGTCGAAGAAATGAATCTTAAGAGTGTAAAGTTCGAGCATGCCGTACGAGTTAAGGAAGAGAGGAGCTGGAAGGGAGACGTTAAAAACATACTCTTATATGTAAGCAAGATCGAAGGTAGCGGCTGGAAACAAACGCTAAATAGTGCTAAGACCATAAAACTTCGACGAGGGCGCTCTAGAGAGATAACATGCTGGTCTTTAACCTTCTCAATTTAGTAAAATTAAATGCTTTATGGCTTAATTCCTAACCTTACATTGACTCTACATGAGTTAACGTGAGGTGTTTAATGTGGGATCAATGAGGGGTACATAATTAAGCCACAAAGCCTCTTTAATTTAGCTTTGTGACTTAATTCTTTATTGTCTAGGTCTCTTCTCTGGTTTTATGTTTTTTGGTTTTGCCTTATAGGTTTATTAGCATGTTGTATATGTATGCTTTGGCCTTTAGTTCTTTCTCTATGCTTTCCATTTTTGCTATGCAGTATTCTCCGTACTGGCGTTCGAATGTTGAGAGGGCTGTTTCAACCGCCCAACGTCTACCGTAGCCCATCATCCTCGTCCACCCTTCATCACCCACCCTTTTGATAATCCTAACCCTGTCCTCGTCGGGATATTTATCGAATTCTTTATAACCCATACTCCGCAGCTTCCTCACTAAGTAGGCCTCAGCAACTAGGCCAATAACATTACTTCCATCACTATTCCCATACTTACTAAAGAAACCATCAGCAATAGCTAGACCAATCCTCAC
>Ga0209394_1000488_pt1 | contig 30906 bp, 26 predicted proteins | sample JNZ201metaG_FD_184122 | JGI IMG/M metagenome (GOLD analysis project Ga0209394, IMG submission 184122) | Hot spring microbial communities from Jinze hot spring, China to study Microbial Dark Matter (Phase II) - JNZ 20120812A (SPAdes) (version 3) ...
CTGTAAAACTTATAGATGCAATGGAAAAGTCAGAAAAAAGCAAAACTGGTACAAACTGACCTACTACTGTTTCAAATTAAGTACATACAAAAACATTCCTTCCAATCTTAGCAGGTTATCTCGATTTAATTCAACTTTGATAACTTCTTCTGCAAAGTTGCTATTATTTCTTTTGAAAAAAAGATACAAATTAGGATTTTTCAACAAAGAGGAGAAAACTTTACTCTCAAGGATTATACCAGTATCGTTTATAAAAAAACAAATATTACCCATTTCATCAGGTTCAAATCTTAAGCCTTTTTCTAGAATTCCTCTTTCTTTCAAATATAAATCAGCTTCTTTTTCATAATCCTCTTCAAGTAAAACACCAACTCCATCTCCTAATGGGAAAAAGCAAATTGCTTTCATTTTTCACTCTGTTTATTTAGACTTTTCTTCCAAAAATCTAGTAAATTCTCAGGGTTCTGTGGCATCTGATAAGTTGTAGAAGGAGTTGGTGAAGGTGGAGGCGAAGACGAGGAAACCTTTTTGACATTTTTAACAAAGTCTTCGGGATCTTTACCTATTAACGGAAGAACAGTTATCCTGCCTGCTTCCTTAAACCTCCCTTTAATAGTATTATATCGTTCCTCAAAATCTCCTGCTGAAAGTGTTTTCCTAAAAGGTTGTGGTCTTCCTGTAACTTTAGACAATACATCTCCCTCTTCTTGGATATCGACTTTTGCTTTAGTTATTTTTTCTTGGGTTTCTTGAATTTCTTGATTAAATTCCTTTTTTCTTTCTTCTATTTTCTGTGAAATATCTGATCTACCAGGAAGGTTAACGGGCATATCAGTTATTGCTGAAAATTCTTTTTGATTTTCCTTAATGAACTCAAAAGCTTTTTTAGGATCATCAACCAATTCCTTCAAAAATCTATCAAAGCGTTGAATTGTTTCTGATGTGTCATTCGTTTGCTGATAAAACTCGTTAATCTTTCTTGTAAAAAGATAAAGTAAAGCATTATAAGAAGCATTGACGAATTGCTCCCCTTCCCTTTCTAGCTTTCCTACATCTTCTTCACTTATGTTGATACCTGCCTCTTCAAGGACACGTTTATGTTTTTCAAAAGTTTTTCTGTCTGAAACAATTGAAGCAAGTGTTTCTTCAGCTGTTTTCCTAAAAATACTGGCAAATCGTTCAGATTCTTCTTCAGAAAGACCAAGTTGTTTACCTAATGTTTTTATTTTATCGTAATTAACGTGAATACCAACAGATCCTCCTCCTTCAAAGATCCACTTCGAACCTCTAGCTCCAAATTTAAGTTCAGCTCCTCCTCCAAACTTACCTTGGTGAAGTGAATTCATAAAGTCATTCCAAGCTATTCCTCTTCCTTTGATATTAGATTGTTCAAGTCCTCTAAGAAGTCGATTAGCAAATTCCTTTCGTGCCTCTTCACTTTTTGTAAGCAAAATTCCAAATGATTCAGAAAATCTTTGCGTGTCAAAGATACCACGTCTTCTAAGTAAAGACTCTGCCTCTTCTTCCTTATAAGACGTTCCTAAACTAGTCAACAACGGTCCCGGTGCGTTAATAACTGTCCACTTATCAGAAGAAATATCAAACAAAGTTCCTGCTCCCACTGGAGTTGTTATAGATGCCACATTAGGGTTAACTAAGCCTATTTTTCCTGAAGCAGTTAAATAGGATATGAATTTGTCATCTTTCGTTTTATTGTAAAGCCTAGAAAGTATATCCTCCATAGAAAGGTATTTACTCATTTGCGGATGTGTTTCAACTGTCGCCTTTGCCTCAGCCAATCTTCTAATCGTCGGTACATTTGGACCTCCAAGCGTATTAACAGCAGAAAGAAAACTAAACCCACCAACAAGCTGTTGAGTAATACCAGCTTCAGCATCTATTCTAGCCTGCTCCCTTAAAAAAAGACCTTGATCAGCTAAATTTCCCCTAAATAATCCTGTTCTGGAGGACTGTAAAGCACTGTAAGCAATTGACTGCCTCTGACCAGTATAAAGTTCCCTTAGAGATCCTGACTCAGCAACTGCCTGAGTAAATCCACCGAAACTACTTATTTCACTTAAAGGCTCATTTAAGTTTCTGAAAAATGAAGAATAGACAACTGCAGTTCCCACAGGAGCACTTGAAATGTGCTGTCCAACGAGTGCAAGTGCAGTTCCACCAAAACGAACAAGCATTATTGAAAAAATTGACGCCAGTCCCAAACCAGCCCATCTTAACATTGAAAGTATTCCTACAACTTTGGTTGAAAAAGATGGAACCGTCATTGCCAAAGCAGTACCAAGATCTGCTCGGCTAAACGAACCTAAAGCTGGAACATGACTTAACATCAACTCCTTACCAAACGTATAAATAACGGCATCAATCACACCCCAGCAAAGAAGCCAGATAAAAAATCCAGCAAGAAGTGAAAGTGCTCTACCTACCAAAGGTGTGGTGGCAAGCAGAAGAATAAGAGGTGAAACCGCTATACAAAAGGCACAAAGAGCCTCTTTCATTGCTAAAATCCACTCTCCTGCGTGAATACTCATAGCCCAGAAATTAGACATCGTCTTTGAAGATGCAGCAATAATAAAAGCCTTCTCAGGATTTTGGTCAAGAAGTGAGGTTTCAAGTACGTGTCCAACAAAAAGATAATAAATAAACCGAGAAAGATCAGGATTGCCTGGCACTTGAGCGTTACTGGCTATAGTCTTAATCAAAGAATCAGCTACCGATATACACTCATCCATACTTCTTGTACTTCTTTCGTATCCAGCTGCCTCACAGGCAGCTTCAGCTGTTAAATAAGCAATACCTCCTTGATTGGCGATATTAAACTCGTTTTGTGCAGTTGACAAAATGTAACTACCTGCATCCTGACAGCTTACTCCCTCACTTACACTCCCATCTGAATTCCAGATCGTAGTATAAACAGATGGATTTTTTGCTGCATTTATAATCTCCTCTATAGTTTTTTCTCCTGTAAGAAGCATTTGATAGTTAATAGTTACTCCATCAGTTCTTGCTATTTCAAAAGTTACGCAGTCCTTAAAATACTGAGCAAGAGTATTAGCAAAGTATCTTTTTTTAGCTATTATTGAGTCACTTGGAGAAAAAGAAGAAACACTTGCAAGCACTTTATAGTGAGAGCCTCCTCCCGTTCTTTTGTACTGTGAAGTAGGATCAATCACCGAGGTGTCTATAATGTCTATCAAACCTGATTCAATTTTATTCATCACGTGAACGACAAAACCTAAAACCCTCGGAACACCGTTAACCTCGTAAGGTCCACGTTCAAGTACTTCATCATAAATTATTACCTTGTCTTTAGGCATAATTAAAGCTGCCGCAACAATCATACCAAAAAGCACTGGCAAAAACCAGTTACGAATTGGATCTACCCTTGCACCAAAAGCTATTCTTGCAAGAAACGAGTAAAATAAAATCAGTGCTCCTGCTACTATAGCTACAAGTATCAGACCTTTAAAGTTTTCGTCACTAAATATCAAGGCTACCCTTTTCCAGGCTTCAACTGCGGCAACGTACCCTCCATACGTAGTATGCTCCCAGGTGTAAGCAAAAGCTTTGTTAAAAAGAGAAAATAGTATACCTAAACTTAAGAAAGGAAAGAAACGTTTAATCACGACACATTACCTCATTCCTGCAATCAAGTAATCTGCAACCCCTGGACCAAAAGCTCCTGCAAGTTTTGAATAAACGTAATGATAGTAGTCAAGGAGTCTTAATGCGAAATCAAAAGAAAGAGAATTTTCTTTCAAAGAGGCACTATAAACTTCAGCTAAGGCAGATGCTGCCTCTCTTGCATTTTTTTGCATGTTGTTTAGTTCTGTTTGAATACTTAAAGCAATAGGACATACACCTGTATCAGGAGCGGTTGCTTGAACCTTAGAAGCCATTTCTATTCCTTTTGAAAGAACATGTAACATAAGATTGTAGAAAAGACCTTGAGCAACAGTTGGAGAGATACTGTCAATTAAAGACGGATTCCTCGTTATAGCTGCTATATTTACAAGCGTTTCAAGTGGAAATGGAGAAAAATTTACTACTTTTATGTATTCTGAAGAAGGAGAAATACTTCCCCGAGATAATTTTGCATTGTATGCCTCCATTAAGTCGTTCTTTACACGTTCAACAAGACCTATACTCATTTCCCCTTCGTTTCCAAATCTGTCTTTTGTCTTAAGGTTTTGAACCCCCTTTCTTAAATCTTCAGGTGTTACGCTGGGTTTAATTCCAGTAATGTCATACCTATCACCATTCCTTACAATAACAAAATCACCTGTTACTGCTCTAATTGCGTTTTCAAGATCGTATGGAATACCTAAATGACTGGCTATATAAGCAAGGGCAGAACCGTAGGTAGCAATTCCCTGCACCTCAGCAGGACAAACTCTTGATAAGTCTTCTAATTCTTTTCTGGTTAAAGAAGGTGTTTTTCTCACTTCTTCGATGGCTTTATGCCATAAGTTCTTATATCCTTCTACTATCTGTTCAACAGCTGCTGTAGCCTTAGCACTTAAAGGCCCTGGTGGTAACTGAGACACATCTACAGAAAGTATAGGTTGTAAAAATTTACATTCATCAAACTGTAATTGATTAAGAAGATTAAGTGCTGCTCTTACTCTGTCTGAAATATTACCTAAAGAACTGGAAAGAATATTTAATGCAAGTTCAAAAGCAACAATTGGAGCTGCCTGAATTAAATTTTGAAGTTGCTGAACGAGATATTCGGGATTTACAAACCCAAACGAACCAAGAAACAGGTCAATTCCTCCACATCCACCTCTAAGACGAGGCATTTCAAACGTAAAAAGTCTAAAAGGAACACTCATTCCAGTTCTTGCAGAAAGCGAACCAAAAGTTACGTAACCTCTCTTTTGAGACTGATAATAGTTTGGACCTGAAGCAGTATACTGATCAAACCAGTCGTCGAGCCAGCCTGCATAAACAAAAGTTATATTAAAAATAAGTAAAAAAGAAATCAGTCCTGCTATGCACTTTCTTATCATAAAAATCAGCCTCCAGAGTTTTTGAAGTAATTTTTAAAACGAAAAGAAGAAATAGGCTATCAGTTTAATTTGAGTTTGATTCTTCAGCTGCGGGCATAGTTAGTATGTTTTGTAAAACCCATTTAGGCTCATCAACAATTACGTAGACATATCTTGCAGAATAAAACTTTTTGTCATCAGCACCCTGATAAGGAAGAATAAGAATTCTTACAATTTTAGGAGGAGCTATAATAGGAGTTTGGGGATCTTTTAGTAGTTTTGTCAAAACATTATAAAGACCTTCAACATATGCCTTTTCTGCTGGAGAAAGAAGCAGTTCTCCTCTTAGGTAACTAGTTGCATTATCAGTTTTATTGTCAAAACCCTGAGCTTTAGAAATTTCCCTTTCTTTTTCCTGAGAAAGAGAAATCTCATATGCAGTTGATATATCTACGCACTTACCTTTTTCAGCCTGAGGACATTCAAATTGAGAACTATAAGGATTAACAACTTTAGCACATCCGTTTAATAGAACTAAACTTACGAAAAGAAAAACAGTATAGATAACTAGCCGAACCATAGGCTTTCCCCCTACTGATAAGTTTCGTATTCTTTTAATTCTAGCCAAACTCCTTCGCTTATTACAAGTGTTACATTTCTAGTAGCAAGTATTTCAACAACCGGGATTGTCTGTCTGGCAAGATCTAGATAAAACTGTTGAATTTGTGAAGCAGCTTGCTGAATACCAGTTCCTATCCCTGCAGACAACGCTTGACCAGGTTTAGGCATAAGTAAACCACCTTCAGGAGAGTAGTAGTACTGATAGGCACTATATCCAAAAATATTCCCCAGTCCTGCTGCAAAACCAGCAAGTAGTGCTCTTGCAATTGTTCCACCCATTTTACTTACCACTCTTCCTCTTAGTCCAATTTTGCCGTCGCTGTCAACTACAAATCCCTTAATTTTTTGATCAATCACTGCTCTTCCTTTCTTATCTATACAGGAAAGGCTGACGAGCCTGATATCAGCCCGTTCTGAAGCAAGATTTCCAAGTCCTTCACCTATTACAAAACACCCCTTTAAGTTTGCTTTTACCTTGTTAGGTAGCACTGCAGGAGCTTTAATTCGGAACAAACAGGGAACAGGATGTCCTTCTGCCTTGCTTATCGCCGGAGCATCTAATCCTGAAAGAAGGGTCGCCTCCGTAAAAGAAGGAGGAAGATAGTACTTTTTTTTTACCTCTTTAGTTTCAGGTTTTTCCTTTTCTTTAGCTAAATCTACCTTAGTTCCCGAAACAACTACTATTTCTCCAACGTACTCGGGCTTAGGAGGAGGTGGTGGAGGAGGAGATGGTGTTTTTGCTCCTTCAGCTAGAGTAGGTGGCGGAGGTGGAGGAGGTGGTGTTACTTGCGAGGGAGGAGGTGGAGGTGGAGTAGGAGGAGTAGGAGGGGATAGCTTTTCAGGAGGGGCTGGTTTTGATTCCTCAGCCTGTTTTTTTAACTCTTCTATCTCTTTTTTTAACTCTTCGTACCTTTTTAAAGATTCAGTATAATAACTTCTCTCAAGAAGTTCTGGTTGAAGTTTTATTTCACTTACCGTTTGATTACTGGGAGAAGCTTGCTTCTTTGCTCTTGTTGAAACGTAACCTAAGTATCCTACTATAACAACAGCTAAAATAATCAAAATAACTACAGCTTTTCTTTTATTCTCAGGATCAAGACCTTCCCATCTAGACTTGATATTTTCTACAAAGGAAAAAAGTTTACTTTTAAAATTTTCCATTACTCTTCCCTCCCAATTTTTTTCTCAATAATAAGTAAGGAAGAACTCTCACCTTTGTTCAGTCTGAGTTTTTCTAATGAAACAGCAAGTGGAGATTTAGTAAGAGACTCCTTTAAAAACATTCTTTCGTTAATATCTACGTAAGGTTCACTACCCACGTACTGGACAGTAAAAAATTTAAGTACCAAACCCTCTCCTTCTAAAACGTAAGAACCTTTTTCGTGAATGATAAGGTCTTTATAAAGATCGTGTTTTATATCTCCTGGTATAAATTCAGTACCAAATGGAATTTTACCTGAGAAAAACTGTTTAACGTAATGAGCCAGTTTTTCCTCGTAGTTAAATGAAGAAGTTTCCTGAACTTTTTCTTTTAAAGAAAGTTCTTTATCTTCCAGGTAGACAATTACAGCAGGAATTTTCCTTGGAAATCCTATAAGAGAATATACCTTGTTGTTGCATACTACGTGAATGTCAATAGGTGTGGTTGAGTATTCAACCTTTTCTTCTATCTTTTTTACCTGAAACTTTACAAACACGTTTCTGTCAATTACTTTTACTTTTACTCCTTTTTCTTCAGAAAAAACAACATCCTGGACAGGAAGAGGGCATATAATTCTGTTTATGTCTACACTAGACATCTGAATCATTGTCGTTCTCTCAGGAGCTATTACGTAGTAAATTCCTTCAACCACTTTTCCCTCTGTAACCTCGTCTTTTTTGAAAGGAAGTTTATAAACTTCAGGAAAACTTTTAGGCTCAAGGGTTTCTTTTTCCTCTTTTTGAGTTTTTGAGTCCTGTTTTTTTGGAGTTGAAAGATCTTCCTTAGAAAAATCTTTACCGTAAAAAGGTTCACCTTTTACTGGGCACTCTTCAACATCAGGAGGGCATTCACTGGCCCCTATACCAGGGATTGCTCCAGTTAAAGGTTTTGTTTTCTGAACGTTAACGGGGAAATTTTGTGAAAAAGAAGTTTCTGAAAGTAAAAACAAAGTTAAGGTTAAAACTGTCACTTTTTTTATAATTTCCTTCATAAAACCTCCTAAACTTGACACTGTTCTTTACACTCTTTAAACTCCCTTATCATAAACTTTCCGTGATCAAAGGTGTAGTCAATTAAGTAAAACCTTTGACTGTTTTCAATAAACTTTTTGTCTTGAGTCCACTGTTCCAAAATTCCAGACACCAGGATTTTCCTTGTTTTAGGATTTACTTTTATACCGGTAATCTGAAAAAACGAACTTACCCCTGCTGTTTTTACGTTTTCACTTAAAGTAAGAAATGCTTTTTTATACTCAGGGTATCTATCAGGAGTAAAGTACTTTAATAGATCAGAAAATTGATCTTCAACAGTTGCAGGAGAATAATTTAGTGCCAGATACATAATAAATTTTACTATTTCTTCAATGTAGGCTGGGTCAGGGGTACTTTCAGAAAAAGTTACTTCCCTTGAAAGAGAAACTGGAACCAAAATAACTCTTTCGTATTTAAGAGAATAAAAAGTAACAAAGCTGTTAATCACTACAGCCATTATTAAAAGAAAGATAAAAAACCTGAGAAACCTGTTTTGCTGTTTTAGTTTAACTCTTTCTTCAAAGTAATCTTTTAACATATATTAAACTCCTTATTCGCAGAATTTTTTTTCAAAAGAAGATGGTGCCCCTTTGAATTGAATTAGACCTATCGTGTAAAATATATGCTTTAAATACCCTCTCGGATATCTAGTCTTAAAGTAGTTTAAAACAAACACTGTAAAAAAGGTAATAATCCAGAATATTCCTCCAAACATTAAAGCCAGAAAAAAAGCAAGTAAAAATCCAGCTAACTCTTCAGTCTCAAAAAACAAAACCTGATATGGTCTGTGAAGATACTGAGGAACCCAAAACGTGTTTTTCTCTTTGTCCATTTTATTCACCAGCCTGTAGGATTACGACTGCTTTTCTATTTAAACAAAAAACCTCACTTTCTTTTATCTCTCCAAGTGCTTTCATACTAATTCTGGTGACTCCTAATTCTTTTAATAATTTAGAAACTGTTTTTGCCCTCTTTTTCGAAAGATTTTTATTATAGGCAGAACTCCCAAGTGGGCAGGTGCTTGCTGTTATTTCTGCTTTTATTAGACTATTTGGATGTGCATTCTTAAACTCTTCAACCTCTTTTATTAAGTGTTTTTTCTGATCTGGAACTAGAACTGCTTTGTTAAAAGGGAAAAAAACAGTTATTGCTTTGGTAGCTTTTTCAACTGTCTGATTGCTACTAAGTGAAGTTTCGTTACTTATGGGAACACTTACCCTTACTGCTAAAAAAGAGGGGAAAGATTTTTGGGTTACGTTGTCGGCAGGTTTTTTGACTGACTCAAGTGGGTATTTCTTTGACTCTTCAGGAGAAATTACGAAATGTTTTTCAAAACTCCAGTTTACCATGTAATCTGTGTAAACCTTGTTCCAGTCGTAGTCTTTGTAATTTACTTCAAGAGAATGTGAATTTGACCCAAAACAAACTAAGGGCTTTAACGTCAAGAGAAGAGCTAAAACAAAATAAAATGTTCTCATCATCTATTTTCACCTCACGGAGATTTTTAAATTTATTTAGAACCAGATTAACGTCTTAAAAACTTCTCAGCAAATTCAGTTATTTCCTGATTTCCTGAAGCTTTCCCTATCACGTAAAGATGATAAAACAAACTGACATCTCCATATGAAATGTAAAACTCTTCTACTTTTGTTTCAGGCAGTCCTTCAGAATAACCGAACTCCGTTTTAACTCCCTTTACATACACAACAGCAGGAACTTCTTCAATTCCATATCTTCTAAAAAGAAAAGGATCGATCTGAAATTTCACGGGATAAAGACTGCATTTTTCCTTGAGAGGATTACATCCTTCCTCTTTAACCAAAACCTTATATATCCACTCAACCGTAGGACTGATATAAGTTAAACCTTTAATTCCACCTCTAAGAACAAAAACTACGTTCTGACTTAAAAGAAGTGAAGAACTCTTCACCAGATTTCTTACAGTCTCGTAGGGAAGGCTTGATGAAACAAACACATACAAACGTTCGTCATCTTTAAGAAGACCCGATCCCTTTGCCTCTTTTAAGCCTTCGTAAAAGGAATCCTCCTTATAAGTTTCGTTAAAGTATTCTAAATTAAGCAATTCCGCAACTTTTTTCTTTTCTTTTTCCAGTTTACTTTCAAATTCAGGACTTTGGATATAAGTCTCAACAGCTCTGATACTTTCCCTTAGCTTTTCCCTGTCTTTCTCACTTACTTTTGAGAAAAGACTTTTTTCCGTAAAATTACCAGCTTCATCATAAATTTTGTCAAAAACTGCAGACGAAATATTTTCAACGAGATCTTCAAGAGTTCCTTTTACTTTTATTTTTTTCCAGAGACTTCCTTTATAATAAATTTCCACGTATCCACTGTCGTCAGGAACCACTTCAGCCTGTTTAATTGAGATTACCTGGATGCAAACTTCTTTCTGAGAAAGGTCATCTAAATAAACTTTGCCTTTTTCGATCTTTTTCACGTAAACACAGGGATTTGGAAGGGGTATAAGAAAAGAGCTACTTAAAGACTTAACATCGGAACTATTTACCCTACTTGAAACAAGAAAAAGACACAAAATCAGTGTAATTATCTTAACTGTATTCCTACGCAGCATTTTACCCTTCTAAACATCATCCATGAAAAATTATCTGGAGAATGGGATCTTGTTCCAAGTGGAGGGTTTTTATTTGTTTCCCAGAGTAAAGAAGTTCTACCTAAAGGAACGAAGGGTCCTTTTTTAGGTTTAACCATATGAACTTTATAATGAGATTTTATCCAGACCGGAGTAAGTTGAGCATAGCACACGTCAACTCCTGGATCCCAGAGAAGTCCGAGTCTTGCATTTTTGTAAATCATTTTTGCTGCATGAAGTGCACTTGAATTTATTTCGTTACCCTGAATATCGTATCCTCCCATAGGATACGGGCTACCCCAGGAACCAACACACCAAAACAGGGCATCTAGGGGATACTTCATAAGGGAGGCTGCACTGTCAGCTGAACAGGCAAGCTGAGCCGCTGGATTACCAAAAAGAATGGCTTCAGGATTTAAAATAAACGCAAGAAGATCGTTATTCCACGTTGGATCAATTTCTGAAACCTCAGCAATGTCAAAACCTTCGTGAAGTCCGCAAGGTAAATCAACAAAAAGGTCTAAAATGTCAAGTGCATTAAAAAAGTAATAGTGAGCATTAAAAGAAGAACTGGAACCTCCAATTTGGGTTCCACCTTTAGCTTCCTTAAGATTTCTACCTTTTTTACCAACATCAAGAGAAATTCCCAGCGTAGGAAAACACCAGGGAATTTTAGTAAGTTCAATTATCCTTGCTGGTTCCCAGTAGGAAACTGACAAACCAAATCTGAAATTATTACCCTCTTTACAAAAACAAATAATTGAGCCTAGTTTTTCAGGATTTGTCTGTAGTCCCTCGCTAGCTGGATCTCTATAAAAATCTCCAATCCCTTTAATTTCAACTCCTGCTATTTCAATCGGAAAAATTCCCTCCCACCTGATGTCTGTTAATGGGTTAATAAAGGTAGCTCTACAAAATTTACTTCCGCAAATAGCACTTCCTGGAAAAAGGGATACAAAAAACAAAAGTAAAAGAATTAAAACTAAAAACTGTTTCAAGCTACCTTGTTTGATTTCCATATATTCCAACCTCCTTTACTATTAAGTAGTTATTTTCTTGATAAAGAATAGACGGAACTTTATCAATTGAAAAATACTTGGTAATATACGTGCTTGCTCCGTATATCTGTCTCCCTAAAGATTCTTCAGTTTTTAAGATGTCTCCTTTTGTTATAACAAAAATAAGGTCCCATCTTTCAAGAAAACCCGATTTTATTATCCAGTCAAGTTCAACGGGACTTGTAGCATCAAAAAATACTAAGGTATAGGGAAATCTCACGTAATCAAGAGGATTAAACTTATAACCAGCTGGATAGATAATTTTACCCTGATGATCCTTTATATCAAAAGGAAGAACGTAAACAAGATCTACTTTTTTGATCTTATCCCTTGTTGCTTTTTTTATTCCAGGAACGTTAACTGTATAATGTTTGGCAAGCTTACTTCTAAGTGAAAGAAATCTTTGCTCAAGATTTTTTTGATAAACTTTTTCTAAAACTTCATCGTAAGCATCTTTTTCAGCTATTGGATATGTTAGTCCAAATTTACCTATAACGTGAGCATAAACAGAACTGAATATAAAACAAATTATTACGAAAGTTATAACAATCTTTTTCATAGCTAGATTTTTGCTTTACAAATCCAGGTTTTTAATTAAAAATTTAGGTCTAAATAAAATGAAAAACTAACACCCAAAGTTCAAAAAAAGGGGGCTAACCTATGACACAAAAATTGGTATCCTTTCTTACGACCTTTCTTATTCTTTTAATTGGATTTATTTCTAAAGGAATTGCCTTTGAAGAAATCAGACCGAGTGATCTAATCATAGTAACCAAAGATCCTACATCTTTTGAAAAGAAAGACTTTTGTAAAGCACTTATTACGAAGTTTACAGATCTTCTTGATAAAGACTACGACAGTTTAACACCTGAGGAAAAGGATATTGTTCATCAAGTTCATTTTTTGTTTGTTGAGACAAAGATATGTAATGCTTACCTTTGGCAAGACACTATAGAAGTCTTAAATGAAATAGAAAAACTTCCAGAAAACAAGATATCTATACTTCTTTCTTTCGGTCGCTGTAGAATATGGGAATGCAATGAAAAGGACATTTTAATTAACATTTCTGAAATTCTTAAGAAAATGACAGATTGCAAAAACACCTTCTCTTTTGCAGAAGAGGTGGATTGTATTAGAAGGAACTACGTAATAAATACTGAAGAAGTTTGGGAAGGACTTACTGTATTTGCTTTAAAACAAAAATACAAAGACAGTATAAAACTATTGTCCTTTAAACCTTATTTCACATTTCTTACTTACAGAGTTACTCCAGATAGGTTTCTGAAAAAGCTTGAAAATTTTTCCAAAAATCCAGACAGACCACTGTGTATATTTGAACCTCTTTCCATAAAATGCCCATATTTTCATCTTGAAAAGAAGTTTGACATTCCTCGTCCTTTTGTCCTAAGGGAAAATTATATCTCTGACTTCGAAAAATATCTTCGTGACTTAAGAGAAAGAAAAGATGTTATCATTGTTGAAAGTTTAGAAGCCTACCAGATCTTTCGGGGAAGACCTGAAAGAGAGAAAAGGAAAGAATTTGAAAACGTCCTTCTAAAACACCCTGAAAATTTAAATTACCTAGAAGACGAATATAGAAGAATTTACAATCTACCTTCTGATCAAGACATATGTCTCTTAAAAGGAAAAAGCATACGTGTAAAAAATCCTGAAAAATTTTTTTCAGACCACATTTGGATAAGTGTATCTCCAAGAAGGGATACCGAGGGGTGTAATAGACTACTTGAACTTAAAGCCAAACAAGTTTTCACCTTTACAAAAGAAATTGTTCAGTGGATTGAAAAAGAATTTGTCTCAAGAGGATACTTAAGATTTTAATTACCAGGACTTAAACTGATAGATTTTTGAAAAATTTCCATCATCTGAGGTTCTATATTCTGCCTGATATTCCTTTGTATATCTTCTACATACTCAGAAAAATCTATTCTAGCAAAATCTATCGCCTGAAATTCTTCAGGAGTAAAACCTCTACAATTTGGTCTTTTTGCACTTCCCCATCCTCCGCTAGGACCAAAAGTAGAAAGCTGCGGTCTTCCCTGTTCGTGAATTATTCTAGCCAGTTTACTGTTAAAACAGCAAAACACTTTAACTTTTTGTAGACAAATACCCAAGAATTTCTTTACACATCTGGTACCTACATAATGGCAATATTTAGATTCGTTCAAAGTAGACGTGAGAATGTCCTGAGTATCGCAGCGTGCCATAAAAAGTGCCAACCCCAAATTAACCGCAGCAAGAGCTACCCCCACCGGAGAAGCTAAGTGCATTGCCGCCAGTATAGCTTGTGCTACCAAATCTACGGCTGCTGATAAAACAGGATCGCCAATTGCCCTGCTTAAAGCAAGAGTTACTATTTGAGCTGCTAACTGGGGTGCGAATTTATTTAAATATTTATCAGCATATACGGAAAGTTTAACATCGTCTGAAACTGCACCAACATTGTAATCGATAAATCCGCCGTAATCAACTCCTCCCCCTGTTAATGACGCACCTACATTTTGCCACACTTCTCCCATTGGACTATTAACAGGATAACTACCTAAAACCTGGCCTGGACCTCCAAGTAATTCAACATTCCCCCCGTAAACTCTTATTACTTCCACTGAACTTACTAATCTAGCTTGCTTTATAATTTCCATAGCAAAATAAATAGCCTTAATAGCATCACCTAACATCATTCCAGAGGAACCTGTTGAGTCATAAAGTTTTCCCTGAGACTCATTACAACAATTATGAAACCCGGTCTGGATTCCTGCCTTCCTGCATCTCATTTTTTTACCATTGAAAATGTAAATAGTTCCCAGACAAGAACCCTCTTCAAAATCCGTATCGTCTTCTAAACCAGAAGGAGGTTCATCCGGTTCGTCTGTATCTTCAACCATACCACAGCTATAAGGAGAACAAACTTTCTGACCGTTGTATTCTACACAGGTTTTGTCTGAACCATACGGACATACATCGTTTTGCACCACTGTGGGAGGAGTTTCACATCTTCCTGTTGAAGAATTATACGTAAAATCAGAAGGACAAGAATAAGTCGGTGATGTTTCGCATCTATTTCTTGACGAATTATAGGTAAATTCAGAAGGACAGGAGGTAGAAGCAAGTATCTCACATTTATCAGTCGCTGGATTAAAACTACTTCCACTAGGACAACTCACCTCTGCTACACACACATTATTTTGCAAAGTATATCCACTAGGACAGGATTCAATAGACACCTCACAGGTAGTTGTTCCAGGTTCACAAGAACAGCTTGATACTCCAACCATAGCTACTGGATTACTCCCAAACGAACCGCTGTAAATTTGACTTACCTTTCTACCAGTTCCTGACGAAGAGAAAGTACAACTACATGTATTAGGAGGAGGACAATCGGGACAGCCACATGTATAAATTCCTACAAGCCCTATCCAATCGTCTCCAACTGTCCCACTATAAATCTGAATTACATTCGCAGCATTTCTGTCAGTGGTTGCTGTTAAACTACAAACTTTAGAAACAGTACAAGGAGCTTCACATTTTCCGGTAGCTGGATTGTACGTAAAACCAGGAGGACATTCAGTTAAAGCTTCCACTTCACACCTATCAGTTGCTGAATTGTAACTTCCACCTGGAGGACAAGAAGGATTAGCCTCGCATTTGTTAGTACTTGAATTATAGGTAAATCCAGAAGGACAAGACGGAGTTACATAAACATAACAAGTCCCAGTACTGTTATCATAAAAAGAGCCCGGTGGACAAACAGGAGTTGCTGAAGTAAAGCAAATATTATTGTCCAATTGAGAGTTAGGAGGGCAATAATATTCTGTTTGTACTTGACACTGTGCCAGGTCTATAGGACATAAATATTGTGTTGTATCAGGTAAAGGAGATTCACATCTGTTTGTTAAAGTATTATAGGTAAAACCTTCTAAACAGGAGAAAGAAGGTAAAGTTTCACACCTATTTGTAGAGGAATTATAAGTAAATCCCAAAGGACAAGAAGCAGAAGGAGAACTCTCACATCTATTTAAGGAAGAATTATACGTAAGCCCAGACCAACAGGAATAACCGGTAGGAGAAGCTTCACATCTATTTGTGGAAGAATTATAAGTAAATTCTTCCGGGCAAGAAGTAGAAACAGGTGCTTCACACCTATTTGACGAAGGGTTATAAGTAAACCCTGGAGGACAAGTTATAGAACCTGAAATATAACAAACATTATTAGAGCTATCATATTCAGACTCAGGAGGACAAGATAAAACTACAGCAGTATAACAAGTGTTAGTACTGCTATCATAATCTGCATCTAGAGGACAATGCCCAACTGGAGAGGTATAACAAACATTATTATTGCTATCATATGTAAGATCTGGCGGACAAGAGAAAAATGCAGAAGTATAACAAATATTAGTATTGCTATCAAGTTGGGAATCAGCTGGACAGTACAGAATTGGTAAAGTATAGCATAAATTAGTATTATTATCAAACTGAGAATCAAAAGGGCATTGAGGACTTAATGCTATACAATTTTGGATTTCAATACCTCCTGGATTATCAACATCATCATTGGTTATTTCACCTTTAGCACAGATCATACCAGAGTATTCCTCTCCAGGGGGAATCTCCCCTGAAGACTGAGGAATTTCTTCACACCGTCTTATATCGGGGTTCCAAACACATCCTCCGCTACACTGTGGATACGCCTTACACTTTTTATAAGTAGCATCATATAAATAAGGATGAGGACACGGATAGCCAGAACTTGAAAGATTTGTGGGTGGATAAAAACACCACCCTGACGCTTCATCAAATTCTAGTAAATCTGGAGAATACCCCTCAGGAACAGGAGGACAATACACTCCACAAGTTTCCGTTACCGTAGACGACCAAACTTTCTTTACATTAAAAACTTTTAAAAAAATAAAAACATATTCTGCTAAAATAAAAGAATCACCAAACAGCAGGAAAAAAATAAGACAAAAATTTAAAAAACGGAAAAATTTAGTATTCAAACTTTTGATAGACATACTTATCCTTAAAAATGTTTTGAGTAGGTTTAGATGCAGTCTGTGTGATAGCCCTTACCTTGATTTTTCGAATTAAGTCAAGAGTTTCTCTCCAAAACAGACTTGTTCAAAAAAATATTCAGCATAACACCTTTCTGGATAATAGGGACAAGGTAAGCAGATACTTAGTTGTTTCTTTATATAGTTTAATCGAGCTGTAGAAAAAGTAATCGTCTCTTCTCCATTTGGATAAATCTTGTACATCTTTTCATAAGGATACCCTCTTTCATAGTCAGGGCCTGCTATAGTTACAGCATTATCAGGAAGAATATGAATATTGTTAAACATGTAACCACCATTAAATGTGTGCGTTCGAATCCCACAAAAATTGTTTTGTATGAACTTTACCATCTTGACATATTCAAGCGGAGGTAAAATTAACTGTTGAATTTCCTTACACATACTAAAATCTAAACCTTCAGGTATAAAAAACAGAAGTAGTAAAACAGGAATATCTCTATCCTTGTAAAGGGATTTCACAAACTTAACATCCTCAAGAATATATCGAGAGGAAAGAACAAGGACACTGTGAATTACATCCTTATAGCAGTACATGTTTTTAATCCATTTTTCCAACAACTCAGGTTTTTTTTGAAATCTTACAGTATCATAAGATGTACTCAATGTTGCATTTCTCTCAATTATAATGGAAAGGATCCTTTCGTTTACATAGACTAAGTTGGAAATCACCCCTATTAAAGATCCTGGAAAATAGCACAAACAAAGATCAAACACCTCCTTTAAGTACGAAGGGTCAAGTAGCATCAACTCTCCGCCATAAATTGTTATGTTTTGAATTTGACTGTTTTCTTTCCTAAGAAGACTAAAAACTTCCTCACAAAACCTTAAATCAAGAATCTTATCTCCCACAAACCTTCTTTTAGGACCGTTTAAGCAAAAAAAACAATTCATGTTGCACTTGTACGTAACTACTAAATCAATTTGAGTAATGCCAAACACCTAGGCTTTTCCCTTCAAAAATTCAAGAAGACTTTTTAGACCTCTACATTCACTCACATAAGAATGTTTTTCATAAGACAAACATCCACCCCGACAAAATCCGAAAAACTCACATCTCAGACATTTCTTATCAGAAAAAAGCTTATATTTCATAAACTCTATTCTGTTATGTGAACTTATTACCTCTTCAACTGCCTCCTCAACTGGTCTATAAACTCTCCCGTACTCATACCCTCCATCAAAACACATCCCAATTGAGGTAATAGATAAGTCAGGATTTATACCAAAATCGTTGTAACAATCACTCCAGCATTCTATACTCCCTTTTCCGGTCTCTATGAACTCATTGTACATCTCCGCAAAATCGTCAAAAGGAATAATCTTAATGTCCCTCTCAAAAGAGTAAAAATGTTTGATATATTCTACAACCTCTTCCCTTGAAGGGCAGAGATAATTTGCAGCTTCTTTTCCTCTTCCAGTTTGGACATAAGGAGCTAGATAAATCTTTGAAACTCCAAGACTTCTTGCATACTGAAGAATATCTGTCTTAAAAAGCTCCTTAGTCATAACTACCGATAAGATAACATCCAGACCATCCTCAAGAGCCTGCTTTACTTTCCTTTGAAAAAGAACTTCAATCTCTGAGTTACTCCCAAATCTTACAACAGGATCATATGAAGCAAAAACAACCCAGTTATACTCCTTTGCTATTTTACCAATCTCAGAATTATAATTCAAAAAATTCGAAACAATTCCACTACAACTGTACGTAACATTTTTACTCAACTTTTCAGAAAAATAAGCAAGTCTTTTCGCTCCCAGAAGCATGGGCTCTCCACCAGAAAACTTCATAAGCACTTTAGACGACAAATTATTTGAAGTGATTTTCTCAACCAATACTTTCAAAAACTCTGTTACTAGATCAATAATAGCTTCATCCCAGATTATCTTTTGAACGTTACCCTCCCTTACACCTGCATTAATATAGCAATGCCTACACCTTAGCTGACAAAGATTGGTTACTCTTAACTCAACTTCCATAGCTCCCCTTTTAACATCTCAACCGATTTTTGAAAGCTTTTAATTTTCTCTTTTAAACGATACTTCGCAATTAAGGCATACTTTTCTTTGCCAGTTCTATCAAGATATTCAAAAAAATCCTGACAACCTGTCCTTTCCATCTCGTTAAAAGGACAACAACCATGACACTTGTCCCAGTAAACACACTCACATAACTTCAAGTTGAGTTGATCAATCAACTTTGCTCTTTCCCGATGATCTAAAAGCCATAGGACTTTGTCTTCTTTCACTTCAAAAAGATTACCAAGCCTTACTAGAGGTTTACCATAAAGAACTGACTTAAGACAAAAATACACTGAACCTGAAAAATCAATAATCACATTATTCAAAATACAATCACCTGTAAAACAGTGGGGAGATTCAGAAGTACCAAGCAAATATTCAAAAGTCCAGATGTACACATTTTTATATCCAAGCTCAGTGAGATAAAAATCTAAGAAAGCTTTCAAAAACTCAAAAAAACTACTAAGACTTCTACTCTCAAAGTGAGAATAGTCATAGTCTACGTATAAAGAGAAAGGCATGCCCCCCCTGTAGTTGAGACTTTCAAGAAAAAATCTTTTCAGTTCATTGAAACTATCCGGCCTAATATCTTTCCCTATCAAAAGAAATACACTGAAATCTGGTTGAATGTTAAAATTTGTTAGAATGTCAATTAAATCACTTACACTATTACAGTAAAGCGTGCCAGTAAATTTTTTTCGATATCTATTACGTAAAATCAGTTCTCTAAGGAAGTATGAAACAGAGTTTATAAGGTCTGGATTATTACAAACAAAATTGTAGTCAAACCAGGGTCTAAAAGATACTTTTTCCAGTAATATCTCGCAGAATCTTTTTACCTCAGCATCATGAAATTCAATCCTTCCTGAATTGTCGGATCTTATAACGAGATAAAATGTAGAGTTTTCACTTTTAAAGGGAAGTATACATTCATCAACAAACTTTACTAAATAAGAAGAATCTTCAAAAAACCGAATTAACTCGTTTGGGTTCAGCACGAGGTAAATATCAGGGCTCTGATCAAAAAAACTCTGTTTTTTGTAAAAAGATTTAACCTCTCTCCACATGCTAAAAGTTACTCCTTTCCTCAAGATATCTAAGAAACTTTTTTAAACCAATACACTCGTTAGCATCCTCAAAAGGCAAAAGTGCTATACAACCCCCACGGCAAAAACTGTAGTATTCACATCCTAAGCAAGACTTTCTATAAAGTTTTTTAGACAACAAAAAAAGAAAAAGAGGAGAAAACAAAATAGACTCTAGAGACCCATAAAACACATTTCCTAGAGAATTAGGATAGCTACATTCAAAAAATAAATTTCCATTTAAGTCCACAATAACCCTTCGCCAACACTTTCCCCAGCCATTTAAAGTTCCAAACTGATCTTGTGTTTTGTTCTTCAGAAAGTAAGAAACTCTACTAAACGATCTTAAATCAATCCTATCTGAAAACTTCTCCAAAAGCTTTATATAAAAGCTACTAAGTTCAGAAGAGAATACACCAAGCTTTTGAGCAAAATACCTTCCTCTACCTACTGGTAAAAAAGGTGCAAAATCAATATTTTTAATTTCTAGCCTGGAAATAAATTCCGACAAATTAAATCTTAGAAGATATCTTGTAATAGCAATGTTTACAGAAAATTCTATATTATTTTTTTTCAGAAGATCGATAGACCTCCACCAGCGTTTTTCTTCGTCTGAACTCCTAAATCGAATAAAAGGATCATAAGCAACTGCTAAACTTAACAACTTTGCCTTTTCTTTGTAAAAAGAAATCCAGTCTTCATTTAGTAAGAGTCCATTTGTAGATGTTCCTACAAAAACCTGATACCCTCTCTTGTTTCCTTCAACATGAACTGTTTCCAACAGTATTCCAAGCCTTTCTGTTCCAACAAGAGTAGGTTCTCCTCCCATTAACATGAATTGAACTGTTTTACTTCTTCCATTTTCTCTCTCATTGTAAAATTCAACAAAATCAAAAACTTTTTCAACAAAGTTCTTCAAGTATTCTTCACTATACCTAGAATCCATATCAAAAAAGGAGGGATTGCTTAAACTCTTGGCGTCAGCATAACAGTGTTTACAGGAAAGATTACAATAGTCAGTTACTCTTATTTCGATTTCTATCATAGTACAGCTTTAGCCAGGAAATCTAAAACTTTCTTTAGACCTGCACAGCTATATCTACCCTTCAAAAGAAAACATCCTCCTCTGCAAAATGAAAAGTAACTACATTTTTCACATTCAGCACTGAGTTTCTTCTTCACAATTTCATAAACTCCAAGCTTCAAGAAGAGGTCCTCTACAGAAGATACCTCATAAATAGAAACTCTCCTGGAAATGCATCCATCCCCGTCAGTTATCTCAGCCCTTTCAAAGTCAATTCTAAAAGCATTCCAACATTCCCCCCAGATACTATTTATATTACTTACCGAGGTACAAGAACTCGTTTTCAAAGCATTAATAATATTTGCTATTTCAGGAAATCTGTTTTGCAATCCTTCATCAAAAATTCTACGAAAGAAAAGAAGAATAGAATCTTCACTCAGAAAGTAATCTCCAGATCTTCCTACCGGAAGATATAAACTGAAACTACATTTTAACCAGTCAAGTGTTTTAAGAATTTTAACATTTTGTTCGATATCCATCCTTTTATATACAAGAAAATGAAGTCTTAGATTGTCAGGCTCTATCACCTTAGCTATCTTCTCTAGCCTAGAAACAAAATTCTGCATTTTCATCTTCCGCAACACGGCATCATAAGAAAGTGAAACAACAAAATTGTTATGCTTCAACCATTCTAGATACTCATCGTTTAAACAACTTCCGTTTGTTGAAAAAGTAAAACGTAGAGAGCAATTAAGTTTCTTGAAAGGACCAAGAATACTGTCATAAACCCAGTAAGGGATTAAAGATGGCTCACCTCCTGTTATTCCAACGTTTAAAAAACTAGCATTCTTAAAAATACTACACACCTTTTCAGAAAGATTCTGAAGATACTCCTTTCTATCTTTCCATATAAAAGCAAAAAGCAACAAAAAGTCCTGATCGAATTCTGGAATTATCCTAGAGTCTGAATAACAAAACGAACAACCCGCATTACAATGCCACGTACATACAATACCAATTTCATATACCATATAAACAAAGAAATTCGTATAAGATATTTACATTCTCTGTAAAAGTTCTAAAAAATTTCTTGCAGGATTCCCTATCAAAACCAAAAAAATGATGAGGACAACCTCCATGACAGATGTTAAAATACTCACAATCAAGACATATAAATGTTTCCTGATATTTTATAGTATGTAGTCTTTTTTTGTTTAAAAGGATTTTTTCTGGAGGATCCGTCAACAGGTTTCCAAAAGTGTATTCTTCATAAAAAGCAAGATCAGGACAGTTTGAAACACTTCCATCGGGGGATATTGTTATCATTCTAGACATACAATCACCTGAAAAACATCCTCCTCCTTTGCCAAAAAAGTAAGATTTAACCATCTTGTCAAAAGGATTTAAGCGGAACAAAAACCCTTCTTTTAGGAGGAAAATGTATCTTTCCAAAACCTCCTCAAGAAAACCAAAAAATTCCCTGTGATTCAAATAAAGTCTATCTTTATTTAAAAGACCGTTCCCTGAAGGAGTAAATCTCTCTAGATGAAAACTTTTAACTCCATCATTTTTCATCTCTCTTATAAAACTGAAAAGCTTATCCACAGAAACAAGTTTAGTAATTGTTATAACAACATTAACGAATATATCATTCTTGACAAGAAATTTTACATTTTGATACCAAATCTGCTTAAACAATTCAAATGAATTTCTGTACTTTCTTATTTCAAAGTCAAACGAAGTTCCAATATTTGAATTGGTATACTCCTTAACAAACCTAACCAAGGAACCAAGTTCTTTTTGGTCACAAATGAGATTTGTTTGAAGTGAAAAAATAACCCTGTTTCCTAGTTTACTCCTGATAATAGAAGAGTATTCTTCAATTAAATCAACTCCGTAAAAAAGAGGTTCTCCTCCATGCCAGATAACATGAACTTGCGGTTCACCTAGCTTTTCAATAAAGTCACACAAAGCGTTGATTACCTCTACAGATAACTTCTGAGATTTCTGCTTTGCTTCCAAAGGAACAAAACAATGATCACAAAACAAATTACATCTATCTGTGGGCTTTAAATAAAAGGTGAACATCACTCAACAAAACCGAGTTTATAAATTCCTTGCCAGTTGTATTCAAAAACAAGAACATCCTCTTTATGTTCAACGAAAGGTTTAACGAACTTTACACTTCCTAAAGACAGACTTTCCATTTTTAAAATCTCAGAAGGAGAAATGTCGCTTTCCTGCTTCTTCAAAATGCAGTTCTGTATGTCTAAACTGTATAAGCCGTTTAATTGGGATACTCCTGAATACAATATCCCCCTCACAAGATTTACATTAGGACAAAAAGATATTAACTTCACAAATTCAGGATTAAGTGGATAAAAGTAAAAAGTGCAATCGTTTACACTGGAAAAATACTCCCGCACGAACAATAAAACATTTTTCGTTTCCCAGTTATAAGAAAGAAAAAGTGGAATACCATTCAAATTTGCACTACATTTGTTACTTTGCAATCTCCATGACTTTTTGCCATCAAAAAGGATTATTAATAAATTATCACCAAACAAGTAAAAACTGTTACCAAATACTTCATATTCTCCGGGATCATAACTGTTTAGAAAGTCTACCTTACCTTTTCTAGGATGAAAGCTATATAAATTGTAAGATATCTTACCTTTGTTACCTAGTTTACAGTCATTTTCTATAATAAATACCGAACTTGCATTGCCTCCTGGAAATATGTGAGGTGTCACAACATATTGGTTACACTTCGTTGCTCCTCCTGAATCTGGTATATAAAGATCTTGTAAATGGCTAACAGTGAGAAAAGCTTTCTTCTTAGAAGAAGATGGAAAATTGAAATTAACATCATATACTTTAAGGAGTCCAGGTTCTACAAGCGAAAACAAGTAGAACCTGTTCATACCTTGTTTAATTACATCAAAAGAATGACCAGGAAGATCTAAAACGGATTTTTTAATTCTGTGAAAAAAGGTTCTTGAGTTCCTTTTTGTTTTTGCAATTATATACACACAGAGATTCTTACAGTAGCAATCGTTCTCAAAATCAACGTTTGTAAACATAAGCAAAAGAGTGCTATTTCCTTCTACCCCCTGACCAAGATAAAATATTTTGTAATAGGTGTCACTTCTTAAACTGTGCGTAAAGTTACTCTGAAAAGGTAAATCAAAAAAATCAACTGTTAAAGCAAATACATGATTGCAAAGAAAAGAAATAAAAACCAGGAAAAATAAAAACCAAAACCCTTTCTTCATCAAATTATCTCCTTGCCCTGTCTGAATAGCAATTAGCATGACAATTACAGTAACAGTCGCAGTAACAACTACAATCTACGGCGTGTCCCTCTTTCGGTCGAGTCAACATATTTCCAAAAGTTGAAATTATTCCAATTACAACAGCTGAAGAGAAAACCTTTATAAACTTTCTTTTCGTTTTATCCATTAGTCATCACCTCCGTTAATTTATCAGACAAAATATCAAGACTTTTTTCAACATTCAGATCGGGATAACAAGACTTAAGAAAGTTACACTCCCTGGTCCCGTCAAGAAACATGCTAAACAGTGTAGCAAGAGGTTCCACTACTGTTTCAATCTCTCTATCATTAAAAACTAGGTCTATTGCTTCTATAAAAGCAGATTCGTCAGGAAGCTCAAGAAAAATTGGCCTTTTCATTTTTATAAGGTTTCCCATAAATTCTTTGTTTTTAAACGTATCAAGATTTACATAAAAACCAAATAAATAACCGGCAAATTTACGGACAATATAATAAAATGAATCCAGATAGTCAAATAAACCAACCTTGAATAGTATTTCCTCCGAAGGGTAGGTAATAGACATAAGATTCAAAAGTAAATCCTTGTTAGTTGCTATCAATGTATAATCCATTTCACTAAAATTAAGAAGAACTCGATCAGAGAAACAGTATATAGGATTTTCAAGATCTTCGGAGTTTAAAACCTTCATTCTGTTGTCATGAATCAAGGTAAGATTTTCATTCAAGTCGTAAAAAACCAGCTCAATATTATCTAAACTACATCCTTGAGACTTTTTACACTGTGTAGAAAAATAAGCCTTTTCAATGTATTTGACTAAACTATCTCTATCTACACTTTCAAGATAAAACACTAAAAATTTTCCTCTCAGAAAAGATTTATCCTTATAAAGATAGTGAAGAAGGTTATAAGCACATAAATTACTAACAAGATACGAAGCTGGCATACCTGAAAGCCTTGAGAAATAATCCTTGAAATAAACACAATAAGGATATAGATCTATCATTCCATGCTGAATCCATTTTTCAGCCAGTTCAAAAAACTTTTCCTCGTCTTCACTGTCGTAAGCAATCACTGACGAAAGACCGGCCTGGTTTAGTAGGAAAAAGTTTTTGTCAAAATCTGCAATCATTAAAGAAAAAGGAACAAGAACAGCCGTTTTCCTTTTATCAAAAAGCTGCCCAGCAATGATCAAACTTTCTATAACTTCTTCAACAGGCTTGTCAAGACGAAGGAGGATCCACGGAAACCTGTTAAGATCTTTCATTAAAGAAATAGCAAACTCATAATTAACCTTAGATAAACCAATAATTAGTGGATCTCCTTTATCTACCAGATCATCACTTAACCTCTTAAAATAAAAGGAATAATCCCTGTATTGTTGATAAACACTGTTCAAAAAGCCAGGAAGTTTCTCTTCTATAAGCTTCCTAACCACATTGCAGTCCAAATTCCTTTCCCGCAAAACAGGAAGATTACAGATACTAATTGATGCACATTCCTGACACTTTTCCATCTTTACTTCTCCAGTAAGGTATTGACTTTTAAAACGTCATTTCCAATCACTATTTCACCCCCTGGACCTACAAGAACTGGTACTACAGATATTCTTAACTCTTTTATCTCATCCAAGTCTTTTACATACGTCTGAACTTGCTCGGAAGAACACTTGTAAGAAGAGAAAATTTTTCTAATTTCTGAACCTTTTACATAATCTATTAAAGCGTTGTAAGGATTTTCAGAACACAAAATCGTAACCATTAATTCTGTCTCAGAGCGAAACTGAGGCATAGGAACAAGATAAATATTTAACTTAACTCTATCAACATAATTACTTAGGTGGAGTAAAAGTTGCTTACAGTGAAAACATTCTGGGTTCACAAAAAGGGTTAGTTCTTTACCATTCCCTTGAGTTATATGAGGTTTCAAACCTTTGCTTTTAATCTTATCTAATGCCCTTTTCACCGAAAGAACCCCAGCTATATTAGTTCCCTCTTTCGTCCAGATTTCACCGAAAATGAAATAACCATCAGTGTTATAAAACAAAATCGAGCTACCTGGAATAAAAACGGCGTAAGTCTTAGGTATGGGAGTTTCTAAAATACTCTCAATTTTCACACCTGGAAACAAATTCTGTAAGTTTCTTTTAACTTCGTCTTTCACATCTGCAAAAACTTTACAAGTTGAAACTGTAAGCACCACAGCTAAAATAAACACAATTGTTCTTAATCTACGCATACTTTCCTCACCCTATTCTCTTTACTTTTATAATTAAATTTAGCAAGAGAGAACATTTTTCTTGTAACTTCACAATAAGGACTCTTCAAACTTATATCACCTAAGTGTTCTCTCAGAGCTATACATCCACCTCCACACATAAAAAATAAGTCACAGTCCTTACACTCAGCTGGAACACTAGCATAAACCCTGGTTTTGTGAAATAAAAAGTTCTTCACAATTACGTCAAGCTCGTCTTTTACAAAATTACCATAAGGTCTGAAGCCTAAATCTGAATAAACAGCACACTTATACAGATTTCCATAAGGATCTATATGAAATATAGACTCAAAACAGTGACCAGAAAAATTACATCTGAGTTTCCTAAAAGGATCAGCCATTACCTCCTCAAAATAGAAATAAGGAAATACTATATACCCGAGAGAGGAAGCTACCTCAACTGATCTCACAAGTGCTTCAGTATATGCAGGCATATCAATAAATAAGTCAGGAGTTCCAAAAGACGCCTTTCCTGCATTATATACTTTATTAAGTTTTACATAAAACCCGTACTTATAGGACTTTTCTACGATTTCCTCTATTTTGTCCTTGTTCTCTTTTGTAACCATTGATATAACATACCCCTTAGTTCTTGAGTCATCCATGAACTTTGTAAAAACTTTTAAGAAAGAGTCCTCTGAATATGATCTTATTGTCGTATAAAAATCAAAAGAGGTTCCAACCCTCCAGCCGAAAACCTGACTAAACACATCTTTCCATTCTGGAGAATAGGATAAAAGATTACTTTGCATTCCATGAACAAATTCAGTATTCTTAAATTTCTTTTCCAGAAAAGAATAAACAGATAGATAAAAGTCACGCCCCATAACCATAGGTTCTCCACCATGCCAGACAATCTCAATAGAAAAAACTTCAATCTGCACCCTTTTTAAAAACTCCAAGAATTTATTTATATAAAAGCACGCCTCCTCCGGTGACATGCTTTTACTTTCCTTTGTACCTACACTGCAATGCCTACACCTTTTCACATTACACTGAAAGGTTGGCTTCAGGATTAAAGTTACTTTCACGTTATGATTATCCTCCAGTTATACAACCGCAAGAATAACAATTCGAATAGCAATCCGTATAACAATTACAATAACAATCACAGTGACAGAAGCAGTTTGTATAACAACTCTGAGCCTCTGCCTTCCGAATAAACTCCAGAGAAGATAGAACAAATCCCACAACCCCAAGTGAAAATCGTTTTATAAACTTTCTTCTTTCCTTATTCATTTCAACCTCCTTAGATATCTTTTAGAATGCTTTTTCCACTCCAGAAGAACAAATAAAATCACTACCTGCAAGTCTTATAGCCTGAAGAGCCATCATTGCTTCGTTGAAAAACGAGGCACACGTACAATCTACATCTAATGTTTCTCCTTCACTAAGAGGACATATATATTCATTACTGTTATTTAAAACGCAAGGTTTATACAGATATTCCTTGCGTGCTTCAGTTTCTCCTCTTAAAGACATATTCACTTCAACTTCCCTACCAGCTGAAGAGACTGTAACTCTACAAACAGGTTCACATTCATCAGGTTGAGAAAAATTTCGCACATAAAGCTCCTGTTGAGAATACTGACGCCAGGTACCGTTCTCAAGTCTTATGTCTTCAAATGTAATCTTGGTATTGTCAAAAGTTGAAGTTCCTGTTACAGTTTCAAGCCTTCTTTCAATACCGGTAAGATTATAATCCGAAGTTTTGCATTTATACCTTCTTTCAACTAACCAACCCGTATCGCATACCGTTTTATCGCAAACAGTTTCACACTTAAGTCTGGGAACAAGACCTGTTTTTTGTCCACCCTGAACAGTTGGAACTCCATCAACCTTTTCTTCCCACAAAACACATTCTGAATCGCTTTCCAGAGAATTGCAATTATCTTCAATATAGTCATTAGTCACGTAACATCCTCTAACAGGCTCACTTACAAAAAAATATATCCTTACGGGGCGACATGCTCCTTCGGCAGTATCATGCTCTGCTCCTCCTGCTAAAACTTTAAGGGTATTCATAGAAGAAGCATTCCCAGAAGGAGGATTTATCAAATTTTTATTGAGAGTTACCCAATGAGTAGGAGCTCTTGAACAACAGCCACACTTAGCTTCACTGTCCCCGTAACTCTCTCCACCAGCATATTGATTATTTAAATAAAACTGAACATACCCATCATCATCCAAACAAGGATATGGTCCATGCGTATCTGTTCTCCATGATCCCTTTATCTCCGATAAAGCTCTATAAAAATCAGGAGTCATTTCAAAATTAACCAGAGCCTGACCTTGTCCATGAGTGTTTACCAAACCAAATTCAAAATAAAGACATTTTTCCCCACAAACATAAGGTCCGGGAATATTTCCAAAACAGTCAGTTGATCCACTAAATATCTCTGCAAGATTGTAATTTCTTGTATTAATAATTCTTTTCCTAGTACAGGTTCTATCCTCAAAAAACTGCCCAATATTATAAGTAGCTTGAGTAACTGCATAAGCCATAGATTCGGGATTGGTTACTTCACTTTCATAGACCTCAAATCCTCTTGTTGAAATCAGAAGAGGAGTATCCATGTAACTACTTAGCATTTTTACCTGCGAACTACCACCTGCTTGATAACAACTAGAAAAAGACTGACCATAGAGCTTAATACTTGCCCCCTCTATTACAGCCTCAGAAACAGTATACGAAGGATCGTATTCCTGCAGTGCCTGACCTACTATTCCACCAAAAACACTTAATATGTAACCTGAATTTCTCCAAAAAAGATTACTTCCACAATGATTATTTACACAAAAACAACCACCAAGAGAGGAATAAGTAGCGTTAACCGAATACAAATTACCTGAGTACTTTATCTGCCAGTAGGTGCAGTTATTCCAGGTTCCTGGATCACACTTTATATAACCATTTGCACAAATACCAGATATACCTTGAATAAAAGCCTGTCCGCCAGGATGAAAAACCGTTACATTAAGGTCTCCTGTAGAACTTGGCTGAATTACGACAGTTGCAAATTCACTGCCTGACGGACACAATATCTGTGCATTGAAAGATGTAGAATTATCTATAGTGTAAATTGGAACATTCCCCAAAAGAGGATTTACATATCTTTGTTCTACCTGCCTGGGACTGGAAATAGTTTTTTTAAACATCTCATAAGTTTCCCTAGCTTTTCCTTCAGCGTCTTGAATATCGTCAGCAAAAACGTAAAAACTGCTAGTAAAAAAAGAAATTAGGCAGTAAAACAATAAAAACAAAGTTATTTTTTTCATACGTATAAGAAAATTAAAAGTAGAAACGAAGAAGACCTATCGAACTACTTTCTGTATTTTCTGATCATTTCATTTATAGCTTCATCATAGCTCATTCCTGACTTTACCATAGACTCAATTTCACCTATTTCCCTTGGATTTGACGTATAAATGTAGTAGGAATAGTCATCTACTGTTAATCTTATAATTCCACTACCAAATCGTTCGGAGTAGACAAAAATTTCAGAATACCTGGGAGCATTATACTTTATGGAATTGAGCATATAAAAACTGAGTTCGTCCTTAAAAGGAAGAAGACCCTTTTCTTTCGCTAAAGCAAAATCACCTGACTCAAGGTAAAACTTAAATCCCGCATTGCTGTTAATTACCTGCCCAACCCTTCCAAAATGCTCAAGATCAAGTATAGATTGCGTAATTATACCGAAGCTGCCGTAGTATTTTCGAGCTCTTCTGTATCCTTCTTCAATAACATCCTGAAAAGCCTTTGTATCCTGTAAAAACTGCCAGGCTTCGTCAAGTAAAACCATTCTCGGGGTAGTTCTATCTGAAAGATAAAGATCAAGTGTTACCGCATTAAGAACAACAAGAACTATAACACTAAATAAGTCTTTTAAAGGCTTTAAGTGTTCAAGTTCAAGTACAACAAACTCATCATTTGCTATATCAAAAGTATTCTTTCCAACAAACCACCTTCCGTACTGTCCATTACTTGTAAACTTATAAAGATTAAAAGCCAGATGAGTTGCAACAAGAGAAAAATCCTCTTCACAGTAGGGCTTTTCTTCGCTACACAGCAGATCGTAATCGTCAAAATACTTCGGAAAAGTAGATAAATACTCATATACATCATCTAACGTAGCTCCTTGCCCTTTTGACTTGATTACTGATTTAACAGCAGCATTAATTATGTTAATAGCACTTTCAATACTTACCCTACCAGGTAAAGCTCCAGTTTGGGTAATAGCCATGTGCGTTATAATCTGCGTTATAATAGGTATATCGTATTGGGGGTCTTTGATCGTTTCGAAAAAGTTAAAACATATATCGCTATCAGGAGTAAAATCAATAAATCTTCCCTTAAAGAAATTACACAATTTCAAATAACTTCTTCCAATGTCAACTATTCTTACCTTGACCCCCATACTGTAATAATTACCAATAATGTAATTTGCAGTAAAAGATTTTCCCTTCCCCGTAGGAGCAACTATCAGGAAGTTGTAGTTAGGAGCATATTCAGAAAAGATATTTAAACCTATAACCTGACCTTTTCTTCCAAGGAAAAGAAGAGCTGGATCCTTAAC